>Ga0335075_10003814_pt1 | contig 23679 bp, 16 predicted proteins | sample Lox_Sample_24_FD_206723 | JGI IMG/M metagenome (GOLD analysis project Ga0335075, IMG submission 206723) | Soil microbial communities from Loxahatchee National Wildlife Refuge, Florida, United States - Lox_Sample_2.4 | ecosystem: Environmental > Terrestrial > Soil > Wetlands | place: USA...
TAATATCTGTCCCGACACATTCCATGGTGAATGGAACTATGCCATTAAACCCCGACCTGTTCAGCGGTTGATGCGCAGTTGATACCATTATTACTTTACGCATCCTAAGCGTGTGCCGTCCCCAAACCTTGGTCAGCGTATCGCCGAACTGCGGAGCTTCCTTCTTGACGCCGTACATTCCTGGAGGATTCTCGAAGATCGAGGCCTGCGAGAAGTCCGGGAAGGTCTCGTTGCCGGCGGTGTTGTACGCCGGAATATTCAGAGTGGGTGTCGAAAAGACGTTCCCGTAGGGGTAATCCAGCGCGGACCGGTACGCTGCCGAGGGGTTCGGTGTTACGAAAGGGTAGCTGCCGAAAGCCCATGCGGCCAGGAAGTCGTTGGTGGTGGTGGCATTGAAGGTATGGACGATGTGTCCGGCCAGCGTCTTGCCGTAGTTATCCTCTGACTCACCGCCGCCCGGGTATGGGATCGCATTGCCCGGCGTCCAGTAGAGGTGCGCGCCGTTGCCCTGCGCCAGTCCTGAGCTGTAGGCCTGCTGATAGCTGCCGTAGATGAGGGTATTGTCGCCCAGGTGGTAATCGAGCCGGAAACGATAGATCCATCCATTGAGGATATTCACGATCGGCTGGTAGTAGTTCACGTTGCCGATGCTGGTGGCCGGGTTGACATTGGCCGCGGGCCAGATCTTGGCCAGAGCCGCGGCTCCGGGATCGAGGTATCCTGCGGGGAACTTCTGGCCGTTATCGGCGGTGTAATTCGTCCCTCCGATACTGACCGTGTGGGCGCCCGCGCTTACGGACGACAGCGAGGCCGTGCTGGTTCCATTCGCAAGAGTCGTATTGGTCAGGTCGCTGCACCACGAACCACCGGGATAGCCTCCCGGAGGCGCCCCCTGGAAGAAGCCATCCGGACACACGGCGTCATTGTCCGCGTTGTCATTCGAGAAGTCGCCCTGCATCATCTCCGGCGTCGGAATATACGATGACAGAATGTTCTGGTTGCCCTCGTTCTGCAGCCAGCGCTCGTAGCCACCCCAGAACAGAAGGTGCTTGTGCGTGAAGGGAACCGGGCCGCCGACACTGCCCCCGGGATAGTATTCGTGCTGCGCGCCGAGCGGAGTATGCGAATAATTCTGCTGCCATCCGTTCGCATCCAGAACGCTGTTACGGGCATCGAAGTAGGCGTCTCCGTGATAATTGGCGGTGCCCGAGCGGCTGATGGCGCTCACCACCACCGGCCCGAACGGAGTGTCGGCGCCCTCGTTCGAGGCCTCAACGGTTACTTCCGCGGTCATTTCCGGGTCGACGACGGTCAGCGAGGACGCCATGTCCCCGATATCGATCATCTGCGCGCCATCCTCCAGGATGGTCGTGCCGCCGCGGTAGATCGAGCCGTCGATGTACAAGCCGTCGCCGACCGCGCTCTCATCCACGGTGACGTTGGCGTCGTTGAACATCGGGGAGTTCTGCGTAAGCATCGAGGTTTCTGTTACCGCGCCCGGCAACACCTTCAGCAATTCGGTGACGTCACGGCCTTCCAGATCGAGATTGTTTAAATCCTTCGAGCTCAGCACGTCCGTCCGCTGGCCGCCCTCAATGGGGATTGCCTGCGAGGTCGCGGAGACCGTAACGGTCGTGGCCGCCGAGCCCACAGTCAGCGTCAGGGCTGGAATTGATTTGTTGTCGCCGGCGTTCAGGATGATGCCGGTGATCACTTCCGTCTTGAAGCCCTTGGCCGCGGCCCTGATGTCGTAGAAGCCCGGCACCAGAGACGGAAACACATACACGCCCGCTCCGTTCGTCCTGGACACAATGGCCGCGTGCGTCTGAACGTTGGTCAGCGTGACGTCAGCTCCCGGAATCACGCTGCCCGACGGGTCGACCACCGTACCGGAAAGGGTTGCAGTGACCTGGGCCTGCATCCGCGCAGGCGTTCCCAGGCACAGCAGCATGAAAACGGTCGGCAGGATGCCGAACAGCAGGCGGCCTCTCCTCCGAATGAATGCGATAAGGCTGAAAACTGGAATCTCCCGCTTTTGCTTTCTCATCACTTCTCCTCCCACAAAGTCGTTGGTGTCGTACGGTCGTTTCCCGGATGCTATTAGCGATCTGCATCCCGGATTAGATACTCGATCAGATTGACGATGTCTTTCTAACTCGCCGCGGCATGAGCTAGCAGTGGGGCAATAACTGCTATGCATATCCCACACCATGCAGGGACGGTATCGCTTCTTCCCGGACAGCACACACGTTCAGTACGAACGGATCCAACTGCTGCCCCTACACTTCCCTGCTGCCGGCCATGACTCTGGATACAGACTCGCCGGACCATCCCAGCGAGTTTCTCGCTACAGAGTGGCCCTCATCAATAGCCACTCGTTAGAAGGCTGGCATATCCACTTGCAGACCCAAGCGACACTTCACGGTGCGCGTAATCCGCGATCCCCTCGATCGGCGCGAAACCCAGATGCGCTGGCCACTTCTTCGGATCGATCGGTCCCGCCCCGATGTGCGCCGCCTGTCAGAACACCGCCTGCGGCGCCACCTCCGTCTGCAGCCGCGCCACCATCGGCACCGCCCATCACTTCGGCCAGTTGTACAACGTGCCTTTGTCCCCCGGCATGGCCCACACGTTCAGATGCGGCCGGTCCTGATCCGCTGGGAAAGGTCGCGGAGATAAGAGTGCTCAAGGATCTCATCCATCGGCGTGAAGGGGAGCGCATCGGGGCCGCTCGGAGCCTCTTTTAGAACTTTCAGGTCCGAGACCGCAGGCACCTTCAGAACTATTCCGGTCAGCTGGCTCTTGCGACCGGAACAAATGGTTGACGCCGGACAGATGCCTCCGCTTTCGGTGCAAAGTCCTACATCGCCATACCGAAGCATCGCGCGTTGAGCTCGCTTGACCGGTTACCAGGCCGAGGCACTCAACGAACTAAGGCACTTCATTTTGAGGTACTGGCGATCTGTAAAGAATCGCCGGCTGCCGCGACCACGGCAATGAATAGGCTTTGAGCGGCCATTCAAGGCAACAGACGAACAAGCTCACGTCTGCAGGTCCGAAGAGGTACAGTGCTTTGTGCCGCCTTGGCGAGAGACATTGCGCCGGAGAACACCGCAACCACGAGCGTCGCCAGGCCGGCAGAATCGTTCGTTTCGCACTTCTGCGATGCGGACTCCTGTCGCAATCGATCGGCGATCGCCTTCTCCCAGCTGTCGAAGACTTCGCGAAGGGCATGCTGAAAATCAGGATCCGCCAGAGAGAGTTCCAGAGCCAGGTTATTCACCGGACAACCCCGCATTGCCGTACCATTTTTGCTGCTGAGCGCGGGGTGGTTGCCTCATCGAAAATGCTACCGGTGACAGACCACAAGGTCGTGCCGGAAGGTGGAGATGAGGAGACTCATGAGCGTGGCAGCACGTAAAGAACTGATCGCAGTGGTTCGCCGCCGGTATAGCGAGGCGGACCGTGATGGCAAGAAGTTAATTCTTGACGAACTCACGAACATCACCGGTTACCACCGAAAGCACGCCATCAGGCTGCTTACGTCCAAGGAAGCGCCGATCATTCGGGAGCGTTCTTGCCGGTTCGTCTACGATGAGGCTATCAACGAGTCTTTGGTGGTGCTCTGGGAGGCGGCAGATCGTATCTGTGGGAAGCGACTGAAGGCCGCTCTGCCGTTATTGCTCGATTCCATGGAGAAGTATGGGCATCTGAAGCCCGATGACTCACTTCGATCGCGACTCCTGTCGATGAGCGCCGCCACGATAGATCGCCGTCTGAGATCCATTCGCAAGCATGCCTACGGCGGGCGAAAGAAGAAACGGGCTGCACTGAACCGGATCAGAAGGCTCGTGCCGGTGCGCACCTTCGCAGACTGGGGAGAGCCGACACCGGGGTTCTTCGAAATGGACATGGTGGTGCACTGTGGAGAACGTGCGGAAGGCTCATTTGTGCATAGCCTCGTTCTCACGGACGTCGTCTCGGGCTGGACCGAATGCATCGCTTTACCGGTACGCGAGCAGGCGCCGATCGTCGAAGCCGTTGATGGGCTACGAGCAAGGCTCCCGTTTCCTGTGCTCGGGATTGATACGGATAACGACAGCGCTTTCCTAAACGATACCCTGTTCAACTATTGCAACGATCAGGGCATCACCCTGACAAGGAGCCGTGCCTACCACAAGAATGACCAGGCCTGGGTTGAACAGAAGAATGGGTCTGTTGTGCGCAAACTCGTCGGCTACGGTCGTCTGGAAGGGATCTCTGCAACCTCTGCCCTGAGGCGGCTTTATGAGAGTTCACGCCTGTACACGAACTTCTTCCAGCCATCGTTCAAGCTGACGGGGAAGACGCGCTGTGGCGCCCGAGTTCATAAGACGTACGATGATCCGCTTACTCCCTTCACCAGGCTCCATGACAACGAATGCGTTTCGAAGGAAACGAAGGCGAAGCTGAAACGGCAGATGGACGGCCTCGATCCCGTAGCTCTGCTCAAGCAAATCCGCGAACATCAGGAGCTTCTTGTTGCGATCAGCAGGAAACGAACGCCGGAAGCCACCGATTCCGAGATAGCGCCCTTCGTGAAGAATCTTGCGATCGCCTGGAAAGCTGGAGAAGTGCGGGCCACGCACAGAAGCGAACCGAAGCGGAAACAATGGTGGCGCGCACGTCCGGATCCGTTCGCGAATGTATGGCCAATGTTGCCGGGCTGGCTGGAGGAACAGCCAGACATGGAAGCCAAAGCCATGCTCAAACGCCTCCAGTCAAGCGGACATGGCCATTTCCCAGATGGACAACTACGCACGCTCCAGCGGCGGGTGCGCGTATGGCGCACGCAAATCGTCAGGCACCTGGTGTACGGCGCTGAAGAGGTGGCCGACCAGGCTGCGGCCTCGCTGAGCTGAGCCTTGCACTCAGTCGACTCGCTACGCTCGCCTCCTTCGCTCCAGGCTCAGCTCAGCGGATGAGGTGAGGCTTGACGGTAACATTTTTCTTCGGCAAACTCGGTAACATTCCTCGATGAGGCAACACGATCGGGAAATTTGATTGTCGCCGATCAGAGCCGCCTGCGAAGCATCGTTTCAGTACCCGTTTGAACGCCCCGATCGCGATTAACCGGGAGTCTCAGGAAAACTCTGCCGCCAAAGGCAAAGGTCCATCTGCGAGCAGGTAATGACAGGTGATACTTGTCACTTCCGGGGCTTACCGGTTCGGGCACGATGCGGTCAGGACAGATTCAACGCCCGATTTGCTGGTTGTCAACTTGTGGAGATCGAGACTCCCGAACCTCATGTCCACCATCTACAGCCGTTTCTGACACAGCTACCGGCTGCGGAGCCGCGACTGCACCCAGGAGCAATGCGGCTCCAGCGGCCGTGAAGACCCCATAGCTCAACGGTGCCAGAATGCCGAGCGCGATGGTCATCGTCAGCGCAAAGCTGCTCAGCAGGACAGCGCTGCCCCACGCGGCGATTCGCGGATAAATCCCGGCCAACAGCAGGAGCCCTAAACCTGCTTCGATCACCGTCTCCAAAGCGGACAGGGCGGGAATGAGTGCTTTGGGAAGGAACCAGTTCAGGACCGCCACGTTCTGTTCAAAGTGCTTCCAGTCGCCCCACGACACATTCCGGCTCCCATATGGCCCCAGGAACCCGAGGCGATCGGCGACGGCGACCAGGAACGCCGCGCCGAGCGCCACACGCAGAGCGTGGCGTATCACCTGAATCCTTCGCTCATTCGTCATCTGAGGGTTTGCTCCTCGTCGAACACACCAAAAGAACCAAATCCCACCGGCTTTCTTCACTGTCGGGCACTCTCAGGCTAGCTCCGGCCTGGTATCCTGCAAAGAGCCATTTTCACCGAATATTTCGGACCAAATCCGGGAGCCGATACCTTTGGCCAAACCTGCCCGCACCCTCGATCTCCCGCTCAGCCCGCCGCGCAGGAACCTGCCCCTTACGCGCTGGCTCTACGAGGAGGTGCGCCGTGCAATCCTTGACCGCAGGTTGCCGCCAGGCATCCGGCTTCCGGCGACCCGCGATCTTGCCGTTCAGTTCCGCGTTTCACGCGGAGTCGTTGTCGCAGCCTTCGAGCAACTGCAGATGGAGGGCTACCTGACGGCGCGAACGGGGGCTGGCACCCATGTGCGTGCATTCCTGGCGGATAGCCCACCCGTACGACCGAATCCCCAGCGGCGTCTGGAGAGCCTGCCTGCGGCCATTCGGAGAATTTCCAGTTCACAACCTGCTCGCCCGTTTCGCCCACATGAGCCCGCTTTGGAGCAATTCCCTGCCGATGTCTGGGCTCGCGTGGCCAGCCGCCGCCTGCGCCGCGCTTCAGCTTCGCTGCTCAGGCTCGGGAATCCTGCAGGATATCTGCCTCTGCGCCAGGAAATTGCCGCATATCTGGGCTCCTCCCGCGGGGTCAAATGCTCCGCGGATCATGTGGTCATCCTCAGCGGCATTCAGCAGGGGCTCGATTTGTTTTCGCGCCTCCTTCTTAAGCCCGGTGAGGCAGTCTGGCTCGAGAACCCCGGCTACTTCGGAGCGGCTGCTGCATTCCGCAACCAGGAAGCTGTCATCCTCCCTGTGCCCGTCGACAACAGTGGTCTCGACGTCGCTGTCGGCGAACGCCTCCAGCATGTCGCTCGGGCAGCATACGTCACCCCTTCGCACCAGTTTCCGCTCGGCAGCTCCCTGTCTCTCGAGCGGCGCCTGGCTCTCCTCGCGTGGGCCCGCAAAACCGGCGCCTTCATCCTCGAAGATGATTACGACAGCGAATATCGCTTTGAAGGGCGCCCCATACCAGCGCTCCAGGGACTGGATGCCTCCGATTCCGTCATCTTTCTCGGCAGCTTCAACAAGGTCCTTTTCCCTTCCCTGCGACTGGGTTATGCCGTCGTTCCGCCGGCTCTGCTTGATTCCCTGCTCGCGCTGCGCCTCGGCTCCGACCTTGGCCCTCCAGGTCCTGCGCAGGCAATCCTCTGCGACTTCATGGCCGAAGGGCATCTGGGTCGCCACATCCGGCGCATGCGTAATCTCTATGCCGCGCGCCTTTCCGTTCTGCAGGACAGTTCAAAGCAGTATCTGGATGGATTGCTTGAAATCACGCCCATCCGCGCCGGCCTCAGCGCGGCCGGAATCCTGCGGAATGGCACGACCTCACGCGAGGCCGAGCATCTCGCACTCGCAAATGGAATTGAAGTGCTCGGGCTCCACCGATTCTTCATCGGCAGCAGCTCCATCGAAGGTCTGCTGCTGGGCTTTGCCGCATTCACAGAACATGAAATTCGCCGCGGTGTCCGAGCCCTGGCCCAGGTCCTTCAAAGAAGCGCGCCAGCCACATAAACATCTCCGAGCAGCTCTATACGGCACGTCTTTCCAGCCCGGGTTACCGGTCAAACCCATCGTTTTCGATCTCAATGGTGGCCAGGTAACCGCCCGGTGCGCTCACTGAGGCCGATTACCCCCGCAAGTCGGTTTGCCCGTAACCACATGGGCCTTGTGGGCCGTTTCAATCTCTGCTGGCGAGACAAAGGCGATGCACTCCCTGGCCGTTCTGGACGAAGACCTGCCCTGACACCTGCCCTGAGGCCGCTGGTCCCACGCGCAGATTTCTGGCAAACTGGACCAGTCCCCAACCGCAAGAGGATACCCCGGGCCTGAAGGCCGGGTCCCGTTTGCGGCTGTGATTCCCAGGCCTCAGGGCCGGGGCTTCTACCGCCGTCCCGCTTCCCCATCCCGGCGAACAAGTTCGCTGGGGACCCCGGTGCGCGGGACCGCGAGCAGCGAGGGCCGCGTGATTCGGTGGTTACGATGGCCCCTGGCGTTCCTTTCCTGGGAGAGTTGCGTGATTCGCGTCGAGAATCTGACCAAAACGTTTGACCAGTTCACCGCGGTGAACGACATCACTTTCCATGTGGATACCGGGGAGATCTTCGCGTTTCTGGGGCCGAACGGCGCGGGCAAGACCACCACGATCAAGATGCTGACCACGCTGCTGCGACCGACCGGCGGGCGGATTCTGCTGGACGGGTTCGATCCATGGGTGAAGCAGCGGGACGCGCGGCAGCGGTTCGGCATTGTCTTTCAGGATCCGAGCCTCGACAGCGAGCAGACCGCGTACGAGAACATGGAGCTGCACGGGATTCTGTACCACGTGCCGCGGCGCGTGCGCGCGGAGCGGATTGAGCAACTGCTGCGCCAGTTCGAGCTGTGGGAGCGGCGCGACGATTACGTGAAGACCTTTTCCGGCGGGATGAAGCGGCGGCTGGAGATCGCGCGCGGATTTCTGCATACGCCGAAGATTCTTTTTCTGGACGAGCCGACGCTGGGGCTGGATCCGCAAAGCCGGAATCAACTGTGGAACCACGTGAAGGCGCTGAATGCATCCGAGCGGACCACGGTCTTTCTGACCACGCACTACATGGACGAGGCCGACCGCGTGGCGCATCGCATCGCCGTGATGGATCACGGGAAGATTGTGGCCGTCGGGACGTCGGCGGAGCTGAAGGCGCGGACCCAAACGGACTCGCTGGAGGGCGCGTTCCTGGCCCTGACCGGGACCTCCCTCCGCGACGAGGGCGCCAGCTCGACGGACCAGATGCGGCGTTTCGCGCAGATGTGGCAGAGGAGGTAAAAGCACGAGCCAGCGGTCAGCAGTCAGGGGCCGGGAGTCAGAGGGCGGGGATCTGCGAAGGAGGCAGCAATGGGCGCGATCTACATCATGTGGCTGCGGGAGCTGAAGCGGTATGTGCGCTCGCGCGCGCAGATTCTGGTGTCGCTGGGGCAGCCGGCGCTGTATCTGGTGGCGCTGGGGTATGGGTTTGGGCCGGTGTTCGCGAAGGCGGGCATGGGAAAGTACCTGCAGTTCATTGCGCCGGGCGTGGTGGGCATGACGGTGCTGTTTACGTCCGTGTTCTCGGGGATGGCGATGCTGTGGGATCGGCAGTTCGGATTCCTGCGGGAGACGCTGGTGGCGCCGGTGCCGCGCATCCACATTATGCTGGGGCGGACGCTGGGGGGAGCTACGGTGGCTGTGATTCAGGGGGTGCTGATTCTGGCGGTTTGCCTGATCTCCGGATTCCGCCCGCACCTGTGGGCGGCGGTGCCGGCGTCGTTCATTTTTGTGGCGATGATCGCCATTGTATTCGCGGCCCTGGGCGCGTCGATCGGATCGGTGATCCAGGACATGCAGGGCTTCCAGTTTTTAATGAATTTTCTGGTCATGCCCATCTTTTTCCTGTCCGGGGCGCTGTATCCGCTGAAGAACCTGCCGGTGGTGCTGACCTGGATCACGCATGCCGATCCGCTTTCCTATGGCGTGGACGGGCTGCGCGGGATTCTGGTGGGGAGCTGGCAGTTCGGCTTCGCGCTGGACCTGGCGGTTCTGGTGGGGCTGGCGGCAGTTTTGCTGGGGGTCAGCGCCAGGCTGTTTTCCCGCATCCAGCTCTGAAATCGGCATTTATTGGCGCAGCGTGCAACCCGGGCGCAGGAGTTCCGCTTCTGGTAACGTGATATTCAGGCGATGACACACCTCATTTCCGCTTCAGCTTTTCTCCTCTTCCAGGACGCGACGCAGGCCACCGCTCCCCCTCCGATCAGCCATGGCACCGCGTTGATGGACATGCTGCACAACGCGGGCCCGGTGGCCTGGGTGGTGCTCGCGGTGCTGGGATTTGGCAGCCTCTTCTCCTGGTTCATCATTTTCGCCAAGTGGGGGGCGTTCAAACGCGCCCGGACGCAGAGCCATCGGTTCCTGCGGGCATTTCGCAAGGCCACACGGCTGCAGGAGATCGCCACGGTGAGCGAGCAGTTCAAGCCGAGCCCGCTGGTGAACGTGTTCGACGAAGTGTATGAGACCTACCGGCGGCAGACGGGCGGGTATGGTCCGCCGAAGAATATTACGGCGCTGGAGCGGGCCGCGCAGACCGCCTCAAGCGAGTCCCTGACGGTGATGGAGCAGCGGCTGACGTGGCTGGCGAGCATTGGCGCCATCGCGCCGTTCGTGGGGCTGTTCGGCACGGTGATGGGCATTGTGGAAGCGTTCGTGGGGCTGGGTACGGAAGGGACGGCGACGCTGCGCGCTGTGGCTCCGGGCGTGGCGGAAGCGCTGATCACCACAGCGGCCGGACTGGTGGTCGCGATTCCCGCGGTGATTGCGTATAACCAGTTCACGGCGAGCTGCCGCGATTTTGCCGCGCGCATGGACGACTTTGCCCGCGAGCTGCTGAACAGCATGGAAGAGGCCTTACTGGAAGCGCATCAGGATCCGGGAGAAAGGGAGAAAGCCCGTGGCGTTCACCACTAGGGGCGGGCATACCCAGACCGCGCTGGCGGAGATCAATATCACGCCGCTGGTGGACGTGGTGCTGGTGCTGCTGGTCATCTTTATGCTGACCGCGCCGGTGCTGCAGTCGGGCATTCAGGTGAACGTGCCGCAGACCAAAACGGTGCGCGAAATCACCCAGCAGCGCACGGTGGTGACGATCGACAAGGACCAGCAGGTCTACCTGAACGACAAGCTGATCAATCTGAATGACCTGCCGAATCTGCTGCGGGCGCAGAATACGGAGACGTCGCACGAAACGATCTATCTGCGCGCGGACGCGAAGGTGTCCTGGGGCGCGATTGCGACGGTGATGGACGCGGTGAAGCAGTCCGGGATCACGAACGTCAGCGTGGTGACGCAGCCGATTACGAGCGCTCCGGGGACAAAATAGGCTCAGAGCACCGAGCTCAGCGAGACAGCAGGTCAGCGGGCGCTCCGCCCAGATTGCGCTGCCAAATCAGGGCCGGAGGTACACTGCTTCCCATCGGGGCCCGCGGAGAGACAGTGTATGCCTGCGCAGCACGGCTGCAAAGATCTCGTGGTTTTCCTCCGAGGCGTCAACGTTGGCGGGCACAGGACCTTTCGCCCGAGCCTTCTGGCAGGAAAACTGAGCGATTACGACGTGGTGAATGTGGGCGCTGCCGGCACGTTTGTGGTCCGCAAGCCCGTGTCGCGCGGGAAATTCCGCGCTTCCCTGCTCCGGGAGCTGCCGTTCGAGGCCGTGGTTGTGCTCTGCGAAGGCTCCGACCTGATTCGGATTGCCGAAGAGAATCCCTTTGGGACGGAGCCATTCCGTCCCGATATCGTTCGCTTCGTGAGTATTCTTTCAGGCGCCATCGGTCGGCCGGCCCGACTGCCGGCTGCGTTTCCCCCTGATGGAGAGTGGCTGGTGCGGATTATCGCGCAGCGAGATCAGTTCGTCTTTGGAATGTACCGTCGCCACATGAAGACGATTGGCTATCTCGGACAGGTGGACAGGCTGTTCGGCGTGCCGGCCACCACGCGCAACTGGAATACGATCCTTGCTGTGGCTCGGATTCTGAAAAGCCAGGCTGCATCGTCCCGTGCGGAGTCATCCGGCCGACGACAGGCCCGTGCGATGCCGGTGCGCGGTCGAAGCTGAGAACCGCGGCCCACTCGCCCTTGCGCGACTCCTGCCAGACGACAGTGCCGCCGAGCAGGCGAGCGATCACAGCCGGGGACAGGTCGCGGTGGAAATCGAAATAGAGCTTGTCGAGCCGTTCGCCTTTGCGGCCCAGACGGAAGGGCATGGTGGACGGGTCGTATTTCGTGGAGAAGACCAGGGCGACGTTCCACGTGGGCGGGAGTTGCGCCGCTTTGACGATCTGGGGAGCGGAAAAGTCGTCGATCTCAACCACCGGGATGCGGTGGTCGACGTAGCCAAGCTCCGGCTTGCGCAGCTCGTCGGTGGCGGGCCACGCTGTGAGTACGGTGGCGTGGGGAAAGTGCAAGACGATCTGCTCAATGGCGGCCTGCTGGAGCCGGATCGTGACGACGTATTCGAGATTGTCCTCGGGGGCGAAGCGGTACGGCGGGTTGATGAAGAGCGCGGCGAGAAAAGCCGCGGCGCTGAGCGCGACCAGCGCCGTCCACTCGCGCAGGCGGCGGCGGAAGGTGCTGATGGCCAGCAGCAGGATGATCGGATAGAGCGGCAGCAGATAACGGGTGAGCACCGCGCCGCCGAGAATGGAGAACAGCACGATGTTGACGGCGATGGTGACACAGAAGATCGCCTGATGCGCGGGGGCGATGGGACGGCGCAGGCACGGCGGGGCGCTGGCGTCGGAGCCTGGCGGCCGGGCGGGCTGCTGGTCTGTTACCGGAGGCAGCAGCATGCAGCCCAGCATGAGCGCTACGGGGACGAAGAGATTCATGTGCACGGTAATGTGCATCATGCGATAGCTGAAGGCGAGGAGGATGCGCTCGGGCGTCAGCGTGGAGACGGCGTTGTAGCGCAGGTATTGCGGGTTGCCGAAGATATAGCCGGTGCGGCTCCAGTGATACGCGTACCAGGCGGCGAGCGGAAGCACGGGGAAGAACAGCGCGGCCACGGTCCGGACGCGGCGGGGACGGGAGCGAAGCTGCCAGCTTTCCCAGGCGGCCAGAGCGACGGGCGTGGCGATGGCGGTTTCCTTCGAGAGCGCGGCCAGCGTGAAGCAGAGCGCGGCGGCCCGGATGCGGTCTTCGACCAGGAAAGAGAGCGCCCACAGCGTTCCCGCGGCGGCAAACAGGTCCGCCTGGGCGAGCGAGCTTTGCGCGAAGAAGACGGGATAGAGCGCGGTCAGCAGGACGGTGGCCGCGGCGACTGAGGTCTTTCCGGTGGTGATGACGGCAATGCGCCAAACCGCCGTGAGCGCCACAGCGGCAATGAAGCACATGGCGATGCGCGTGACCACCGGCGCGAAGTGGAAGACCTTCCACCACAGCGCCAGATAGAGGGATGGCAGAGGGGGATGCGCGTTGGAGAGCGTGGAGAACGGGATCAGCGTGCCGGTGCGGAAGAAATCGTAGGCGGCGGGGACGTAATAGCCAGCTTCGTCCCAGTAGTAGGGCAAATGGAGCAGGGGCGCGTGGGCCGCGAGCACGGCGGCAAAGGTGATAAGCAGGACAGGCCACTGCGGAATGCGCCGGTCCGGTTCAGCCCGGGGTACGGTCATAGAAAGTTAGTGGATCGGGCCGCGGGGAACGACCTGCGGCTCCAGCGCGAGCATGCCAAAGGTCTGCTCGTACTGCGCGAGGTTCTGGCCGAGGATGTTCCACAGAGCCTTGGCCTGCTGCGGGCTGAGGTAGACAGCGGTGGAGTTCTGGACACTCACCTGCTCGGGCGTTTCCTGATGAATGCGGCCGAAGACCAGCAGAAAATCCCAGACACTGACGCGAATCTGGACGCTGTTGGAGTAGATTTCGCGGTAGTCGGACGCCTGCGAGAGATCGATTTTGGGCTGCGGATGCAAAGGATTCATGATCACCTCAAGAGTACCGCATCGCGCCGCGGGAGGAGAAAACCGCCGAGACCGGGGCGACGGGCCGGCGGAAACATCCCTGCTTCGCTCGCCGGGATGGAATTCGCAGGGAGTGGATCGGTCCCTGGACGCGGAGCACTCACGCCATCTCGTATTCTGCCCTGGGATCGGAAGCTAAGGCCGCAGGGCCGGATCAATGGATCGCGATGAGTGCAGCTTCGCGTACTCGGCTTTGGCTTGCCTGAGGATGGGGATGTCGGGATCGGCGTCCTTCCAGAGCGTCAGAAACTTTTCGTAGGAGGACCTGGCGCCCGCTTTGTTGCCCGAAAGTGAGTAGGCCCGGCCCAACTCCAAATGAGCGAGCGCACCAACGGGATCGCTGAATATGATGCCCGGGTGAGCGAGGACCTTCTGAAATTCCGCGACCGAATTGGAATCCTGGCCGTCGGCCAGGTAGATCTCGCCGCGAAAATAGGCTGGATAGAGGCTCCCGAAGAAGCCCGGCCAACTCCCGGGTACGCCCAATTCGAACGGAGCGGCGGCTTGCAGCAGGTCCAACGCCTTTACCGGATCCTTTCTGCGCACGGCGGCGAGCGCTCGCAGCTCCGGAAGATAAGTCATTCGAACGTCTGTATCGCCGGGAAAGCGCTTCTCAAGATCGAACGTCAGATGCTGCGAATCCGGGAAATCTCCCGACAGAGCATCAGCGAGGGCGGCGCCCCATTCCACGTCCCGGCCATGGGAAAGAGCAAGCGCCGCCTGCGCGTCTCGCCTGGCCTCGGCCCGTTCTCCGTAGAATGCTTCTCGTACTGCCATTCCGGCCTCGTACATCGCGGCCCTCTCCGGCTGGTTGGCCTGCTGGGCCAATTGCGTCGCACGGCTGGACATCCTCTGTGCCAGCTTCAGATGACCTGAGAATGCCAGCACCGTTGCCTGCTCGTACATAAGCCAGTCGTCTGCTTCGGGCTGTCCCTGGGCCTGCGCGACGGCGCGTTCCATGGCTGCCTCGTCGCCCTTCAGAAAGGCAATGTAGTAGCGCATGACCAGCATCTCGGGCATTTCGAGCTTGCGGTCCGAGGCTCGTTGCAATGTTTGCTCCGCCTTGTTGAGCCGGTTCGACAAGACGTAGGCCCATGCGAGGTTGTTATATGCAGGTGTGAAGTCCGGATCGAGAGCAATCGCTTGCTCGGCTTCTCGAACGGAATCGTCATATTTGCCGAATTCCTGGTCGATCCACGTCAGTTCTCCGTGGGGCAGCATATCGCGCGGGTAGGTCTGCGCCCACAATTCGCAGGTCTCCTTTGTCTTCCCCAGGTCTCCCGCCACTTCATCCTGGTAGTTCACCTCAATGAAAAAGCGCTCACGATCACTGGCGCGTTTGCGCAGTTCATACGCCCTGCTCATACTTTGCCGGGAAAGCACAGGCTCCCAGACGTCGGCGTAAAGCCGCCCCTGAAACGAGTAGGCCATAGCAAAATTGGGATCGATCTGGATGGCACGCCCGAGTAACACGATGGCCTCCTGGGGATTCGAAAAGGCGATCTTCCAGGCGGCGCTGTATGCTTTCAGGGCCTCGAGCGAGGGAGTGCTGGCTTCGGCGAGTGGAGTCGCATGGCGCTGAAGAGTAGCCAGCGATTCCCCGGCGCGGGATCGGAATTTGCCGGCAATTTGTGTAAGGGCACCGAGGATATCCTCTTCTCTTGCGACCTGAACCTGCTCATCGTCCAGCGTTTCGCCGGTGGAGCAGTTTGCGGCGTGAAGGCCGAGCACATAACCGGTGCCCATCCGGGCAATTGAGCCCTCAATCACCGCGGCGCTGCCGAGTCGCTCGCAAACCTGCTGCGCGATTTTCGGCGTCAAGGGCGCATCCTCGGGCTCCCCCATCAGCGACAGAGTGTGGCGGATTCTTTCTTCCGAAACCAGGCTCAGGTATGGCGACTGTTCCAGCTGCACCGCCATGCCCTGCCTGAGCGTGTCATCAAAAACCTTATCGCCCGTTGAATTCGCAAACTCCGCCAGCACGACCGTGTCCTTTGCGCTCAACACCGGCGGCCCATGCCGGGATAGCCGCCACAGACCTGCCGAAGCAGCCACCAGGACCGCCGCCACCCCAATCGCCCACTTCGGTGGCCACTTCTCGGTGACCTGCATCACCAGCTTCTGGTGCTTTGCGGCGACCAGGCCGAACTCCTGGTCTGGCACCAGCCGTACATTTTCCGCGAGCCGATAGCCTACGCCGGGAACAGTCAATACATACCTGTGATCCTGCGGGCTCTCTCCCAGCGCCTTGCGCAGCATGAATATGGTGCGGCTCAGGTTCGCTTCTTCCACAAATGTGTCGGGCCAAACTGTCTTCAGCAGATCGTCCTTGGTCACAATCTCCTGACTGTGCCGCACCAGCACAAGCAGAATCTGGAACGTCTTCGGAGTCAGCGGAACCGGCTCGCCCGCGCGCAATAGAGTCTCCTTCCCGGCATCCACCCGAAAGGGACCAAACTCATACAGCTCTGCGCGCCTTGGGGTCTCAGGCAAGAGACTCCTCCAACCTTTTCTGCGGACCGCGGAAGCGAATGTAGCACAAAGCTCAGCCTGGTACGAATAAATCGGCGCTACCGGAATTCCTGCAACTCACTTGCTTCCAACCACTTACGAGCCATGGAGAAATTGTCAGAAGTTTTCAGATCGTTCGGAAGGACTTCTCAGCCGAATCGCGCGCACTCTGCCCACATCTCCACCCGCAAAGGCACCTGCGACGAGGACGCATGAACAAACAGACCAGGATCACCATCGAAACCGACTCCATTCTGCTGCTGCGCGGTCGAAGTTCCACCCGCGCCTTATGTCCCCAATGCGGTGCCGAATCGGAAATGATCGCGCTTGAAAAACTTCAGGTCATCTCCAATCTCGATCGCCCCGCTCTCGGGGATTGGATCAACTCCGGCGAACTGCACCGGCTGCAGGGAGACGATGGCTCGGCTCTCATCTGCCTCAACTCCCTGCTCGCCCGCGTGCGCAACACGACAACCAGCTAACTCAGCACATCTCAGGGGGATTCGACAATGAAATGCTTATCTTTCGCAACCATTGCGGCGGTGACTCTGGTCGCGCTGCTGACAACACCACCCCGCATCGTCGCACAGGACAATGCAAACTACTCCGTGCTCCACGTGTTCACAGGCGCCGACGGGTCGACTCCCTATGGAAGCCTCATCAGCGACAGGCAAGGCAATCTCTACGGCACCACACTCGGTGGCGGTGACACCGCGGACACGCCCTGTCAGAACAACCCATTCACTTCAGGCGGCTGCGGAGTCATCTACAGGATCGATCCCAATGGCACGGAGTCCGTCCTCTATGAGTTCAAAGGCGGCCCGGACGGGGCCTTTCCGGCCACGGAACTGCTCCTCGACGACGCCGGGAATCTCTACGGCACCGCTCGCGGCGGCGGGATTCTCACAGCCGATTCGCCATGCGGGTTTATTTCGGGATGCGGTGTCGTATTCAGAGTCGATCGCCTCGGCGACGAGTCCGTTCTTTACTCCTTCCTGGGGGGCCCGGACGGCTTCGGCGTCGCCTCCGGTCTAATTCGTGATCCGGCTGGCAACTTCTATGGCACGACCCTTGCGGGTGGCGTCGCCAGCACAGCCTGCGCAGGGGGACCTGCCGGAACCTGCGGCGTTATCTATAAAGTGGACCCCAAAGGCAACGAAACCGTGCTCCACCTCTTCACCGGAGGATCAGACGGATACGGCCCCTATGGCAGCCTCCTTCGCGACTGGCAGGGAAACCTCTTCGGCGTCGCCAACAATGGTGGGAACACATTCAGCTCCTTCTGCACTACTACCGTCGAAGCACTGGCCGGTGCTGTCGGTTGCGGAACTGTCTTCAAAATCGATGACAGAGGGAATTTTTCCGTCGTTCACACTTTTGAGGGGAAGGACGGTGGTCCGTTCCCCGATGGCTGGCTCGCCAGCGACTACGCCGGTAACCTCTACGGCATCACGGGCAACGGAGGGAGCGCAGTGAGCAGCGCCAGCCTGGGCAATGGAACGATCTTCAAAATCGACCGCCAGGGCCACGAGTCCGTCCTCTATAACTTCGCCGGAGGCGCCCTGGGATTGACTTCTTTCGGCAGCGTCATCCGTGACAGCCGGGGCAATCTCTTCGGCGCAACGTACTACGGCGGCGACACGACCGATGCCGCCTGCAGCACAGTCGGTGGCTGCGGCATCGTCTTCAGACTCGATCCCTCGGGTCGTTACACGGTCTTGCACACCTTCACAGGCCCTGACGGAGCTAACCCCATGGCCAATCTGTATATGGACCAACACGGCGACCTCTACGGCACGACCACTGCGGGAGGAGACCCGACCTGTAACTGCGGCGTAGTCTTCAAAATCGCGCTGGATTACAACTAAGGCGAACGCCAGACTGCAGCCGCCACGGACTCAGGAAACCAGGTTCCCACCCTTTCAGCATTTCACGCTGACGGGGTGGGACTCCCCCCCTGAATCCCGGCCTTTTCACGGGAAGCGCGATATGTCTGCTCGTCGGGTCGTGCTTCCGGATCGAACCTTGTTCATGGATCCGCTCAGGTTATCCCTGCTCCGGAAGTGCAAGTTACCATTCGCGGCCAATCGTCGAGTATGAAATCCAGGCAAAGTCGGAGTGGAAACGCGAATAACGGAATGTGTCAATTGAGGACAGCACTGGCGTTGACGGGCCCAGCAGCCGGTCTTCATCGGCACCAACGAATGACAGGGCCGGATCGCTGCGATCCGGCCCTGTCCCAATTGGAGAACAGATCGCCGCCTTTAGTTGAGGGGCTCTGGAAATTGCTTCCGCGCGACGCAGTTGATCACTGTACCGGGATCTGTGATGACGATCTGAAGTTCGTTCCCGGCCTGATCGATCACGAAAAATGCGTCTATGGTTAAGCCTCCACCGGTGACTGTATAAGTACCGGTGCAATCAGGGCTCACCTTGTAAGTGCCAGTTTCCACGCCCGGGGAAACGCTGCCGTTCAGGCTGGAAATTCCACTGATCGTGATGTTGCCTTTTCCGTCGAAGCTGTCCACATTGACACCGGCGAACGGCCCGACTCCAATAATGGTTCCAGTGTCCTGATCTGAGTAGGTTCCCCTCAAGGTGGCGTTCGAACAGCTCCAGGCTGCGGCTTTCGCTGCAGGCCCTGCGGTCAGTGCCAGCACGAAGAGCGCGATGACAGTCATTGCCTTTACTGTGTTGCTCGGTTTCATGGTCTCTCCTTTGGATGGACTGGGTTTCCCGTTGCAGCATGAGATCAGGCGAGAGCCGGTTCTCCGTCCCTCGTTCTCCGGACCTGCCTGAGCATGGAGTTCAGGCAAATGAGAGCGGTGCCACTGGCCGTCTTCGTGTGGTGCAGGTCTGGAGACTTCAGCCATGCCTGCACTTCCGCCGGCGGCAGATTCGAAACCACACCGACGTCATGGAGCGGGATCATCTCCGCCTCCGCGCCGCACTGCGGACACCAGGCCCGCAGCCACTTTCGCCCCCGAAGAACCAGAAGCGAATCGGTTTCGATCATGATCCTGGTACGCTTTGCCATCTGATCCCTGCCCCTGCGCTCCCGAGAACCGCTTGCCGGGAATGCAGGAAGGTAGCTTGCCGGAATGGCGTTCGGAAGTCCTTTGCAGCACGGTGATTATTTCTGATGATTTCTCGGTTCCCGGCTAAGCTGCAGAAACAACGGGGTTTCGAAGCGCTGCGAGGAGAGCGTCGCGGGCCTCGGTCACAGAGAGATCATGCTAAAATCCGAAGCTATCGCAGGACCGGAGTTCCTTCCCCACAGCCCATTGTCCAGGTTTGAGCCGACCAAGCAGGAAGGGCTGAACCTCACGGAGGGGCGAGCAGACCATGCGTGCCATGGTTCTTGCCGGAGTTCCGGTATTGGAAACAGCGAGGTGCTCTCCCATGGCCTCAAGCGCGGACTCGAAGACCCGGCAGCTCTACGAGTTCGGCCCTTTCCGCATTGATCCGGAGAAGGAACTACTGCTGCGCGAAGACGAAACCGTTCCCATCGCGCCCAAGGTTTTTCAGATCCTGCTGGTTCTCATCCGCCACAACAAGCAGGTCGTCACCAAAGACGACCTGATGAAAGCAGTCTGGCCGGATACGTTCGTCGAAGAAGCCAACCTGAGCCGGAACATCTTCCTCCTGCGCAAGGCGCTCGGCGAGAGTCCGCAGGACCACCAGTACATCGTCACCGTTCCCGGACGCGGCTACCGGTTCGCGGAGGAAGTGCAGCTGATGCCCGACCGTGAACTCAACGTTATTGCCGCACGCCACTCCAATGTCGAAGTGCAGGTGGAAGAGACCAGGCCCTGGGGATGGTTCGTCGCCGCGGCAATCCTCTCCGTCGCGGTCGCCGCCGGCGCCTGGAAGCTGTTCGTCCATCGCGCACCGGTGTTTACCGAAAGAGACACCGTCGTGCTTGCCGACTTCACGAATTCGACAGGCAATCCAGTCTTTGATGGCACATTACGCCAGGGCTTGGCTGTGCAGCTGGAACAGTCGCCGTTCCTGAGCCTGATCTCCGACGAACGCATCCAACAGACCCTTCGTCTCATGGACAAGGCAGCCGACGCGCGCCTGACCCCGGAGATTGCCCAGGAGATCTGCGAGCGCACGGGAAGCGCCGCCACCCTGGAAGGGTCGATCGCGAACCTGGGAACCCAGTATGTTCTGGGCCTGAAAGCCATCAATTGCCGTAATGGCGAGACCCTCGATGAGGAGCAGGTGCAGGCAGCCCGAAAGGAAGACGTGCTCAACGCTCTGACCGTGATCGCGAGTAACTTCCGCTCCCGTGTCGGCGAATCGCTCAGCACGATACGCGAGCGCGACACTCCGCTCGAACAGGCCACCACTTCTTCCCTGGACGCGCTTCAGAATTACACCGCGGGCCTTTCCATTATGGGCCAGGGTCATTTTCGAGCGGCGATCCCGTTATTCGAGCGAGCGATCGCGATCGATCCAGACTTTGCCATGGCCTACTATCATCGGGGCATTGCGTACGAACAGGCCGGCGAAATGGAGCGCAGTGCCGAAGATGCGAAAAGAGCTTTCAGCCTCGCCGATCGCGTGTCCGAGACCGAGCGGACTGATATCACCGCCTACTATTACAGGTTCACGGGAGAACTGGATAAGGAGATCGATGCCTGGCAATTATCTGCCCGCAACCATCCTGGCAATTGGGGTCCCCATAACCAGATAAGCCTTACCTATATCGACATGGGGCAATTTGAAGAAGGGCTGAAGGAAGGCCAGGAATCTGCTCGCCTGGAACCCCACGTGGAGCCGCCCTGGCGCCGTCAACTGGACGCCCTGATGTGTCTGAATCGGCTGCCTGAAGCTGAAGCGGTGGCAGCGAATGTTCGGGCGCTGGGCATCGACGGCTCGAGAATTCACCAGCGCCTTCTTGAGCTGGCGTATCTCCAGGATGACCATCCGTCGATTGCCCGGGAGATCCGGTGGTTTTCGGGCAGACCCGAAGAGTACATCAGCTTTGGCCTGCAGGCGGCCTACCTGAACATGCATGGGCAAAGACGTGAATCCAGTAAGGAATACCAGCGTGCCGCTGAGGCCGCGAGGAGGCAGGGACTTCGATACGTCGCTGACGATTTCGAGGAAGCCGACGCTCGGGCCGATGCACTGGCCGGTAATTGCCAAACTGCGCGCCGGCTCGGGCATCCGGCTCTGGCGCTGGCAATTTGCGGTGAATCCGCTGAGGCGAAAAAGCTCGCCGCGGAAACTTCGAAGGCATTTCCGAACGGGACAATCTGGAATGCCGTGCAGTTGCCCGAGATTGAAGCGATGATCGAACGAGCCAGAGGCCTCGAGCTGCTGGAATCCGCCTCGCCGTACGAGCGTGCTTATCCCGATGCGGTTTATGTGCGCGGGCTGGTTTACCTGCATCTGAAGAGAGGCGAGGATGCGGCGGCGGAATTCCGGAAGATCGCGGACCATGAGGGTGCCAGTTGGGGAGCCACCTGGGTTCACCCTTACTGGGGACAGTATTATGCGCTGTCTTATCTGGGTATGGCACGCGGCCACGTGCTCGCGCGCGAGAGCACTCAAGCCAGGGATGCGTACGAGAAGTTCTTCGCATTATGGAAAACCGCCGACCCCGATCTTCCCGTCCTCAGGCAGGCCCGGGCGGAATATGCCAGGCTCCGGTGAGAAAGGCAGCAAGCCTGAATGAGATCCCCGAATCCTTGACAGCAACTGGAAGACAACCTCGCCGATTGCATCATCGCCATGAGCAGCCTCGCTTCCCATTCCGGCTGGATTTTCGCGATAGCCAGATTTCTGAACCAGCTTGTCCCGAAACCGCCTGAATCCTGCGGTTGCAAAAATCAGCCGTGCTGAACCGGGACATGCGTGGCTCGCAGGCTGGAGGTAAGAGAAATCCGGCTGAAAAATAATATTCGATCTCTGTCAGCTGCGCTGCATGGAGCGATTTACCATCCCGCCAGACAGAATCGCTGGCCGGTTATCTTAGCTCGCGATTTGCGATTTTGAGTCTGCTGCGATATCTCAGAATCCCCTTTACTGGCACGGTTTTGAGGCCTGTTCGGAATTATCGGTCGCCGATCCAGTCACCACTCCGAAATGCAAGCCACCCCCAGGGTGGCAGACATGGATTCCGAAATCTCGTTGCGACCCCATGCAGCCTGGTGCGAAAGGGGGGACTCGAACCCCCACGGGTTACCCCGCCAGGACCTAAACCTGGTGCGTCTGCCAATTCCGCCACTTTCGCACATCGTTCTATTCCCCCGATTGTCCAGGCCATTCTCGACGTCCGACGAGTCGCCTGTCTGGTCACCAGTTCGGGAGAACTGACCAGGCGCTCTACCGCAGCCTGACTGTGCTCAGGCGCCAGATGGGCATAGTGCATGGTCATCTGAATTGTACTGTGCCCGGGAAGCTGCGCAACAGTGCGAATATCAACCCCGGCCATAACGAGACGTGAAGCAAAGGTATGCCGATTGCAGACGGACAATCGTCAATTCGCGTTTCCAGCAGTCGCAGGTTTGGAAGAGTGCCTCGCCTGACAGCAGCAGTTGAGACTAACGGTCGAATTGTGGCTCTGCCGCGCTGAGGAGCGCTTTGGGCTGATCATCACAGGACTTTCCCCAGATTTTGCAGGCGGAGAGTCGCAAGCCACGCAAAATCAGAAGATTGCGTTGATTGCGAAGTGGGAGGGGCGCGATTCGTGGTAGAAGGGATTTTCCGCCCGGAAAATTCACTCCACGGAGACGCCCCCCGATGCACGATAGCAAAGTCCGCTCCCGTTTGAAAGCGCAACTGACGAAGTTCTGCACGGAACTGTGCGCTGGTCTGTCGAAACCACTGGCGAAGTTCGTGGCGCAGATGCTGTACGGCATCCAGTCCAGCCAGGACGTAAAGCTCAGTAACATCGGCCGCGCGCTGGGCGAAGAGATTCCGCTGATCCGCACGGAGAAGCGACTGTCGCGCAACCTGAAGCACGCCGCTTTAGAAGCGGAGCTGACGAGGAAGTTAGTCGAGATGGCCAGCGTGCGAATTCAAAAAGACACGGTGCTGGCGCTGGACCTGAGCGATATTCGCAAAGAGTATGCCCGGAAAATGGAGCATCTGGCGACGGTCTGGGATGGCAGCTCGGGCGAGACGCATCCTGGCTACTGGCTGGTGGACGTGACCGGAGCCGAGGTTCACAGCAGCGAGATCGTACCCGTGTGCCAGAAGTTGTTTTCGACCAGAGCCAGGGAATTTCGCAGCGAGAACGCGGAGATTCTGGCGGTTATCGATCAGGCGAATCATCCTCTGAACGGCCGTGGTATCTGGACGATGGACCGCGGCTGCGACCGCAAAAAACTGCTGGAACCCCTGCTGGACAGGGGTCTGCGCTTTGTCATCCGCGCGGTCGGAGACCGCATGGTGCGCGACCGGCGCGGCCGGATGCGCAGCGTGGCCGAGGTGGCGGCGGGCTGCCGGCTGCGCCATCCGGCGCGCGTCGTGAAGATCGACAAGGGGCAGGAGAAAACCTGCGACCTGCATTACGGCGCCGAGCCTTTCCGACTTGTGGGCCGCGACGAGCCACTCTGGCTGGTCGTGGTCGCCGGCTTCGGCGAGCAGCCGATCCTGCTCGTCACCAACCTCAAACTGCGAGCGCGGGACTCGGAAAACGTATGGTGGGCGGCGCAAATCTATTGGACGCGATGGAAAATTGAGGAGACTTTCCGCTTCGTCAAACAAAGCTACAACCTGGAGGATATCCGGGTAATGAAGTACCGCAGGTTGAAGAACTTAGTCGTGCTGGTGACCGCCGCGGCTTACTTTGCCGCAACCT
>Ga0335075_10003815_pt1 | contig 23678 bp, 17 predicted proteins | sample Lox_Sample_24_FD_206723 | JGI IMG/M metagenome (GOLD analysis project Ga0335075, IMG submission 206723) | Soil microbial communities from Loxahatchee National Wildlife Refuge, Florida, United States - Lox_Sample_2.4 | ecosystem: Environmental > Terrestrial > Soil > Wetlands | place: USA...
AACGAGATGGAGTATGAGAGAACGGTGCGCTTCCTGAACCGCTTCCAGCCGTCGCTGGTGCGGCGCGTGAAGCTGTATACGAAGGAGACTCCGCTCTTCGAGCAGTTCGGCATTCAGGACGAGATCACGAAGGCGCTTAAGTCGAAGGTCTGGCTGAAGTCGGGCGGATCGATCGTGATCAACCAGACAGAAGCGCTGGTGGCGATCGACATCAACACCGGCAAGTATGTCGGCAAGACGGCGCGCCTGGAAGACACGATCCTCAAGACGAACCTCGACGCGATTCCGGAGATTGTGCGCCAGATCCGGCTGCGCGATCTTGGCGGCATCATCGTGATCGACTTCATCGACATGGACGAGCGCAAGAATCGCCACAAGGTGATGGCAGCCCTCGAAGAAGAGCTGAAGAATGACCGTGCTCCATCGAAGGTGCTGCAGTTTAACGATTTCGGACTGGTGGCGATTACGCGCAAGCGCGTGAAGCAGTCACTGGAGCGCACGCTGAGCACTCCCTGCCCGATTTGCACGGGAACGGGGATGGTGAAGAGCCCGACAACGGTAGCGAACGAAATCTTCGTGGAGATGCGCAAGATGCAGAGGCATCTTGAAGGCGGCGACGTGATGCTGCGCGTGAATCCCGAGGTGGTGAAGGTGCTGAAGGCGAGCAACGCGAAATGGCTGAACGAGCTCGAAGAGATGATCGGCAAAACAATTATCGTGAAGAGCGATGCGGCGCTGCATCCGGAGCAGTTCGACATTCACTAACGCAGATTGATAACTGATAAAGGGCCGGGACATCTGTTCCGGCCTTTTACTGTCTGTAGACAAAAACAACTTCCGCCGAGTCTAAAACGTCAGAGTAGTGTTGGAAGCAAGAAAGGGAGGCGCTCCACGTAGCGCCCCCGAAAAGTTCTTCTGTTACTTGAGGGAGTCCCCCGATGATGGAACACTGCCTACTTTCGCGGTCGCTTTTGCGCCGCGCAGCCCTTGCCGCATCGATAACAACCCTCGCCGCCGTTCCCCTGGCCGCGATTGCCCAAACCGATACCTCAGCCACCGATAGCGGCCATGAAGCTTCGAGCCCGGTCAACTATTCGAGCTCGCTCGAATGGAAGTCGTATGTCAGGACCGATGATTCTTCCGATGCGCTGCCCGGATCTCCTCGTCCATCGCCGCAATATGGGCAGTCGAATAATCGTTATCCCGAATACACCAGCCCCTGGAGCCATCTGGCGATTGTCGCGGGTGCGGGATTCACCGCTCCGGTGGGCAACACGGCGCACGGTTGGGAAACGTACGGATACAACATAAAGGCGGGCGCGGGATGGAATTTCACGAAGCGTCTAGGCGTGCTGGTGGAGTACCAGTGGAACCGCGATAAGATTCCGGGATCCACGCTGACACAATTGGCTATCGCGAGCGGTTCGACCGTGCCGTTCGGAGGCAATGTGAATACGTGGTCCTTCACCCTGGATCCTATCTTCTATCTTCCAGTCACGAAGAGGGCGGGAGCGTATATAACAGGCGGCGGCGGCTTCTATCGCAAGGTGACGAACTTTACGGCGCCTGTGCTGTCCGTCAGTTGTTATTACTACTGCTATGAAGGGTATTACCCAACTACCATCGCTCACTCTTCGAGCAACCAGGGCGGCCTGAATATTCGTGCCGGCTTCTACTGGAAGGCGCTGGGTGAAGACAGCAACGCCAAATTCTTCGCCGAAACCGGGTATCTGTGGGTAGATTCACCCGTTGCCAGCAACTCTGACCCATATGGTTCGGGCACCTCAAGCCTGATTCCGGTGACATTCGGAATTCGATTCTAGTTTCGGACGCTACGCGCTCCGTTGGGCGGCAGCATGGAAATTACTCATGCTGCCGCTCTTTCTCGTTATGGGCTCTTCGGCGGAACGACCTACTTTGCTTCCTTCATGATTTTCTCAACCTCATCGGCGTTCTTGGGCAGGGCGCAGGTGAGGCATTCGAGTTTGCCGTTGGGGTTGGCGTAGAAGACGTCTTCGATGCGCACGCCGATCTTTTCTTCAGGGATATAGATGCCGGGCTCAATCGTGAAGACCATGCCGGGCTGGATGGGCTTGGAGTAGTCCCACGGATCATGGACATCGATACCGACAGAGTGGCCGATGCCGTGGATGAAGTACTTGCCGAGCGGCTCGGCGTGCAGGTCCTTGCCGTGGGCATTCATGTAATTCCAGGCGATGGTGTCGAGCGAGTCAGGGTATTTGTGCCGCGGGTCATTGATACGCGACGTTCCGGCGACGAAGGCGTCCATCGCAGCTTTCTGCGCGCCTTTGACGATGTCGTAGATTTCAAGCTGGCGCGGCGTGAAGTGGCCGTTCACGGGTACGGTGCGGGTGATGTCGGAGGCGTACATGGAGTATTCGCCGGCGGCATCGACCACGACGATATCGCCGCTCTGCATGGTTTCGCTGTTGCTGGAGTAGTGCAGGACGGTGGAGTTCCTACCCGATCCGACGATGGGGGCGTACGAGGGCCGCTCGCAGCCGTTCTCCATCAGCTTCTCGATGATGATTCCGGCAACGGTGCCTTCGGTTACGCCGGGGTGCACGGCGCGCATCATCGCGAGCTGGGCCTGGATGGATGCGTCGGCGGCTTTGTGGAGCAGGGCGATTTCGCCCGGATCTTTGATGGCGCGGAGCTGATTGGTGAGTTCGCGGACGTTGGCGAAGTTGAGCGGCTGGTCGCGGCCGAGGGTAGTGGCTGTCCATGCGGCGAGAGACTTCGCCTGGGCGGCGTCGGGCTCGCTCCAAAGGGGAGGCAGGGGTGGCGGAGTGTGCGTTGTCAGGTCATTGAGGAGCGCGGGAAGCTCATCCATGGACTTCACTTCATCGACTCCCGCCTTGGCGGCTGCGCCCGGCGTGTCCGCGCCGAGCTTCTCCCCGGTGTAGAGGCTCCATGCGCATGTTACGCGAGGGGAGGAAGAGGATTTCGCGGTAGGGACGCGCGGGACGCGATCCTTCGGCTGGTGTTGCAGCTTCGACAAGCAGCGCGGCGCCGGGCTCGTTCCATCCGGTGAGGTAGTAGAAGTCGGGGTCCTGCCGGTAGGGCATGAAGTCGAGTTGCGATTCTTCGGCGGCGAAGAGAACGGCGACTCCGCCGTTGAGCTTTTCGGCGAGATGCACGCGGCGGGCGTGATAGTCGGAGGCGGGCTGGCGTTCGAGAGGGAAAGCTTGAACTGCGAGGACTGCAAGACAGATGAGCGCCGAGGCGCGGAGGATCGATTTCATAAAGGGCAGTGTACTCGTTGGAGTGCGGGGGTATCTCCATGATAAAGCGCCCGATTAAGCGGCCATGTTTCGGAAAGCTATTCGTGCCCCTTACACTGGGATCGCGATGCTGAATCACCGCAAAATCGCGGTTGTGCTGCCGGCCTATAACGCGGCGAAGACGCTTCGCCGCACGATCGAGGAGATTCCACACGAGATTGTCGACGATGTGATTCTGACCGACGATGCGAGCCGCGACAACACCGTTGAGCTAGCGCGCGAGCTGGGGCTGACGACGATTCGCCATCCCGAGAACCGCGGCTACGGCGGAAACCAGAAGACGTGCTACCGAACGGCGCTCGATCGCGGGGCGGACATTGTGGTGATGCTGCACCCGGATTATCAGTACACGCCAAAGCTGATTATCGCGATGGCGTCGATGATTGCTTACGACCAGTACGATTTTGTTCTCGGGTCGCGCATTCTTGGCAGAGGTGCCCTCCAGGGCGGGATGCCTGTCTATAAATACGTATCGAACCGCGTGCTGACTCTCATCGAAAATTTGCTGATCGCGCAGCATGTGTCCGAGTACCACACCGGTTATCGGGCGTGGAGCAGGCAGGTGCTCGAGCGGCTTCCGCTGCGGGCGTGCTCGGACGATTTTGTCTTCGATAACCAGATGCTGGTGCAGGCGATCTACTTCGGGTTTCGTGTGGGCGAGATTTCGTGCCCGACGAAGTATTTCGAGGAGGCGTCATCGATCAACTTCAGTCGCAGCGTGCGCTACGGGCTTGGAGTTCTCGATACGGCCTTGATGTACCGGCTGAAGCGGATGGGGCTGGCACGGCCGGGGTTTCTGGAGGACGACGCGGGCCAGCGGCTCTCGTCGGGCGAGTTCGAGGCGCCGGTTGCGGGCGCGCGCATTGCCGAGTCAAGCGGTGTCAGCCGGACGTCGTAGGATTTTGGCCAGACGCCACAGTGCGCAGGCCAGAGCGGCGAGTGCGGCGAACCAGATGGCGAAGGCGCAGCGCACCACCCATGCGGGCGCGAATCCCGAGCGCTTGAGCAGGAAGGGAAGGAAATTCCACGTAGTGATGTGCACGTAGTCCCAGGGATCCTGTGTCATTGCGAGGGTGTTCAGGCTCCATGCGTCCATCTTCCCGAGAGCGAAGGCGACGATGTTCTTAAAGCGCAGAGCGATCACGAAGGTGGGATGGCCGAACGTTTCCATCTGATAGATTTCGAGCGGTAGCCAGAAGGCGAGGGATGCGGCCTGGATGACCGCGCTGACCGCGACGAGCGCGATGCCGATGATCCAGACAGGCTTTGCCAGCGTAGCGCGATGGCGCAGCAACAGAGGGACCGCCAGCATCGCGACCAGCTCGACAGTGGTCGAGACGTAGCGGTCACCCCAGGCAAAGTCGCCGGACCAGACGGTGTAGCGGCCGTAGAAGCAGATGTAAGCCAGCAGGAGCACCGCAGTCGTAATGATGTAGGCGCGGACGGCGGGGCTGAAGCGCTTCCAGGCGATGACGGCCAGCAGGATGAGGAGCACGATCAGCGGGTCGAAGAGGAAGATGGATTTTTCCGGCGTAAAGAGGGCTCCGAAAAAACCGACGTGCAGCGGGGTTTCAAATGGATAGCTGGCGGGCAGTGATGGGTCACGCTGGTGGGCCTCCTGCGCAACGACGGTGATGTAGGTGTTGAAGAACGAACCGAAGCGATAGAACTGGTAGAGGCGGTCGAGTAATCCGAAGAAGAGATAAACGGGGATCGCGGTCGCGAGATAGGTTCGACAGCGAGTCCAAAGGTCACGTCCAAGCGGGAGGGCGCGGTCGCGCGATGGTTCGAACAAAAGTACAAGCAGAATGAAGAGGCCGCCGGCGAGCAGGTCCATGCCGGTGGTGAGGCGGGTGAGGAGGTTGAGCCCCAGTGCGCCCGAGCCGATGAGCAGAGCGCGGCGGCTGGCGGTGCGCAGCCACTCGTACTGGAACGAAAATCCGGTGAGTGTGAGCAGAAAGATGTAGTTGTTCTCCATCATGTTCTGCGTGTAGTGCAGATGGGTCGTGCAGAACTCGAGGGCGAGGACGCCGAGGATGGACAGTCTTTCGTCGAAGCCCAGCTGGCGCAGGAAGCGGAAGCAGACGAGCGCAGTGAGAACGGCGATGAGGATGTTGGTGCTGTAACTGACGATGATGTCGCGGACGCTGGGGTCGTTACCGTTGTAGTCGGCGAAGATGGGCAGGCGCGCGACGTATGTTCCCACGATATCGGCCGGAAGCATGAGCAGAGACTGCCCGATGCCGTACCAGCTTTGCAGGCTGCCTCCTCGTCCGTGGATTCCGAACTCGGGATATTCATTGGGGAAGACCGGCGGCTCGGAAGTCCACATCGCGTGTGTGGACTGGAGGCGGTGCATGGTGTCGGCGGTGCCGAGCTCGCCCGACTGAACGACGAAAGCGAGGAGCGCGGTGACAAGAAGCAGGAGACTGAGTGGGCTGCTGAACCAGTGGCGAGACGTCATTCTTCGTAGATCGTATCCGATGCGTCGATCCGTTGAGCCATTAGCGCCTTCGAACAGGAATGTCTGACTTTCTTCTGAGCGCAGCTGCTTCCTCCACAGGCTCGCCGCTGAGCACCTTCAGATAAGTGTCGAGGTTGTAGCCGGATTGTGTTGCCGCGTGGCACGCGCGCGAGACGGCTTCTTCGAGATCGGCAATCGCCCGCGACTCGCCCGTGGTTCGTTGCGCGATCTCCATGAGTGCAGGCAGCTGAACCCAGCTGAGGAGCTCTTCGAAGAGCTCTTTGTTGAACCAGGTCTTGCCGTTTGACTCATTAACGCCGGCGATCCAGCGGACATCGGAGTCGGACCAGAATTCTTTTGTCTCAATCGTTGCTGTGGGATTGTCGGCCTGCCAGAGCAGGATGCGAATGCGCGCGGCCATGTGCCACGTCTGATCGTCCTCAAGCCCCATTGAGGAGAAGATGTCGGCGAGAGCTGCGCGCAGATGGAGTTTGTCGAATACCTGGATCCTGATACCGTCAGCGGGCAGGCTGCGCAGGGCGACCCAGGCCAGCACCGGTGGCCAGGTCTGCTCGAGGCGCGCTCCTGGCTCTTCGCTGGGGAGAATGTAACGAATTGCGTGGGGCCAGGCGGTGGAGAAGGTGCGCTCCAGACACGGCAGCCGAAGTGCGGCGATAGTCAGCGCTTCGCATGTCTTCCAGTACGCTGCTTTCGGATTGCCGTGGGCTGATTGCGCGTATCCGGAGCCAGGCGTCGAGGCAGGACGCGATCCATTTTGTGAAGCGGCGACGTGTTGCATGAACTCCGTGTCTTCGTCGGGCAGCATTTCCAGAGCCCGTTCGCAGAAGATCTCGCATTTCTCGATGAAGGGACGGAGGCGCAGATCGATTGTGCCGAGCGGGACGCAGGCGTCTGCGATTTCGGATTTTTCTTCCTGGTTGTTGTTGGCGGGGGCCATGGCTGGCGCTTTCTTTTCCTCGGTGTCTCTCCGAGCCGGCTCGCTCGAGATTGCGGCGAACAGGTGGATCTGTCCGGAGTTGATGGCTTCATGAAGAGCATCATGCAGCGGCCGCAGGCGCAGCTTGGTCAGCGCCTCATCAACGCTGTGAACGCCCTGCCCATGCAGGGAATCGCAGAGGCGGTCCCACGGCTGCTCGGCAGTCGAGCGCAATTCGCGCCAGTTCAACAGCACAAGGTACTGGTATCCGCGTAAATCGAAGGTGAGCCCGCGTTGATGAACATCGGTGGCGCGGCGCAAATACTCAAGGCCGCGGTTCACATCGCGAAAGGCGAGAATCAGGGATTCGTCCCAGGGGATGCTGAGTCCGTCTGTGAGAGAGCGCTGGCGCATCTCACCGCTGCCCTTGTCCATGTAGCCCACCGAGACGTGGATCGTTCCCCGGGTGTTCCCGTAGCGGTTGTTGAAGAGGATGAGAGAGCGCTGATTGTGAAAATTGTTGGAGTAGGCGAAGACGTTTTCGTCAACGGTGCCGTGATCAGTCCAGAAATCGTAGAGGACGAAGTTGGCACTTTCAGCAAAGATGGCGCGGTTCTTGAGCAGGGGCGCGATGTGATACATGTGGCCGCCGACGAGGCCTTCGTTAGGATGTTCTTCCATCCGGGCTCGCTTGAACTCCATGCCGTAGCGCTCTGTGAAGCCTTCGATCTGGCCGTGGCCAAACATGGGCAGTCCGGGCAACGTAGCGAGCATGGTGGCGACGCCAAAGTATTTGTCGCCGTCGCCGAACTGATCGATGGCCGTGCGCTCGTCAGGATTGCTCATAAAGTTTACGTAGCGCTTGAGGATGTCGGGATCGAACTCCAGGGTCTTTTTGAGATAGGAGCGGAACTTGGCATTCTCCTCGTCTCTCAGCATGACCATGAAGGCGCTGTTGTAGACGCGATGCATTCCGAGGGTGCGGACGAAGTAGCCTTCGAGAAGCCAGAAGGCCTCGGCGAGCAGCAGGGTTCCGGGAACTTCTGCTGCCACGCGGTCGACGACCTCGCGCCAGAACTCATGGGGTATCAGGCGGTCAAATTCTTCCTGCGACATGGCGCTTTCGGCGCGCGAGGGGATGGAGCCGCCGGCTCCAGGCAGTGGGAACCAGAGCCGCTGGATGTGCCGCCGGGCGAGCACCATGGCGGCGTCGAAGCGGATGATGGGGAACAGCCGCGCTACCTGCAGGATGGTCTGAATCACCTGCTCGCGGACAAAGGCCTTGGAATAGTCGAGCTGGGCGGTGTCGTTCCAGGCAAAGCTGGTGCCGTCGTTGCCGTGGTAGATATAGCGCGTGGTTCCGTCGCGATGGTTGCGCAGGCGAAAGGCGACGGCAGCGTCTGTCTGGTCGTAGTAGTGATCTTCGATCTTGATTTCGACGCGGCTGTCGGGCGAGAGGTCAGGCCCGGTGTAGCTGTAGACGGGGAAGGGGCTGTCCCAGCGCGAGATGAACCAGTCGGGATGGTCGATCACCCAGGGCGAGTCGATGCCCATATGGTTGGGCACCATGTCGCTGGCGAGGCGAAGGCCGAAGCGGGCAGCGCGGTCGCGAAGATTGGTGTAGCCGGAGTCTCCGCCGAGGTCTTCGGCGATATGGTAGTCCTTGAGCGAGTAGGCGGAGGCGACGGCATCGCCATGTCCGCGCAGGCGCTTGATGGTGCGGGAGGCGATGCTTCGCTCCCAGAGGCCGATGAGCCAGAGCCCGGTGATGCCGCGGTCGGCAAGCAGGCGGAGCTCTTCGTCGGGAATGTGTTCGAGACGATGGATGTGACGTCCGTATTCCTTTGAAAGCTGCTCGAGCCAGACGTAGGTGCTCTTGGCCATCAGGACTACATTGGGCATCCAGGCCTGATCGGCGCTGAAGGCTTCGTACTCATGCAGCGGTGCCTGATAGTCATGGGCATAGCGGCGCCCGGCCTTGAAGTCCTCGTCGTAGCCAACAAACTCATCGCCGACGAAGCCTGCGCCACCCCAGCTGGCAGCGCCGTGACGGTGCCAGTCGGGGCCGGGCGGATGAAAGCGCAGCCAGATGGCGATCTCTTCCTCGCGAACGATGTCGATGGCCAGCAGGAGGCGGCGCAGGTCCGGGCCCAGATACCGGGCCCATTTTTCGCGGATGTAATCGAGCTGGCCGGTGATGGAATCGGGCGAGGCGAGCATGGGCGCGCGCAGCGCATCGATCAAGCTGCCGACTTCGGGCGAGAGCGGCGGCCGCGTGCCCATGTAGTCGGGTAGGGCCGCCGTCAGCTGCTTGTAGACGGTGCGCTGGGCGAGGTCCTTGTCTTCGAAGAGCTCGCGGAAGGGCACGAAGGCGGGGTTGGCGTTGGCGAGCCAGAGCAGCATCAGCTCTTCCAGCGCGGCCTCGCGGTTGGACAGGCCGTCGGTAGCGCCTTTGAGCCATTCCGCGGCAGTAACTTTGCCCTGATAAACGGCAACGTTGGGGAAGTGCTCGACGAAAGTCAGGAGCAGGCGTTCGAGGTTGGTGGGCTCGATCTTCTCGGAAAACCAGCGGAGCGCATCGGAGAGCACCTGCGGGTCGATCTCCAGACGATAGCGGGCTGCCAGCGCATGGTTCAGCTCGTCGATCAGTCCCATGGCAAAGAGGCCGCCAGCATTGACGATCCTGGCGGGATCGGCATCCGGCCCTCGAAGCTCATTGAGGCGGCTGGCCAGTCTCCGGCTGGCCGCTACGTCGGCAAAGATGACATTTCCGGTATAGCTGAACAGCAGTCCATCGACATCCAGCTTCTCTCTCACCGTTCTGGAGATATGAAATTCCATTGAAAATGCTCCGGTACAACGCTACTAAGTTTCTGCTGCCTCGGGCCGCCGATGCAAAGCGCCACACGATGCTAGATCAAATGGGCCATTTCTGGCTCGTGCAAATTCACGGCCGCTCGTGTGGTCAACGGACGGGTCATTTCCGGTCTGAATTACCGTTAGATGCTTATGCTTTGAGACGAGTCAGTTTGGCCGGGGTGCGGTTGGAGTCTTCTTTGCAATTGAATTTTGCGTAAACGCGGGCGAACTGCGTCCCCAAGAGACGGAGGCTTACTAAAGTTAGATCAATTGAAGGTAAATTAGTCGGCGGGCGTCCACGTCTTGTCCGGGTTGTAGTCGGTCATGGCGGCGGCCAGATCCGCGGTCTGCTCACCGAGATCTTTTTCCAAGACCACTCCATCCTGGTTGACGATGAAAGTCATGACGCCGGAGTTGCGGTATTGAGCCGGGTAGGCGAGGAATGCAAACCCCCGGGTCAGCTTTCCGTTCACGAGATAATCGCGCGCTCCGCCCTTGGCCGCTGGTCCCTGCTTGGTAAGGATGCGGAAGTAATAGCCGTGGTATGGCGTCGGCTTACCCTGTTGCGCCGTGTAGCCCTGGCTGCTGGCCTCAACGATCAAGGGTCCAATCGGACTTGGGGCTTCGTCACCGCTGGTCTTCCAATACAGCCCGTTGTGCTTGCCCTCGTCGCTCAGAAACTTCAGGGCGTAATGTTTGGTGGTGTCGCCGTCACGCAGCTCGGAAGCATATTCGCGCTGGGCCTCCACAAGCGTGTCCAACGTATCGATTGCGTCGTTTTCATTCCTGCCGATGCGCCGATAAAGGATTTCCTTCTTACCCGTTTCAGTGTCGAAATACCAGGCTCCGCTGCTGTTCTTGACGATAGAGATGGGAAGTGGCCAGTTCTCGGCGCCGAGGTAGAGAGTCGCCGTCCCATCGGGTTCGATGACGACGCGATGCATCTGGTCGTAACGGCGAATGAAGTCGGCCTTCATGTTCTTATCGGCGACGTCATCGCCGGTGTGAAGGATGTCGCCGGCGTTCGATCCAAAGATAGTGTTGAAGGCCTGGCTGTCGTCTGATTTGGCGGCGTTGTAGAGAGCCAGAACAGCCTCGCCGGGCGAGGCGAAGGTCTTCTCGCCTCCCTGCTGGGCGACGCACGGCCGAGCAACAAGGAACAACGACAAGACGGTGGCGGAGCTTGCCAGAGGTACGACCTTGAACGCTGAGATCAGAGCGCGGAAGTGAAGCGGCATTCGGGATCTTCGGATAAGTTGCACGAGGACTAACTCCTGCATTCAGTGAGAAACTTGGTGAGTACCAGCGGGACGTTATCGCTTCCTGCCGCCTGTTTGCCGCGCTTGTGGCTGGGGCCGCGAAGCGCCCCCACCGCGATTCCCGCCTGCATTCGCAGTCTGGGCGCGATTTGCCCCACCGGCCTGGGCCCGATTTCCCTGCAGGCTTTGCTGCCCACGGGCACTGTTGGTCCGGGCGTTGCCTCCCTGACTGTAATTGCCAAAGGCACTGTTGCTTGCGCCGCGGCTCGGTTGTTGTCCATAGCCGCGTGAGGCGTCCCTCTGCGGTTGATTTGCGGGACGGCCCTGATTCTGTACAGCGCCTGGCCGGTTCTGCTGATTCGCTCCGGGGCGGTTCTGCTGATTAAAGTTCGGCTGACGATTATTCTCGGCCAGATTTGCGCGATTATTGTTCTGCCCCAGGTTCTGGCGATTGTTGCTCTGACCCGGGTTGGCCCGGTTGTTCTGAAACTGGGACTGATTGCGGTTCTGATTGAATTTCGGCTCGCTGAAATTGGCTGGGCGGGCGTTACTGTTGAAGTTATTGGCCCGGTAGTTGTTGTTACGATTTACGTTGTTGATGTTAGCTGTGTTGATGTTATTGCGGTTGTAGTAGTTATTGCGATTGACGAAGGTGTTGGAGTTAGAAACGTAAACATTGCGGTTATAGGTCACCGAGGAGTTATGCCAGCCGCATCCCCATGAGTTATATCCCCAGCCGCAGCACCCGTTGTTCATTGAAGCGCCAATCGCCATCCCAACTCCAAAAGAGATCAGGCTGGTGGCCACCAGGGCGCCAGTCGAGTAGCCGGGATAGGCGGCCACCGGCGCTCCGTAGACTACGGTGGGATTGTAAGTGGGAACGTAGACCACATCGGGTTGTGCGGGCTGGATGATGATGGTTTGCGGTGGCGGCTGCACAATGGTGGTTTGCGGCGCACCTGACGATGCCTCCGGGGGCGGTGCTGTTCCGGGCGCCTCGTTCTGAACGCTTACATTTTGCTGCGGAGTCGTCTTCAGGTTGCCGGCCTGGTAAGCGCGCTGGCGCATGACCTGCACGGCGTTCATCACGTTTCGCGGGATGTTGAAGTAGGCGTCGCCCAGGGCCGATGTCCAGGAGAGATTCGAAGCCATCTGGCCGAGCACGTCGGGAAACTGCGTCAGGCCCTTCACGCTGTTGTCCCAGGGCTGCTGGTTAACCGCCTCCATAAGCTGCTGGCCCTTGAGGCTGGAATTCTGCTGAAGCCACTGCTGGGCGGCGGTTATCTGATCGGGAAAAGTTGAACCGGCCAGAACCTGCGCGACAAGATTGTCGGGGAAGAGCGCAATTGGAGCGACAAGCTGATAAAGCTGATCGGGCGTGGGAGTCGCATAGGTGGCTGCGGGCGCCGCCTGCGCCTGTTGTCCAGGCTGCGATTGGGGCTGCTCCTTCTTGCAGCCATCCAGACCAAGCGTACTGAAGGTGAGACTGACGCTGAGTAAAACCGATAACGCCCGTTTCGGATGGGCCAGCGAAGCGAAAGGGGGCCAGCCGATGAGCGAATCGGAAGGCGGGGCGTGCAGCTCCGACGGACGGACAGTGGGCATGACGACGTCTCCACAAGCATAAGAGTCTGAAAGTGGTTGGCTGTCAACCTGTTATTAATGACAGACTTCATCTCTCTGCGTGGCAGACGGGGGATCTTCGGGGCCGGAGCGGGTAATCGGAGCTAGCCGTTTTCCTGGGCGAAGTGGTCGCGGTACCAGTCGACGGTTTCGCGGATGGCATCCTTCATACCGTAGCGAGGCTGCCAGCCTAGCCTTTCGCGGGCTTTGCTCGCGTCAAGGTACTGCTCGCGAATTTCAGAGCTGGCGATGTTCTGGATAACGGGCTGGAGGTCGGTCCGGCCCATGATTTCGAGTGTCATGTCGACAATATCCAAGACGGTCAGGCGCTCACCCGGGCTGAAGTTGAAGGCTTCTCCAGAGATAGTCGGATCTTCGGTGAGTTTTTCTCCGAGGATGAGATAGCAGTCTGCGGCGTCTTTCACGTAAAGAAAGTCGCGGACGAATTTGCCGTCGCTGCGAATAACGAAGGGCTCGCCGGCGAGCGTTGCCTTGATGAGGCCGGGGACGGTGCGGCTGAAGTTGAGATCACCGCCGCCGAACAGGTTGCCGCAGCGGGCTATGGCGGTCTTCACATCGTAGGTAGCCGAATACATCTGGGCGATGAGGTCCGTGCAGGATTTCGAAACGTCGTAGGGGTAGCGGCCCTGCAGCGGATGGGTTTCGCGGTAGGGAAGACTCTCACTGGCTCCGTAAGCTTTGTCGGACGACGCGACGACCACGTTGGACGTACCGGCGAGGCGGCAGGCTTCCATGACGTTCCATGTGCCCATCACGTTGGCGCGCAGGGTGCCGACGGGATCTCGCTTGGCTACCTGAACGAGTGGTTGCGCGGCAAGATGAAAGACGGTGTGCGGCGAGTACTCAGCAATGGCGCGCTGCATTGTGGGCAGGCACTCGAGGTCTCCTGAGACGGTAGCGATGCGGCCGATCAGGCCTTCACGGACGAGCATGCTCTTCGGTGCCTGGTCGCGGATGAGCGCAACGATCTCCGCGCCTTCGCGCATCAGTGCTTTGACGAGCCAGCCGCCCATCAGGCCGGTGGCGCCGGTCACGAAGACTGTCTTGCCCTTCCAGTAAGAACCCACTTTTTGTTCGCTCCGCAGATCAGATTAACTGATCTGCAGAGCTCGCGAGCGCGACGCCTATTCGTAGCGAAGAGCCGTCATGGGATCGACGCGAGAGGCGCGCCGGGCGGGCAGCATACACGCAATCGCGGAGACCGCTGCTAGAACCAGGGTCACCGCGAGCAGAATGAGGGGATCGCGTGAGCTGCCTTCGGCCCAATGCGCCAGCACCTTGTGGAGCGCCAGCGTCAGAGCGAGTCCCCCGAGAATGCCTCCGCCCACGCTGAGGACCGTTGAGGAGAAGACGATGCGCAGCACGTGTCCGCGCTGTGCGCCGAGGGCCATGCGGATGCCGAACTCGTTAGTGCGCTGCTCCACCGAGTACGACACCACGCTGTATAGCCCCACCGCCGCGAGCGCCAGCGCCAGCACCGCAAATGCCCCAAAGAGCCACGCAATCAAATGCTCCTGCTGCCACTCCGGCTGATCGGAAATCCACTGTTCCAGATTCTCCACCTGCCCGATGACCTGCTGGTCCGGATCCACCGCATTCACCTGCGCCGCCACCGCATGCACCAGCGACAGCGGAGGCACATCCGACCGCACCAGTATTTGCGTGTATGTGCCCATGACCATTGTGAAGGGGAGGAACGCCTCCGGTCTGATTGGATTCCGCAGCCCGTCATCGCGCTTATCCGCGATGACGCCAACGATCTGCATCCACTGATCCGCGCCCGGCGCCGTCAGGTTAAACGGCGGCTGTGGTGTAATCGCTGGCACCTTGAGCGAGTGGCCGATCGCGTCGCCATTCGGGAAATACTGCTTCGCCAGCGTCTGGTTGATCACTGCCACGTGGGCCGCGTTGTGATTCTCGGTCTCATCCCAGATTCGTCCCTGCGCCAGCTTGATCCCCAGTGCGGGGAAATACCCCGGGCTCACCACGTTAATCCGCGCAGACTGCTGCTCCGTCGCTGGACGCCCCAGAATCTCAAATTTCGTCTCGAAGCCATTCGACGGAGGCGTCGCGTTCGATGAGATCGCCGCCATCGTCACTCCCGGCACCGTCGCCGCCCTCGCTCTCAGTTGCTCGAAATACGCCGAGCGCTCCGCCCAGGTCGTGTACGTGCCATCGTGGATTGGAATCCCCACCGACATAATGTTGTGCGGGTCGTACCCAAGCGGCGTGTGAAGCAGCTTCAGAAACCCTTCCATTGCTGCGCTCGCTCCGGCCAGCATCACCAGAGTCAGCGCGATCTGCACGCCGATCAGCGTGTTATGGGTCGCGCGCCCACGCACCGCGCCGGCAACTCTGCGCGTGCTCGACTGCATTACCTGGCTCACCTCGGGACGCGACAACTGCAGCGCCGGCCACAGTCCGAATAGAATCCCCGTCAGCATCGCCACTCCTACGCTGAATGCCAGCACCGGTAGGTTGATCCGTATCGCCGCCTCGTGTGGAAACTGGTTCTGCGGCAGCATCGACACCATCACCGCCAGCAGGCGGTACGCGAGCAGCACGCCGAGCACTGTGCCCGTCAGAGCCAGCATCAGCGACTCAGTCAGCAATTGCCGCACAATCCTGCGTCGGCTCGCCCCGATCGCTGCCCGCACCGCGAACTCGTGCTGCCGTGCTGTGCCTCGCGCCAGCAGCAGAATCGACACATTCCCGCACCCGATCGCCAGCAGCAGTCCGACGGCGCTGAACAACAGCGCCAGCGTCCCGCCCAGGTCAGCGACAAAGTGCTCGTTCAACCCTTGAACGTGCATCTGAAAATGTTCCGGAAACTGCTGCGGCTTCTCCTTGGCGAACTGCTCCATCAGCGGCTGCAGCGCCGCGTCCGCCGCCGCGTGCGTCACGCCCGGCTTCAGGCGCATCGTTATGTTGTAGAAACGTTCCGGAACCTCCAGCAGCTTCGCCGGCAGATAGACATCCCCGTCGTTCCACGTAAACCGCGGCGCGGCTACACCCACAATCGTGTAGTTCTTGCGCGTCAGTTGCAGCGTTTTGCCCACAATCGATGGGTCGGAATTGAAATGCCGCTGCCAGAACTTGTAGCTCAGCACCACCACCGGCTGCGGATCCTGTCCATCGATCGCATCGGAAGGCACGAGCCCCCGGCCCAGCAGGGGCGGCACGCCGAAAAAGTTGAATGCATTCGAAGTGAACCCCGTCCCCTGCACATCTTCCGGAAGGTCGTGCCCGGTCACCATCAGGCTCCGATAGTCGAAGCCTATAAAATCTTCAATCACCGGCGACTTCCGCAACTCCTGGATCTGTCGGCCTGTCAGGGCGATATACCGGTCCTGCCCGGCCTTGTTCTTGACTACCAGGTGCGCCATCCGGTCGGCATTGGCATACGGATAGGGCTCCATCAGCACCGCATACACCACGCTGAAGACCGCCGTGGTCGCCCCGATTCCCAGCGCCAGAGAAATGACTGCGGTCAGCGTGAAACCCGGGCTCTTTCGCAACTGCCGGAATGAGTAGCGGAAATCCTGAAGCAGGGTCAGCATGGATCGCTCCCGTGGGGCAATGATCCATATACGAGGGCATGCGGGCGGCCAGTTCCGTGATGGTGCAACTCGTTCAATGTTCGAAGAACGAACAGCAACTTATAGCTCTTATGTTGTCCGGTTTCGCCCGGGTGTGTTCGCAACTGAACAACAGCCGATCGGGAGGACTCTCATTCCCAGAGGCGTTGGTTCGATAGAATTAGGTACGAATGACCAGTCCGATGCGACGGGCTCTGAGCGCCTGTCTTCTTTTTCTATTCTTTGCTGCATTCGTGGCTCTTTTGACGAACCGGGTGGAAGCCTCCAGTTCCAACGGAGACGCGCGGGAGCGGGGCGCGACGGTGTTTCAGACGCGGGGTTGTGAGCGCTGCCATGCGATTCTCGGAGTGGGCGGAGATCGTGCGCCCGATCTGGCAACGGTCGGGAAACGGCGCTCAGCGAGCCAGATCAAGGCGCAGGTGATCCACGGAGGGCACGGCATGCCGCCCTTCGGAGAGGTACTTTCCAAGGACGAAGTGAAGGACGTGGTGAAATTCCTCTCGTCGTGCCGGACGAAGGATGCTCCTGGATGTCGGCAGTGGATGCCGGCGGTGGCCGCGACACAGTAGAAGTCCTCTTGCGTTACATTCGTTGATTGGGGGCTGAGTGTCGAACGAAAGAAATGCAGCGAGGGATCTCGACGTAATCATTTTGTGCGGCGGCAAGGGGTCCCGCATTTATCCCTTCTCGGAGTATTTTCCCAAGCCGATGATGCCCATTCACGGGCGTCCCATCCTGGTGCATCTGATGCAGATCTATGCGCGGCAAGGGGTGCGCCGGTTCGTACTGGCCGCAGGGCATCGCAAAGAAATGCTTTTCGACTATTTCGATGGGCGCTTTCCCGAGTGGGAGATCAGGATTCTCGACACGGGAATGGAAGCCGACACTGGCGATCGAATTCTCGCCTGCCTCGATGCGGTGGGGGATCAGTTCTTCGCGACGTATGGAGATGGCCTGGGCAACATCGATCTTCACGCGCTGCTAGACTTCCACAACGCGAGCGGTGGACTGGCCACGGTGACGGCGGTTCCGCTGCGGTCGCAGTACGGCACGCTTCACTTCGATGATGCGGGCCGGGTGGACAGGTTCACCGAAAAGCCGGTGATTCGCGATTCGTGGATCAACGCTGGATTTTTCGTCTTCGAGAAACGAGTCGTGGAGAACTGGGCCGGCCACAGCCTTGAGTCGGAGGTCTTGCCGAACCTCGCCAGTCGGGAAGAGCTCTATACCTACCTGCATCACGGCTTCTGGAAGTCGATGGACACCAGCAAGGATCAGCAGGAGATGGAGCGGCTGGCGGAGAGTGGCGCTCCGCCGTGGGTGGTGAACGAGCCCGTTAACGGGCGTTGAGCAGCTCAAGCAGGCCGCGCTTGCGCAACGATGTCATGACCTGCTCGATGGACCAGTCGAGCGAAGCGGTTCCGTCAACGACAAGATCGGCGTATCGCGAAGTAGGCCGTACGTATTGTTCAGCCATGGGGCGGACGGTCTCGGCATAATGGGCCGCGACCGACTCCTTCGTTCGTCCGCGCTGGCAGACATCGCGTGCCAGACGCCGCTGGTAGCAGATGTCGTCGGGCGCATCGACGTACACGCTGAAGTCGTAGAGCGCGCGCAGGCCTTCGTAGTAAAGCGCAAAGATGCCGTCGACGATCAGCAGATGATCGACCTCAAGCCGCTTGGTCTTGCCGGGAATGCGGGTGTGGTTTCCGAAATCGTACTGCGGAACCTGGATGGCGTGGCCTTCCGCGAGGCGGCTCACGTGGGCAATGAGCAGATCGGACTCCAACTCGTCAGGATGATCGAAGTTGATGCGACAGCGCTGCTCGTAGGTCAGGTGGGAGAGATCGCGGTAATAGTGATCGAGATGGAAATGGGTTCCTTCGAGCTCGCGGGCCAGTTCTTCTGCCAGCGTGGTCTTGCCCGAGCCGGAACAGCCAGCGATGCCAACAATAACCGGGCTGTTCACTTCGACTGGGCTCCTGTTGTGCGGCGTGCGATGGTGGGGACGGCTCGCGTAAGCAACCGCGCTAGTCTGGCTTCGACCCGTTTGCCGGTTTCCAGCACCTCCAGGTGATTCAGTGGCTCGATCTGGATGCCGGCGGCCATGTTGGTGACGCATGAGATGCCTAGCACCTCGATGCCCATGTGCCGCGCGGCGATGGTCTCCTGCACGGTGGACATGCCGACCAGATCGGCGCCCAGGGTGCGGAACGCGCGAATCTCGGCGGGAGTTTCAAAGCTCGGGCCGAGCACTCCGAGGTACACCCCTTCGTCGAGCACAAAGTCTTCCTCTAGGGCGGCGGCCTGAGCAATGCGTCGCAAATCGAGTGAATAGGCCTCGCTCATGTCGAAGAAGCGCAGGCCGAAGCGGTCGTCATTTGGTCCAATGACGGGACTGCGTCCGGTGAGATTGATGTGGTCGGAGATGAGGACCAGCTGGCCCTGCTCGTAACTCTCGCGAATGCCGCCGGCTGCGTTGGTGAGGATCAGGGTGCGAATACCGAAGCGGCCGAGAGCGCGAACGGGGAAGGTGATCTCCTCCCCGCTGTAGCCCTCGTAGGCGTGTAGGCGGCCCTGCATGACGGCGACTGGCACGCCTTCGAGCGTTCCGATAACCAAGCGTCCCATGTGCCCTATGGCGGTCGGCTGGGCGAAGTGCGGGATGTCAGAGAACGGAATTGCGACGGGATCATCGAGCTGAGAGGCGAAGCCTCCCAGACCGGAGCCGAGGACGACTGCGATGGTCGGCTGAAGCGGAGTGCGGCTGGCGATGAAGGCGGCCGCTTCGCCAGCGCGGTCGTAAAGGGTGGGTGTGGGTTGGTTCGAACCAGGCATGAATATTATTTGAGCAGAATTCCGACGATGGATGCGGACATGAGGTTGGCCATGGTTCCTGCGAGCATGGCGCGGAGCCCGAGGCGGGCGAGGTCGTTGCGTCGGTTGGGCGCGAGGGCCCCGATGCCGCCAATCTGGATGCCGATGGAGCTGAGGTTGGCGAATCCGCAGAGCGCAAAGGTGGCAATGGTGAAGGAGCGCATGCTGATCGCGGCCTTCTGCGCGCCGAGCTGCGCGTAGGCGACCACCTCGTTGATGACCATGCGCGTACCCAGCAGGTCCCCGACGATGCGGGCGTCCCTCCAGGGAATGCCGATCAGCCACGCGATGGGGGAAAAGATGAACCCGAGAATGGCGTCGAGGCTCGACGGAAAGTACGGGAAATGCTCCTTAATGAACCAGTTGTGGATGCCGCCCAGGATACCGTTGAGCAGAGCAATCAGCGCGAGGAAAGAGATGAGCATGATGGCCACGTTGAAGGCGAGACGTCCGCCGTCGATGGTGCCGCGGGCAATTGCACCGAGCAGATTCTCTTCCTTGTGCTCCATCTCTTTCGGCATGTGGACTATGCCTTCGGTGGCGGGCGTTTCTGTTTCAGGCACCAGCATTTTGGCGATGAGGACGGTGCCGGGAGCAGTCATAATTACGGCCGCGAGCAGGTGCTGGGCTTCGATTCCATACAAAATATAGGCGGCCATGATGCCGCCGGAGACGTGGGCCATGCCGCTGGTCATGATGGTCATCAGCTCGGAGCGGGTGGCGCCAGGCAGAAACGGGCGGATGGTCAGCGGCGCTTCCGTCTGTCCCATGAAGATGCTGGCGGCGACGTTCAGGCTCTCCGCTCCCGAGACCTTCATCGTCCACAGCATGAGACGGGCGAAGAGGCGGATGACAAACTGCATCACGCCGATGTGATACAGCACCGCGAAGAGCGCCGAGATGAAGATGATGGTCGGCAGCACCTGGAAGGCAAAGATCAAACCCATCGAGGAGTGCTGCTTGCCGAGTTCCCCGAAGACCATCTGGGATCCGGCGAAGGAGTAGCCCAGCATGCGGGTGATGGCTGCCCCGACTGAACCGAGGATGCGCTGGCCGACGGTCCACTCAAGCACCAGGACGGCGAAGACGATCTGCAGGCTCAGCCCCCAGCCGACGGTGCGCCACCGTATGGCCCGCCGGTTCGTCGAAAAAATCCATGCCAGCAGGAGCATGGTGAGCAGGCCCAGCACCCCGGTGAATCGTGCCAATGTTTCTCCTTTGTGAAAACTATCCTATGTGCGGGGCCGGGAATTCGAGAAACTGATTTTTGTTGTCCGCAGTGATGATCTGCGCGACCAGGGGCGGAACCGGAGCCGGTTCGTCGGCAATCTCGACTGCCTCGGTGAGGAGCCGCTCCGGTTCGATGAACAGACCTTCATCATCGGCGAAGAGCGTAAACAGAGGCTGTCCGGCCCGGACGCGCGTGCCGAGCTTCGCTCGCATCTCGATGCCGGCGTGCGGGGCGACCTTTTCGCCGGCGCGCTCGCGTCCCGCGCCCAGACGCTGCACAGCCCAGCCGATCTTCATGCAGTCCATGTAGGCCAGATAGCCGCCGCGCGACGCGCAGAACTCGCGGCGGAACTTCGGTGTGTGGTGAATCCCGGGATCGTCGAAGACGCGCGTGTCGCCACCCTGCGCTTCTACCATGCGGACAAAGATGTCGAGTGCTTTGCCGTCGATGAGATTCGTCTCGGCAATATCGCGGCCCTCCGCCGGTGTGGACGCCTTGCCGCCCAGATAAATCATCCATCCGGCAAGAATCAGCGAGAGCTCGCGGAGGTCATCGTCCATTGGGTGCCAGCGATTGGCGAGCAGGTCAACGGCCTCCCATATCTCCAGCCAGTTACCGGCAAAACGACCCAGAGGTTGGTCCATACGAGTGAGCAGCGCTGCGGTACGTGTCCCAGAGTGCTCGCCGATGTCGACCATCAGAGCGGCCAGAAAGCGCACGGCGACGGGGTCTCTGAGAAATGCGCCGGAGCCGGTCTTCACGTCAAGAACCAGGCCGTTCAAACCTTCCGCCAGTTTTTTGCTCATAATCGACGGGCAGATGAGCCACGGGCTTTCGACAGAGCCCGTTCGGTCACGCAGATCGTAGAGCACGCGGTCGGCGGGAACGAGATCTTTCGTCTGCCCGATCATAGTTGCGCCGCACAGATCAAGGACACGGCGAGACTCGCGGAGCGAGAGTTGGGTGCGGTATCCGGGGATGGTCTCCAGCTTGTCGAGTGTGCCGCCGGTGTGGCCGAGAGCGCGGCCGCTGATCATCGGAACGGCGAGTCCCGCGGCTGCCGCCAACGGCGCTACCAGGAAAGAAGTGCTGTCGCCCACGCCGCCCGTCGAATGCTTGTCGACGGTGGTGCGCCCAAGTCCTGTGTGGTCGAAGACCTCGCCGGAAAAGCGCATCGCCGTGGTCAGAGCATTCACTTCGTTGAGGGTGAGGCCGCGCAGGAAAGTGGCCATCAGCCACGCGGAAAGCTGCTCCGGGGGGATCGACTGGTCGGCTGCGCCGGCCACGATGAAGCGGATCTCCTCGGCCGACAACTCGCCGCCTTCGCGCTTCCTGATGATCAGATCGACGGGATGCATAGTGTTCGGGATCATTGCGGTTCGAGATGAAACGTGAAAGGGAAGATTTCGGCGAAAGGCCGGAGTTCGAGGCCGTTGTCACCGGGGAAGGAAACGATAGCGTCGGCGGTAACGAATTCGCTCAGAACCTGGCGGCAGGCTCCGCAGGGCGGGCTGGCCGCGGAGTTGAGATTTGTAACAGCAATAGCGACGATCCTGTGATCTGCGCCGCGCTCGCTGATGGCCCTTGAGAGCGCGCTGCGTTCGGCGCAGATCGTTAATCCGTAAGACATGTTTTCGATATTGCACCCGGCGGCGATGAATCCGTCGTCGAAAAGCAGGGCGGCGCCGACGCGGAAACTTGAGTAGGGCGCGTAGGCATTTGCCGCAGCCCTGCTGGCGGTCTCCTGAAGCCGTTCGATGGCGGCCGCGTCGATTCCGGCAGGCAAATCTGGCATGGTGCTTAGAGGCTATAGCATTTTCGGAACTAGGTGCATGTCTCAAGTTAATCAACCATTCTCCCGATAAGCGTTAAGTGGACGACCTGATACGCGAGTTCCTGATCGAAAGCCACGCCGGGCTCGATCAGATGGAGAGGTGTCTGACGGAGCTCGAGGAGCGCCCCGCAGATGCCGAGCTTCTCGCGAACATCTTTCGTTCTGTCCACACCATCAAGGGCACGACCGGATTTCTTGGCTATGCGCGCCTGGAGGCGGTTTCGCATGCCGGGGAAAACCTGCTCGGTTTGCTGCGCGACGGCAAACTGGTGGCAAACGCCGAGATGATCAGCGCGCTGCTCGATCTGCTGGACGGCCTGCGCGCTATCCTGCGGTCAATTGAGACGGACGGCAACGAAGGCCAGGGCAGCGATGACGCGATGGTCGAGCGCCTGGTGGCCCTGGCGGAGGTCGGCGCAGAGCCTCGCGCCGCCTCGAAGTCGGCGAGCATCGTCTCCGAAGTCGAGGCGCTCTCGAGCCGCGAGCCACTGCCGGGAGCCGAGGCTCATCCCGGAGCATCAGCACAGCCGAATGCCGCAGATTCAACTTTGCGAGTGGATATCGGCCTGCTCAATCGCATGATGAACCTGGTGGGCGAGCTGGTGCTGACCAGGAACCAGATTTTGCAGGCGAACAGCACGGACGCGGAATTCACACCGCTCGCCCGCCGGCTGGACATGGTGACGGCTAACCTGCGCGAAGTGGTGATGAAGGCCCGGATGCAACCAGTGAGCCACGTCTTCTCGAAGTTCCCGCGCCTGGTGCGGGATCTTGCCCAGCAACTCGATAAACGCGTCCGGCTGCGCCTGGAAGGCCAGGAGACGGAGCTGGACAAGAGCCTGCTCGAGGCCATCAAAGATCCCCTGACCCATTCGGTACGCAACGCGATTGATCACGGCATTGAAGCGCCCGAGCTGCGCGAGGCCGCGGGCAAGGACGCGGAGGGCGTTCTGACGCTGAGCGCGCGGCAGCAGGGAAGCCACGTTATCGTCGAGGTGACGGATGACGGCGGCGGCATTCGGGTGGAGCGGATTCGCGACAAGGCGATTGAGCGCAGGCTGATCACGCCGCAGAAGGCCGCGCAGTTATCCGACCGCGAGCTGTTGCAGCTGATCTTTCTGCCCGGGTTTTCTACGGCGGAAAGGGTTACGAATGTCTCCGGCCGGGGTGTGGGCATGGATGTGGTGCGCACGAACGTCGAAAGAATCGGAGGAAAGGTGGAGATCGACAGCCGGCCGGGCACGGGAACGACGCTGCGGCTGAGCATTCCGCTCACCCTGGCGATCATTCCCGCACTCATCGTTCGCAGCCGCAGGCAGGGTTTTGCTGTGCCACAGACGGCCCTCGTCGAACTGGTTTACCTTACGCCGGACGAGGGAAAGACGCAGATCGAGTGGCTGGAGAATGCTCCGCTCTTTCGCCTGCGGGACAGGCTGCTGCCGCTGATCTTTCTGAACGAACTGCTCGGGTTGAACCAGCCGCTCGAGCAGCCGCAGGATGGCGAAGCGCCCGGCGGCTGCTACATTGCCGTGCTCAATGCCGACGGAGGACGCTACGGGCTGGTGGTGGATGGGCTGGCCGACCCGGAGGAGATCGTGGTGAAGCCGCTCTCGTCGGCCCTGAAGCGCATCGGGCTCTTCTCCGGGGCGACCGTGATGGGCAACGGTGA
>Ga0335075_10003816_pt1 | contig 23678 bp, 18 predicted proteins | sample Lox_Sample_24_FD_206723 | JGI IMG/M metagenome (GOLD analysis project Ga0335075, IMG submission 206723) | Soil microbial communities from Loxahatchee National Wildlife Refuge, Florida, United States - Lox_Sample_2.4 | ecosystem: Environmental > Terrestrial > Soil > Wetlands | place: USA...
AGCCAGCCGCGTGATGTCCCTGTCGACCCCACCTTGCTGACCACTGACGGGATGGAGCTGGTCACCAGGCCCGACGTGGACATCGTGATCGAGCTGATTGGCGGCATCGAGCCCGCAAGGACGCTGCTGCTGGCAGCGCTTCAGGCCGGCAAGTCGGTGGTCACGGCGAACAAGGCGCTGGTCGCCGCGGATCGCGCCGTGCTGCATAAGACCGCCAGCCAGGCCGGCGCTGACCTGTACTACGAGGCGGCCGTAGCCGGCGCGATACCGCTGCTGCGGCCGCTCCGTGAGTCGCTGGCGGGCGACGAGGTCCGTCGCGTGCTCGGGATCGTGAACGGCACGACCAACTTCATCCTGGACCGGATGGACACCTCAGGCGCGGATTTCAGCGCCGCGCTGGCCGAAGCGCAGGCGCTCGGCTACGCCGAAGCCGACCCGACAGCGGACGTCGCCGGGTTTGACGCCGCTGCCAAGGCGGCAATCTTGGCCAGCATCGCGTTCCACACCGAGGTCACCGCGGATGACGTTTACCGGGAGGGCATTCTCTCGGTCACCGCGGCCGACATCGCCAGTGCACGGGCGATGGGCTGCGTGGTCAAGCTGCTGGCGATCTGCGAGCGGTCCAACGGAGGCATCTCGGCCCGGGTGCACCCGGCGATGATCCCGCGCACGCACCCGCTGGCCGCGGTGCGGGAGGCGTATAACGCCGTCTTCGTCGAGGCGGAGTCGGCAGGCAGGCTGATGTTCTACGGCGCCGGCGCCGGCGGCCAGCCGACTGCCAGCGCGGTACTGGGCGACACCGTCGCGATCGCGCGTAACCTGCTGGCCGGACTGCGCGGCGCGCACTCCTCTTCCTACGCGCAGCTGCCGCTAGTCCCGATCGGCGAGGCGCGGACCAGCTATTACGTCCAGCTGGATGTGGCAGACCGCCCTGGTGTGCTGGCGCCGGTTGCTGACGCGTTCGCGCAGCAGGGCGTGTCGATCAAGGCCGTCCGCCAGGAAGGCCGCGGCGAGGACGCCAACCTGATCATCATGACGCACTCGGCCCGGGAAGCCGCCCTGGCCAGGACGGTGGCGGTGCTGGGCGCGATGGAAGCGGTCCGGAACGTGGACAGCGTGATGCGTGTCGAGGCCCTGGAGGGCGAGTGAACCAACGGCAGCGAGCAGGACACCCGCCGAGAAGGCGCCCGGTGCCGCAGTGACGGCCGGGATGGCTGCCTCGATCACCGGGCCGCGGCCCTGGCGCGGAATCATCGCCGAGTACGCGGCCAGCCTGCCGGTACCGGCCGGCGTGCCGGCGGTCACGCTAGGCGAGGGCGGGACGCCGCTGCTACCGGCCCCGGTGCTGTCAGAGCTGACGGGCTGCACCGTGTACCTCAAGGTCGAGGGTGCCAACCCGACCGGATCGTTCAAGGATCGCGGCATGACGGTCGCGGTCACGCTTGCCGCTGCCCGCGGCGCGCATACCGTGATCTGCGCATCCACCGGTAATACCAGCGCCAGCGCTGCGGCTTACGCGGCCAGGGCCGGCCTGGCTTGCGCGGTGCTCGTGCCCAAGGGCAGCGTCGCGCTCGGGAAGCTGGCGCAGGCGCTCGCCCACGGAGCTCGCCTCATCCAGATCGACGGCAATTTCGACGACTGCCTGGAACTTGTCCGCAAGATCGCGGCCGACTACCCGGTGGCCCTGGTCAATTCCGTCAACCCGGAGCGGCTGCAGGGCCAGAAGACCGCGTCGTTTGAGATCGTCGACGCGCTCGGCGACGCGCCCGATGTGCATTGCCTGCCGGTCGGTAACGCCGGCAACATCTCCGCCTACTGGCTCGGGTACCAGGAGTACCGCGCCGACGGCAAGGCGGCCAAGACCCCGCGAATGCTTGGCTACCAGGCGGCCGGTGCCGCACCGATCGTCACCGGTCGCCCGGTGCTGAACCCGGTCACGGTAGCCTCTGCGATCCGGATCGGTAACCCGGCGTCCTGGCAGCTGGCCGAGGAAGCACGGGAACAGTCGGGTGGCTTCATCGGCTCGGTCACCGACGAGGCGATCCTTGCCGCGTACCGGTTGCTCGCGCAGCGGGAAGGCGTGTTCGGCGAGCCCGCGTCAGCGGCCGGCGTGGCCGGCCTGATGCAGGCCCGTGCGGACGGGCTGGTTGCGGCTGGCTCGGTCGTCGTGTGCACGATCACCGGCCACGGGCTGAAGGATCCCGAAACCGCAGTCGCGGGCGTGCCTGCGCCGGACACCATCGGCGTCGACATAGCCGCCGTTGCGGGCGTGCTCAACCTGCGGTAACGGGCTTTCGATGGCGGCATGGCCAGACCAGAAGGTCCTTGTCCGGGTCCCGGCGACCAGCGCGAATCTCGGTCCTGGCTTCGATTCGCTTGGCCTCGCCCTGAGCCTCCACGACACAGTGCGGGCGCGCGTACTGCCGTCCGGGCTGCAGGTGACAGTGACCGGCGCGGGCGCCGGCGACCTGGAGCGCGGCGAGGGTCACCTGGTCGTCCGGGCCATGCGGGCGGCGTTCGCCGCCATCGGCGCGCAGCCGCCGGGCCTGGAGATTTCGTGCGGGAACGACGTGCCTCAGGGCTTCGGGCTTGGCTCGTCCGCGGCGGCCATCGTCTCCGGAGTGCTTGCGGCCCGCGCACTGGCTGGCCCGGATGGGGCTGCGGCGCTCGCTGATGATGCCGTGCTCCGGCTGGCTACTGAGCTCGAGGGGCATCCGGACAATGTGGCTGCCTGCTTGCTCGGCGGACTGACCATCTCCTGGGCATCGCAGTCCGGCGTCCAGGCGGCCAGGCTGACCCCGCTGGCCGGCCTGGTTCCGGTGCTCTGTGTCCCGGCGGTGCCGCTGTCGACGCAAACCGCGCGCAAGGCACTGCCAGCGGAGGTCCCGCACGGAGCCGCCGCGGCCAACTCCGCCCGTGCGGCCTTGCTCATCGCGGCGCTAACTCTCCAGCCGGACCTGCTGCTGGCGGGGACCGAGGATTTCCTGCACCAGCCGTACCGGGCGCCGGCGATGCCCGCCACCGCCGCGTTGATCGAAGGATTGCGAGCCGCAGGCATCGCCGCCGTGGTGTCCGGGGCTGGTCCCTCGGTCCTGGCTCTCACCGTCAGCGGCGCCGGACCCGGCCCTGCCGACGTGATCAGGATCGCTGCCGAGGCGGGTCCGGTCTGGCGGGTGCTGCCGCTCGAGGTCGATGCGGACGGAGCCGTGCTGCTCGCCGACTGACGCTGCCTCAGCAAGAGTAAGACGCAGGATCCGCCGGGCCGTAGCCGGCAGATCCTGCGTCTTAGTGAGTCGGTCCGCTGGTCAGCCGCCGTAGGGGTCGGCGGGGACGGTGCTGGCCCAGGTGGTGCTCAGATAGACGGTGATGTCGGTGACTGTGCGGGTGCCATGCGGGTCCTGCGGGGTGACAATGTCGGAGCCCGGCGGGTAGGTGACCGTTGATTCGAGTACGGCGCCGGTTGCGGGGTTCTCGTAGGTCGCGTAGGTGATTCCGTCTGACTTGCCGCCGGGGAATCCGCTGGTGTCAGTGCGGCTGATCTCCACGGCGGGCCGGCCTTTGCTGTCGTGCGCCGAACGGTTGACCGTCACCCCTGGCACGGCCGCGAGCAGCTTGAACAGCGCCGAGCGCAGGCCCGGGCCGACGAGCGGGTACCAGAGCATATAGCTGGCTTGCTGAAAGACCTTGTCGTTGGCGCTTACCGTGATCGGGCGCGCAACCGGGGTGGGGCCCTTCGTCCGCACCGGCTTCGGCTTCGGGGCCTTGGTCTCGCTGTTCCACTCCCTGATGAGGGCGGCCCGCAAGGCGGCACGGCTGGTCGGCATGGCCGCGAACTGCGCGGAGTTTGGTGAATATCGCCGCGTGAAGCTTTTGCCAGACGGGTTGCCATGGCTGCCTTGCTGGTAGGACCACATGTTTCCGGTGCGGCTGTCGATGACGGAGGTGTCCTTCAGGTCGGTCCCCTCCGTCCTCATCACCGCATAGCGGCCGCGGCCCTGCGACTGCCTGGCAGCGGCGGAGCTGAGGTGGTACAGGACACGCTGGTCGGCTGTCAGCCTGATCGCCGGCGATGTCGGGCCGGGCGCCGGGGATGAGTGCCCGGGAACGACGGCGATCACGCCGGCCGCGGTGCCAACCGCAGCGCCCGTCGCCGCGAGGGACACGACCCGGCGGCGATCCCGGCGGCGCTGGCGGACGGCGACCTCAGTGGCGATAGATACCGGGGGGCGCACGTGATCGGTGTAGCCATGCAGCAGGTCACGGATGATGTCTTCATCGATGGCAGGCATTGTCATTCCCTTTCAAACCATGCTGTCAGTGGTGGTGAAGATGGCGGCCAGGCCAGGAAAGTCACGCAAGTGCGCGGTGGCACGCGAAGCCGTGCTCTTGACGGCCCCGGCGGAGATGCCCAGCAGGCTGGCCACCTCGGCCTCACTGCGATCGTCGAAGTACCGAAGCACCAGAACCGTCCGCTGCTGGACGGTCAGGCTGTCGAGCGCCGCACGGAGCGACGGCCACAATTCGACCGAGTGATGCGGATCCGCAGACCGCGGGTCGCCCTGATCCGCGCCGTCTAGCAGGCGTAGCTCCTGCGGCCGGCGGGCTCGTGCCCGCGTCTGGTCAACCACGATGTTGTACATGACTCGACGGCAGAACGCCTTGGGGTTATCCACCCGCGACCAGCGCGCCGCGAGCCGTTGCAGCGTTTCCTGGTAGACATCTTCAGCGGTATGCGGGTCGGGCGCGAGCAATGTCGCGATCCGCAGCAGCTCAGCTCCCGATTCGGCGGCGAACTGTTCGAAGGCTCGTACCTGCCTTCTATCCATGCAACCTCCTGTTCCTAATCCCCGCGATCACCGCTAAGACGACAGCCTTGGCCAGTCAGGTTGCTTGGCCTGGCAGCCCAGATCTCGCCGGTGCCGCGATGCCGTAGTCGGCGGCGTCCGGTATGAGTAGTTTGCACCCAGCTAACGACTACTGTGTCCGTAGCCGGTCAGGTGATATAGCCAGCCGGTCAGAGTGCAGCTTGCCCGTTCGCCCTGCCGGGCGAGACCGCTAGCGTGTGCTCATGCTGGAGCCGCTGAATGACTGCTGACCCCGAGCTTGAGGCCACCGTCATGCCGCGGGTCGGCTTGCTGGTGATCGCGCGAGAGTGGGGCCGGATCGGCATCACCGGTTTCGGCGGACCGCCAGCGCACATCGCGCTGCTGCGGAAACTCTGCATCCAGCGCAACCAGTGGCTGTCGGCTACCGAGTTCGAGGACGGTGTCGCAGCGACCTCTCTGCTGCCCGGCCCGGCGTCCACTCAGCTAGCCATCTACTGTGCCTGGCGGCTTGCTGGCCCGCTCGGCGCGATCGTCGGCGGCGCGTGCTTCATCGTGCCGGGACTGATCATCATCCTGGCGCTCTCGGTGCTCTTTCTTGCCACGTCGCCGCCCGACTGGGTGACGGGCGCCGCAGCTGGAGCGGGCGCGGCCGTGCCCGCTGTGGCACTCAGCGCCGCCATCGGCCTGGCGCCTGCCAGCTGGCGACGGACGAACCCGGCGCGGTCAGAGCCGGCTGCCGATGACCCCCGCCGCCGGCCGGTCACAGGGGCTGCCGTCCGCTGGCTGGCCTACGTGGTGGCCGGCGGCGTCGCGGCGAACCTGGCGGGTCAGTACCTTGTCGCCGTTCTGCTTGGTTGCGGCGTGTGCGAGTGGCTCGCGATCGGCCGTCCGGGTGCCGGGCGAGCCGCCGCCGACCGGGCGCCTGCTGGCCGGCAAGGGGTCGGCCGCGACGGCGCTGGTTTCGGCAGGGGCGCCCTGCTGGTCCCGCTCGCCGCTAAGGCTGTGACGGCGGGCGTGCTCGGGTCGCTGGTGTGGGTCGCGATCAAGGTCGGCGCCTTGTCGTTTGGCGGCGGGTTCGTCATCATCCCGCTGATGCAGCACGATGCGGTGCACACCTATCACTGGATGACGACCGCGCAGTTCCTCAGCGCCGTCGCGCTTGGCCAGGTAACTCCCGGGCCGGTAGTGCAGACTGTCGCTGTCGTCGGCTACGCCGCGGCGGGCGTCGCGGGCGGCTTGCTCGCTGCAGCGGTCGCCTTCGTGCCGTCGTTCGTGTTCGTGCTGGCCGGCGGGCCGCACTTCGATCGCTTCCGGCGCAGCCCGGCGGCGCAGGCATTCCTCGCAGGTTCAGGGCCGGCCGCGATCGGCGCTATTGCCGGCGCGGCGGTCACCCTTGGCTTCGGGCTTACTCAGCTCTGGCAAGCCGCGGTTCTGGCGGGCGCCATCGGCTGGCTCGTCGTATTGCGCCGGGGGGTGGTGAGCGCCATCCTGGCGGCCGCCGGGATTGGTGTCATCATCGCGCTCGCTGGTCCCGGCTAGCCGGCGCAGAAGCCAGTACAGCATCGGGCCGTCGTTCCCGCCGCCCGCGCGGGCGGCGTCAGTGGCCGTCGCCGCCGGACTGCGCGGTGATCCGTCGCAGCACGTCCGCTCGCAGCGCCTCGATGTCGGCCCCCGCAAGGGTGAGTGCGGTCAGCGCGCCGTTGCGGCGGGACTCCAGGATCCCGATCAGCATGTGCCCGGAGGTGATCTCCCGCTGGCCGAGCTGCTGAGCGCTGTGCACGGCTCTGCCAAGCGCCTGTTTCGTGTCACCAGCCAGTGGCAGCCTGACCTGGCCGCGTACCGCCGCCCGGTCCAGCGCACCAGGGCCGAACGCCGCCTCGGTAGCCCGACGGACCGCATCGAGGTCGATGCCCAGGGTGCCCAGTGCGTCGGCATCCAGCCCGGCGGGCGCGTTACTCTCGCGCCGGCGGACGTGCGCGCGGAGCGACTCCAGGCTCAGGCCGGCCGAAGTCAGTGCATCCGCGGCGGGTCCCGGCTCCTGCAGCAGGCCGAGCAGCATGTGCTCGCTGCGGATCTGGTCTTGCCCGGCCCGGCCGGCTTCTTGCCGCGCATCGACGAACGCTTGCCGGGCGGCCGGCTCGAACCGTTCAAACACCGTCGTCTCCAGGCCCTTGTTGGCTCCTGCCAGGTCGGCTCATCCCGCGAAGGATCGCGCTGTCGGGCGATCTGCCCGCCAGCAGCTTCGCGTACTTCTTGTGCACCGCCTGCTTGCTGACGCCGAGGAAGACCGCGATCTCCTGCCATGACCAGCCGTGATCGCGGGCGTTCCCGACCTGAAGGGCTTCCAGTCGCTCGGCCAGCTCGCGCAAGGCGCGGGCTGCTCGCAGCCCGGCCGCCGGGTCCTGCCCGCTGGCCGCCTCCGCCAGTGCTGTCTGGTTGCTCACCCCGTCAATATAGGTTGACGCCATCGATCTGTCAACCTTGGTTGACTCGCCACGTCGCGCTTGGTTGAGCCCCTGCCGTGACGGCGGGAGACAGCTCAGTCAGCCTGCGATCGCGTACGCCCGGTAGATGGTCTGCACGCTGCTGTCGCCGTGCACGTCGGTGACTACCGACCGCAGCGACACGTAGCCGGTCGCCGGGTCAGGCACGGTGGCGAGCCAGTCGCTGCCACGGCGAGTGAGTCTCAGCGCTCGCCAGGTAGTCCCGCCGTTGACGGACATCTGTACCCGGACGGTCCGGAGCCGGTAGCGGCGTGCCGGACTGAACTCATCGCCAGCGCGGTCCACGCTGATGTGCAGCGTCGTGCGGCCGCCGGCGGCAGCCTGGTTCAGCATGTTTAGCCCTGCTGGCCGGTAGATGGTCTCGGTGACCGGGAAAGACATCCAGTTCCCGGCGGGTGCGGCAGGCCTGACATGGAACCGCCAGGTTAGCGAGGCCTTCGGTGACAACAGGTCGCCCGCGTTCCGCCGCCGCGAGTTGTCTGTTAGCTGGTACCAGCCTGCCTTGTGCAGCGTGGGCTGGAAACACGTCTGGCAGCTGCTGGAGAAGGTCTGCTTGCGCACCAGGCGGCCGTGCAGTCGCAGGGCGATCACGCTGGTAGCGCCGAGCGCGCCGCCGGACAGCTGCGGATTCGGATCGTTGAACATGGCCTGCGGGGAGAAGTTGAAGATGTTGCCCTCCATCTCCGGGAAGTCCCGCGAAGGGCCGATGACCGCCGAGCCGTAGATGTCGGAGTACCGCCGCCCGGCCCGGTAGCGACGGGCCTCGTAGAGATAGCTGCCTTGCCGCGCGGGCGGGTTGGCCTCAGTCTGGATCGAGGTGGTCCACTCACCTGCGGTCCGGTAGTCCACCGCCGAGAACGGCCCGAACATCGTCCCGCCGAATTGCGTGCCGGCCCCGCAGATAGAGCTGAGGTTGCCCGTCTGAACCGTCAGGATGGCAGACGCGGTCGGATCGGCTCCGCCTTTCAGCGCGATGTCCACTCTGGCCAGCCGCCGGACCCGTTGCTGGTAGTGCGGTGCGGACGGAATTCGCCCGTTTGCCGTGCCGGTCAGCAAGTAGCTCACGCCGCTGGCCGACTGCAGATCGTCAAGATAGCTGAAGGCGACCCGGCCCGATTTCACCGGCACGACATACACCGGCGTGCCCGGGCTGCCGGACGCCGAGACAGGCCACGCATCACTCCCGCCTGGTGAAGACAGACACGCGCCCGCGATCAAGTTCTGCTCGGCGGCCGTGGCACCTTGCAGCTTCACCTGGAGCCGCTTGCCGTGCCGTGCGTTCAGTACGATCGTGCCGCCGGCGCGGATCCGCACGCGCTGAACCACGAGCGTCTCGCTGGTCACTTGCTGGCCTGAGTAGGCCGGGATCTGCGCACCAATCAGGTAGGTCTGGCGGGTCACTCTCGCGGTGTCGGTGGAGACCGGGATCGGGAAGCCCTCGTTCCCGACCAGCACAGCGCCCTGCGCGGCGACGACTTTCCCGTCCCGGTTGACGGCCTTGATGTGCACGGTCACGCGCGACGCCGCGGCCGCATTCGCGGCACCCAGAGCTGGCCCTCCGGCTAGCAGGCCGCCGAGCAAGCCCGTTGCCCCTACCAGCGCCACCAGCCGCAAACTTGCCCGCATCGACAACCCCGTCTGCCGTAGTCAGGGGAATTATCGAGCTATGCGCCGCGAACGGCAATAGCGCTCCGCTGCGCTAAGGCGCGAATACCAATGCGACGGGATCCTCGGGGACGGAGACTGGCCGGCCCGCGTTTTTCGCACCGGCTCGTATCGGGAACACGGCGTATTTCGTGTAGTCCGACAGTAGTTCGCCGGTGACGTACACAGTGGAGCTATCGGGGCTGACCGCGATCAAACTGGGGCGGGAGATGGGCAAGCGTACCGGCGCGAGCGCGGTATAGCCGTTTCCCGCAGTCCGGGTGTGCTCGGCCTGCGGTGAGCCGATTGCCGCCGGCTGGATTCCCTAGCCTTCACCCACTGTTCGCTCGCGCGCCACCGCCCATGTAAGGCAATGCGAACGTTTGCAGGCCAGGATCGTACGGTTGACGATTACTTGCTAGGTGGCAAACAAGGAGCAGCATGAGAGCTACCCGCCTTCCTGCCCGCAGACGATCCGTGGCGCTGGCCGCCTCGCTCGCCGCGGTGGCCGGCTCGGTTTCGATCTTCGCGATACCCGCGGCGGCCGGCGCTTCCCCCGCTTTCGGCCGGAGCCACGACCAGTTCGACCCGGGGAACCTGCTGGTGACCACTGGCGTCTGGACGACCAACGCCGACATCACCGCCGGCGCCACCCAGCTGCCCCCGAACTGCGCAACCGCCAACCCGGCTTTCGTCACCTGCGGAACCGCAGTCGCCCCCGGAACTTACCCGATCGTGTTCAACAACGCTGCCGCTGACGGAAGCTTCGGCGTCACCGAGCCGGTCGTACTTGACGAGCTCAACCCGCACAGCGGCCGCCTGGTTAAGGCCGTGACGGTCCCTGACAACCCGGCCAGGGGCGACTACCTGACGACCAGCTTCTCGTCCAAGTCCGAGCTTCAGGTCATTCAGTCCACGGATGGCCGGTACGACACGTTCATCGGCTACGTGGCCGCGCCCGGCACCATCGACGCCTCCAACGCCAACACCCCGGGCGAGATCGACCCGACCATCGCCGACTCTGCCACGCCGACTTACCGCGCCGTGGCGCAGGTGAACGCCGCCGGGCAGTTCGAGTTCACTGAGACCAATGCCTTCAGCGGCGACAACGGCCGGGCGGCGATCCTGGACCCCGAGGACGGCCCCAAGGGCACCATCTTCGCCGTGGGCAACGCCGGCAACGGCGCAAACCCGGAGCCCGCTGCCGTGATCGACGGTGCCGGGTCTCAGATCCTCACGCCAGCCGGCGCGCCCGAGGCTGACCAGAACCCCGGCACCCCGACCCCGTTCGGCAACTTCAATCTCACCGAGCTGGGCGGTGCGGCTGACAAGTCCGGCAAGGACAATAACTACCGGGGCCTCGCGGTCTACGACGGCGTCGTCTACTTCACCAAGGGATCCGGCAGCAACGGCGTGGACACCGTCTACTTCGCCGACCCCGACGGAGCGGCAACTGCGGCCAACGGAGCGGGTCTCCCGTCGAACGCCGAGACGCTGCCGAGCGCGTCGAGCTGGACTGCCCCGACGTACACCACCAGCTACTCCGCGCTCGGCCTGACCGCCAAGAACCCCGGCTTGGCGCCGACGAACGCGGACATCCTGAAGGGCTTCCCGACCGCGCTCGCTAAGAGCGCGACGGACGCCTCTGACTACCCGTTCGGGCTGTGGTTCGCCAACCCGACCACGCTGTACGTGGCCGACGAGGGCGCGGGCGACAACACCTACGACGCCACCACGAACACCTACACCGCGGACGCTGCTTCGACGACCGCCGGCCTGCAGAAGTGGTCGTTCAACTCGTCGACCGGTTCGTGGCAGCTGGACTACGTGCTGCAGACCGGCCTCGACCTGGGCACGCCATACCACGTCGCCGCTGACCGCCGGGGTGACCAGTACGCGACCGGGCTGAACAACACCGACAGCGGCACCGGCCTGCCGTGGGCACCGGCCACCGATGGCCTGCGCGGCCTGACCGGCCGGGTCAACCCCAACGGCACGGTCACGCTGTGGGCCTCCACCTCCACGGTGAGTGGCTCAGGCGACCAGGGCGCTGACCCGAACAAGCTGGTCGAGATCACCGACAACCTGGGTGCCACCACGGCCAGCCAGGTGACGCACGAGCGGTTCGACACCGTGATGCAGGCGACCTACGGCCAGGTGGTCCGGGGGGTGGCGTTCACGCCTGGCACCCCGCTGACCGATGGCAACACCACCAGCCCGCGGCCGTCCCACCCGCAGGGGGGCCATCAAGGCCCGCTCGCGGACCGCGAGCAGAGCTGACGCCGGGATAACGCTCCCGGAGTTCCGGATGCAGAGAGGCCGGCCTCGCAGGAGGCCGGCCTCTCCCCGCTCATACCTCGCCGCGGCTGATGCGCTCGCCGCAGTCAGGCGCCGAGCAGCACGACCCCGCAGAGAGCGGCGAGCACGCCGATGCTCTGCACCGGGCGCAGCCGCTCGGCCAGGATGCCCCTGGCCAGCAGGGCGGTGACCACCGGGTAAAGCGAGGCCAGCACTGCGGCGACGGACAGGTCGCCGCGGCTTGCTGCCAGGGCGTAAGTGCCATTGGCCGTGATATCGCAGCCGCCGATGAGCGCCAGCGCACCGACCCGGCGCGCGGTTAGTTGTATCTCGCGCGAGACCCGCGCGCGGGCCACGATCGGGCCGAGCGCGACAAGGCCGCCGATCCGCTGGCACAGCAGGGTGCCGTAGACGCTCGTGCCAGCCGCGGACGCGAGGAGCGTGTAGGCGAGGCCGAAGCCGACGGCGGCGGCGATAGCGAAACCGAGTGCCTGGCGGCGGACGGGCACGCCGGACCGGAGCTCGGGCCCGGATGCGAGCACGATACCGGCCAGCGTGACCGCGATTCCGGCGAGCTTGACGACGGTGAGCTGCTCGCCTTCGGCCATTCCGGCCACGACCGGGATGACGGTCCCGGCGGCGGTAGCCGGGGCGACGAGGGACATCGGAGCGGTAGCCATAGCGCGGTAGAACGCCGCCAGCGAGAGCGTTGCCACCACCCCGGCGCCGGCACCAGTCAGCAGGTACGGGCCGGCCGGTACGGCGATGAACGGAAGAAGCACCAGCAGCCCGGCAAGCGCTAGCGCCTGGGAGATGAGGACCGCCGCGGACGGGTCGAGCCGCCGGGAGATCAGGCCGCCGCCGAAATCGGATGTGCCCCACAAGGCGGATGCGGCCAGCGCAAGCAGTGCGTTCACTCGGCCGCCGACTGCAGGCCGGACAGGGCGGCGAGCACATACTCGCCAAGCGATGCCAGGTCGTAACCGCCCTCCTGGATCACTGCAACCGGGCCGAGCTGACCAATGAGTGCACCAGCCGCGCGATAGCCATCGGCTGTCACCTGCAGCGGGCTTTCCGGGTCAGCGGCGGCCGCATCCACCCCGAGCGAGAGCACGATGGCGTCGGCGTCCGCTTGGCGCGCCCGCGCGCACAGTTGCGTCACAGCGTCCAGCCAGGCTTCGTCGCCGCTGCCAGGCGCCAGCGGAATGTTCTGATTGGCGCCAAGGCCCGGCCCGTTCCCGCGCTCGTCGGCGAAGCCCAGATAATGCGGGAACCAGCCGGCGCCGGGATCAACGTGAACGCTGCCGTAAAACACGTCTGGCCGGTCATAGAAGATCGACTGCGTGCCATTGCCGTGATGCGCGTCGATGTCGAGCACGGCGACGCGGCTGATGCCGGCCGTGCGCAGGGCTTGAGCCGCGATCGCCGCGTTGTTCAGATAGCACGAGCCGCCATAACCAGATCGCCCGGCGTGATGGCCCGGCGGGCGGCACAGCGCATACGCCGCTGGCTGTCCGGATGCAACCAGCGCGGCTGCGCTCCTGGCGCAGTCGGCGGCGGCGCGGATTGCTTCCCAGCTGCCGGGCCCGACCAGCGTCATCGTGTCGTAGCAGAACATGCCGACCCGGCCGTGGGTCGCGGCCGGAGTGCGCAGCGGCAGGCCGGCCAGCATCGCCGCGGTCGGGAACACGTACGGCACAACCCGGTCCCTGCCGTAGTCCGTTAGATAGCCGCCGGCTTCCCAGTCGGTCCAGATCGTCGCGAGATGCTCGATCAGTGCCTGGTCGTGCACGGCGAGCAGAGCGGCCTGGTCATGCGGCTGAGGCGCCAGGACCGGTGCTCCGGCGCCTGTCAGCGCGGTGAGGATGACTTCGGCGCGGTCCGGCACCTCGGTGCCGTCCTCACGCAGGCCCAGCCAGACTTCGCCGGCCGGCTGATGCCTCAGGCAGTCCTCGTGCCAGACGACCGGGACATCGAGCTTCCTGCCGTCGATAGTCATGGCGCTAATCCTCCCGTGGCATGCTCGCTGCGTGAGGCAAGCAACTGGACAACCGAACCGAGCTCGTGAGCTGGGCATCAGGATAGGGGCACTGCCGGCCGGCCCGACGGCGTCGATCGCGGACGTTCCCGGCGCCGGAGTTGGTCACGCCACCGTCTGGCGGGACGAGCCGCCCCCGCCCGGCGGCCGCGGCGTCGCCAGGACCGGCGTCACGGTCATCCATCCAGGCGGCAACACGTTCGCGAGCCCGGTGCCGGCCGGCGGTGCGGTGCTGAACGGCGCCGGCGAGTGCACCGGGTTCCTGACCATGGCTGACTGGGGCCTGGCCGAGACGCCAGTGTTCCTCACCTCGACGATGCAGGTCGGCCGCGTCTACGACGCGGCCTGCGAACTGCTGATGGCCGAGGACCTGCGGATCGGCGACGACGTGATCATCCCGATCGTGGCCGAGTGCGACGATAGCTTCCTGTCCGACGCCCGGCGGATGCAGGTCACCACATCCGACGTCGCGGCCGCGCTGGGGGAGGCCAGGGCGGCCGGCGCGTCCGGCGTCCGGGCAGCGCCGGCCGAGGGTGCCGTCGGGGCGGGAACGGGCATGTCCTGCCTCGGGTTCAAAGGAGGCATCGGCACGTCATCACGACTGGTCCCGTCTGGTCATGCGGTCGGCGTCCTGGTGCTGTCGAACTTCGGGGACCGCCACCGGCTGACCATCGACGGCGTTCCGGTCGGACGGCTGTTGCCGGAGGCAGGAGCTGATCGCAGCCGGCCGCCTAGCGGGTCGTGCATCACCGTCGTTGTCACCGATGGGCCGATTGACTCGGCCGGGTGTTCCCGGCTCGCCCGGCGGGCTGGCCTGGGCCTCGCGAGGACCGGGTCCACGGCGCACCATGGCAGCGGGGAGATCTTCCTGGCGCTGGCCACCGGTTTGCGCGCGGCCAGGGGCGAGCCCGCGCCGGCGGCCAGCCCGGTCTCGGGGCGAGCCCTGGACCCGTTCTTCGACGCGGTGGTTGAAGCGACCGAAGAGGCCGTCCTGAACAGCATGCTGACCGCGCCGACCGTGACCGGCCGCGACGGCAATACCTCGCCACGGCTCGATGGCGACATGGTGCGCGAGCTGCTGATCCGGGCAGGCCGGATTTCCGGCTAATCGCCCGAGCAATTGATGCGGGGGCCGCGACACTCCCGTGCTCGTGCCAGTTCCCTGTACGTTATGTCTGTTATATGGTCACCAAGCCCGTGACGGACCCGGAGAAGGCTGAGGCTCAGTTGCAAGACCGAAGTGTTCCGCCCCGGGCGCGGCAAGTTCCGGCCGTCCGTGACCTGCACGGCTACCACGACGTCGACGAGTACGCATGGATGCGCCATGACCCGGCAGGGCTGGCCGAGTACCTGGCCGATGAACGCGCGTACTACGACGGACAGACGCAGGCCCTGGCTACGCTGACCAGCGAGCTTTACCATGAGGCCGTCGGCCGGACGCCCACCGCCGCGGACGACTCGGCGGGCTGGATCCTTCGCGGCTACCGCTACTGGCACCGGACGCCCGCCGACGCCGACAACCGGCGGCTCCTTCGCGCGCCGCTCGGGAATCCGGCCGGCGAGCAACTGCTCATCGACGAGAACGTCCTTGCCGCCGAGTCTGGCTACGTGGACGTAGGCACGGCCGAGCCGAGCCCGGATGACCGGCTTCTGGCCTGGTCGGCCGACACCTCGGGCAGTGAGATCTACCAGCTGAGGTTCACCGAGATCGAGTCCGGCCGAGTTCTGCCTGACCTGATCGAGCGCAGCTACCCTGGCGGCGCCTGGGCCAGCGACTCGGCGCACTTCTTTTATCTGGTCCCCGATGAGCTCAACCGGCCTTATCAGGTCTGGCGGCACGCTCTCGGCACCGCGGCCGAGGCCGACGCGCTGATCTATGAAGAGACCGACCAGCGGTTCGAGCTCACGCTTGAGGCCTCGCGGAGCGGCGGGCTGATCATCATTACGGCCGAATCCAGGGACACCACGGAGGTCTGGCTGATCCCGGCCAGCCGGCCGCTGAGCATGCCGGTCGTGGTCGAGCCCCGTCAGCGAGGCATCGAGTACCGGGTCGATCACGAAGCCGATCCGGCCGGCGGCGATGGCGAGCTGTGGATCGTCACTAACAGCGGTGTCGCTGAGTTCACGCTGATGCGCGCGCCGGTAGCGGCACCGGCCCTGGCTAACTGGACCGCGGCCGGCTGCCCGGCGACAGCGCCTGCGCGCGCCGACACCCGGCTGCTCCGGTGCGACGTGCTGGCCGGCCATCTGCTGCTGACGCTGCGCCGCGGCGGCGCGCCGCTACTGGCGATCACCGGCGCCGGCAGGGATCACCAGCAGTGGCTTGAGGTGACCGAGATCCGCCCGGCGATGACGGCGGGCACGATCGCGGTGCAGCACGCTGCTGATTACGAGGCTGGCTCGGTAGTGATCGTCGAGCAGTCGCTGATTGAGCCGCCGCGCTGGTCGGCGCTAGACCTGACGACGGGCGAGCGGAAAGAGCTGAAGCGCGCCGACGTACCGCACTACGACGCGGGGCGTTACCGCACCGAACGGATCAGCGCTCACGGGGCCGACGGCACGGATGTGCCCGTTACCCTGGCTTACCGGTTTGATACTCCGCTGGACGGGACGGCCGCGTGCCTCCTTTACGGCTACGGGGCCTACGAGGCGTGCTGGGACCCCGAGTTCGACGTCAGCCTGGTGTCGGCGCTTGACAGGGGAGTGGTGTACGCGATCGCGCACGTCCGGGGCGGTGGTGAGGGCGGCCGGCAGTGGTGGCAGCAGGGCCGGCTGCGGGCCAAGCCGACGACCTTCACCGACTTCATCGATACGGCGAACTGGCTGGCAGGCGACGCGGGAGGCGCAGCGCCGCTGGTGGACGGCAGCCGGATAGTGTCGCGCGGACTGTCCGCCGGCGGCCTGCTTCAGGGCGCTGTCTACTCACGCGCGCCCGGCCGCTGGCGCGCCGTGGTCGCGGAGGTCCCGTTTGTGGACTGCGTGACGACCATGCTCGACCCTGGCATTCCGCTGACGATTACCGAGTGGGACGAGTGGGGCGACCCGCGTGACCCCGGCGACTTCGCCTGCCTGCGCTCGTACTCGCCGTATGACAATCCGCCGGCCGGCCCGAGGCCCGACCTGCTCGTCACCGGTGCGGTGCACGATCCGCGGGTGCTGGTGCACGAGCCCGCCAAGTGGGTGGCGCGGCTGCGGGAGACGGACACCGCTGGCAGCCGGGTGCTGTTCCGGGTGGAACTCGGCGCGGGAGCGCATACCGGCCCGTCTGGCCGGTTCGGGCACTTGCGCTACGAGGCTGAGGTGTACGCCTTCATCCTCAGCGCTGCGGGAGCCGGCCAGAGCCGGGCGGCTAGCTAGCTGCCCGGGGATAACTGCGGCCGTTATTTAACAGTTACGAATTCGGCAACGCGGCAGTCGCGCGGCCGCTGTTAGCGTCCGCGGTGGGCAGCAAAGGGCGCGCTGACCGGCGGCGCGTGAGCTGACGGGGTTGCGGTCCTTCCCGGCCGCGCCGGGAAGAGGCAAGCATGCGGAACACCATGGCACGCGCCCGCGGGCCGGTGCGGCCAGCACGGCGGGCGCGGGTGGCACGACGAACGCTGACGCTCGCCGCAGCGACGGCCGTCGTCCTGCCAGCCATTGCCGCTAGCCAGGCCCTGGCCGGCACTCAGGCCGATGCCGGTCAGACCGCCGGGAGTGTGGCCGGGCACGCGCAGGGTCAGGCCGCCGGAGTCTCGAGGCAGGCTCCGCTCACCACAGCGCAGGCGGCGCAGCTGTCGCGCAACGTGACCCGTTCCGTGATCGTCATCATGAAGAGCCAGCCGGGACAGGCGCGGGCCGGGAGCCGTGCCGCCGCCGTGCGGGCCGCGGCGGTGTCGCGGAGTCAGGCGCCCCTGCTGACTGAGCTGAGCGCGGTGCACGCCACGCATATCAGGCCCTTCCAGCTGGTCAACTCGCTGGCGGCCACTGTCTCCGCGGGTGAGGAGGCCAGGCTGCGTGCCAATCCTGCGGTTGCTGAAGTAGTTCCGGATGCAACGATCCGCGGCGCCGTCCCGGCTGCTGCTCCGGCGGCGAGGGTTGCCTCTGCGTCCGGCCTCCGGCCAGCCGCTTCGGGCGGCCAAGCAAGCGCCAGTGCAGCGGTGCGGACGCACGTCATCCCTGGCGCCTGCGGTCCGGGCGGCCGGGCGCAGCTCGACCCGGAGGGTCTCGCGCTGACGAACACGGCGGCACAGAATGCGCGACAGGGCACTGCCCGGTCGCTCGGCATCACCGGAGCCGGCGTCAAAGTCGCCTGGATCGCGGACGGGCTGGACCCGGGCAACGTCAACTTCATCCGTCCGGATGGCACGTCCGTGTTCGACCCGGCCACCGGCGGTGACTACCAGGACTTCAGCGGCGACGGGCCGGGCAAGATCACCGACGGTGCCGAGGCGTTCCTGGACGCGAACACGATCGCCGGCCAGGGCATCCACGTTTACAACGTCCGTCGCTTCAGCGCGCAGGCTGACCCGTCCGCCTGCAACATCAAGATCGAAGGCGTAGCTCCGGGTGCCAGCCTGGTGGGCCTGGACGCGTTCGGCAGCTTCGAGGACGGCACCGAGTCCAGCTTCCTGCAGGCACTCAACTACGCGGTCGAGACCGACCACGTGAACGTCATCAACGAGTCTTTCGGCAGCAACCCGTTCCCCGATGTCACCGCGCTTGACGTGACTAAGCAGTTCGACGACGCGGCTGTCGCTGCCGGAGTGGTGGTGACCTGCTCAAGCGGGGACTCGGGTGCGACGAACACCATTGGCTCGCCAGCCAGCGACCCGAGCGTGATTTCGGTCGGCGCGTCGACTGACTTCCGGTTCTACGCCCAGACCAATTACGCCGCCGCCCGCTACTTCGCGACGACTGGCTGGCTGGACGACAACATCAGCTCGCTTAGTTCCGGCGGCACCGACGAGGCAGATGGCACTGTGGACCTGGTGGCGCCGGGCGACTTGAGCTTTGCTTCGTGCAGCACCAACCAGAACATCTATACCGGCTGTTCAAACTTGACCGGCGAGGCCTCTGATGTCGAGGAGAGCGGCGGTACAAGCGAGTCCTCGCCGTTCGTGGCTGGCGCTGCCGCGCTGGTCATCCAGGCCTACCGGCAGACTCACGGCGGCAGCACGCCGCCCCCGGCCCTGGTCAAGCAGATACTGGTCAGCACTGCGACCGACCTGGGCGCGCCAGCTACTGAGCAGGGCGCGGGCTTGCTGAACTCCTACAAAGCCGTCGAGCTCGCTGAGTCCGTCGGAACCAGCGCCGGATCCCCCGCCCCGGCGGGCGAGACGTTGCTGACCAGCGCAACTCAGCTGAGCGCAGTCGGCACGGCCGGCACGAGCCGGAGCTGGCCGGTGACCATTACCAATACTGGCGCCCGTCGGCAGGTCGTCAGCCTGCGCGGACGCACGCTCGGGCCGGGTGAGGGCGTCCAGCAGGGTAGCGTCAGGCTGAGCAAGGCCAGCCCGAAGTTCACCAGCTACGCGGCGCTGCGCGACAACTACGCCGTCTTTCACTTCCATGTCCGGCGTGGCCAGGACCGCCTGTTCGCATCGCTGGCCTGGCCAGGTAACCCGGTTTCCTGCCAGGACTACGGGTGTGAATTCAATCCGAACGAACGCGTCCGGCTGATTCTCGTCGATCCGCACGGCCGCCTTGCGGCGCATTCCATCCCGCAGGGGCCGGGTAACTACGGCAGCGCCGACGTCCGGTATCCGCTGCCAGGTACCTGGACCGGGGTGATCTTCAGCGACGTGCATGGCGATGACGGGACGACCGGCAGGGTGCGGTGGGAGGTCGACACTCAGCGATTCGCCCCATTCGGTTCGGTGGTCCCGAGCCGGGTTGTGCTTTCGCCCGGCCACAGCCGTACGGTCACTGTCTCCGCCCGCACCCCTGCCCGGCCCGGCGACACGGCCGGCTCGATCGTGCTGAGTTCCTCACGCGGCGGAGTCGACAGCTATCTCGGCCGGGAGAGCACGTCCATCCCGGTCGTGTTGCGCAGCCTCGTCAGCGTCGCGTCGGGCGGCGCCTTCAGCGGCGTGCTGACTGGCGGCAACGGCCGGCCACCCGGCGAGGGGCAGGAGAACTACTACGAATTCGCCGTTGGCCGCGGCGTGCGCGACATCACTGCCAACGTGTCGCTGTCGAATGACCGGACCGACCAGGTTGGCGCGTACCTGGTCAGCCCGGACGGCGATACCGCTGGCTACGGGCAGAACTACTTCAACAACACCGGTGAGCTCCCGCTGACCGCTTACGCACTCAACCCGCAGCCGGGGATCTGGACGCTGATCATCGACTTCGCTGAGCCTGCGGCCGGGAACGAACTGTCCCAGCGTTACAGCGGGACCATCGGGTTCAACCGGGTGCGGGTCAGCGCGCCCAAGCTGCCGGACAGCCAGGCCGATCAGCTGACAGCGGGCAAGGCGGTGACCGTCCCCGTGACGATCAAGAACACCGGCGCGGCGCCAGAGGACTTTTTCCTGGACGCCAGGCTCAACACGACGCAGTCGATGTCGCTCACTCCGCTTCTGGGCGCTTCCGGCACCGTCGCGCTGCCGCTGACCGTCGGCTATCCAGCCTGGCTCGTCCCAGCCGAGACATCGAGCCTGTCGGTGGCACAGACCTCGAGCCTGCCGGCCATGTTCAACGTCAACTCGCTGGCTGGCGATCCCGATCTGGCCAGCTCACGGGGTTTCGCTAGTCAGACAGCGTCGCTCTGTGCTGACTCCGCGTCGGTGAACTACGCGCCTCCCGGTGGCCGCGTGACGGCAGGTGACTGGGCGGCGGCCCCGGCCGAGTGCGGCCCGTACCCGGCCGCCGGGGCGGCAACCGGCACGGCCACCGTTTCCATGACGGTCCGGGCCAAGGCATTCGACCCGGCCATGGCGCCCTCCACTGGCGACTTCTGGCAGACGGCCGTCAACCCGTCCGAGTTCTACATACCGGTGCTCATTTATCCCGGCCGGACTCGCGTGATCGACGTGACCATCAAGCCATCGGCGCCGCCCGGCACCGTGGTGGCGGGCACGGTGTACGTGGACGACCTGATGAACGTCGACGGAGTGCCGCCATACGACGATGTCACGGCTGACGAACTGGCTGCCATCCCCTACCGGTACCGGGTCAGCGGCTGAATTGCGCGCCTCGGCCGGCCCCGATCCGGTCAGGAATCGAGAAGCACCATCGTGCGGCCGGGCCTAGCCTTCCTTGAGATGGCTGGCATCATGGCGAGCCCTGAACGTCGAAAGGCAGTGGGAGAATGCCCGCGAACTATTCCACGACAGAGTCCGACGGCTTCAGCGCCGAGGAGCGTGCGGCGATGAAGGAGCGTGCCGCCGAGCTGCGCGCGGAGGGGAAGGCAGGCGCCAAGAAGGCGGACGGCCTGCAGGCGGTCCTCGACAGTATCGCGAAGATGGCGCCTGAGGATCGTGCGCTCGCCGAGCGCGTGCACGTCACGGTAACGGCTGCCGCTCCGGATCTGTCGCCAAAAACCTGGTACGGGATGCCCGCCTACGCGGATGCGGACGGCAAGGTCGTCGTCTTCTTCCAGGACTCGGGCAAGTTTAAATACCGGTACTCGACTCTGGGCTTCCAGGAAGCCGCCAACCTCGATGACGGGGACCTGTGGCCGGTGTCGTACGCGCTGCAGGACTGGAGCCCCGATGTCCAGAAGAAAGTTGTCGAGCTAGTGAAGGCCGCGGTCTCCTGACTGTTGCCGCGGTGCCGGGCTGGACAGCGTGTCCGGCTGCGATGGCCGGCCGCCGATGAAGTCCTCCCAGCCTGCCTGCACCGGTTTCCAGCGGCGGTCGAAGGCCGCGGCCCGGCGGGTGGCGTGCTCCAGTTGCTTGCCCCGGTAGAACCGCCGCGCCCAGATCGAGTTCGGCCGGGCCAGCCGTACCGCGCCGATGAGCCCCACGGGCGGCAGGAACAGGCCGAACAGCCCTGACCGGTATTTGCCCTTGAGAACGCAGACCAGCCCAAGGCCCCCGTCGATGACCAGGACGCCGGTCGCGCTGATCCGCAGCGAGAACTCGGCGCTGTCGACGTTGGCTACCCGCAGTGGGCTGAACCCGACCAGGGCCAGCCCGAGGCAGGCACCGACCAGGCTGACCGCCTCGACGGAGAGCTGGCCCTCGCCGCTCCAGTAGACATCTTGCAGGTGCAAGATGAGCGCGAACTCGTCCAGCACGAGCGACGTCCCGATCCCGACCGCTATCGCGGAGAACGAAAGCCAGCCCATCGTGCCTGGCCCGCCGACCGCCGTGAACGCGCCGATCATCAGCAGGATGATGCCAGGCACGGAGTGGTGAATATGCGTCCCGCCGGCCGTGACATTGCGGAACGGGCCGCGTCCGTCGCGGATCAGCCGGGTAATCGCGCGCGTCGACACGAACGTGACCACGAAAGACACGAAGCACAGCATGAGCGGCAGCTTGCCGGCCGCGATCACGTCACGATGCCACCACGAGAGCATGACGATCACCCTAGGCGCCTGAGCGCGAGCGGCGCGATGCAGCCGCGGTAGGCCGGTCGAGGCTCTTGCGTGCGTTGCCCGCTACTCGGTCAGCTTGCGGGCCGCTGCGACATCGATCTCCCAGTTCTGGAACGTGTCAGTAACCCGGAAGCCGAGTTGCTCGTTCACCGCGATCATGAACTGGTTCGATGCCGCGTTGCCGGTCTCGACTGCGCTGATGCGGGGTTCGAGTTCGCCGAGCCGCTGCAGCATCACGGTCTTGACCAGCATGCCTAGCCGGTGCCCGCGGTGTGGCCTGGTCACCGCCGTGAGGCCCTGGTAGCCCCAGTCGGCCTGGTCCGGGTCGACATAGACCTGGGTGAGCGCGGCCATCTCGCCTGAGTCGTTCGCCAGCGCGGCAACCGAGTTGATCCGCAGTCCGGCCTCGATGTCGTGCTCCTCTTCCGTCCGCAGGCGCTCGGCGTCCCAGCGCAACGGCTCGAACGAGTCGTCGTGCGGGGCGTCCTCCATCGCGTTGTGCAACGCGCTCGCCTGCTCGAGCAGGCTATCTGGCGTCAGCCCCGACCAAGATCGCAGGCTGTACCCGGCGGCATGCTGCTCCGCACCGGCTCGCAGCCCGCCAAGCCGGGCAAGCAGGTCGGCGTCGACCTGGAGTACCCGGCGCAGTTCCTGGATGCCTGCTCGCGCCCCGCAGGCTTGCGCGAATGCGGTGCCCGGAGCGCCAACCCTGGTGTCTGACATCAGCAGTGTGCGGCCGGCCTGCTCCGCCTGGCCGGCCGCATGTGCGGCCAGCGCCGTGCCGATGCCTTGCCGTCGGCGGCCCTGCGCGACATTGAGCGCGATGATCGCGTTCTGGCGATTCTCCCGTTCCGGCAGCCACAGCAGGTAGCAGCCGACCGGATGCTGGTCATCGTCGGTAGCGAGCCAGGTTTCGACTGGCTCGCTGGCGAATCCGTAACGCCACCAGGCCTGGAAGCGCCGCCAGGTGACCTCGGGCACGTTCGGGTCGTCCTCGGCATGCCCGGACACGTTTATCTGATGGCAGGCTGCCAGCCGGTCGTCGTCGGTCTGCGCGTCGAACTGCTCGATGAGCATGGCGCTAGTCAACAGGGACTGCGCGCTACCGGGCAACAGAGTTTTTACGGGGACCGGCAATGCCATGATCGATTCTGTGAAACCGCCTGATGAGGTCTTCTGCATGGACTGCGGCCCTTCGACGGTTCTGAACGCCGACGCTGCGGCGCACACGCTGCGGTGCCTGCGCTGCGGCTCGCAGTCGTGGCTTCCTGCGCTGCCGCTCTTTGTGGTGACCGGCGCCAGCGGAGCCGGGAAGAGCACGATTACCGGACCGTTGCGGAGCCTTCTCCACGGATGCCTGGTCATCGAAGCCGATGTCATCTTGCACGTGGCCGCGCTCGGCTGGGACACCTGGCGTAACACCTGGCTTCAGCTTGCCCATGCCGCTGCACTCGGCGGCCAGCCCACCGTGCTGACCGGTGCCCTGACCCCCGATCAGCTCGAGTGCCTGCCAGGCCGCAAGCTCATCGGCTCGATCCACTTCGCACTACTGGACTGCCCGGACGACGTCATGGCCGACCGCCTGCGGGCCCGCCCTGCCTGGCGTGAATCGTCCAGTCCGGCAAAGGTCACCGAGCACCAGCGGTTCGCCGCGTGGCTGCGCGCTCGCATCACACCCTCGTTCGACACCAGCACCACCAGCGCGGCCGAGGTGGCCGATGGGGTCGCTGCCTGGGTTCAGGCGCTGCTGCCCGACGCGGTGGCACCCGCCTAGCCGGCCAGCCTCGCGCGCTCTCTTTCCCTCCCTCCCTCCCTCCCTCCCTCCCTCCCTTCGGCCGGCGCCG
>Ga0335075_10003817_pt1 | contig 23675 bp, 19 predicted proteins | sample Lox_Sample_24_FD_206723 | JGI IMG/M metagenome (GOLD analysis project Ga0335075, IMG submission 206723) | Soil microbial communities from Loxahatchee National Wildlife Refuge, Florida, United States - Lox_Sample_2.4 | ecosystem: Environmental > Terrestrial > Soil > Wetlands | place: USA...
CGGCCGAAGTAGTTCTCCTCCCCGATCAGCGTCTGCCCCGGGGGGCGCTCACGAGTGCGGTCCCGATCTCCAGCATGGCCTCGCGCTCATCGACCTTCGTCCCGGCGATGGCGAACGTGACAGGCAGTCCGTGCAGCGTGCACACCAGGTGGAGCCGCAGGCCCTAGAAATACCGCGAGCGACTGGTGGGCATCATGAGATCACTCATCTAGGGACTGGCGGCACAGGGAAGCCACGAGGCCACCGCGTTGCAAGGTTGTATAGCTGTTACATGGCTGGTGAGGGTTGACAGCAAATGCCCGAATCTGAAAGATTATTTTGGTGAGATGCGCCTAAATCTCCTGGGGGGAGCCAAGGCCGTCACTGTACGCGGGAGACCAAGTGAAGTTTAAGGTACTGGGACCCGTCAAGGTTCTCTCTACCAACGGGGAAGTGCTCGAGCTCACCAGAAGACGGCAGCGAAGCGCGCTTGGTATTCTGCTGCTGAACACCGGGCGTCGGCTGAGTAGCGATAATCTCATTAATGCGCTGTGGGGATTGGACCCTCCTGGCGATCCGCAGGGTGCGCTGCGGAGTTGCATATATGGTCTCCGCAAGACGCTGAATATCAACGGACGGCTCCAGACCGGCGCGAACGGTTATATGGTGGATCTAAGTGCCGACGACCAGCTGGACCTGCAGCTATTCCGCAGCTTGTCAACCAGGGCAAGGGACGCGCATCTGGTAAACCATCCCGCCGCGGTCGCTGGCCTGCTTGAGCGCGCCCTTGAGATGTGGGAAGACCCCCCTCTGGAAGATATCCCGGACACGCACATGATGCAGCCGGTCATCGCCGAGCTCGTGGAGCAGCGGCACGCGGCACAGGAAGCCCTCATCGACGCGAAGCTGGAGATGGGCCTGCATGCCGAGTTGCTCCCGTCGCTCCGGATGCTGACCGCATCCGAGTCAGCGCGGGAACATGGCTGGGAGCAGCTGATGCTGGCTCTGTACCGGTGTGGCCGACGCGCGGAAGCGCTCGACGCCTTCACCGGGGCGCGCTATGTGCTGGCCGAGGAGTACGGAATAGATCCCGGCCGCTCGCTCAGGACTCTCCAGCAACGCATCCTCGCCGGTGACCCGTCGCTTGATCTGGTGGAGCATTCCACTCTCGGTGGAACGTACGGTGAAACGGAGGGCGCACCGGCCCGCGGACTTGGCGCCGTAGTCTCGCGGGATGAGGGCGCCGATCCCGTCGGACCGCATCAGCTTCCCGCCGCGGTACAGCAGCTTCCGGTCGCACCGCATCAGCTTCCCGCCGCGGTACAGCAGTTCGTCGGCCGGAAGGCCGAACTTAGCATATTGTCCCAGCTGGCAGCTACCGCCTCGCCCCGCAGTGCCTCACCGGTTATCTCGGTGATCTGCGGGGCTCCGGGAAGCGGGAAGACAGCCCTCGCTCTCCAGTTCGCCCATGAGATCTCCGGCCAGTTCCCGGACGGGCAGCTCTACGTCGACATGGCGGGCTTCAGCCCCGCGCGCCAGCCCGTCCGGCCGCACGAGGCAATCGGATCCTTCCTCGACGCGCTCGCCCCCCGTTCACCGCGCCCTGCCATGAGCGCCAGCGCCGCGGCCGGCCTGTTTCGCACCATGCTCGCCGACCGACGGGTACTGATCGTCATCGACAACGCCATCAGCACCGAGCAGGTCCTTCCGCTGCTCCCCGCCAGGCCCGGATGCATGGTCGTCGTCACTAGCCGGCTCAAGCTCACGGGCCTGGTTACCGCGCACGGCGCCAGCCTGCTCACCCTGGACGTGCTGTCGGAGATAGAGGCCATGGATCTGCTCAGCAGCCGCCTAGCCGCTAATCGGCTCACGGTAGATGCCGTGACGGCGGCGGAACTGTGCGACTCGTGCGCCAGGCTGCCGCTAGCGCTGGCCATCACCGCCACGCGCGCTATCGAGCGGCCTATGGTGCCCGTGAGCCACCTGGCAGAACAACTGCGCAAGCCGGAGCACCGCCTAGACGCGCTCAGCAGCCCTGACCCGGAATCCGATTTGCGTACCGTCTTCTCTTGGTCCTATGAGCAGCTGACCCGGACCGAGGCGCGCGTCTTCAACGTGCTCGGGGCTCGCGGCAGCATAACCACCGACGCGGCCGCCTGCCTGGCCAACATTAACACCGAGCAGGCGAGCCGGGCGCTCAGCGGGCTGGCCAGGGCACACCTCATCGCGGAGGACGCCCCCGGCAGGTTCCGGTTCAACCGGCTGATCGGCGCCTACGCGGCGGAAAAGGCGCGGCCTGCTCGCCGGACTTATCCGGTTACCCGCTCAAGCGGGAAGGCTGACCGGAGGGCATTGCCCACACCGTTCGTCGGCCCGCGAACGTCGCGTGGGCGCTAGCTTTCCGCGGCGCGCAGGAAATCCGGCCGGACGAGAGCCTCAGACAGCAGCAGGTCCGTCAGCTTCGGGCTCAGCAACCCTATCTGCTTGAGCAACTGCACCACTTTCTGGAATATCAGCTGCCGGAAGCTGATCATCGTCGGGTTGGTCTTCGCGAACGCTATGCCCTGGGCCACGTCCACGCCGAGGCTCTCCCACACCTCACGCAGCGTGAAACGCTGCGACATGAGGTGAATGGCCTCTAGCAGGAATGCTTCGCGCTCCCCGATTTCCATGCTCGTCAACTCGGAATAGAGGCCGCTCAGGGCGATGAGACCGAAGGCGACGTGACGAGCTTCGTCCCTGGCGATCAACTTCGTAATGGAGTTAACGATCGGATCGCCGAACCCGCTGCTCGCTACCCGCGTCGCGGCCAGGGCGAGCCCCTCGACGACGACCTGCATTCCCAGGTACACGATGTCCCAGCGGGAGTCGCTGAGGAGGTCACGCAGTAGCGCGCCGAGCCCGGGATTGATCGGATACGACACTTGGAGCTTCTCGTCGATATAGCGGGCATATGCCTCGACATGGCGGGCCTCGTCCGCGACCTGGGCAGCCGCGTAAACTTTCGCCGCCATGTCGGGGACGGTTTCCACCAGCCTCGCCGTGGTCAGCAGAGCGCCCTGCTCTCCGTGCAGGAACTGGCTGACCATCCAGGCCTGGTACTCCCAGAGGAACCGGGTGCGCAACTGCGGCGGGACCGGGCTGCCCTCCAACTCAGCGAACCGCACGACGCCGATGCTGTGCTCCTGGGGCAGCGGCACGCCGAAATCGACCGGATAACTCCAGTCGATGTCCGTACTGACATTCCACTGAGCGATCTTGCTCTTCTCGTACAGGCTCCATAGCCGACTGGTACCGGTGTTGTAATCCCAGTTCATGTAGCTGCGGATGTACGCGTCGACCGCGACTAGGTTCGGCATCTCCCGGTCCAGGGTGAACATGGTCGACTCACCGCCCTGCTGAGTTTTCTCCGCAGCGGTCATCGTTTCCGGGTCTCCTTCGGCATCGGGCGGCGTTGGGCCTGGGTCAGGCACGGTGCCGAGGACCACCATCATTGCCGACGGATCCCGGCCCCACCAGGCAATCGTTCCGGCACCTGCGCGCTGCCTTCGCAGTACTCGACATCAGTCTCCAAGCAGTACTGCGAGGCACCGCCGGGACGGCGCGGCGCTGAGAACAGATACTCAACCCATCGGCGGCCCCGAACCATCGACACGAAAAGCCCTGGATATAACCACGTCACAGGAAGTTCTCGCGGACCGTAGACGAACGCATCCTCCCGAAAGGGAATATCCTCCACGGGCCGGGCCGGCCGCAGCCCAGGAAAGGCGCATGTAATACTGGACAAAGCGATACGCAATTCCGCCCGGGCCAGTATGTGGCCAACGCAGTAGTGGACGCCGCCGGAGAAACTGAGATGGTTTCGAGCGGCCTTCCTGTGAAAATCAATCTGGTCGGGCCTGTCGAAGGTCCTCGGGTCCCAGTTCCCTGCGGCGACGCATATGATAATGCCCTCCGCTCGATGTATGCGAGCGGTGCCGAGCGTGAAGTCATCCAGCGCTATCCGCCGTATTCCATGGTGGATGATCGTATCGAACCTCAGCAACTCCTCGACGGCGCCGGGCACATTATCTGGATCATCGCGGACGGAATAGTACAACTCCGGGTCATCCAGAAGCCGGGCGAAGCCCAGCCCGATCATGCTGGCGGTGGTCTCGAGTCCAGCCATGAGGACCAGCCGGACCGTCGCCAGAAGCTCTTCGCGCCGCAGCTTGCCTGTCCACAGGCACTCACGGACCAAGCGCCCGATCAGGTCGTCCGCCCGATCCGGTTCTGCGCTGGCGATGAGTTCGGCAAGGTAATCATTGACGACCCTGAGTGCCCGTATCCCGACCCGGGGCGAATCCGAGAAGGCCAGGACGCGATGGGTCTCCCGCTCGAACATCTCGCGATCGCGCAGCGGGATCCCGAGGACCTCGCAGATGACAAGCGAGGGGAACGGGGCAGCGAACGAGGCGATGAGGTCTGCCCCTGGGCCTGCATCGATCATGCCCCTGATGAGGTCATCCGCTGTCCGCCGGAGCATCGGATCCAGCGCCTGCACCGAACTTGGCGAGAAGTTTGCTTGCAGTATCCGCCGAATCGAATCATGGTGCGGCGGATCCATGTGCATAAAAGTGCGATTGGCGTTCACCTGGTTCGGTCCTTCTGCCGCCAACGGCGGTCGCCGGGGCCGGGTCACGAGGGTGGGGAATCCGGGCCGCGAGGAGTCAGCGCTCACACTGGCGTGGGTAAGCGCCTGCCTGCACTCGTCGTAGCCAGTGACCAGCCAGGCCACGCTTCCGTCCGGAAGCCGAACTCGCGCGACCGGTTCCCCACCGACAAGCGCGGGGTAGTCGGGCGAGACCAGCGGATGTCGCCTCTTAACCGGATAGTCCAGCGGCTTAACCGGATAGTCCAGCAGCGGCTGACCGCGCGATCCCACCGGCTCGGCGGCGTCATCGTCTCTTGGCAAGGTAATCCGTCCTCCCCGTCACCTTCCCGCCTCCTCCAGGAGGGCCACTATACGATCCTCGACATCCCCTACGGTTTTTATCGAGCTTGCCGTGCTGTCGTCAACGATCTCGATTTCAAGCTCGTCCTCGAGCGCAAATATCGCTTCAAGCATGGCCAGCGAATGGTATCCGAGGTCATTGACAAGAGCCGTATCCCGGGTCACTGACAGCGTCTGGTCAGCCGAATACCTGATCAGGATCTCGTGGACCTTCTCGCGCACTTCGTCACTTTCGGTCTCGGTCATTTCCAGTCTCCATTCATCCAGGGCTGTCATGAGCCGCCAGCGGCCGGACCATGCTGGCACGTTGCACCCGTCAGTTGCTCGAGTCAATGTGCTCGATGGGGAAGTCTGCTGCCTCGTACGCGTCCAAGAGGTCCGCGGCCTTAGGGTCCGCTATGTCGAGGGACGTGGCTATGATCTCTCGCATCATTTCGTCCGCGCCGCCGCCGATCCTGGTCAGGCGAACGTCGCGGTACATCTCCTCCACCGGATAGACGGTGATGTAGCCCCGGGCACCGAAGATCTGCAGGGTCTCATCCACCGCGAGGCTCGCGGCCCGCGCCGCGAGCAGCTTGGTAGCAGCTATCTCCACGTGTGGCAACGACGGCTCCCATAGCCGGCGGCAGGTAGCATCCAGTGCGCTACGCGCCGCATAGACGTCGGCCCAGCGATCAGCCAGCCGGTGCCGGAGGGCCTGATGGTCAAGCAGCCTCGAGCCGAATTGCGTCCGGCGCCGCGCCCACGCCGCGGCGAGCCTGACCGCTTTCTCCGCCCCGGCCAGGAGGGCTGCCGCCGCCCCTAGCCGCTCGAAGTCAAGCAGCGTGAGCGTCACGAGGAGCGCGGCTCCCGGGCGGCCGATGAGGTCCGCTGACGTCAGCGTCGTGTCGATCGACAAGGCCGCCGTGTCAGCGCTGCGCACGCCCAGTGTCTGGTAAAAGCCGCGTACGGTCACGCCAGGGCTGTCGAGCGGCACGCAGAACAGGCAGGGACCTTGACGTCCCGTTACCGAGTTAGCCAGCACTAGGACGTGCGTACCGCGACCGGCATTGGTAATGAAGCGCTTTTCCGCTCGCAAGTGCCACTCCTCCCCCGTCTGGGTCGCCGTGGCCTTCAGGCCGGGCAAGTCGGAGCCGCCCCCCGCCTCGGTCGCGGCGAAGCAACCGATCGCCCGGCCGGCCAGTGCATCCTCAAGGAGGCCCTGCTGCGCTACGCTGCCGTAGCGGACCAGAGCATGGGTGAAGACCTCGCTGTGGATAGAAAGGGCGAGCGCGGCGCCGGCATTCAGTGGCGCAAGCTCCTCCAGCAGGGCGCGGGCCAGGTAGTGGCCGTCGGCCGCGCCCTTGCGCCAGCGGTCGCGAAACAGTCCCATCTCGCCGAGGGCAACGAAGAACTGCGCCGGAAGGTGCCCATCTTGTTCCCACAAGGGGAACTGTTGGATGAATGGCTTAAGCGCGGCCCGGACTCGCTCCACGTATTCACTAAGATCAGCTGGGCGGCTCTCGGGCATACCACCACTTCTCATTCTCTAGTCACTACTACAGCAACATTATGACCGCCGAAACCGGCAGAATTTATCAAAGCACTGGCAGCGCCTTGCTTGATCCGATGCGCGGACCCATGAACGATATTAAGGTCGATTTCAGGATCAAGGTTTTCAAGGTTTCGTGTAGGCGGAATGAAGCCGTCGTGGAGCGCGGCAACGGCCAGCGCTGACGATACCACACCTGAGGCCCCGATAAGGTGACCAATACAAGATTTAAAGGCGGTTACTCGTACGCCAGATAGAGCCTCTCCGAACGTCTCAGCAAGAGCTCTTGATTCAGCTAGATCACCATTACTGGTTCCAGTCGCGTGCGCACTGACAAAAGTTATGTCTGAAGGCGTAAGGCAGGCTGCTCGCAGAGCCTTCAGCATGGCTTCGGCGCTCCACCTGCCAGTTGGTTCCGGCGCAACTATGTGTCCTGCATCGCAAGTGGCGCCCGCCCCGAGAAGTTTTCCCCAGATATGGGCGCCACGAGCGACAGCATGGCGCCGCCGTTCGAGTATGAGGACAGCCGCTCCCTCGCCCAGGACAAAACCGTCGCGGTCACGGTCAAATGGACGAGACGCACCGCATGGATCCTCGTGCCTCGTGGATAGAGCACGGAGAGCCGCGAAACCGGTCAGAGTAACGGGGTGTATGACGGCCTCGGAGCCGCCGACTATGGCCACATCGATCTCATCCTGCTTAAAGAGCCGCAGCGCGTAAGCGATCGCGTCTGACCCCGATGCGCAAGCGCTTCCCAACGAGACCGAACCGGCATGCGCGCCGAATTCAGCCGCGATTACGGCTGCGCCAGCATTGGACATGAGCGCGGGCACGATAAACGCTGGCATACCGACGTGGCCCTTGCTCATATAATGCTCATGACCAGCGAAGATCGTAAGCAGACCGCCTACGCCGGTCGCAACGATAGAAGCGAGCCGAGCAGGCTCGACCGCTGGGTGGGCAGCGTCTTCCCATGCTTCGCGGGCAGCTTGTAGCGCGAGCTGGACTGATCGATCGAGACGTCGACGTTCCCGCCTGTCAAGCCGCGTGAGTCCGGCGTCATCAACAGGCGCGTGGAGACGCACAGGCGTCTTGTCCTGCCGACTTTCTGGCAGCAACTGCACACCCGACTCGCCACGCAGTATTGATTCGAGCGACGTTCCCGCATCGCCGCCGACAGGCGAAATGATTCCTATCCCAGTGATCGCTATCTCGTCGGCGGGTTCAGACATCACGTCTCTCCACTTTTGCCTTTACCCGTGACTCCGCGCAAGCGTTTCAGGGGGTTTCTGCTGGAGTTCTACCAAGAGGTCGATAAGACATTCAATCGTAACGATCCCCTGAATTTGATCATCGGGAATCCGAATATCAAGCTCGTCCTCAACCGCTGTAAGCAATTCTAGCTTGTCCAGCGAGTCCATTCCCAGGGAATCGAACCTAGTATCGAGGGTTACGTCATTCATCTCGATGTCAAGAGATTCCTTGGCTATCTCTTTCAGCCGTTCACCTAGACGTTCTCGCTGACAGTCCTCCGGCATCTACATCCTCCGGTCTGATCGATTTTTGGATTATTACAACAGTAGTTCTCGATGCCGAGTAAGTCACCAGGCCTGCCGTTGCAAAGACCGGTTGGCGAGCGGGCGAAGAAGCCAGATAAGCCATGGCGGCAAGTGAGAAGAGCCTCGCCCGGTTGCCTGCGTCGCCCGCCGGCTGGACACCCCAATGGCGCGGGCGAGCAGCGTCAGACTATGGCCTGCTGCCCGGGGGACTCACCGGCCAGACAAGCAGGCAGCGCGCCGGGCTGTGAGTCCCAGATCACCTCGGCGCTGATCTGACCGCTGACAAGGCGTTCCCACGTGGCGCGTCTCTTGGGCTTTCCACTCGTCGTCCAGAGGGCCGAGCCCCGCGGTGCCGCGCAAACGAGGACACGCAGGCCAGCGGCATGATTGGCCACGGCCAATCCGACATCGGCGGCCTGTCCTGCTAGTCCGCCCTCGGTCAGCACAACTGCGGTCTCCCGGCCATCGAGCGAGCCGAGCAGCGTGACATGCCTGGCGGAGCGCGGCGCGACTGATGCCGCGATCGCACCCAGGTCCTCGGCGAAGATCCATCGTCCCTGCAACTTGACGCTGTCGCCGATTCTGCCAAGGACGAAGACCTCACCCTCGAGCAGGAACCCGGCGTCTGCCGTCCGGACGACGCCATTCAGCTTGTGCTGGCTTCCTCTACTCGCGTATCCGCGGGCCACGCTTGGGGAGGTAACCTCGATCTCGCCCACGTACCGTTCCGGGAGCGCCTGCCCGTCCTCTCCGAGGATCGAGATCTTAACCCCGGGCAGGGGCCGACCACAGCCGACCAGCATAACCTGGTCCCGCTCGTCTGAGGCCATGCGAACCGGCTGGCCGGGGACCAGTGACGAAGCGGCGACAGTCGTGATCCGTGGCTGCTCGCCGCGACGAGAACCACAGACCGCGAGCGTCGCCTCGGCCAGCCCATAAGCGGGCATAACAGTGGACCGGGAAAAACCAAACGGGGCGAGCAGGTCGGCGAACTCACTAATCGCCGCAGCATCAATTCGCTCAGCTCCCACCACCAGGGCCTGCCACCGGGTGAAATCCATCCCATTGAGCATCTCAGGCCGAACCCGCCTGTTCACATGCCCGAGAGCGAATGCGGAAACCGCGGTGACGGTAGCCCTGCTCTCGCCGAAGCAGCGTAGCCATCGTAGCGGCGACCGAACGAAATGCTCGGGCTCCATCAGCCAGACATCGACATCGCGCGACACCGGGGCGAGCAGGCATCCAATGAGTCCCATGTCGTGATGCAGCGGAGCCCACGTGGCGACCGCGTCTTCCTCCGCGCGGTCACTGGTCCACGACTCGATGGTCTCGATGTTCGCCTCAAGTGCAGTCAAGGGCACTCGGACTCCCCGCGGCGGCCCGGTCGATCCAGAACTGAACTGAAGCAGTCCGATCTCTGGAGGAATAAGGTCTGCTTCGTACTCTGCCGCTCCGTCGTCCAGATCGCACACGACGAGGTCCGCCCCTTGGCCGCTGACGATAGAGGCGATGGACGGGACGAATTCAGCCGTGGTCGACACGGCACGGACCTGACCGACTTGAAGTGACCGCTGGACGTTCCCCAGAAACTGCGGACCACCCCGGAATCTTGCCGGGATAGCGAGGGGCGCCGGAGTGCCACCAAGCATCAGGCAGCCGAAAAAGGCCGCTACGAAATCCGGAGAATTCCGGTGCAATAGGGCGACGACGTCGCCCGAGGAAATCCCAACGGCTCGCAGCCGAGAAGCGTGACGGCGGGCTGACCTTGCCAGCCACCGATAGGAAAGGAACTCCCATTCGTCGCCCGGGCGCGCGAATTTTATCCCGTGCTCTTCGCTTGGATAATTCAGCCACTGCAGCAGGGAAGGACGATTCATGGCTTATCTCCACAATCAGCGGCATTGTTCGTATGCGTCCCTGTGTCTCGCCGGCGGGACAATCCACCGTTCTTCTGCTGATGGCTCATCATCCTGTACCAGCGCCGGATGGCCCGGGGGAATCTCACCCCCGGGCTCCCACAGAACGGAGCGTGACAGTCTCCCGTCACTCCGCCTCTCTCATCTATAGGCTGTACTTGAAATCGGTCATCCATGTCCAGTGCGCGAACAGGCGTGGCTGCCTTGCGGTCAACCCTTCCCACCACTTGCGGACTTTCTTGAATGTCCTGAGCCGGTGCGCTGCGCTGGTGGATACGCCAGGCCCGGACTTCCTCGCTCATCCGCTTGAGGGCGTCCTTGCTGACCGCGGGCAGGAAAGCGCTGAACATCACGCCGCTGCCGCCCTTCCCCATGCGCCGGGCTCTCCCCGGCTCGGAGTACTACGGCGGCTCCGCCCCGCCCGGCCGTTCAGCGGTCGGCGCGCCTATCCCGGCCAGCGGGCCGGCTGCCGCCGCCGGGAACCAGCACCGGCCGGCCCCGTGTTCACTGCGATCCGCTCAGCGGATTAGGAGCCCGGCTGTGTCCCAGCCGCATCGCCATGAGTACGCCGCAGGCTTTCCCCACGGCCTCCCGGTACGGCTTTCATATACCTCCCGGAAGTTCCCGCCGCCCTCGCGGACAGCGGTGCGCGCTGCGCCCGGCCCGTATCCGCCAGGTTCGAGCCGGTGGCCCAGGTGAAGGACGTAAAACGCCGGTTCCTCGCGTACTCCTTTCCACCACGCTCGCCGGACCCGCCCCGTCTGGCAGTGCCAACAGGTCCCGGCTTTGTCAGGGCTGCTCCCACCCTCCCCGCCGCCACGCGGATCAGGCTGCCCTCAGCTACGACCTGCTGCGACAGGTCGCAGGCGAAGGTCTCTCACCTCCACACGTAGGGCGCCATGCGGTGGCTTGACGCCTCCCTCCGCAGGGCGGCGCCGAAGGGCCACGAAAACTTCATCTCACGTGCAGTTATGTCGTCCAGCCATCGCCTCCTACTACGGCGACTCCTCTCCGCGCACACGGCGCATCCTGTGCCCATTCGCTCCGCCGCGGTGTAGTTGAAGATTGAGAAATCCCGCGACTGCCGCTGCGCCGCACCGCACGCGTGCCGCCCAGGTCCACTTCCGACATCCAGAACTGCTTTTCCCTGGTCAGACATATGGCGGTCAGAGCGGCAAAGAAAGCCCGATTAGCCGTCATCCACGCCCGCAGCCTGGCCTCGTCGAGACGTAGGTATCCCCAGACCCTTCGGTGGGGCACGCGAACCGGATACCTCGCTGCCGGTCGGGGAATTGCAGCCAGTAGTCCACCGCTACACGATCAAGGCGTCAGCCCGCTATTCTCCGGGCTGTCCAGAGGAATGTCCACGCTAGCCAGCCATCAGCCGTCCCGCCGGCGGGACAAGCTGCCTCAGGGAGTGCCGACCGACTTACTGTATCCCGATGGAGCATGCTCCAGGGCAAAGCCTTCGTCAGGAAATCGGGCACGAGATTCAGACGGACCTAATCTCCGCATAATTTTTAGCTGAAGAATACTTGTCCTGAGTAAGGCGGTCGATGAAGTGAATGGTCACCAAGCTACCGGACTCAAGTGGCTTGAAGATGTGGCAGACAACCGAGAATCGGATGCGGCCGCCCTCGGTCATGATGGTAGCGTTCTCAGCTATGGCGATCTTTTGGAAAAGGTATCAAAAATCGCCGCGCGGCTTTCTGCCGCAGGCATCACTCCGCACGACCGAGTCATCATCATTCCCGCGAACGATGTCGACGGAACCGTTCTCACTTTGGCTGCCGCCTCTATTGCGGGCTGCGCTGTGATCAACCCGCTATCCACATCAACCGAGGTGGAACGTATCGCCGGAGCACTCCTGCCCGCCGCCATTCTGGCCTCCGAGGATAAAGATTTTGCCACCAAGACACGGAGGTTGGGAATCAGGCTCGGAATTCCGGTGATTACCCCGGATCAAGCGCAGACCGGTGGCGGCCTGAGCCCGCGCCAGCCCACAGCGGGGCGCCCGGAGCCGCAGTGGCCCGGCTGGACGGGGATCATCCTGTCGACCTCTGGGACCACTGCATCCGGGAAGTTTGTCCCGCTGTCGTGGCCGACTATGCTGGCCGCCGCTGAGGCTACCGCTGCCGCCTACCGGCTGAGCCCGTCCGACCGGCGGCTTAACATCATGCCCATATTTCACGTTCAGGGCCTCGTCGGCTCCGTGCTAAGCGCGCTGGTGAGCGGGGGCAGCATTTTGCTGATCCCGACATTTGAGCCCGCGCAGGTAACGCATCTGCTGCAAGAGGCCGACATTACCTGGTTCTCGGCGACTCCCCCCATGCACACCCAGATCATGGACGCATGGCCGGGCGGCTCCCTTCACCACCACCTGCGCTTCGTCCGGGTGGGCAGCTCAGCCCTATCCACGAGGCTGCGCCAGCGACTCGCATCTTTCTACCGGGTGCCCATCGTCGAATCCTACGGGATGACCGAGGCGCACCAGATTGCCTCGACGCCGCTGGACGGTGACGGGGCGGGTGGGCTCGTGCCAACTGGATCGCAAGTTGCCATCCGCGCCCAGGCTGGCATCCTGACCGCTCCGGGGGTGCGCGGGGAAATCGTTGTTCGCGGAGACAACGTCGCCGACCGCTATCTGGCGGCCACGGACACCGAGCAGTTGGCCTTCAGAGACGGCTGGTTCCACACGGGCGACGAGGGAGAATTGCGGCCCGATGGCACACTCGGGATCACCGGCCGACTGAAGGAGTTCATCAACCGCGGCGGCGAAAAGATCTCACCTGCCGAGGTAGAGGAGGTTCTGCTCAGCCACCGCGACGTATCGGAGGCAGCCGTGGTCGGCCTGCCCGACGACGCACTCGGACAGCAGGTCGCGGCGGCCGTCGTGCTGCGATCGGAGGCGCAGGCCGATGAGGCAGGCCTGCTCGCCTTCACCCGCGAGCACCTGGCGCCGCACAAGCAGCCCCGCCAGATCGCGTTCCTAGCGACCCTTCCGCGGACACCCTCGGGGAAGGTCAGCCGGGCCACCGTCGCGGCAGAACTCGCCCGCTCGAGCCTTCAGCAGGCTGACTTCAGACCGGCCGAATCGTGCCCGCCGTCTGGCCCGGTGGAGCCGGCGGTGCCCCAACTGTCCGCCACCCACGCCGCACTGACCGGGATCTGGTCGAACGTGCTCGGGCGCCCCGTGGGCCCAGACGACGACTTCATTATGCTCGGCGGCGCATCGATCAGCGCCATGCAGGTGCTCCAGGATGTCGCAGCCGCGTTGTCCGTGCGCATCTCGCTGCTTACGATGTTCGACGATGCCTATACCGTCCGGCGGATGGCCGAGTTTATCGACCGGCAGCGGACGGCTGGACACGTGGCTGCCATGAGCGCGCCCTTCCCCGGCCCTCTTCCGGCTGTACCCGCGAGTGAGGACCAGTCATGACGGCTTCCCGTGAAGACCATGTCAACACGGTCCGGTGCGTCCCGGCGACCATGACCCAGCGAGCGCTGTGGATCCTGGACCGCTACCGCGGTGGCCAGGGAATCATGGGTGTTCCGCTGCTCTACCGGATCCGGGGCAAGGTCGAGGCAAAGGTGCTTGAGACGAGCCTGCGTCAGGTCATGATCCGGCACGAGGCCCTGCGAACGGTCTTCGCCTCGCGAAACGGCGTCCTGCAGCAGCTCGTCCTGGACTCCCCGCCTCTGACCCAGGTAAATCGCTTTGCCGTCCCGGACTCAGCGGATCCGGCCGCGACTGCGTACGAGCTCGCCCGGCAGCAGCTCCGGACCGATCCTGATATCTCAGCGGCACCGGTATGCGCCTACCTGTGGAGCTGGGCGGCGGACGAGCACCTGCTCGTCGTGAACATCCATCACTTCGTAACCGACGCATGGTCCAACATGCTGATTTCGCGGGACCTGGCCCACTTTTACAGTGTGCAGACCGGTGCGAAGCGGACGCAGCTGCCAGAAGTCGTCTGGCAGTACCCGGACTACGCAATATGGCTGGCTGACCACCTACAGGGATCGATACTCAATGATCACCAGGAATTTTGGGGCCAGTGCCTTAAGAACGCGCATTTCGGGCGGCTGGGGGAACGGGCCGACGGGGACAACAGCACCCTCGTGGGCGGGCGCCGATCCCGGTCGCTAGCGGTCAACCAGTGGATTCCGCTCGATGCCAGCCTGATCGAGAAACTCCGGGGCTGCGCGGTCCGACTGAGGACGACGCTATTCGTAGTTCTCCTCTCCCTCTTCATGGACTGCATAGCCCGGGAAACCGGCCAGCCTGACGTTGCACTCGGGTCCATCTTCGCCAACCGGCAGCGGCCCGAATGCCGGGAGACCGTGGGTTGCTTCGCCAACATGGTCACCGTACGCGCCAGCCTCGCCGAGGACTCGATCGAGGCCAGTATCGGCGAAGTGCGTCGCTCGGTACTTACCGCCATAGAACACGAGGAGCTGTCGCATCTTGCACTGCGCTTGCCTCCTGACTACATGACCGGCCGACCCGACGAGGTGGTCTTTCATATGCTGGCAATGCCGCCAACCGCCGCGGTCGGGCGCACGGATTTCAACGACCTCGATGTATCCCCGCTGCACATACCGGACGGCCTGAGCAGCCGGTTCAATCTCGAGCTGCTGATGATCCCGGGGGCGGGCGGGACGGTCGACGGGGTTTTCCGCTACGCTCCGGACCGTTTCGATAGCAGGTTTGTCGGCCAGCTCGCTGACTCCTACCTCGCTGCAGCAAGGAGTCTTGCCAACAGGCTCGCAGCCTAGCTAGTGACGTCAAGACCACGCGACCATCCTGTAGCGTGCATGCAGAAAGTGCTCCTCGAACTGCAGTGATAAGCCTAGACAACCCTTATCGTCCCAGTTCAGGAGCACTTTTCCATTTAGGCGCACCGATCAGCCGCCGGACTGCCGTGAAAAGCCAGGGCTAGGGTACGAGGGGTCTTACCACGCTTGTGTTCCGGCGTGGCCTGGAGTCTGCCCCGGACAGTGGGCCGGCCATGCGCTAGGGATGCCCGCAGTGACGATCGCCGTCAGCAGCAATCCCTCGCAGGCCAGCCAGCGGCCGCTGAAGCCGACCAGCGGTGGGGAACCGACCTCAGCGTGGGTCACCAGCAGCCGCGCGCCGAAGGTGCCGTTCACGGCGTCGAAGACGATGTCCGCGTCCTTGAAGCCGAGCCAGCGCCTGGCTAGGGGAAACCACGCCTTGTAGACCGATTCCTTAGAGCTGAAGAGCAGACGGTCCCAGCGAGTACCCGGCGCCGCGGCCATCAGGTCGCGCAGCCGAGCGCGCTCCCCCGGCGTGGACACCGCGTCAAGTACGCGCTCAGGGAGCGCCTCGTCCGGCTCGGCGTCTATCCCGATGGTGAGCACGTTGCGGGCGTGCGCGACCACGGCACCCCTGTACCCGGCGCAATGCGTGATGCTGCCGACGATGCCCGGCGGCCACTGCGGTTCGCCTCGCTCGCCCTGCAGTATGGGCAACGACGGGACGGCCAACGCTGCCAGCGCCCGGCGAGCGCAGCCCCTGGCGGTCGTAAATTCCCGGCGGCGCTTTTCGACAGCTTGCGCTAGCAACGCCTGTTCTTCGGGGAACAGCACGACATCTACTTCGTCCCCGAATGCCTCCGCACACTCCACCCCTGTGGGCAGGATCCTCTCGAGCATTATCGGCTCTCCGGGCCCGGCAGGATCTGCTGCGGGCCAGATTCGGTGTGGATATAGTGGCCAGACCACGATTTACGTGGCGGACGTGGTTGAGGTCGCGCAAAGCCTCGCATGTCCAAAACCATCAATACCCCAGGTAATTAGCTAGTGCCGAAATGCGACGGCTAATCGCGCCAGAGATTACCCATTCCTCGGGCATCCGCTCGGACGGAGGCGGCGGCACCGACCGCAGCATAGGATCGTTCATGAAGATCGGATCCCCGCCGCCGTATCCGGACATCTGCTTCAGGCCCGCGAAATCCCATCTCTCGGTCTGCGTCATCACGTTGACAATATGCTCATCTTGCGGGAGACCGATCCAGTCCAATACTCCAGGAATCCTAGATTGAGGATTACCGAGAAGGTCCTCCGCACGTACACGAATCCATCGGCCGCGCGGCAGGCCTCTCAGCGCCTTGACTATCCGCAGATGGCTCGTATACCAAAGCAGCAGGTGCTGACGGACTCGCGTCTCAATAGGTACTTCCTCAGGATACAGCGCCGCGTAGTGCTTAAGCATGGACTGCAGGCTGGTGACGGGATGCCTGGTTAGATGTATGTACCTGGCATTCGGATAAGATCGCAGGCACGCATTAAGCGCACGGTCCGAAGTGACGGTATCGGGAGAATTTTCGATTCCTATCTTTGGATATACTAGCGCAAGAAGATGATCCATCAAGCGAACGGTGGACCAGTCGACATGGTTATTAAGCCATTCCCATGCGTTCCGTAGCGCGGTCGGCGACTGATTTCCCTCATGGACTTGAGCGACCGCGCGCGTGACTCCCGGCCTGGCAAAACGGAAGGAAGATGCGCGAGCTTGCATCTCGGCCCCGCTAAGCAATTCACCTATTGTTGGCAATTCACCTTCTGTTGCGACTTTGAAAAGCAGCATTTCCGGGAAACCGTAGATGTCGGGATGACCTGCGAGCATCGCTATCGAAACAGTTGAGTAAGAGCGGGGAGGCGCTAGTAGAAATATCGGATCACGCATCTCTTGAAGATCTCTACGCGCACCCGTATCTATCGAATTCACTACCGCGCCTCCAGTATAGAAAAATCCACCCGGAGAGGAGAGCTCACATCATGACTTCCCAGGAAAGCTCGGGATCCTGCAGAAGTGAAACCAGGATACGTGAGATAAGGGCCTCATGGCGACACTTCCGTGGAGCGAAGGCTTTGAGCGATTCCTTCGATCTCATTGCCGATTGATGGATCCCGCCGAGTCGATAGACCCGGACGCTGGATTCGAGGTCGAAGGTGGGAGCCGATCGTCGCGGCAGGGACCGCCTGTGCAGGCGGCCTCCCGCGCAGCTCCTCGGATGCGGAATTACCGCACTGCGTAGGCCCGTCGCCGTGCCTGCCGCGTAGTTCAAATCGGGGTCGTGCACACGGGGCCGAGGTCGGTCGGCCCTTCGGAACGGCACAGGCGGTCTGAAGCAGCGTCTACCGCAGTCCGCAGGAGCAGGTAGGCGGCATTGTGCTGCTGGACCCGGGTTCCACGCGTCGCCGCTGACCTACTTCCGGCGGGCACGGGAGGCGCTGGTCAGCGCGCTGGTGAACGACGCGCTGGCACTGCTGGAGGAGCCACCCGCTCAGCCGGGCGGCCCGCGGAACCAGCGCTGTAAGCGTCGGAGCCGGGAGAGCCCGTACCGCCGGGGCGGGAGTCATCCGGGGGCGGCTGCGAGCCGGCCGGGCCATCATGCTCTGGGTCTGGACCTGACTCCTGTTCTATCCAAATTTACTATTCAATTAATACCAATATCTATTATCGAATAGAGCTCTGCGCCATGATAGATGATGACGATGAAGGCTTACCTGGAAGCTACACTTATCTATCTCGCGAGGGCAGATAAGGCTGGCAGGTTGGATGCGGGGTGCCCGCGCGTAGATTGGCGCTATGCCGGACCTGAAGCCCCTACCGATCGCGATCTACAGGCGCGGGCCAGCCTGGGTCGACGGCAGGAAGCTGCGTGATCAGGCGACGCTGCTTGATCACGGGCGGTTTCAGGCCGCGCTGGAACGGAGCGGCCAGGCCGTCCATGCCGGTCCCGACGAGGTGCCGGTCACCGACCCGATCGGGATGGCGTCCTTCCCTTGCGGGCCGGCTGAGGCTTCCGCTCTCCTGCGGGACGACCCGGGGCTGGTCAGCGGGCTGCTGCTCTGCGACGTGCTCCCCTGGCACGTGGCCGACGCCTGACGGGCGACAAGGGCGATCTCGCGCGGGCCGCCGGTTCTACGACGTCCGGAGGGCGGCCAGAACGGCGGCGGCGATGGCCGCCTGGCCATGGGCGTTGGGGTGGAACGGGAGGGCCAAGGAGCCGGGGAGCAGGCCCTCCACGTCTCTGATCGCCTCCGGCTGGCAGAAGTCGTGGCCGATCGTAGGCGTGTAGGTGTTCACGAAGGTCGCCCCGGCGGCCCTGGCGTCGGTGGCGAGCATGGCGTTCAGTTGGAGCTCGATGCCGCGCAGGTAGCCGATGTCGCCGTCGGTGATCGGCACGGCGGGCCAGCAGCCCCCGCTGAGCGGGAACAAGTCCGGGTAGCCGACCACCACGATCCGCGCTTGCTGGGCGCGCGCGGCAATGTCCGACAGCACGGCGGTCATCCTCGGTGCCTCGGTCTTGACCAGGGCGGCGAGTTGGTCGGTGCCGCCGCTCGTGTAGTGCGCACGGCAGGGGCTGCCCCACGGGTCGGTGAAGGAGAGCTCCATGCACTCGTCGAGCACGTTCATGAAGCCGATGTCGTCACCCGTCAGGGTCAGCACGACCAGCGAGTCGTCGGGTGCGAGCGAGTTAAGCTGCGGCGGGTTGGTGCCGATGCTCGTCCGCTGCGCGGCGGTCATGTCCGTCACCCCCGCGCTCGCGCAGGCCACGTCGGTCAGCGACGCGCCTAGCGCAGCCGCCACGAGCTCCGGATAGCCCTTGGCGGAGCGCAGGCAGCCGAGCGGCCTCGCCGTCAGGTTGGTCGGGAGCAGGGCGCCGGCGGTGTAGGAGTCGCCCAGCGCCACCATCGGACCGGACAGCGCGGGGGGCACGGCGCCCGACGCCGTGGCCGGGGCGGCCGCCAGCACGCCTGCCGTTGTCGTATTGGCTGTCCCCGCGAGCACGGCGGCCGACGCCGTGGCGGGCGCGGCCGCCAGCGCGGCGATCGACGCCTCTGGCGGCGGCTGGATGCCCCCCACGGCCGGCGCGGCCAGGCAGGCCGCCGCGATCATGCTGGCCGCGAGGGCGCCGGTCCCGGTCAGCCAGACCCGCCTGGAAATGCGCACGGTAGCACCTTTCGCGCAGAGAGTTACCGATAAGCAGGCTAGCATCCCCGGTCCCGCCCACGACTCAAACCGCCCAAATGGTGTTATACATCGCAAAGCTTACGTATTGATGGTCTTGTTGCTCCAGGGGCGGGCGTAGCCGACGACGACGGTGTCGCCTGGCGCCGACTGGGGCGTGCCGAACGCGGAGACGCGGATCGGCGTGCCCGGCGCGTACGCCTCGATCATCGTGTTCTTGCCGATCACCAGGCCGACGTGCCCTGGCGCCTTCGCGGTGCCGTCCCCGCCGGCGAAGAACACCAGGTCGCCCGGGAGCACCTTCGAGGCGGGAATGTGCGGCAGCTGCTTCCACTGCTGTTGGGAGGTGCGCGGGATCGTGACGCCGGCCGACTGGTAGGCCATCATGACCAGCCCCGAGCAGTCGAACGCGGACGGCCCGGTGCCGCCCCACAGGTACGGCTTGCCGAGCTGCTCCTCGGCGTAGTTGACGGCGTTGGCCACGATCGCGTTGGGCGCGACGAACGAGGCGAGCTCGCTGTCCTCCTTGCAGTTGGTGCTTGACAGCAGGCTGTCATCGGCGGTGCCGTCACCGTTCGGCGTGACCTCGGAGATCGTGTACCCGCCGCTGGCGTACGTCGAGGCCCAGGTGAGCACCTCCTGGACGTACCAGTCGGCGTGGTTGTAGGCGAAGATCGCCTCGGGGACGTTCTGCTGCACCCCGTGCGCGATCAGGTACTTGGCCGCGGCCGCGATCGCGTCGGCCGGGTCGTACACGCTGGCTGGGGGGTTGCCGTCCTCGACGGTGGCGTACGTGGCCCACGCGTCGCCCGACGCGCCGCGGATGCCGATCTGCATCGGCCCGGCCGCGCCGAACGCGTTGGACCCGGAGTTCACGCCGGGCAGGCTGGTCTGGCCGTCGTCGCTCTCTACCTTCCCGATGCCGGCCAGGATCGTCCACGGCACGTTGTACTGGAGCCCGACGAACTGAAACCAGTGCAGGTAGTTGGCCGGGATCGAGTTCGCCGCGACGTCGCTCGCGGTCGGCTGCACCGCCGCGGCGGCCGTGGATCCGCAGGTTGACCCGTCACCGCCCGCGAACAGCATCGCGGTGCCGCCGACCACCAGTATCGGCACCACCAGCAGGCAGAGCAACAGCGCGAGGGCGATGCCGATGACCGTCGGCCCGGCCGCGCGACGGTTCACTGGTTACCCAGCGAGGCTAGTTGGATGTCGTCGACCTGCCAGCCATTCGCCGTCGAGACGATCGTGATGGTGTACTCCGGTGTGCTGGTTATCGTGCCTGAGGTCGAGGCGAGCTTCTGGGCGATGGTGACCGCGAACGTGATCGACGGCGGGCCCGGGGGGCCAGGGGGATCCTGCGGGCCGAACGCGGTGATCGAGTCGATCGCCGGGGTTCCGGTCGCGACCTGCTTGTCGGCGGTCCTGGTGGTGCTGATGCCGGACGTCTCAAAGTCGGCCTCGAGCGTCGCCGCCTCCTGCGGGGTGGTGAGCCCGGTCAGCTTGGCGGCATAGGCGGCCTTCGTCTCGGTGTAACTCGTGTTGGCGTAGACGTTGGCGAACGCCATCGTCGTCTTGGCCGCGGCGGCGAGGTCGGACTGCGTGAACGGCAGCCACTGGTAGATGTTCGGGCCGCCCGCCGTGGCGGACGGCGAAGCAGCGGGCGACGACGCGGCGGCCGACGATGCGGCGGCCGGTGTCCCGGTAGCCGTTCCGCTCGCGGCGGCTTGGCTCGCAGACGGCGTCGGAGTCGCCGGGGGTGCCGCCGTGTTCCCCTGGTTCCGGCCGCGGATCACGAAGATGCCGAGGCCGACGAGCGCGATGACGACGACGACAAACAGCAGCCGCTGCTTGCCGGGCGAGAGTTCCATGACCGGCTCCGCTACTGGGGCCGACGGCGGGACCGCGACCAGAACGGGGGCGCGGGCGTCGGCGTGGACTGCGTCGGTGCCGGCGGCGTCGACGCCGTCCGGGTGGCGGCGGGCCGGGTGGTCCCCGGTGTCCGCGGTGCGGCCGTCGTCGGCCGGGATGGCGGCGTGGGCGCGGCGGGCATCGGACCGGTGGTGCGGACGGGCGGCTGCGCGGGTCCGCGCGCGCCGGCCCCGGTCCCGCCGCCACCGCGGGCCCAGCCCGCGGAACCGCCGTTCGCGGTCGGCGGGGCGCCGTTGGTCGGCAGCGGCAGCGGCGGCGCCGTGCGTCCGGTGCCGACCCCGGCGGCCGGCCACTGCCGGGTGGCGTGACTATCGGCCGTGGGCCCGCCGGACATCCCGTCCGATGAGGTGGCGCGGACGCCGCCCTCGGCGGCGCCGGTCCCGGCCACGTCCGCGCCTCCGCCGCCGGTGGGCGCGGTGCGGCGCGCCCACCGGGACGCGCGGAGCGTCCCTGTGCCGGGCACGATGCCCGTCGCGGTAGCGGATACGCGGCGGAACCCGAAGGCCGACTCGCGCCACGTGGTCTCGGCCCGCTCGTTGGCGCCGAGCATGCCGTAGCCGACCGAGGAGAACAGGTGCTGGAACGGCTTGCGGTAGATGAACACCGCCACCGTGACGAGCGCGATCATCATGATCTTGAGCGCCCAGGGCAGCTCCTGATCGGTGGTGCTCATGATCAGCGAGTAGCAGTAGAGCAGGACCGAGAGGACGAGCGCGACCGCGACCTGTTTCAGCAGCACGCCGACGAGCATCTCGAACCAGCGGATCGCGATCACCCGGCCGAACCCGGGATGCACCCCGACGATCAGGAAGAACGGCCCGGCGACGAGCAGCAGCAGGAAGCCCAGCTTCAAGATGATCAGGGTCAGCGCGATCAGCAGCACCAGCAGGCCGGCCGCGACGGCGGCGAACAGCGCGGTGAACCCGATCTCCAGCCGGGTCGTCCACTGATCACCCTGGAACAGCGAGTACACCGCGGGGTCCTGGGCCTGCAGGCGCATGGCGATGCCGTTGTAGACGGCCTGCTTCTCCTGGGTCAGCGCGGGCGTGGACGTCTCGTTGGTCGCGACCGCCTGGGCGAAGAGCAGGGACCGGCCGTACTCGTTCACCACGTTGGTGTTGGCGGCGGCCGAGCCGATCGGGGCGTAGTCGCTGGTGCCGAACTCGCCGACCAGCCAGGGCTTGCAGACGAGGACCGACCAGAGCTCGTTGGCGTTCTCGTCCACTAGGCCGCCGCCGGAGGTGAACGCGTAGTTCGGCGTGACCGAGTCCGGGTCGTTCTGCTGGATCGGCAGGCAGTTGCTGCCGGCGCCGCTTGGGCCGGCCGGCAGGTTGGCGAACGCGGTGTTGAGCACCGAGGTAACGCCGTTGGAAACGGTGGTGCCGACGTCGGTGAAGTCCTGCGGCTGTCCGATCAGCCAGATCGCGGCCGCGCAGGCGATGACCATCCAGATCGTGCCCTCGATGGTCCGGGTGGCCCGCTTGCGGATCAGGCCCTGCCAGGCGAGCCAGATGGCGCCGATGATCACGACCGGCGCCAGGAACGGGAAGTAGATGGCGTTCCCGAGCGCCTTGATCAGATTGTCCACCGAGCTGCTGAGCCAGGTCAGGATGTTGGACCCGGCCGCCGACTGGTACACGGTGATCGTGACCCGGTCCAGCGATTTGGCCATGTCGAAGACCATGCCCGCGACGTTGTTGCCGATCAGCGACGTCATCTGCGAGCACTGCAGCCCGTAGGCCGCCCAGTACTGCCCGGCCATGGCGTAGTGGTCGTAGAGCGTCACGCCGGTCGGCTGGCTCCCGGGCGTGGTGATCAGCGAGTTGATACCCGACCCGGCCAGCTCCGGCTGCGGCACCCCGGGTGTGCAGATGTTGTTCAGCTCGCCGCCCAGGCCGGACGAGCCCTCATTGCACAGGCCGGCCAGGGCGCCGATGTCGCCGATTCCGGGCACGCTGCAGATTCCGCTGTCGGGCCGGAGCAGCACGTTCTTGCTGGCGACGGCCAGCAGGACGGTCGGCGTGGCCTTGGCCGACTCCGCTGCCTCGGCGGAATCAGCGGACTCGGCGAGGTCAGTGGTCTTCGCGGACTGCGCCGCCTCTGCCGAGGCGGCGGCCCGAGCGGAGGTAGCGGAGGTCGCGGAGGCAGCCGCCGGCGAGGAGGGGTCGCTGGTGGCGGCGGACGCCGGGCGGGCCATGAACAGCCCGCCGAGCACGACCGTGAATATCGCTGCGGCCAGCAGCAGGGCACGGGCAGACCGTCGAGCAGGCCGCGACCGGCCGGCTCGTGGGAGGGGTTCAGCCATCTCGTGAGGCTCCTGTATTCGGCGGTGCTTACTGAGGGGTTGCCGCCGGCTGTGGTTGCCGACGGGCTCGTGTCGGATTTGTGTCGATCCAGTCCCGGAGTTCCTCGGATACGAGATCGACGCCGATGCGGCCCGCGCGGTCGTCGAGATCACGGAAAACACATTCACCGTTGCCGAGGGCACGAAGGTTGCTCTTGTGCTCCTCGGACGGCTCAACCCCGAGGAGCGAAAGCACGTTCGCCACCTCGGAACGTTCCGACGAGCGGAACGCGAAAACACTGGAGATGCAGTTCGTCACCTGTTCGTGCAGCAAGTCCCCCGCATTCTGAGAGATGAGGACGAGCGCGGTGTTCCTCGATCGCCCCATCCGGGACACCTCGGGGACCAGCTTCGCGCCCTCGGGCGTGGACGTGATCGCCCACGCCTCATCGAGGAAGATCGCCTTCGGGGCGGTCC
>Ga0335075_10003818_pt1 | contig 23664 bp, 24 predicted proteins | sample Lox_Sample_24_FD_206723 | JGI IMG/M metagenome (GOLD analysis project Ga0335075, IMG submission 206723) | Soil microbial communities from Loxahatchee National Wildlife Refuge, Florida, United States - Lox_Sample_2.4 | ecosystem: Environmental > Terrestrial > Soil > Wetlands | place: USA...
CCCACTCCGCAGCTGAATCGCTTCCTGTCCGAGGCGGTGGCGGCGCGCCAGCCGCCCGTCGGCAACAGCGGCAAGGGCGCCCGCTCCGGGCATCGGTTGCGGCTGCTGTTCATGACCCAGACCGCCGAGCGCCCGCCGCGCTTCTCCATCCAGGTCAATTCGCGCGCCCGGGTGACGCGTGACTACGCGTACTTCCTGGAGAACCGTCTGCGCGAGCGCTATCGGTTGGAGGGCGTGCCGGCGATCATCGACTTCGTCGAGCGCGGCGAGCAGGGGCAGGGCGGGGGCGCTCCGGGCAGTGAGCGCCGGTCGCGGCGCCGATCGGCCGCCTGAGCGCCCGGCGGCGATGATCGCCCGTGTGCAGCCGCTCACCCGCACGCGTGCGGTGCGCGGCCCGTTCGATTACGCCGTCCCGGATCCGATGGCCGGCGAGATCGCGGTCGGGACGCTGCTGCGGGTGCCGTTCGCTCGGCGCCGGGAGCTCGGGGTGGTGGTCGAACTGGCCGAGCACTCCGACCTTGAGCCCGATCGGCTCGCCGAGCCCGAGCGCGTGATCGGGGCCGGGCTCACGCCCGAGCTCGTCGCCCTGGCGCAGTGGATGGCGCGCGAGTACTGCTCGACCCCCGCCCGGGCACTGTCGCTGATGCTGCCGCCCGGTGCCGCCGCGGGGCGGGGCGCCAAGCGTGCGCTGGCGGCCAGTTTGACGCCGGAGGGTGCCGCCGCGGTGGGTGCTGGGCATCGAAACGACGCCACAGGTCGTTTAGATGCCCAGCAGCCCGCCTCCGAGGTCCGGCTCACCGACGGTCAGCGGGGATTGCTGCAAGCGCTCCACGACCGCGGCGGCAGCGCCACCGCCGCCGAGCTCGGCACCGAGGCGCTGCGCCGCCTGGAGCGCCGCGGCCTGGTCAGCATCGCGCCCCGGATCGTGCCGCGCCGCCCCGCCAACCTCACCGTCGGCCGCGCCGACGCACACGCCCCCGCGCTCACCCCGGACCAGCGCGCGGCGGCCGACGCGCTGCTCCAGGCGCTCCACACGCCCGGCGAATCCGGCGAGTTCCTGCTCCAGGGCGTCACCGGCTCGGGCAAGACCGAGGTCTACCTCGCCGCGGTGCAGTCGGCGCTCGACGCAGGGCGGACCGCGATCGTGCTCGTGCCGGAGATCGCCCTGACCCCGCAGGCGCTCGGCCGCTTCCAGGCGCGATTCGGCGATGTCGTCGCGGTGCTCCACTCGGCGCTGTCCGACGGCGAACGACACGACGAGTGGATGCGACTGCGCGCCGGCGAGGCGCGCGTCTGCGTGGGACCGCGCTCCGCGGTGCTCGCGCCGCTGCAGGACGTCGGTCTGGTCGTGGTCGACGAGGAGCACGAGAGCTCCTACAAGCACGAGGGCGATCCGCGCTACGACGCGCGGGGCGTGGCGCGATGGCGGGCCCGCCACCACGGCGCGCTGCTCGTGTTCGGCTCGGCGACCCCGCGGCCGGAGTCGGTGCTGCAGATGCGCCGTCTCTCGCTGCCGCGGCGCGTGGACGGGCGCCCGATGCCACCCGTGCAGGTGCTCGACATGCGCGAGTCCCACCAGCCGATGCACCCCGAGACGCGAATGGCGCTCGCCGACCTGCGCCACGGAGGCGGCAAGGCGATCATGCTGCTCAATCGCCGCGGCTGGTCGAACTTCCTCTCCTGCCGCTCCTGCGGGCACGTCTGGCTGTGCCCCAACTGCGAGGTCGCCCTGGTCCTCCACGCCGAGCGCGGCACCTCTGCTCGATCCGGCCACGTCGCCTGCCATCACTGCGGCCACCGCGAGCCCGTCCCCGAGCGCTGCACCGAGTGTGCCTCGGTCTCGGTCGCCCGCCACGGCGCCGGCACCGAGCGGGTCGAGCATGAGCTGCGCGAGGCGATCGGCACCGAGGGCTTTCCGGTGTTCCGCCTGGATGCGGGCGCCGCCACGCTCGAAGCGCGCGCGCGCACGCTGCAGGCGTTCGAGCGGGCGCCGGCGGGCGTGCTCGTCGGCACCCAGATGGTCGCCAAGGGCCACGACTTCCCCGATGTCTCGCTGGGGGTGGTGCTGGACGCCGACCAGACGCTCCGCTTTCCCGACTTCCGCGCCGAGGAGCGGACGTTCTCGCTCGTCACCCAGCTCGCCGGGCGGATCGGACGCGGGGGCGGGGGAGCGGGTTCCGCCGAGCGCGTGGGGCGCGTGCTCGTGCAGACCCTGGCGCCCGAGGCACGCCCGCTGAGCTTCGCCGCCGAGCACGATTCGGACGGATTCGTCGCCGACGAGCTGACCCGTCGCCGCGCGCTCTCCTATCCGCCATACGCCTCGCTCATCCGGATTATCTGCTCCTGCGAGGCGGAGGCTCCCGCATTCGAGGCGGCGACGAGGATCCACGAGCGACTCGTGCACGGCGAGGCGCTGCTGCTGGGGCCGGCGCCCCTGTTCCGCTTGCGGGGTCGTTCCCGGACCCAGATCGTGGTCAAGGCGCGCGAGCGGCAGGTCGCGATCGATGCGGTCGGAGCCGCGGTCGATGAGATCGGCCCGGCCGCCGCCCGGGCCGGCGTGAACGTGAGCGTCGACGTCGACCCGCAATAGCGGCGCCTCCGTAGACTGGGTGGGATGGCCGAAGATGTGACAGACGCCGAGCTCGAAGCCGTCGAGGTCGAGCCGGACGAGGACGAGCCGGTCGAGCTCGACCCCGAAGCGCGCGCCCGTCGTGACCGCGCGCTCGCTCACGTGCGCAAGTTCGGCGACCCGGTGCTGCGCACCCGCGCCCGCGATGTCGATCGCTTCGACGAAGAGCTCGTGCGCGAGGTCGCGCAGATGGGCGAGCTGATGAACGACGCGATCGGTGTCGGGCTGGCCGCCACCCAGGTCGGGGTTCTGCACCGCGTGCTCGTCTACCGCGTCCACCCCCAGTCGCCGGTCGCCGCGTTGGTCAACCCCGAGCTTGAATGGGCCGGGCGCGACACCGAGACGCTCGAGGAGGGCTGCCTGTCGCTCCCGGGCGTCCACGTCCAGGTCGAGCGCCCGGTGTTCGTGCGCGTCCGCGCGCGCAACGAGCGCGGTGAGCCGATCCTGGTCGAGGCCTCCGGGCTGGAGGCGCGGGTCATCCAGCACGAGATGGATCATCTGGATGGGGTGCTCGTGCTCGACCGGATCTCTCGCTCGGAGCGCAAGGAGGCCATGAAGGCCCTCCGCGCCGCGCTCGGCGACGGGTAGTCCGTCGGGCGTTCATGCGGACCGTCTATCTCGGCACCTCGCCGTTCGCCGCCGCCGTGCTGCATGCGCTCGCGGCCACTCCCCACCGCCCCGCGCTCGTCGTCACTCGCCCCGATCGCCCGCGCGGACGCGGACGCCGTCTTGCGGCACCGCCGGTCGCCGACGCCGCGCGCGAGCTCGGTCTGGAGCTCGACCAACCCGCCTCGGTCAACGACGAGCCGGCGCGTGCCCGGATCGCGGCCGCCTCACCCGACGCGCTGATCGTGTGCGCGTTCGGCGCGCTCATCAAGGAGCCGCTGCTCTCAGACCACGAGGTCCTCAACGTCCATCCGTCGTTGCTGCCACGCTGGCGGGGCGCGGCGCCGATCGAGCGGGCGATCATGGCCGGGGATGCGAAGACCGGCGTGTGCATCATGCGTCTCACGGCGGGCCTCGACACGGGCCCGGTGGCGCTGCGTGGAGAGGAGCCGATCGAGCCCCGGGACACCTACGGAACGCTCTCCGAGCGCCTGGAGGGGCTCGGCGGCCGGCTGTTGATCAAGGCGCTCGATGCGGGCCCGGGCGGGTTGCGCTTCGAGGCACAGGATGAGGACGGCGCCACCTACGCGGAGAAGATCACCGCCGAGGACCGAGCGCTCGACGGGGCCTTGGAGGACGCCGCGACGCTCGAGCGTCGCGTCCGTGCACTCAGTCCGCACATCGGCGCGGCACTCACCCTCCACGAGGGGCAGCGGCTCGGCGTCTGGGCGGCAACCGCTCGGGCCGGCGAGCCCGGGGATCCGGCCGTCGGAGAGCTCGACCTCGCCCAGTCGCGCCCGGCGCTCGGATGCGCCGGCGGTGGCGTACTCCTGCTCGACGAGGTTCAGCCCGCCGGCGGGCGGCGGATGGACGCCGCGGCCTGGGCGCGCGGGCACGCGGGCCGGTGAACGGCGCGGCTCGCGATCGCCCCGCCCGCGGGACCACGACCCGCCGGCCGGCCGGCGAGGTCACACCGGCGCGAGCGTGCGCGTTCACCGTCGTGCGCCGGGTCTTCGAGCAGGGCGCCTACGCCGACCGGGCCCTCGTGGCGGAGGCGGGGAGCCTTGAGCCGCGCGACCGGGCGCTGGCCACGGCGCTCGCCTACACCACGGTGCAACGCCGAGCCACGCTCGACCACGTCCTCAACGCGCTGTCCAGCCGGCCGATCGCGCGACTCGACCCCGCCACGCTCGCCGCGCTCCGGCTCGGGCTCGCGCAACTGCTGCTGCTCGACGGCATCGCCGACCACGCTGCGGTCCATGAGTCCGTCGAGCTCGCCAAGCGCACCTCCCGCGGCGCCGGCGGGTTCGTGAACGCGGTGTTGCGCCGCGCGATCAGGGAGGGTCCGCAGCTCCTCGCCGGGCTGGATGACCTCACGCCCGCCCACGCGGCCGTGCTGCACTCGGTGCCGGAGTGGCTGGCCGAGATGTGGTTCGCCGAGCTCGGGGAGGCGCAGGCCCGCGCGTTGCTCGCGGCTGTCAACCGGGCGCCCGAGTCGGCGTTGCGGGTCAACACACTCCTCGCCACACCGGCCGATGTGGCCGCGGCACTGCCGGTCGCGAGCCATCTCGGGGCGCTCGAGGAGGGCCTTGTGCTCGAGGGCCCGTTCGACCTGGAGGGCTCCTCGCTGTGGCGGGAGGGGGCGATCATGGGCCAGTCGCGCGGGTCGATGACGCCGGCGCACGTGCTCGGCGCCGAGCCAGGCGATCGGGTGCTCGATCTGTGCGCGGCGCCGGGAGCGAAGACGGGCCAGCTCGCCGCGATGATGCGCGATGACGGGCGACTGCTCGCGGTCGAGCGCCACCCCGGCCGGGCCGCGGCGCTGCAGCGCACGCTCAGCCGACTGCAGGTCCACTGTGCCGAGGTTCGGGTGGCGGACGCCGTTGCGCTCGAGTGCGAGGAGAGCTTCGATCGCGTCCTGGTCGACCCGCCGTGCAGCGGCCTCGGCACGCTCCAGTCACGGCCCGACATCCGCTGGCGGGTGACCCCCGAACGAGTTGCGGCGCTCCCTGAGGCGCAGCTGCGGATCCTTCGCGCCGGGGCGCGGCGGTTGCGGCCCGGCGGGACGCTGGTGTATTCGGTGTGCACGATCTCACGGGCCGAGTCCGAGGGCGTGGTCGAGCGCTTCCTCGCGGCCGAGTCCGGTTTCGAGCTCGCTCCGATCGCCGACGCTGCGGACGCTTCACCGTTCCAGCAACTGCTTCCCAGCCGCGACGGCACCGACGGGTTCTTCATCGCGCGGCTGGCCCGCGCCGGCGAGGGCCCGCCGGGGTGACCGGTTAGGCTTGGGCAACGCCCATGAGCGAGCCCGCGGTCAACCTCGGTCCCGAGTGTCCCCATTGTCACGAGCCGTGGCTGCGGCCGACGACGGTTCCGGGCCGCTACCGCTGCGTCTACTGCCTGCAGCGCTACGAGCTCGTCTCGGTCTGTCCGAATTGCGGTGAGCACTCGACGATCGTGCGCATGTCGAGCACGGCCCTGGTGGAGTGCAACCACTGCCGCGCGTCGATGCTCGTCGCCGTCTGAGCGCGCGCCGACGCATATCCTGCCCAAGCTGACATGGCGCCCCACGACTTCCGTCCGGTCGCGCTCACCGAGCGCCGCATCGCCCCGTCGATCCTCTCGGCGGACTTCGGCCGGCTGCGCTCACAGGTGGGCGAGGTGCTCGATGCCGGCGCCCGGGTGATCCACGTCGATGTGATGGACGGCCATTTCGTCCCGCCGATCACGTTCGGGGCGGTCGCGGTGCAGGCGATCGCCGACCTTGTCCACGATGCCGGCGGGATCGTCGACGTCCATCTGATGGTCGATCGTCCCGAGCGCCATATCACCGACATCGCACGTGCCGGCGCCGACTCGATCACCATGCATGTCGAGGCCACCCCGCATGTCCACTATTCGCTGCAGGCGATCCGCGAGGCGGGGTGCACCGCGGGGGCGGCTCTCTGCCCCGCGACGCCCGTGGAGACCCTGGCCGACGTCGCAGGGGAGGTGCTCGACATGGCGCTCTGCATGTCGGTCAACCCGGGCTGGGGTGGCCAGAGCTTCATCGAGAACTCGATCGACAAGTTGCACCGGCTGCGGCGAATGCTGCCCGACGAGGTCGGGGTGGAGGTCGACGGCGGCGTCAACGATGAGACCTCCCCGCGGGTGGTCAAGGCGGGCGCCAACGTGCTCGTCGCCGGCTCAGCCGTGTTCGGCTCCCGCGACCCCGCCGCCAGCTACACAACTCTCGCCCAGGCCGCCGGCGCGGTCTGACCCGCTCAGGTAGACGATCGACAGCAGCAGCGCCAGCAGGGCCGCCGCGCCGCAGTAGCCGACCTCGACGCGGGTCACCCGAGAGCCGATCAGTCCGACGATCTGAAAGGCGAGGAACAGGGCCGCGCTGACCAGCCAGCAGGCCGCCGCGCGAGCCGCTTGGCCCCGTGCCAATGCCGCCTGGTTGAACGTGCCGGCGATGAGATGAAGCCCCATCCCGAGACCGACCGCAGCGAGCCCGAAACGGCCGTAGTGGAACCCCTTGTGCCCCAGCAGGATCCCCATCGCCGTCGGACCGACGACCAGCAATCCGAGTGCCACCGCGAGCCCGAACCCGCCGGTCGCCGCGACGATCCTCGCGACCGCGCGGCGAACCCCCGCCGCGTCGCGGCGCGTCTCCAGTCCGGTGAGGTGAGGGAGGATCGAGGTCTGGACGGCCTGGAAGAGCTGCAGCGGCGCGCGCGCGATCAGCATCACGTTGAACACGAAGCCGACCAGCCCGCCGCCCAGGTTTGTCGAGCCCACGCTTGCCGCGACGACGAGCACTCCGGCGTTCATCAGCGTCTGCTCGGAGAGCATGATCGCCACCACGCTCGCGGCGAACGCCCCGCCGCGACGCAAGGTCAGCGACGCGTCGCCTGCCTCAGCGGTCTCGGCGGCCTCGGTGGCCGGCGCGCCGGCCACCCGCCCGCGGATCAACGGGAGCGCGAACGGCATCACCGACAGCGAGACGAACGGCGCGACCGCCATCCCCAGCGCGACCGGCGCCAGGCCGTGCGCGATCCCCACGGCGACGGCGAGCGCGAAGCAGAAGCGCGAGACCGACTCCAGGAAGACGAGCGCGCCGTAGAAGGCGAACGCCTGGTGTCCGGCCAGCCAGCCACGGGCGAAGTAGCTGCCCGCGTAGGCGAGCACGCCGATGACCAGAACCCAGTAGAGCGTGGTCGAGCCGCCGAACATGCCGTGCTCGACCGGATGACGCGCGAGCAGTGCGGCGATCAGGAACGCGGCGGCGAAACCGGCCTGGAGCGCCGCCGGAACGCGCAGCGGGTGGCCGTGGATCCCCTGGGCTCGGCGTTCGGCGATCGTGCGGGACAGCAGCTGCTCGATCGGCCGGTAGATCACCGACAGAATCACGAACATCACCGCCCAGCAGAGCGAGACGCGGCTGTAGGCACGGGGCGACAGGACGTGGCTGGCGGTCGCGAGGTAGGCGAAGGTGAAGACGCCCGTGGAGGCGATTCCGACCGACAGCACGCGGGTGCCGGCGGCCAGCGAGCGCGCGGGCGTCCCGGGGCCGGCGGGGGCGGGTTCGGCGAGCGCCGGGTCCGGGAGCGACATCAGCCGACCCGGACGAGCAGCATCGTCCATGGCAGCGGCGCTCGGCTGCAGACGATCTCGCCGTGAGCGGCGAGCAGCCGGCGAAACCTCGCCGGCGTCCAGTGGTGCAGATGCCCGGGCGTGTTGCCGAGCCGCCTCACGTACGCGCCGCGCGCCAGGTTGAGCACCCGCCACAGCGGCTCGCGCGGCACCGAGACGAGCAGCCATCGCTCAGCGACGCGCGCCATCTCGGCGAGCGCCGCCTCGGGGTCGGCGACGTGTTCCAGCACCTCCATCGCCGACACGAGCTCGAACGCTCCGTCCGCGAACGCGAGCGTCTCGGCCTCCATCGCGGCGAAGCGCAGGTTGGGCCGGGTCGCGCGGGCCGTCCAGTGAGTCGCGAGCGCGGGGTCCTCCAGATCGACGCCGACGATCTCACAGCCCGTGTCGCGCACCGCCCACCGCTCGGTGAGCACGCCCTCGCCGCAGCCGACATCGAGCAGGGAGCGGGGAGCGGCTCGATCCAGCAGCTCCGCCGCCGAGCGCTCGAAGCGGGCCATCAGCCGGCGGACCAGGGGGCTGGACGAGCCGTACTTGTCGAACGTGTTGCCGGTCGGGACCGCGAGCGGCCCGGCCGCGCCGGTCATAGTTCGACCGGCTCGCGCCCGGGCTCGTAATGGGACGGGTCGATCCCCAGCTCAAGTTCGATCCGGCGCACACGCTCGAACGTCTGCTGCGACAGCGTGCGCTGGGCGGCGAGCAGATCTCCGATCACGCCGATCGCCCCGAGCAGCATCGCCGCGTTGAACAGCACCGCGCCGGCGATCAGCGACTGGATGTGCCCCCGTCCCGCGTCCGCCGGGCTCTCGACGAAGAACACCAGGAAGCGCACGAACACGGCGAGCGCGAGCACGCCCATCAGGACCGCGGCGCTCCAGAACACGCGCAGCGGCTCGTATTGGGAGTAGATCCGGAAGATCGAGAGCCCATTGCGGCGGATGTACTTGGGCACCGACGGGAACAGCCGGGACGGCCGGCGCGGCGGGTTGGTCTTGATCGGAACGGTCTGCACCGCGACGAGCTGCTTGCCGGCCTGGATGATCGTCTCCAGGGTGTAGGTGAACTTCGAGACGACATGGACCTGGAGCGCCGCCTCGCGGTTGTAGGCGCGAAAACCGGAGGTCGTATCGGGCACCTCGGTGGAGGACGCCTGCCGCACCACCCACGAACCGAGACGCGAGAGCCCGCGCTTGCTGTGCGAGAAATGCTCGTTGGAGCCGATCTGGCGGTCACCGACGACGAGGTCGGCCGTGCCGGCGAGGATCGGGGCGACGAGCCGCGGGATGTCCGAGCCGCGGTACTGCCCATCGCCGTCGGTGTTGACGATCACGTCCGCGCCGAGCTTCAGGCCGGCGTCCAGGCCCGCCTGGAACGCGGCCGCCAGCCCTCGGTGCCCGGTGAGCCGGACGAGATGCTCGACCCCGTGGTCGCGTGCGATCCGCAGCGTCGCGTCGGTCGAGCCGTCATCGATGACGAGCCGCTCGACGGTGTCGAAGCCTTCGACCTCGCTGGGCAGGTCGTCGAGCGTCCGACCGAGTTGGGCCTGCTCGTTGAAGCACGGGATCTGGATGATCAGCTTCATCGCCTCGGACGGTACCGATGCCGCGCCTCCCTATCCTCAGTGCGGCGATGAGCTTCGATACCGACATCGATCGCCGCCACCTCGCGCGGGCGATCGAGATCGCCGAACATGGCCGGGGTCGCGTATCGCCCAATCCACTGGTCGGAGCGGTCATCGCCGATCCGTCGGGGGTGATCGGCGAGGGCTTCCACGGCGTGCTCGGTGGCCCGCACGCCGAGGTCGCTGCGATCGCCGCCGCCGGCGACGCCGATCTGCAGCGGGCGACGCTGTACGTGTCGCTGGAGCCCTGCTGCCACCAGGGCCGCACGCCGCCGTGCACTGACGCGATCCGTGCCGCGGGCATCGGCCGGGTGGTGGTCGCCTCCGACGATCCCTCGACGCACGCGAGCGGGCGCGGGCTCGGGATCCTGCGCGATGACGGCGTCGAGGTCGTGCTCGCCTCCGAGGATCTCGCCGACCGCGCTCGCATGATCAACCAGCCGTTCCGCAAGCACGCGCGCACCGGCCGGCCGTGGGTGCTGTTCAAGTCGGCGATGACGCTCGACGGGAAGGTGGCCACCCGCTCGGGGGACTCGAAGTGGATCTCGGGCACCGACAGCCGCGCGCTCGCCCATCGCTGGCGGGCGGAGTGCGATGCGGTGGTTGTGGGCATCGGTACCGCGCTCGCCGACGACCCGCAGCTGACGGCGCGCGTCGACGGCGTCGAGCGCCAGCCGCGCCGGGTCGTGTTCGATGCGCTCGGGCGCCTGCCGCTCGAGAGCCAGCTGGTCCGCAATGCGCGGGAGATCCCGCTCACGGTCGTCGTCTCACGGGCTGCGCCGCGGTCGGCGACGGACGCGCTGGAGGCGCACGGCGCCGACGTGATCGTGGCTCCGGGGGAGAACGAGCCCGCGCGCGTGATCTCGGCGCTGGATCTGCTTGGGGCCACCGAGATCGCCTCGATCATGCTCGAGGGCGGCCCGCGGCTTGCCGGCGCGTTCCTCGACGCGGGCGAGATCGACGAGGTCCGGCTGTTCCTCGCCCCGGTGATCCTCGGCGGCCGGACCGCCCGGGACCCGCTCGAGGGCGAGGGCGTCGAGCAGATCGCCGACGCCCTGCGCGCCCAGTCGCTGCACTGCGAGCACATCGGCGAGGACATGCTCGTCTCGGCGAGGATCAGGACATGGTGAGCGTCACCCCGAGCTGGACTCGTCCGTCCGAAGGACTGTCATTCTCGATCTGGACTCGTCCGTCCGAAGGACTGTCATGTTTACCGGGTTGATCGCCGATCTGGGGGAGATCGTCGGCGCCGAGCATTCCGCCGATGGGGTGCGGTTGACGGTCGCGAGCCGGCTCACCGGAGAGCTGTCAGAGGGCGACTCGATTGCCGTCAACGGCGTCTGCCTCACCGCCACCTCGATCGACGCCGATACGGGAGTCTTCGACGCGGACGTCATGCACGAGACGCTGCGCCGCAGCTCACTCGCGGAAGCCAGGGTGGGCGGGCCACCGGTCAACCTGGAGCTCGCCCTGCGTGCGTCGGACCGGCTCGGCGGCCATGTCGTGCAGGGCCACGTCGACGCCACCGGTGAGATCGTGGCGGTGACCGAGGACGGGTTCTCGCGCCGTGTCGAGGTGCGTGCGCCGGACGAGGTGCTGCGCTACATCGTCGAGAAGGGCTCGGTCACGATCGACGGGATCTCGCTCACCGTCGCGGAATTGAGCGGGTCTGAGAGGTTCACTGTCTCACTCATCCCCGAAACGCTCGAGCGCACCAACCTTGGCACCGCCAGGGTCGGCACGGTCGTCAACCTGGAGGTCGATGTGCTCGCCAAGTACGTAGAGAGGTTGGTCAAACGATGAGCACGACGGACATCACGTTCGCGAGCATCGAGGAAGCGCTCGAGGAGCTCGCCGCCGGGCGGATGGTCGTCGTCGTCGACGACGAGGACCGGGAGAACGAGGGCGACCTGGTGATGGCCGCGCAGTTCATCACCCCTGACGCGATCAACTTCATGACCCGGCAGGCCGGCGGCTGGATCTGCCTGGCACTCACGCCGGAACGCTGCGACGAGCTCGGCCTGGAGATGATGGCGCTCAAGAACGAGAGCGCGCACGAGACGCCGTTCACGGTGACGATCGAGGCCCGCGAGGGGGTGTCGACCGGCATCAGCGTCGGCGACCAGGCGCACACGATGCAGGTCGCCGTCGACCCCACCAAGGGTGCCCGCGACATCGTCAAGCCCGGTCACGTTCGCCCGCTGAAGGCGAAGGCGGGAGGCGTGCTCGAGCGGACCGGTCACACCGAGGCCTCCGTCGACCTCGCTCGTCTGGCCGGGCTGAACCCGGCAGGCGTGATCTGCGAGATCCAGAACGAGGACGGCTCGATGGCGCGCGGCGAGGACCTCGCCGTCTACTGCTTCAAGCACGGGTTGAAGATGGTCACGATCGCCGACCTGATCGCGTATCGGCGCCTGCACGACAAGCTCGTCGAGCGGGTCGTCGACACGACGCTGCCGACCGCGTTCGGCGACTTCGTCGCGGTTGGCTATCGCTCGCTGGTCGACAACAAGCACCACGTCGCGTTGGTCAAAGGCGAGGTCGCGGGGCAGAGCGATGTGCTCGTGCGCGTGCACTCCGAATGCCTGACCGGAGATGTCTTTCACTCGCTGCGCTGCGACTGTGGCGAGCAGCTGGAGTCGGCGCTGGCGATGATCGAGCGCGAGGGCAGGGGCGTGCTGCTCTACCTCAGCCAGGAGGGCCGCGGGATCGGTCTGCTCAACAAGCTCAAGGCCTACAAGCTCCAGCAGGAGGAGGGGCTGGACACGGTCGACGCCAACCTCCGCCTCGGCCTCCCGGTCGACCTGCGCGACTATGGGATCGGCGCCCAGATCCTGGCCGACCTCGGCCTCTCCTCGATGCGGATCCTGACCAACAATCCGAAGAAGATCTCCGGGTTGATGGGGTACGGGCTGTCGGTCACCGATCAGGTGCCGATCGAGCATGCGCCCAACCCGCACAACGAGGCCTACCTGCGCGCCAAGGCGCTCCGGCTCGGCCACGCCCTGCATCACCAGGGCCTCGCGCTCGACGAGGAGATGATCGAGCGGGAGGTCGAGACCGATCGCGAGCGGAGGGCGTCCGCCGATGGCGCCTGACGCCGCGGCGGGCCGGCCGCGGTACCGAGTCGCGCTCTGCGTGGCGCGGTTCTACACCGAGCTCGCCGAGCGTCTGGAACGCGGCGCGCGCGAGCGCCTTGACGAAGAGGGGATCGGCGTGGCGGCGTGCCTCGACGTTCCGGGGGCATACGAGCTGCCGCTCATCGCGAAGCTCGCCGCTGAGTCCGGGCGCTTCGACGCGGTCGTCTGTCTCGGCGCGGTGATCCGGGGGGAGACCGACCACTACGACTACGTGTGCTCGGCCGCCAGCGACGGCATCCTGCGCGTCGCGCTGGACACCGGCATCCCGTGCGGATTCGGCGTGCTCACGGTCGACTCGATGGAGCAGGCCCTCGCGCGGGTCGCCGGTGGCGACAAGCGTGACAGCGGACGCCACGCGGTCGACGCGGTGCTCGCCTGCCTCGGCGCCCGCGAGCAGCTCTCCGGCCAGGCCTGACCGGGCCTGTCTCCCGTCGCCCGCGCCGCGAGGCGGGGGTCAACCGATCGTGGCCAGCAGGAGTTCGAGACCGTTGTGGTGGTGGGCGTGATGGCGCCACCACCGCCGGGCGCGGGAGCGGATGGCACGCTGACGCGAGTGCGCCGAGGAAATGCTCTGCCTGATCTGAGCCGGCGCGTTATCCCCGCCGCTCGCGCCACCGTCGCCGGAGCCCGGCAGGCCGGCGCCGCCTGAGCCGCCGCCGGGGGGCGGGGTGGTCGGCGTGCCCTGGCCCGGCGTCGTGGGCGCCCCCGGCGCAGGTGCGGTGGTCGTCGAGGTCGTGGTGCCCGCGGCAGCGCCGCCCGAGCCGCCGGCCGGCTGGGTCTGCCCGCTCTGCTGCAGTGCCCGGTCGAGCAGCGAGCGGACGACATCGCGCTGATTGTTGATCTGCAGCCGCTGGCGCAACACGGGGATCGCGGCCTCGGGATCCCCACTCAGCACCTCGGCGTTGCCGAGGTCGTAGAGCGCGTACGCGTAGGTGGTCGTGTCATGCGCCGCGGCCGCGACCGCCTGCTTCAGGATCGGGATCGCGGTCGTGTAGTCGCCGGCCAGGATGTCGTCGTGGCCGGTGGTCTCAAGGGAGGCGGCTGTCTGTGTCTGGGTCGTCGACGTGCTCGTGGTGGTGGTCGTGGTGCTGTGTGCGGCGCGCGACGTCGTCTGGTGCCTCGGCGTCGTGTGGTGCGTCGCCTTTCTCACCGACCGATCGGCAAGCCGCGCGCTGCCGCCTGAGTGGCCCTTCCCACTGTGCGTGGCCGCCAGCGCGATCCCGGTGACCACCAGCACCGCGAGCACGAGCGCGCCGAACGCGACTGCGCGACGTCCGCGGTTCGGGCTGGACTCCGCCGACATGCGCGTGCTCGGTGGGCGGGTCGCGGGCGCCGTCCGCTCGCGACGGCGGGCGGCCGCGGTCGAGGCCGCGGGCGCGGCCGGATCGGGCATCCGCGCCCTCGAGCGGCGGGTCGTGCCGGTGCGCTCGGCGGGCCAGTTGCCGCGCAATGCGTCGTCGAGAGCGGCGACGAACTCGCTGGCGGTCTCCGGGCGCTCGGCGGCATCCTTGGCCAACCCGGTGTACAGGACCTCATCGACCGCCGGCGGAAGGCTGTGGTCGATCTCGGAAGCGGCAGGCGGGGGCTCCTCGATGTGCTGGCGCGCCTGGGCGGAGAAGTGCGGGGCGGAGAACGGCCGCTGCCCGGCGAGCAGTTCGAACGCCGCGACCGCGAGCGCATAGCGGTCAGAGGCGCCGGTCGCCTCCCGGCCGAGCGCCTGCTCGGGTGAGAGGTAGGCGGCCGTCCCGAACAGCTGGTCGGAGGTGGTGATCGTCTCCTCGGTCGCCAGATGCGCGATCCCGAAGTCGGCGACATGCAGCGTCCGCCCGCGGTCGAGCAGGAAGTTGGCGGGCTTGATGTCGCGGTGCACGATGCCGCGGGCGTGGGCGTGATCAAGCGCCGAGGCGGCCTCGGCCAGCCATCGCATCGCCTCCTGACGGCGGACGGAGTCGTATCGGATCGCGTCGGCGACGGTGCCGCCGGCGAGGAACTCCATGACGATGAACGCTCCGCCGGACTCGCGGGTGGCGTCCGCGCCGGAGGACGGGGCGAGCTCGCCGACGTCATAGACGGTGACGACGTGCGGATGGTTCGAGACACGGGCCGCGGCCCGGGCCTCGCGCTTGAAGCGCAGCACCGCGACGTGATCGTGGGCGAAGCGCTCAGCGAGCACCTTGACCGCGACATTGCGGCTGAGGACGAGATCCTCTGCGCACCAGACCGACGCCATGCCGCCGCTCGCGATGTGGCGCTTGACCCGGTAGCGATCAGGCAGCCCGAGCGGCCGCTCGAGGGACTGGTTGGTGTCAGGACTCATCGGGTTCAGGACGTACCCATGCGAGGTGCTTGCTCACCACGACCATCGGGAATCCTATTCAGACTCCCGGACTCGTGACGATCGCGTGGGGGCTCCTATACTGCCCGCGATGGCCAAGATCTGTCACGTCTGCGCGAAGGGACCCGTCTACGGCAACAGCCGTAGCCACTCGATGGTCGCGACCCGCCGCCGCTTCGAGCCCAACCTCCAGCGCGTCCGCATCGATGATGCGGGGACGCCTCGCCGCGTGTACGTGTGCACGCGCTGCCTCAAGGCCGGCAAGGTCACCAAGGCCCGCTGACCGCTTCGGCGGTCGGCGGAGTGCGATGAGCGCTTCAGAGCGAGCCACGCGTGAGCGTGGCCGCCTTGCCGACGCCAGCATCGTCCGGGTCCGGGCCGCGGTCGCGGCCGGCCTGGAGGCGCTCGAGGCGGACCGTGACCAGATCAACGCGCTCGACGCGGGGGATGGCGACACGGGCGACAACATGGCGCTGACGCAGCGCGGTGCTGGAGGAACTCGATCGGCTCGCCGCGCTGAGGGAGTCCGGGGTCCTTGACGCCGGCGGCTACGGAATCGTCGTGCTCGTCGCGGGCATCGCGCGGGCGTTGAGCGGCGATGGCTGCCACGCCGAGTCAGGCGCGCACCGACCGGAGTCGTCGTCATCATGAGTGGGTGGGTACCGCCGCCGACCCCGTGACCCCGCCAGGGGCCGTGACCGCGTTCGCGGATGCACGGCGCCTGGAACTCGGAGAGCTCCGTGCCGCGCCGGTGCGATACCCGCGTCCGTCGGTGCTGGGGAAGCCTGTGAAGGTCGAGGGGGCAAAGGGAGCCGCGGCGGCGGCGACCCTCGGCCTCACCACCGTTGGCGACCTGCTCGAGCATCTGCCTCGCGATCGGCGGGAGGCCCGCGCGGTCGGTCAGCTGGTGATCGGCGAGGTCGCGACGGTCGCCGTCGAAGTACGCGCGATCTCATCGCGCCCGGTGCGTCGCCGCGGCATGCGCCCCCTGGTCGAGGCGACCGTGGCCGACACCAGCGGTCTCATGAAGGCGACGTTCTTCAACCAGCCGTGGCTCGCGCAACGCTACGTGCCCGGGACACGGCTGATGCTGCACGGCAAGTACGAGGCGCGCAACCGCTTCCGCGTGCAGGGTCACGCCGTGACGCGGAGTGCCGGGGTGGGCGGGGCGGATGGCGTGGGGGAGGAGGCGGTCGCCCATTATCCGGCGACCGACGGGCTGTCCTCGACCCAGATCCTTGCGCTCGTGCGAGCTCATGCGGACGCGCTGGCACACGTCGGCGAGTCGCTGCCGGCGCGCCTGCGGGCGCTCGAGCGGCTCGCCGGACGAGGAGAGGCGATCGCCGCGATGCACTTCGGCGAGGACGAGGGCTCGACCGCTTCGGCGCTGCGCCGCCTCGCGTTCGAGGAGCTGCTGCTCGTGCAGCTCGCGCTGCTGCGTCGCCGGCGGCTGCGGACCGCCGGCGCGGTCGCGGCGGTGCTCTCCGATCCGCCGTCGCTCAGCGCGCGCTGGCTGTCCGAGCTGCTGCCGTTCGAACCGACCGGCGATCAGCGCCGTGCGATGGCCGAGATCGACGGCGACCTCGCCCTGGCGCGACCGATGCAGCGTTTGTTGATGGGGGAGGTCGGATCCGGCAAGACGGTCGTGGCGCTCTACGCGCTGCTGCGCGCGATCGAGCACGGCCACCAGGGGGCGCTGATGGCCCCGACCGAGCCGCTTGCCGAGCAGCACTTCGCGACGATCCAGGCGCTGATGGGCGGTGAGGCGGTCCGGATCGGGCTCCTCACCGGCTCCACTCCCGCCCGGCGGCGCGCCGATCTGCTCGGCAAGCTCTCCACCGGGGAGCTCTCGCTGCTCGTCGGCACCCACGCGCTGATCGAGGAGCCGGTGCGCTTCGACTCACTCGCGGTGGCGGTCATCGATGAACAGCATCGCTTCGGGGTTCGCCAGCGCGCGGCCCTGGAGGCCAAGGCCGAGCACGGGCGGGGCAGCGGCGGACTGCATTCGCTGCACATGACGGCGACCCCGATCCCCCGCACGCTCGCGCTCTCCCACTACGGGGACCTCGATTTCACCGTGCTGGCGGAGCTTCCGCGCGGCCGCCAGCCGATCGACACGCATGTGTGCGCGACCGATGCCGAGCGCGCCCGGGCGTACGAGCGCATTCGCGAGGAGCTCCGGGCCGGCCGCCAGGCGTTCGTTGTCTGCCCGCTGGTCTCGGAGTCCGAGGCGCTCGCCGCACGAGCGGCGACCGCCGAGTACGAGCGTCTGCAGGCGGGCGAGCTTCGTGATTTCCGGGTCGTGCTCATGCACGGGCAGCTCCCCTCGGCAGAGAAGCTCGCCGTGATGCAGCGGTTCGCCGCCGGGGAGGCCGATGTGCTGGTCGCCACGACGGTGATCGAGGTCGGGATCGACGTGCCCAACGCGACCGTGATGCTCGTCGAGGACGCCGAGCGCTACGGAATCTCCCAGCTGCACCAGTTGCGCGGCCGGATCGGACGGGGCGCCCATCGCTCCCTCTGCCTGCTGTTCGGACCCAAGGGGTCGGCGCGCCTGCGCGCGCTCGCCGAGCACAGCGACGGCTTCGCCCTGGCCGAGATCGACCTTGAGCTGCGTGGCGAGGGCGAGTTGGTGGGGCTGCGCCAGAGCGGTCTGGCCCAGTTCCGCGTCGCCGTGCTTCCTCGCGACCGCGAGCTGCAGGAGCGCGCCCGGATGAGAGCCGAGGCGATCGACGCCGCCGACCCCGAGCTGGCCGAGCCCGAGCATGTCCTGCTCAGGGACGCGCTCATCGCCTCGTTCGGCGCCGAGGCGGGCGCCCCGATCCGAGCGTGAGGCCGGTGACCGCGCTGGCACTGCCCGACCCGCCGCTGCGGGACGAGCTCGTCGCGCTGCGCGCCTGGCGCGCCGACGACGTCCCCGCGCGCGTGATGCTGTTCGCGGACCCCAGCGTGGTCGCGCGCTCCTGGCCGACCGGTCAGCCGTACACCGAGGATGACGCCCGCGCCTTCCTCGGGTGGCAGGAGCGGGCCCGGCGCGCCGGCGAGGCGTTGAACCTCGCCTTCTGCGCGCCCGGCGACGACGCGGACGTCCTCGGCGGCGGGTCGCTGTACGACGTCCGCCTGGCGGCCGGTCGCGCTTCGGTCGGCTACTGGCTGTCGCCGGCCGCGCGGGGGAGAGGGGTGGCCACCGCGGCCACCCGGCTCCTCGCCGGCTGGGCGTTCGGCTCGCTCGGCGTCGGCCGGGTCGAGCTGACCTGCGCCCCAGACAACCTCGCCTCCCAGCGGGTCGCCGAGCGGTGCGGCTTCGTCCGCGAGGCGCTGCTGCGGTCGCACATGGCCTTCCAGGGTGGGCGGCGCGACTCGGTGGTCTATGGGCTGCTCGCCGGGGAGCTTGCTCCAGGTTCGTAGGGCGCTGACTGTGCGGCGTTGCGTTGCTGGGCGACGGTGCGTTGGTTGGGTGGCATGCCGTGTCGCCGGCTGTCAAGCAGCGCCCGCAGTTCCTCGGCGTCCGCGTGGGGTGGGTGGCGCTGCTGTGACAGCCGTCGTCCCGTCATGCGACTAGCGCTGATCTCGGGCCCACTTCGTGTGCCCGAGCACGGGCCAGTGGGGGACTGTTGAGCGGCCCCGTGGGGGCGCGGGGAGCGAGAGTTTGGTCCTGGGGGTGCACTTATCTCGCACGGCCGTCCCGGGACTGCTGACTCTGAGCGCATCGAGGGCCGCTGTGCCCCCAGGCGCCCCACGGACGACCCGGCACCGGTCCAAGTGCGGGGCGCACCCTGTGCGACCCGATCAATGCCCATAGCGCGGCCCGGCAGCGGCGGTCATAGCAGCGCCACGAACCCCACACGGACGCCAACAAACTGCGGGCGCTGCTTGACGCCGCCGCCGGGACGCGCTACCACCCACCCTCCAGGGTCACGTCTCGCGAACGCAGCAGGCCACATGAGAACCCGGCGGACGACCGCGGCCCGTGCCACCCTCGCCCGGTGCGCGTGATCGCGGGCAGATACGGCGGCCGAACCCTCCACGCGCCTCGCGGCCGCGGCACCCGTCCGACGTCGGACCGGGTCCGCGAGGCGCTGTTCTCGATCCTCGGCGAGATCGCCGGGCTTCGGGTGTTGGATCTCTACGCGGGCACCGGGGCGCTCGCGATCGAGGCGCTGTCACGGGGGGCGACCGAGGCGACGCTGGTGGACTCCGGACGGCCGGCGCAGGAGGCGATCCGGCGCAATCTCACCACGCTCGGGATCGACGCCGAATTGGCCACGGAAGACGCTCTGCATTTCTGCGTGCGAGCCTTCCGCGCGGCGCGGCAATACGATCTCATCTTTCTCGACCCCCCATATCGCCACGGGGACGATCTCGGAGACGAGCTGACAGCGGCGCTCTCGCCGCTGCTCAGCCCGGAGGGCCGGGCCGTCACCGAGAGCGACCGGCGAACCCCGCTGGAACTTAACCTTCCCCTGCTCGATGAGCGCCGCTATGGCGACACCCTGATCCGGATCCATGGAACGAACTGACCGCACCGCCCTCTGCCCGGGCACCTTCGACCCCGTCACCTACGGCCATCTGGACATCATCCGCCGTGCATCGGTGATGTTCGACGAGGTCATCGTCTCCGTCGTCAACCTGCCGTGGCGCAAGGGCAAGACGCTGTTCAGCGCGGAGCAGCGGGTGACGTTCCTGCAGAACGCCACCGAGGAGCTCGGCAACGTCCGGATCGCCACGTTCAGCAATCTGCTGGTGGAGTTTGCGCGCGAGCAGGGCGCGATCGCGGTCGTCAAGGGGCTGCGGGCGATCTCGGATTTCGAATACGAGCTGGAGATGCACCAGCTCAATCGCAGACAGGCGCCGGAGATCGAATCCGTGTACCTGATGTCCTCACCGAAGTACAGTTTCATCAGCTCAAGCGGCGTCAAGGAGCTGGCCACCTTCGGAGGTGAGATCGGCGATCTGGTTCCCGATGAGGTGGCCGAGCAGTTGAAGGAACGCCTCGGCCGATGACGAAACAGAGGTGCGCGAGATGGATGTCCTGGTACTGATCGACAAGCTGGACGACCTTGTCCACAACGCCAAACCGGTCCCGCTGACCGATCAGGTGCGCGTGGACAAGGAGGAGATCTACGACATCCTCGATCAGATGCGGGCGACGATCCCTGAGGAGATCAAGCAGGCCCGCTGGATCGTCAAGGAGCGCCAGGAGATGCTCGCCGAGGCCAAGCGCGAGGCGGAGCGGATCGTCAAGGAGGCTCGGGATCGCCAGGAGCGTCTCGTCTCCGAGGAGGAGATCACCAAGCAGGCCGAGCGCGCCGCCGAGGACATCATCGAGGATGCGCGGGCGCGCGAACGCGAGATCCGCCTCGGCGCCGAGGACTACGCCGACGAGATCCTCGGCACGCTCGAGGTCAACCTCTCGAAGTTCATCGCCGCCGTGCAGCGCGGCCGCGATCGCCTGGCGGGCAAGGACGAGCCCGTCGAGATCTCCTGACCGAGCGCGGGTCTCCCACCGGCGCGCTCAGCGCGTCTGGAACCCGGTCAGTCCCTCCGGCTCCTCGTCGGTCACCTCGGTCGACTCGACCCGCGCGTTGACCGGACCGGTCCGGCAGTAGCCGACGACCGACTCGACCGCCGCCGGCGGACCCTCGAGCACCACCTCGACCGAGCCGTCGGGGCAGTTGGCCGCCCAGCCCGCGACGCCCTCGTTCTCCGCGGCCTCCCGGACCGAGGCGCGAAAGAAGACCCCCTGAACCTGCCCCGTCAGGATCAGGTGCCGGCGCACGACATCCGTTGACATGCACGGATTCTTGCAGTCAGAACCGCGATTCCGTCCGCGGCGCGCGGCATGGTGATCGGCCTGATGCCCGCAGTCTGGCTTGCCATCGGAGTCCTCCTCGGAGCCGCGATCGCGTTGTTCGCGTTGCGCGGACGGCTGCGTGCGCTCGCTGCCGACGCCACTCGCGCCGACGAGCTCGACCGGGCGCTGCTCCAGTCCCGGTCCGACCTCAACCACGAGCGAGAGCTCGCCGCCGAGCGGCTGGCCGCGATCACCGACGCGCAGGAGCGGCTGTCCACGTCGTTCAAGGCACTCAGCGCGGAGGCCCTGCAGTCGAACATGGCGCAGCTCACCGAACTGGCCAAGGCACAGCTGCGTGCCGCGCAGGTCGAGGCGCGCGGCGATCTGGACAAGCGCCGCGACCAGGTCGAGCAGCTCGTCGCGCCGATCCGTGAACAGCTCACCAGAGTCGATACGCAGCTCACCAAGCTCGACCAGGAGCGGCGCTCCTCACAGGGCCGGCTGGACGCGCAGCTGAAGTCGCTGGGCGAGCACGGGGAGCGCCTGCGCGTCGAGACGACCGCGCTCGTCACCGCGCTGCGCAAGCCCAACACCCGTGGGCAGTGGGGACAGATGCAGCTGCGCAACGTCGTCGAGCAGGCCGGGATGGTCCGGCACTGCGACTTCATCGAGCAGGTCTCCTACCAGGGTGAGGAGCGGACGCTGCGACCCGACATGGTCGTCAAGCTGCCCGGCGGCAAGACCGTCGTCGTCGACTCCAAGGCGCCGCTGCAGGGCCTGCTCGATGCCTACGAGGCGCGCGACGAGACGGAGCGCGAGGCGCGGCTGCGCGACCACGCCCGGCTGCTGCGCACGCACATCAAGCAACTCGGCGACAAGGCGTACTACGCCAGTCTCGACTCGACCCCCGATCTGGTCGTCATGTTCCTGCCCGGCGAATCACTGCTCGGCCCGGCTCTCGACGCCGACCCCGACCTGCTCGGCGATGCCATGGCCCGCCACGTGCTGATCGCCACTCCGACCACGCTGCTGGCGCTGCTGCACTCCGTCGCTTACGGATGGCAACAGGAGCGCGTCGCCGAGTCCGCCCAGGCCATCTCGGAACTCGGCCGGGAGCTGCACGGTCGCCTGGCCAAGCTCTCGGGTCACCTGTCGGCGGTCGGCACGCGTCTGAACAGCACGGTGAAGGCCTACAACGATGCGATCGGCTCCTACGAGGCCCGGGTCCTGCCGAGCGCCCGGCGGTTCGCCGACCACGGCGCGGTCGCCGAGGGCGCGGAGCTCGCCTCCTTGGAGGAGGTCGGCAGCCGCGCGCGCACCGTGCAGACCGCCGAGCTCCGCCTTGACGTCGGGACCGGCCGCGCTGAGGACGAGCCGGTCGCCCCGCCGCGCCGGCTCCGGCCCGCCGGCTGAGCCGGTCAGCGCTCGCCGGCCGCGGCGCGCGCCTCCCACCAATCGTGCAGGTCCGCACGCTGGTGGGGCAGAGGATCGGCGCTCGGCTTCTGGTCCTGCACCGAGGCGAGCGCCGCCTCGATCGAGATGCCCCGGATCACCGCGACCGCCCCAGACGCGACCGCCGCCGAGCGCTGCCAGCCCGCGCGGCAATGGACGTACACGCGCCGGTCGTCCTCAAGCCAGTCGACGAGTGTCGCGACCGCCGCTTCCAATTGGTCGGCGGGCAGGTGCCCGAAGTCGATCAGGCTCTGGCGGGTCTCCTGGATGCCGTGCGAGGCGTAGGCCGCCTCGATCTCCTCGCGGTCGCCGGGCTGGTACTCGCTGTCCTCGACGAGGTTCAGGACGCGATCGACCTGCATCAACCTCAGCTGGTTGACGTCGCCTCGATCGAGCGGGTACGCGCCGACGATCAGTCCAGGGTGGACCTCGCCGTATCCATAGCTGCGAAACCAGGTCGACATCGCGGGCACGCCCCTTGGCCGCCTTCGCCTGGGGTCAGAAGCCCGACGATAGCCTCCGAGAGATGTCGCCGCGTTCAGACACGTTTGAGCTCAGCGGCCTGCGACTCAGTTCGGGCGAGGGCCGCCACCTCGACCTCGAAGTGGGGCTTGACGGCTTCGACCTCGGCGGAGAGCGCTATGAGCCGAGCCCCGCGACGGTCCCGGTGCGGCTCGATGTCTCCCGGACGACCGGCCAGGGCTACTCGCTGCGGCTGCGGTTCACGGCGCGGCTGGACGGTCCCTGTATGCGCTGCCTGACCAGCGCCGAGCCGGAGTTCGCGGTCGACGCTCGGGAGATCTCCCAGCCCGGCGGTGGCGACGAGCTCGAGTCGCCCTACGTCGACGAGGCCGGTGTGCTCGACCTGCGCGGCTGGGCCCACGATGCGCTCGCCCTCGCGCTGCCCGCTCAGATCCTCTGCCGTCCCGACTGCGCGGGCCTCTGCGCGGTGTGCGGCGTCAACCTGAACGACGCCGGGCCCGACCACCACCACGAGTCGGCTCCCGACCCACGGTGGGCCAAGCTCTCCGAGCTGCACTTCGAATAACTCACGCGCCGTCGCGCAGCTGGCTCAGCCGGCGTCGAGCAGCTGCTGCAGGGTTCGTCCGCTCGCCACCGACTCGGGTCGCTCGGCGGTGACGTCCGATCCGGACCGCGCCTCGTCGTCGCGGCGCTTGACGAGTAGCCACTGGGGTGGCTCGGTGGGACGGGTGCGTTGCAGCGCAAAGCCCCCGCGCAGCTTCTCGCCGTGGAGTACGAACACCGCGTGCCCGCGATCGAGCGCCTCGGGCCAGGGCACCCGGCCGCCCTGCTCGTAGGTGCCGCGGTCCCAGATGACCACTCCGCCCGAGCCGGTCAGCCCCTCGAAATCGTTGTGGGAGATCGCGTGATCCTCCACCTGGACGGCAAGCCGCTTGGCGGCCGGGTCCAGCGAGGGACCCTTCGGCA
>Ga0335075_10003819_pt1 | contig 23662 bp, 18 predicted proteins | sample Lox_Sample_24_FD_206723 | JGI IMG/M metagenome (GOLD analysis project Ga0335075, IMG submission 206723) | Soil microbial communities from Loxahatchee National Wildlife Refuge, Florida, United States - Lox_Sample_2.4 | ecosystem: Environmental > Terrestrial > Soil > Wetlands | place: USA...
TCAAGCCCGCCACCGAGTAGGGGAACTCCATCGCGGAGATGCGGTGCGCCTTCAGCAGCCCGCCCCACCGGAACGCGGCGAACACGCTGGCCAGCTCGCGGACCGAAAGGATCAGCCGCTGGGTCAGGTCGAGCCCGTACACCGCTCCGGCTAGCTCGATCAGATCGGCCGCGCACTGTTCCAGGGCCTCCGACTTGGTCCGGTAGACCGTCCCGTCGGCGTTCTTGGTACCCAGTTTTTCGCCGTGTACCGGCGAGACCCGTGGCTGCGCCTGGCACTGCATCCAGTCGCAGGCCGCGAGCAACTCCCAGCGGATCCCGCTGTTCGCCGCGACATCCTGGTACAGGGGCTTGGCCCGCAGCAGCGGGGTCTTGGCGCTGGTGATGAAGTCGGTCGTCACGATCCGGGGGATCTGGGCCACGTACCGCCTGGTGCTGATGCGCAGGTTGCGCGGACCGGTCCGCAGCGCGGTCCCGTCCGCAGGCTGAAGATGCGTGCTGGTGCCGGCGCTGTCCGGACCGGTCACCGCCGCCGTGCCCGCGTAGGCATCCAGCGCGCCCGGGATGCTGGCCACGCCCGACGAGATCGTGCCGCGAGCGGATGTGCCGTTCGCAGTCGACGCGTGTCCCGGCTCGGGGCGAGTCGCCAGCCCGAGCGCTGCCGCACTGAATTGCCCAGTTCCCGGTATCGCCGTGCTCTGCTGCGCCCCGCCCGCCCGGGCCTCGCTCGTCGCCGGTCCACTCTGCGCGCGCTGCGTCCTCGCGCTGCCAGCCTGTGCGCTCCCGGTCTGTGCGCTCCCGGTCTTGGCGCTGCCGGCCTGTGCGCTCCCGGCCTGTGCGCTCCCGGCCTGTGCGCTCCCGGCCTGTGCGCTCCCGGTCTTGGCGCTGCCGGCCTGCGCTCCCGCGGCGGCCGAACTCCCGGTGTCGAAGCGATAAAGGTTGAACTGCCGCATGATCGAGATCAGGCTGGCGCCGTAATTCGGGTCGGTGGCATAAACGCCGGTCAGGTCGTTCGCGAACGCGTCGGGCGAGCGGCGGTCGGCCATCGCCTGCTGGTAGCTGGAACCGGTGGCCAGCAGCAGGCTGTGGTCGGCGATGCTCTGCGCGACGTTGCTGTACACGCGGAACGGCGCGTTGACCGTCACGGCCTGACCGTCCACGTCCTCCTGCGTCGGAAGCGTGACGCTGCCAGCCGGACCCGTGCCCTTGATCCCGAACAGGTTGTTGTCCTGGGCGGCGAGCTGGCTCTGGCCCCACCCGGACTCGTCGATCGCCTGCGCGATCGTGACCGCCGCCGGAATGCCGTACTCCCGTTGCGCGGCCAGGGCGCCAGGAGCGACCTGGTTGATAAAGGCCTGCTGCCCCGCCGTGCCCGGAACCTGGGCCGCCCCGGCCGCGACCTGGCTCCTGGCGTAACGCGATGCCGACGAGACCGACGAGAAGCTGGTCACGTTGCCCGTGATCGGCAGTGCCCCGGGAATCGTGGCCCGCTCCGACGTCGCCGAACCCGCCGACGCCGCCGAACCCGCCGACGCCGCCTGCGTTACCGGCCGGCTGGCCCGCTGGCTCCCGGAATGGGCGGCCACGCCCAGGCTGAGCGCGGGCCCTATGCTGCCCGGGATCTCGGCCTGGCCCTCGTCAGCCAAGCCTTGACCCGCGAGCAACCCGGGCGACTCGCCCGGCGCCAAGTCGCTCCCGGACGATGCCTGGCTCTGTGTGCCGCCCGGCGACGGGCGCACCACGCTGAGCAGTTGGCCGTTGTTGACGAAGCCGGTCACGCCATCGGCGGCGAGCGAGCCGGAGTACTCGTGAGAGTTGACAGAGAAGTTCGGCAGCGAGTCGCCGCCAATCGTGTACAGGACGCCGCCTGAGTACTTCGTGACCACCTCGACGTGCCCATTGAACAGAACCCAGTCGCCGGGCTGGGCCGTATAGCCGTCGCCGATCGGATGCCACCGGTCATGGGCCTGCGCGTCCTGAAGGACCGAAGTGATGTCCGGCGAGTCCGGATTGGGGTCGACCCTGGAGTCGACCCAGTCGTGCACCGGCCACGGATAGGTCGACCCGCCCGTCACCCAGCTCTGCTGGCCCGTCGCCTGCGCTCCCGCCTCGAGCGTGAGGCTGGCGAAGGCCGCGCACGACTGGCCGTGATCGACTCCGTTGCTGCTGTCAGCCTGCCAGATCATCGACTCCATCTCGCCGGGCGACCTGGACTGTGCCAGACGGAGGTAGTACTCGGCGGACCGCACGATCGCCGCACGCAGTGCGCTGTCGTCCGACGTCGCCGGCTTGGCCGTCTTGTCGAGGGCCAGCAGGTGGACCGGAAGGCCGGCCGGGGACGTCATGTCGCCGACCGTCCCGTGGGCGAGGGAGAATCCGGTCATCGCGCCACAGGTGCTGAGGCTGACCAGCGCGGTGGCCTTTTGCCACCGCGGTTTGCGGGTCAATGACATCGAATTACCTCCCTTCGCGCTCGACGTCCGGGTACTGGTCGCGGCCGGTCCGGGGCGGCCGGCCGCCGGCTTCAGGCGGCCGGCCCGAACAGGCTCTTCAGGATGGCCTGGACCTGCGAGTTACCCGGGTCGTTTGAGTTCTGGTACAGCACGCTCGCCTCCTGGGCGACGACAGACGATGCGCCCACGTACCATTCCTGGTACACGTCGGCCACCAGCGCCGCCTGCCCGCTCGCGCTGGTCACCGGCTCGGCGCAGATAGCCGGGTAGCCGGCACGGCTGATGACCGATGAAGATCCGGTGTACCGAGCGCAGTTGGACGGGTTGCTCTCCAGGCCGGGCTGCACAGTCGCCTTGCCATTGCTGCCGGTCACGGTCGCGCCGCCGACGATGTTGTTGATCGCCCTGGCGGCGACCTCCAGGCTGTCGATCGGGTTGTCCGGGTTGTACGGGTGATGGAGGTTGAGCGACCAGGCCACCTCGCCGCCCTGGGACGGCGCGATCGGCTCCAGGCCCTCGCGTCCGCTCTTCGCGTCGCTGAAGTTCGGGTTGTCCCCGCTGGTCATAAGGGAGAACACCCACAGGATCTGGTTCGTGGACTTTCCGCAGGCGAAATTGACCTGATCGGGCTCCGATACGACGTCGGGGTTCTGGCATGCCGTCGTGATCTCGCTCTGCACGACAGAGACGCTCGACGGCCAGGACGCGCCCGACCGGAACACGGTCATCACGAGAAGCGTCACGCCCGCCGCGACGACCGCGACGCCGAGGGCGATCTTGTGCCCTCGGGTGAGGCGACGGCGCCGCACGTTCCGCCGTCCGTGATCGATGAGGGCCTGGGTCCGCTCGTCCTGCCCGCTCCCGCGCGACTGGGTCCGCGCGGCCGGCCGCCGGGGCGCCGTGTGCCCGTGCGCCCCCTGGCCGCGCTGCGGCTGTGTTGCTTGCTCGCGCTGCTTGGCGCGGTCCGGATTGACCACCACGCGGCGAAATTGCGTCTGCGCCGGGCCCTCGGCCGGTTCCTGGCCGTATGCTTCCTCGGCGAGTGCACGCTGCCGGGCCTCGCGCCACCCCGAGATCTCGTTCTCCAGATCCATGGCCCTAGTTTCTAGGTCAGCGAGCCATGTCTCGTCATCATCGCTGAAGTGTTCGAACTCTGCGCTCGTCGTGCTCACCTCTACCCATGGGTGCTGAACCGGGTCCTCAGTCGTGAGGGTCGTGGCGGGACCAGCCCGCGGCGCGTTCACCGGCAGCCGAGGTGCCCGCCACGGCCCGGTGCGCCGTTACCGACCGTGCGCGGTCGCGACCGTGCGCACGAAGCGGCAGCTTACGGATGTGTCCCATGTAAGTATTAGAACACACAAACGATCTTCTTGGGAAGAGTCTAGGCTAGAAAATAGCTTTGTTCGGATGGTGATCGCCGCTGGTCCCGGCGGTCCTGCGGCTCCGTCAGGCAGCGGCGGGCGGAGGCTCGCGGACCGAGCCGGTTTTCCGCCGCCGCTCTAGGCTACGGTGAACCGATGTCGGCGAACGTAACGGACATCAACCCGGTCAGCCTTCCCGCCGCAGTGGGCGCTCCCATTCTGGACGCCGAGCCGCTGCGGCACGGCCAGGCCAACGCGGCCACCGGCGGGATCTGGCGGGTACGCGGGCCGGCCGGCACCGCGATCCTCAAGGTGGCCAGGCTCCCGGCCGCCGCTGACCCGCCGAAGGCCTTCCCTACCAGCGACGAACCGTCCCACTGGAACTACTGGCGGCGCGAGGCGCTCGCCTACGAGACAGGCCTGGCCGCCACCGCCTACGCCGGGAGCGGCATCACCACGCCTGACGTTCTAGCGGTTGGCGCCCGCCTCGACGGCGGCGTCGAACTCTGGCTGGCCGACGTCAGCGGCCTCGGCGGCTTTGCCTGGCCGGTGGCGCGGCTGGCCCGCTTTGCCTACGAGCTCGGCGCCGCGCAGGCCGGCTGGGCTGACCGCGTGCCGTCCACCCCGTGGCTATCCCGCCGGTGGCTGGCGCAGTACGTGGCGCAGGCGCAGACGTGGCTCGGCCACGTCGAGCCCGCCGCCTGGGAACATCCGAACCTCGAGCCCTGGCCCGAGCAAGTCAGGGCCAGCTTGAGGCAACTGTGGGCGCACCGGGATCGTCCGCTCGCCCGAGCCGAGGCAGCCGACCGCACGCTGTGTCACCTGGACGTCTGGCCGGCCAACCTGGTCGACGATGCTGCCGCGTCGGTCCTGCTCGACTGGTCGTTCGTGGGGGAGGGCGCGGTCGGCGAGGACATCGCCAACCTGATCGTGGACAGCTTCACCGACGGCTTGATGGATATCGCCCTGCTGCCCGAACTGGCCGAGGCCGCCATTGGCGGCTACCTGGCGGGCTTGCGGGATGGCGGCTGGGCCGGTGCCGACGACGCGGTGCGAAGCGCCATCCACGCCAGCGGCGCCGCCAAATACAGCTGGTTCGGCCCGGCCATGGCCGCCCGCGCCGCCCGTGACGACCTCGGCCCCTCTTCCTACCGGGCGGACACGTCCGCCGCCGACGCCATCCGCCGCCTGACCCCGCTCGTCACCCTCATCGCCGAATGGGCCGAACGGGCCGAACGGGCCGAACGGTAACGTTCCCGGAACGCTCGCCACCTAGCGTGGACTGTGTGGGGAGGACACAGCCAGGACCGGTGCAACCGGCGATCGCGGCTCGCGGGCCAGCCGGTCCTGGCTGCCCACCGTCGGCCTACCACTCCACCAGCGTCCAGATCTCCGGGCGCGGCGCGTCGCCGACGTCGACGGAGGCGAACCGCCGCGCCGCCTCCTTCAGGTGCGCCATCGCCTCGTCGCCCTGGCCGTCCGCGTGCAGCAGGTCGGCCATGTTCGTGTGCAGCGCCGCCACCCGGTGCTGGTCGCCGAGCTCGCTGCCAAGCTCCAGCGCCTCGGCCGCGACCTGAAGCGCCTCACCGATCCGGCCGGTCTCGGCCAGCAGCCGGGCCAGATTGTTCAGCGCTGCCACCGCCGCGCCGAGCTCGGGCAGCTTGCGTGCTTCGGCCAGGCTGTCCCGAAGGTAGTTCTCCGCCGCGGCGGCGTCCCCGGCGCGAGCGGCGAGCATGCCGAGCACGTTGAGGGCCTGGGCCGTCGCGCCGCGGTCGGCGGCCCCGCGGGCGTCCGCCAGCGCCGACCGGCCGAGGCCCGCCGCCTGCCTGGCGTCGCCGCGCCGGTAGGCGACCACGGCCCGGTCGGCCTCGGCCCTGGCCAGCAGGCCCGGCTCAGCGCCTGTGACCAGTTCGGTGACCACGGCCAGGTGAGCCTCGGCCAGGTCCCAGTCGCCCAGCCGGTGGTGTACGTCGGCAAGCTTGTGCTCGATGCTGGCCTGCACGACACGGTCGCCCGCTTCGGTGCCTTCGCCCGACCCGGCCAGCGCCGCGGCGGTCTCGAACTCAGCCAGCGCCTCTCGGTACCTGCCGAGCACGAGCAGCACCTCACCCAGCGCGATCCGAGCCGGAAGCTGGGGGTAACCGAGCGCCAGCGCCCGGGCCAGGTGCGAACGCGCCTCGGCGTGCGCGTAAAGCTCACGGGACAGCTGCGCCGCCCGCCACCACCACTGTGCCGCCTCGGCGTCGCGGCCGGCCAGCTGCAGATGATCGGCCACGGCCCCGGGCCGCGTCGTCACCGGATTCCGTTCGTGGCGCCGGACCAGGATGTCCGCGGCCCGGCCGTGAAGCAGCCGCCGCCGGGCCAAGGTGGCCGATTCGTAGACGGTCCGGCGCAGCGCCTCGTACGGGAACCCGTAGGACGGCGCCTGACCCGCGGCCGGCGGGGGGATCTCGGTCAGCAGGGACCGCGCCAGCGCCTCGTCGATCGCCTCGACGATCTCGTCCTCGCCCCGGCCGCTGACCGCCCGCAGCAGGTCAGCGTCGTTGTCGCTGCCAAGCACGGCCGCCGCGGTCAGCATCTGCCTGGTCGGCTCGCTGGCCGCCTGCAGCCTGGCCCGCAGCAGATCCCTGACGCTGGCTGGCGGCCACCAGTCCGCCTGCTCCGGGCCCCGCCCACTTGGCTGAGACCCATTTGGCTGAGGCCCATTCGGTTGAGGCCCATTTGGCTGAGCCGATGCCCCGGCCAGCCGCAGCGCCTCCACGTACTCGCGTACCAGCATGGGCAGCCCGCGGGTCTCGGCCAGCAGCCGGTCCACCTCGACCTGCGGCATCCCGTTCAAGCCCAGGAGCGCGCCGATCTCCTCAGGCCCGAACGGACCAGGCTCGATCATCTCGCCGCGGGACTCATCCTCGGCTTCGCCGAGCGCGGTGCGCAGCACCCGGAGTCGCCCGGCCTGCTCGGCCTGCCAGCTCAGCACGAGCAGCAACGGCCAGTCTGACAGCCGCCGCATCAGGTAGGCGAGGAGGCCAAGCGACGAGGCATCGGCCCACTGCACGTCCTCGACCACGACGACGCCGCGCGGGCCGTCGTCGGCAGCGGTCGCGGCCAGCAGCGTGTCGGCGATCGCGGCGTACAGCCGGGTCACGGCCACCGGGCTGTCGAGGGCCGGCGCGACCGAGTCCGGGTGGGCCGCGGCCAGGGCCGGCACCAGCCGCCCCGCCATCGCCGCCGTCTGGGCGGGCAGCAGCCCCGGCAGGTCCGGCCGTACCGCAAGCGCCGTCCGCAGCAGGTCGGCCGCTAGCAGGAAGGACAGCGCGGTCTCGCCGTCGTGGCAGCGGGCCGCCAGCACCACGGCGGGCTGCGGCGCTCGGGTCACCTCGCCCTGGAACTCGGTGATCAGCCGGCTCTTCCCGCTGCCCGCCTGCCCGGCGATGGCCACCACCCGGCCGGCCGGGCCTGTCGCCTGCCACGCCGCGCGCAGCGCCGCCAGCTCCGCCTCCCGCCCCACAAGCGGCCAGAGCCCAACCGGCTCGGTCGGCTCGGCAGCAGCCTCTCCCGCACCGGGCGGGGACGCGCCGGCCGAGGACGCGCCGGGCGAGGACGCGCCGGCCGGGAACGCGCCGGCCGGGGACGGGGCGGGTGCCGGCGGGGGCCCGAGCCGCCCGGACCGCACGTCATCGTACAGCCGCGTCGTCTCGGGCAGCGGCCGGACGGCCAGCTCCCGGTCAAGCACGCGCACCAGCGACCGATACTGCCGCATGGCCGCCGAACGCTGGCCGGCCCAGCCGTGCAGCCGGATCATCGCCTGGTGAGCGGGCTCGTGCAACGGGTCTAGCTGCAGCCAGCGCCGGGCGTGACCGGCCGCGCGCTCCAGGTCGCCGGCCGCGATGCACGCCGCCACCAGTCGCTGCAGTCCCCGCGCCAGCGACTGCCGCAGCCCCTCCGCCACCGAGGCCTGCCATTCCTCGAAGTCCGGGCAGCCGCGCAGGACGAACCCGGAAAGGAAGTCATCACGGTAGAGCCGGGCCGCCCGCTCCATGGAGTCGGCGTCCGGCCGCGCGATCAGCGCCTCGAAGTCGCGCACGTCCACCTTGACCGCGACGGGGTCGAGCGTCACCGCCGCCCGGCTGATGGCCAGGCCCGGCCCCATCGCGGCGGCGGTGACCGATAGCGTGCGCCGCAGCGAGGCGCGCCCCTTGGCGCTGTCGGCCTCGGGCCAGAGCATGTCGGCGAGCTGTTCGCGGCTGTGCTCCCGCCCGGTCACCGCGAGCAGCGCGAGCAGCGCGATGGCCTTCCTGGTATCGAAGGTCACCATTTTCCCGTCGCGCAGAACCATCGGCGGCCCGAGCAGCGCGAGCCTCAGCTCCGTCATCGCCAACCCCTCACAGAGCTCATGCAGAAGTTCACGGTAACGCATTGGCGGTAAAAATAACGCCAGAGGCCTTGACTGCCGTAACGATCCCGTATCGCAATCTTTTTAGGCTGATGGTGCGTCGCAAGACGAGCCGCGAACCCGGAGTGTGACATGACGCGACAGATGGGGAGTGCCAGCGGGACGGCACCGGTATCCAACCAGACCGAGGCAGCGCCCGGGGGGGCGTCCGAGCTCACGCCGCAGTCGGTGACCGAAGTAATGCCAGGGGGGGAATCCGGGGCCACGGAGAGCACCCGCGCGTCTCGTCCAGGCCGCGCGGCCGAACCCAAGGGCCCCAAGGGCCCCGAGGACCCCGAAAAGCCCACGGGCGCGAAAAAGACCAAGGACCCCAAAAGCCCCGAGGGCGCCGACAACACGCCGACCGCGCGCATGCGAGGCTGGCTTCGCCGCACGCCGCCGGCCGCGGCCGACGTTGTGCCGATTGCGCCGAGCGTCGTGGCGGCCGGGCCCGAGCTGGACCTGGCCTCCAACGACCCGCTGATCGGGTATCTGCTCAGCGCGGCCAGCGCGGTGGACATCACCGGTCTGCAGCTCAAGTCGCCGGCGCTGAAGGCCCTGCAGGACGCCGGGGTGGTCCTGGTCGTTCCGCTGATCAACTCCGGAAACCTGGTTGGCCTGCTGAGCCTTGGCCCGCGCCGGTCGGAGCGCGGCTACTCCACCGACGACCTGCGCCTGCTCAACTCGCTGGCCGGCCTGGCCGCCCCGGCCATGCGGGTGGGCCAGCTGGTCAAGCAGCAGCAGGCCGAGGCCAGGCAGCGGGAGCGGATCGACCAGGAACTAAAGATCGCACAGCTCATCCAGCAGCAGTTCCTGCCCAAGGAACTGCCCGACCTGCCGAGCTGGCATGTGGCCGCGTTCTACCGCCCCGCCCGGACGGTCGGCGGCGACTTCTATGACTTCATCCCGCTGCCGGACGGGCGGGTCATGTTCGTGGTCGGTGATGTCACCGACAAGGGCGTGCCCGCGGCGCTTGTGATGGCGAGCACGCACTCGCTGCTACGCGCCGCCGCGCCCAGGCTGATCTCGCCGGGCAAGGTCCTCGGGCACGTCAACGACATGCTGTGCGTCGACATCCCGGCCCACATGTTCGTCACCTGCCTGGCCCTTGTGCTTGACCCGGTGAGCGGAGAGGTGGAGTTCGCCAACGCCGGCCACGACGTGCCTTACGTGCGGACCCAGGGCGGCGTGCAGGAACTGCGCGCCCGCGGCATGCCGCTCGGGCTGATGACGGGTATGGACTACGAGGAGATGAGCTTCCAGTTCGAGCCGGGCGACTGCGCGCTGCTGCACAGTGACGGCTTGGCCGAGGCGCACGCGCCGGACCGGGAGATGTTCGGCTTCCCGCGGGTGGCCGCCCTGGCCGGCAAGGGCCCGTCGGGCGAGGCTCTGATCGACCTCTGCCTGACCGAGCTCGGCAACTTCACAGGACCCGATCACGAGCAGGAAGACGACATCACGCTGGTCTCGCTCCAGCGTTCGCCGTCAGCCTGGCACCAGGAGGCGCTGCAGGCGCCACGATACCGAGAGCAGCTTCAGGAGCTGCCGCGATGACTCAGATAGCCCGCCCCGCCGCAGGAAAGCCGCGCAGGCTCGACGCCTTCGAGTTGCCGAGTGAGCCAGGCAACGAGCGTCTCGCGCTGGTCCGGGTGGCCGGGACGGTCAAGGGCCTGGGCCTGTCCGAGGCCCGGCTCGAGAAGCTCAAGACCGCGGTGGCCGAGGCCACGATGAACGCGATTGAGCACGGTAACCAGAACCGCGCGGAAATCCCGGTCGAGGTCGAGGTTACCCAGGACGGCGACGACATCATCGTCGCGATCAGCGACCAGGGCGGCGACGCGCAGGCCGGCGACAAGGCCGCAGCGGAACCCGAGGAACCCGACCTGGTCAAGAAGCTGGAAGGCGGCCAGAGCCCGCGCGGCTGGGGGCTGTTCCTGATCCGCAACATGGTCGACGCCGTGAACGTAACAACCAATGGCCAGCGGCACACCATCTGGCTGACCATGCGAACTGGAGGTGCTGCACATGCATAGCGTGTGTGAGGCCACGACCCGGGCGTTCCCCGGTGCCGCCGTCGTCGAGCTTTCCGGTGAGGTCGACGGGTCCGCCGCCACGGTGCTGACCAGCGCGTACAAGGACGCAGTCGCGGTCGACCCGCGCGCCGAGAGGGTCGTGCTCGACTTCGCCGCGGTGGATTACATCAACTCCACCGGCATCGCGCTGATCGTCAGCGTGCTGGCCCTGGCCCGGGCCGAACGCAGGAAGGTAGTCGCCTGCGGGCTGTCGGCGCACTACCGCGAGATCTTCGACATCACCAGGCTGTCGGACTTCATCGAGCTCTTCCCCGATCTCGACCACGCCGTCAGCCAGCTAACCGGACCTGCCGCGTAGCGGCGCGCAAGACACAAGTTCAGATAGGGGAGGATCCAGGATGAGCGCACCGGCGATCACCATGGACGTCAGGCGGATCGGCGACGAGGTGGCCGTTGTCGACATCAAGGGCGAGGTCACCGCTGCTTGCGAGCCCGTGCTGATGTCGGCCTACGAGGCCGCGAGCGACGGGAAGACCACCAGGCTGGTGCTTAACTTCGCCGGCCTCGAGTACATGAACAGTGGCGGAATCGGCATGCTGGTGACCCTGCTCGTCCGGGCCAACCGGCAGCGCCAGCAACTAGCCGCCTTCGGGCTGAGCGATCACTACCGGGAGATTTTCGAGCTGACCCGGCTCGATGAGGCCATCACGATCTTTGACAGCGAGGAATCCGCCGTGGCCGGTGCCGGGAGCGCGAGATGACCGAGACCGCCGGCCCGGACCGCGTGCGGTCGGCCGAGCAGATCGGTCTGAGCGCCCGCGAGGCCGCGGCACCCCCGGCCCCTGAGGGCCAGAAGGACTCGCCGCGCAACGCAGCCAGCTGGGCCAAGAAGGTCGAGCGGCTCGAGGTGGACCCCAGGCAAGGGGTCCGCGGCACGAACGTCGTCGGCCGCCGGCTCACCGGTCCGGTGCAGGGCTTCGGCAAGATGTGGCAGAAGAGCTACCGGATGAAGGCCGGGACACAAGTCACGCCGGAACAGGCGATCGCCACGTGGAAGGAGCACTTCCCCGAGTTCTGGCCGAAGGGCAACCGTTTCTCCGGCGCGCTCACCGGCATCAACCCTGGCGACGTCGCCCTGCTCGACCTGGCCATCGGCGGCGGCGTCAAGCTGTCGACCGGCGTGTTCGTGCTGTACGCCGACGCCGAGTCGTTCACGCTGATGACCCCGCAGGGGCACATGTTCGCGGGCTGGATCACCTTCTCCGCCGAGCGCGAGGGCCCCGAGGACGGCGGGGAGACCACGGTGCAGGCCCTGGTCCTGATGCGCGCGAACGACCCGCTTTACGAGATCGGGATGATGTTGGGCGGGCATCGCAAGGAGGACAAGTTCTGGGCCGCCACGCTGACCGCGCTCGGCCGTCGCCTCGGTCTGGCCGACCCCAAGGTCGAGACGAAGACCACCTGCGTCGACTCCAAACGCCAGTGGCGTCACGCCAACAACATCTGGCATAACTCGGCCATCCGGAGCGTGTTCCAGACCTTCAGCCGCAAGCAGGCAACGTAACGGAAACCCAGACATGCAGGGGAACCCTGACGCGGTGATTGTCGGCAGCGGCCCGAATGGCCTGGCCGCTGCCGTCACCTTGTCCGCGGCCGGACTGAAGGTCCTGGTGGTCGAGGGCTCGCCCCAGATCGGCGGCGGCTGCCGGACCGAGGAGCTCACCCTGCCCGGCTTCCGGCACGACGTCTGCTCGGCGGCACACCCGCTGGCGATCGCCTCGCCGTTCTTCCGGCGCTTCGACCTGGCCGCGCGCGGCATCAGGTTCGCCCGGCCGCCGGTCGAGTTCGCCAATCCCCTCGACGGCGGCCGCGCCGCGATCGTGACCCGCTCGGTGGCCGAGACGGCTGGGCGCCTCGGCGCCGACGGCCGTTCCTACCGCCGCCTGCTCGGCCCGATGGCCGAACACGTCGACGACATCTGCGCCGCGCTGCTCGAGCCCCTGCGCCGCCCGCCGAAACACCCGCTGGTAATGGCCGGGTACGGCGCCCACGCCATCCTGCCCGCCTCCGCCGTGGTCCGCCGCTGGCACACGCCGGCGGCCCGCGCGATCATGGGCGGCGCCGCCGCCCACTCGATGATGAAGCTCACCGCCGTCCCGACCGGCGGCATCGGCCTGATGCTGATCATCCTGGCCCACGGCGTGGGCTGGCCGGTCATCGAGGGCGGCAGCGCCAGGATCACCGACGCGATGGCCGACGCGGTCGTCACCGCCGGCGGCACCATCGAGACCGGCCGCTGGGTGCGCTCCCTGGCCGAACTCCCCTCGGCCCCCGCCATCCTCCTAGACGTCTCGCCCCGCAGCCTGATCCAGATCGCCGGCGACCGTCTTCCCGCCGGGTACCGGGCCGCGCTGCGCCGCTACCGCTACGGTCCAGGGGTCTGCAAGGTGGACTTCGCCCTGTCCGGCCCGGTGCCTTGGACCAATGAGGACTGCCGCCTGGCCGGCACGCTGCACCTGGGCGGGACCTTTGAGGAGATGGCCGCCGCCGAGGCCGAAGTCACCGTCGGCAAGCACCCGCAGAACCCGTACGTGCTGGTCGTGCAGCCAGGCGTGGCCGACAAGTCACGCGCCCCGGCCGGCCGCCACACGCTGTGGACCTACACCCACGTGCCCGCAGGCTCGGACGCGGACATGACCGGCGCGATCGAGGCGCAGATCGAGCGGTTCGCGCCCGGCTTCCGCGACTTGGTCCTGGCCCGCGCCGTCCGCACCGCCGCGGCCGAGGAGGCGCACAACCCGAACTACGTAGGCGGCGACATCGCGGTCGGCCTGCAGACCATGCGGCAGACCCTGTTCCGGCCCACGATCAGGTGGAATCCATACCGGACCCCCGCCCGTGGACTCTACCTGTGCTCCTCGGCCACCCCGCCGGTCCCCGGCGTGCACGGCCGCTGCGGCGAACTCGCCGCCCTGACGGCCCTGCGCGACATGTTCGGCATCCGCCAGGCCCCCGACATCGGCCCGCCCGCACTCCGCCCCGCCCCGGTACCCCCCTGACCGCCCGCGCTCCGCCCCGCCCCCGTACCCGCCGGCCCCGCAGCCCCCTGACCGCCCGCGCCGCTCATTTTTAGGCCGAACGGGCCGTGGTACCCGCATCCGGCAATCGGTTCTGAGCAGGCGGCTGGTTCTGAGCAGTCGGCCCGATGTACCTCTGGGCCGGTTATAACCGGCCCGATGTTCCATCGGTTCGCGGATCGATTTTGATACCGTTACCGAGCGTGGCAGTGAACATCGCGCTTGTGGGCGACCGTAACGACAAGTATCCGAGCCATCGTGAGCTGAACGCTGTCCGGCCTATGCTCGGGCAGGATGTCGTAACCGAGTGGGTGTCGACCGACGGCGAACGGCTCAGGGACCTGCGAGGCTTCAGCGGGATCTGGCTGACGCCCGGCTCGCCCTATGCCGATGACGCGGCTGCGTACGAGGCCATCCGGTGGGCGCGAGAGAACGACGTGCCTTTCCTCGGAACCTGCGGTGGGCTCCAGTACGCGGTCATCGAGTACTTCCGCAACGTCCTGCACCTCAAGGATGCCTCACACGCCGAGTCTGACGGACCCGACGGCAGCAACGTGATTCACCAGCTTGCCTGCAGCCTCCAGGGCCAAGAGCGTCTGGTAAGGCCGGTCGCCGGTACCAGGTTCGCCCGGGTTGTGAACGGCCAGGCCTTCTCCGGGATGCACTATTGCGGCTACGGCCCGGGACAGGCCGAGATCCGGCAGTTGACCGACAACGGCATGGTGGTCGAGGCAACCGCCGACGACGCGGACGCAGAGGTCATCGAGTTGCCGGCGAACCGGTTCTTCGTGCTCACCCTGTTCCAACCGCAGATCGGCGCATTGACGGGGAAGCCTCTCCACCCGCTGCTGAACGAATTTGTCCGCTGCGCTCGCCAGTATGCGGACTAGCCGGGAAACGATTGTCCTGGCCGGTCGCTAGGACTTACTTGTCGGAACCCTTGATCGAGCCGGTCAGGTTGGCCCCGGCTGGGTGCGTGGGCGTCGAATAATAGGCGACGCAGTGCAGCGCCCTGTCGCCTGTCGGCCAGGTCCCGGAATCCGGAATGATGTTGGTCCAGGTATAGATGGACTTCTGGTAAGCGACCCCGACGTAGGAGCGGAATGCGTTATTGCACGCTGCGTTGCCGTCCTTGGTGATCGCGCTGCTGCCAGGGAACGAGCTGTTCTGCGCCCAGAAACGGTTATCCGCGAAGAACACCTCCGCGGTGTGCGGTGAGCTGCAAGGCACGGCCAGGACCAGCTTCGGCCACGGGTTGTTGCTGTTGAGGTCCATGTTGGCGCCGGTCAGGCAGTCCCCGACCCGAAGCTGGGCCAGTTGCAGGTACCCGGTCGTCGGCGTCGGGGTTGCCCTCGGCTTGGTCGGGGTCGGCCGCGCGCTGGTGGTGGGCAGGCCCGAGGCGCTGCTATGCCCGGAGGCCAGCGACCCGACCACGACCGCGACGCCGACCGCAGCCACCACGGCCACGGCACCCACCGCCCACGGCCACCGCTTCCGCCGTCGCGGCCCCTGCGGCGCGACCGGCGGATACCACTGATCTCCCCCCGCCTGCCCCCCGCCCGCCTGGTACCCCGGCCCCGCCTGGTACCCCGGCCCCGCCTGGAACCCCGGTCCTGCCTGGAACCCCGGCCCCCCCTGCTGCCCGCCACCCGCCTGATACCCCGGCCCCGCCTGATACCCCGGCCCCGCCTGATACCCCGAGCCCGCCTGGTAATCCGAGAGCCCCCGATATCCCTGCGGCGGCTGCGGCCCCTGGAGTCCCTGCGGCGGCTGGGGCCCCTCCAATCCCTGCGGCCCCTGGAATGCTTGCGCCACCGACTGCGCGGGCGGCCCCGGGCTGAACGACCTACTTGTCCGCGTCGTCAAAGACGGCGCATCGACCGGCGGCGGCGTCGGTTCCACGCGAGCCGCTATCACAGGAGTCGCAGGAGTCGCCGGAGTGGGAGTCGCCGGATTCAGACTCGCCGGGTTGGCCGGGTTCGCCGACGGTGCCTTGGCGTGCTTGGCGCCGCTCCCCATCGTCGGCGGATGGCCGCCGACCTCCGCCGCGCGCTGCTCGGACAGCTCGAGGACCCGGGGCGGCAACCAGTCGGTCAGGTCAGCGGCCGAGGGGTACGCGGCGGTCAGCTCGGCCAGGAACTGCCCCGCCGTGGGCCGTTGCGTTGCGTCGCGGGAAAGGCACCGGCCGACCAGCGGCGAGATCCCGTCAGGGAGCCGATCCAGGTTCGCCGTTCCGTGCACCACGCGGTACAGCAGCGCGGCCGTGTCCCCGGCGCCGAACGGCCCTTCCCCCCTGGCCGCGAAGATGAGCACACCGCCCAGGCTGAAGATGTCGCTGGCCGGCCCGACCTGTAGCCCTTCGGCTTGCTCCGGTGACATGAACCCGGGCGAGCCGATCATGAGCCCGGTACCGGTAAGCGAGGTGGCGTCCACCGCCGAGGCGATCCCGAAGTCGATGATCCGCGGCCCGTCCGGGGCCAGCAGCACGTTGGACGGCTTGAGATCGCGGTGGATGACCCCGGCGGCGTGGATCGCGTTCAGTCCCTCGGCCAGCCCGGCGGCCAGCGCCAGCACTGTCGAGACCGGCAACGGCCCCTGCTCGTCTACCGCGTCGGCCAGCGACGTGCCCGGCACGTACGCCGTGACCAGCCAGGGCACGGGGCCGTCGATGTCGGCGTCGACGACCTGCGCGGTGAACAGCCCGCCTACCTTGCGAGCCGAGGAAACCTCGCGCGCGAACCTGGCCCGGAATCCGGCGTCCTCGGCCAGTTGCGGCCGGATCACCTTCACCGCGACCTGGCGCCCTCCCGGTGAACGGGCCAGGTAGACCCGGCCCATCCCGCCGCTGCCGAGTCTGCCAAGCAGCAGGTATGGCCCCACCCGTTGCGGATCGCCGGCTTGCAACGAGGCCAAACTGGTCACCCCCACATGCTGGCTGACTCCCGAGTCGGCTTGTGCCGGATCGCAGTAGTTAGACATACCACGAATCCGCGCGACGGCAAGGACCCGCCCAGCGGTGCGCCTCCAGCCGCAAGCCCTTCCCAAGGGTAGTGGGCTTTTACGGCAACAATCGGTCAGTTTCCGACATTAAGGTCCGCGAGGTCGGCTCGGGCAGCAGCAGCGAAAGCGCCACGGCGGGTACCGGCAGCAGGCAAAGGAGCGTGAACACCATCGGCGTGCCCGCGGCCGCGGCGACCGCGCCGAACGCGGGAGCGGCCAGGCCTCCCGCGCTGACGGCAAGACCGAGCGTGACGCCTGCGGCCGTGCCCGGGCGGCTGGGGAGATAGTCCTGGCCGAGCTTGACCAGCACGGAGAACGGGACGCGTACCGTGACACCCGCCGCCAGCGCCGCTATGAGGGCGAGGCCGGCGCCCGGAGATGCACGGAGCGCGATCAGCGCGGGGATGGCGGCCGCGTTGCCCGCCAGGACCGTCCTGGTGAGTCCGAACCTGTCGGCGATCCGCCCGCCGAGGAGGCTGCCTGCGATGCCTCCGAACAGGAAGCACGCCAGCGCCACCCCGGCCACCGGCCTGCTGGCGCGTAGGTGAGTGATCCAGTAAAGCTCGATGAACGTGCTCGCCCCGAAGAAGTTGACCGAGCGCGTGATCTCGATCGCGGTCAGCAGCAGGAACGGTCCCCACCGATCGGGGCCGGCCGGCGCGGTCGCTCGCCGCGCCGGCGCGGTGCGTTGCTGGTGGCGCAGCAGCACGAACCCAGTCAGCACGGCGGGCGGGATGAACAGGGCGGTCGCGCGCAGGCCGATCGCGTCAAGCGCGGGCGTCGCCAGCACCGGGGCCAGGAAGAAACCGACATTGCCGCCGGTAGCGAAGATGCTCATGGCCGAGGCGCTGTCCCCGGCCGCGCGCCGCGCCGCCTTCCCGGCCGCGGGGTGGAACATCGCCACCCCCAGCCCGGACGCGAACAGCGCCAGCCACACCAGCGCGTACCCCGGCACGACGCCCGACAGCCCCGCGCCGATGCCGGCCAGGCTCACCCCGGCTGCGGTCATCCAGCCCAGAGAGTGCCGGTCCACCAAGAACCCCACGACGATCTGCGGCAGTGCCGACCCGAGCGTGGCCGCCAGGCTCAGCCCGGACGCCGCCACGTATCCGTAGTGCCGGTCAAGCACGAAGTAAGGAACACAGGCGGGCACCAGCCCCTGGTACACGTCGTCGATGGCGTGCGCGGCGCCCCACAGGCCCATCCGCCGCCAGGCCGGCTGGGTCGGCTGGGTCGGGTCGATCCGGTGAACATCGGTCACCCGGCCAGCATCACCCGCCCCTTGTCTGGCCGACTACCGATAAACTGACCTCTTATGCTGGTAAACCGCCATCCTCTCCCGGGCCCGACCCGGCGGCTGCTTGAGCACCACGAACGCATCGACTGGCACGACCACGCCGAGCACCAGCTCGTCTACCCCAGCTCGGGGATCCTGTACGTGCGCACCGACCGGGGCTCGTGGGTGGTTCCGCCGCGCCGCGCGGTGTGGCTGCCGGCCGGGATCCCGCACAGCCACCGCGCCCACGGCCGAACCCAGATGCTCACGCTCCCGTTCCCAGCCGATCTCAACCCCCTTAATGCGACAGAGCCCACCGTCCTCGCCGTCAGCCAGTTGCTCCGCCAGGTGATCATTACGCTGGCCGGAGACGATGCCCTCGGCCCAGATGACCGCGCCGACCTGCACCGCATTGCCATGCGCCGCCTCACGCCCACGCCCGCCCTGCGACACCACCTGCCCGCGCCTACCGATCCCCGGCTGCGCGACGTGGCCGCCATCCTGGTCGGCGATCCTGCCGACGAGCGCACTTTGACCGAACTCGGCCGAGCGGCCGGAGCCAGCGAGCGCACCCTCAGCCGGCTGTTCCGCCGCGACACTGGGATGACCTTCCCGCAATGGCGCGCGCAGCTTCGCCTTCAGCACGCCACCCTGCTTCTGGCCGAAGGCTGTACCGTCACAAGCGCGGCCACCGCAAGCGGCTACAGCAACGTCAGCGCATTCATCGCCGCCTTCCGCGACGCCTTCGGCGTCACCCCCGCCGTCTACCGCCAGACAGCCGTCACGGCGTTAGCCTGAGGACGTGGGACGGTCCTGGACAGCACGCGAGTATGTCCTGCCGGATGAGCCATTCAGCGGGGCCGAGCGACCGATTCTGGACGGGTTCCTCGACAGGTACCGAGCCGGCTTCCTCAACAGGTGCTCGGGGCTGACTGCCGGGCAGCTGACCGAGCGCTCGGCGCCACCGTCGAACCTGAGCCTGATCGGCATCGCCAGGCACCTGACCGATGTGGAGCTCAACTACTTCCGCCGGCGGTGGGGTGGACAGGAAATAGCCAGCTACTACTTCAGCGAGGACCGCCCGGATGCCGACTTCGAAGACGCGAGCCCCGAAACCGCCGAGCGCGATCTGCAGCGCCTGGTCGGCGAGCAGGAGGCGTCGCGACGGGCCGTGGCGGGCATGGCCCTGGACACGATCTTCGTGAACCCGCGCTGGGGCGAGATGTCGCTGCGCTGGGCTCTCCTCCACATGATCGGCGAATACGCCGGGCACACCGGGCAGGCCGACCTGATCAGGGAGCGGATCGACGGAAAAGCCGGCTGGTGGTGACGGCATTCTAGCTGTCGGTGGCGCTATAGTTACACTCAGTGATCGTAACTCGCCACAACAGATAAGAAAAGATCCTTGCGCGAATTTGCCCGAATCCGGGGCATCCCGAACATTGCGTTCGCCCACCCGGCCACGCCTGGCGGCGGCGGCGGCTCCTCAGCTGCCGCTGTTGCCGCTGGTCAGCTCCCCGGCCGCGGAACCCGGCCCGATTTGGGCCTTCAGCGCGGCCAGCTCAGTTTCCACGTCCGCATCTGTTCCGGCCTGATCGAGTTCCTTCTGGATGTCGTCGGTGTTCCCGCCGACGTCCTCAAGCACGCCGGACTGCAGCAGCTCGTCAAGCGCGCCCGCGCGGGCCTGCATCTGAGAGATCTTGTCCTGGGCCCGGGCCAGCTCCGCGCCGGAATCCGACAGCGTGCCGGAGATCCCGGCCACGCTTTCGTTCACCGAGCTCGTGGCGGCCGCCGCCGTGTACTCGGCCTTCAGCGTCTCCTTCTGCGTCCGGAAGGTGTTGACCCGCTGCTGGAGCGCCGCCAGCGTCTGCTCGAGCTTCTGCTCCTGCTCGGTGAGCTGCTGGTGCTGCGGCTCCATGCCGTCGATCTGGGCCTGCGCCGCCGCCTTGCGCGACAGCGCCTCGCGGCCCAGGTCCTCCCGGCCGATCGCAAGGGCCTGCTTCGCCTGGTCCTGAAGGTGGTCGACCGTGTGCTGGAGCTGCTGCTCCTGCAGCTCGAGCTGCTTGCGCGAGGCCGCCACCGACACCAGGGCCTGGCGCACCTTCGTCAGCTGGTCGAGCATCTGCTCGTAGGACAGATCGAGCATTTCGTCGGGCTTCTCGGCGGCGTCAAGCGCCTTGTTCGCCTTTGCCGCCAGTACGTCGTGGGCCCTTTGGAAGAGAGACATGGCGATCTGCTCCTAATCGGCAGTGGGCGGGGCTTGCCCCACAGATGCTACCGCCTCCGACCGCGCCACCTTTGTGCGAATTCACCGGCGGCATCCAGGGTATTTCGAAGCGGGGGCGGTATCGGTGGGCAGTGTCCAGGCCAAACCCGCTGACACCTGGAATGCCGTACGGGGACGCATGCGAAGACCCAGCGTCGCCGTGCTCATGGCCGGCACTGCCACCTTGGTGCTGGTGGCGGTCGTGATCGCGAGTCCAGCGAGCCAGACGCGTCAGCTGGGGCCCAAGTCGGCCGCTGGCTCAGTCATGCGAGACCAAGACCGAGACCAAGAACGAGACCAAGACCGAGACCAAGACCGGGACCAGAACAATGACGCGGACGACGACAGCACCGGCGATGTGGACGGCTCGGCCGGGCAGGCGATCGATCCCGCGTTGTTCGCTCCCGGCGCGTGCATGGCTTTCCCGCCGACGAACGGCGACCGGTACGAGACGGTGTTCCTTGACGCCGGCCACGGCGGGATCGACCCGGGAGCGGTCGGCACCACGCAGAGCGGGCAGACCATCGACGAGGCCACCGTCAACCTGGCCATCGAACTGGACACCATGGCCATCCTGCGCGCCCAGGGCTACCGGGTGGTGGTATCGCGAACCCAGAACACGAGCGTCACCAAGCTGACCCAGGATGACGTGTCCGGCCGCATGCTGACCGTGCAGGGTACCTTCAACGACGTGGCGGCCCGCGACGTGTGCGCCAACATGGCAGGCGCCGACGTGCTGGTCGGCATCTACATGGATTCCGGCGGCCCCCCGAACGGGGGATGCGTCACCGGCTACGACGCCGACCGGCCGTTCTCCGCCGCGAACCTCCGCCTGGCCGCCCTGCTGCAAGATGACGTGCTCGGCGCCCTGAACGCCCATGGCTATGACATCCCCGACGAGGGAGTCCAGCCCGACACCGGGCTAGGCTCCGCGTTGACCGCCGCCGCCATGGCCTACGGCCACCTCATCCTGCTCGGGCCAGCCAAAGCCGGATACTTCAGCACGCCAAGCCAGATGCCGGGTGCCCTGATCGAGCCGCTGTTCATCACCGACCCCTTCGAGGGCTCGATCGCCGCAAGCACCCACGGCCAGCAACTAATCGCGACCGCCCTGGCCCAAGCCATCACCCAATACTTCGCCCCTCCGCCCGAACCATGATCATGGGTAGTTTTGGGCAAATACTGCCCATTTCTACCCATGATCATGAAAACCAGCGCGCCCGCAGCCCAGCCTGGCACGTGAGGCAGCAGAGCAGCGTGCCCAAAGTCCCTTATGGACCTTTATGGTCCGCTTTATTACCTTGGGTGTAAGAGCCGAAGGAGAAAGCCATGGCCAGCAACGGAACGACCCTGGCCCGGGGAGCCATCGGGCTGCGCGAAGTCCTCTTCCAGTCGGTCACCTCCATGGCCCCGGCCGGGGCGGTGGCGCTGTCGATCGCGGCCGGCGCCACCTACGCCGGCGGCGCGCTGCCGCTGGCCGTGCTGCTTGCCCTGGTCGCCTGCCTGCTGGTAGCGAGCTCGATCGGCCAGCTGGCCAAGCACCTGCCGAGCGCCGGGAGCATCTACACCTATCCCGCGGAGGCGATCCACCCTGCGCTCGGGTTCCTGGTCGGCTGGGGCTACTCCCTGGTCGAGGCGCTGATCGGCCCGATCACGATGGTCTTGTGCGGGTACCTGATCGGGTCGGTCTGCAACAGCGAGTTCGGCTGGCCGTTCACCACCACCTGGGTCATCTTCATGATCGTCGCCTCGCTGCTCATCGCCGCACTGAACTACCGTGGCGTCAAGGTCAGCGCCCGGGCAGGCACCGTCTTCGGCACGTTCGAGATCATCGTCTTCCTCGTGCTTGCCGTCTGGCTCATCGTCAAGGCCGGTTCGGCCAACACCGGCAGCGTCTTCTCCCTGCACTACGCGACGATCAAGGGCTACAAGGGCTTCGGCGGCATCGCGGCAGGCTCGATCTACACCATCCTCGCGTTCATCGGCTTCGAGGCCTCGGCCCCGCTGGCCGAGGAAGCCCGCAATCCGAAACGCACCATCCAGGTCGCCGTTGTCGCGTCGTGCTTCGTCATCGGCCTGTTCTACGTGCTCACCACCTACGCGGGCGACGTGTTCTTCGGACCGTTGAAGTACGTCAGCTTCGGCGCCCTGAACGGCGGCAGCCCGTGGATCGGGCTGGCCCGCGACGTGTGGGGCATCGGCTGGGTGGTGGCGTTCTTCGCCATCTTGAACTCCACCTTCGCCAACGGCAACGCGGGCACGCTGGCCACCACCCGCACCTGGTTCGCCATGTCCAGGATCGGCCTGCTCCCGTCCCCGCTGGCCAGGCTCCACCCCAAATACCGCTCGCCGTCCGTGGGCGTGGTCGTCCAGCTCGTCGTGACGCTGGCCATCGGCCTGCCGATCGGCATCCACTTCGGCCCCACCACGGCGTTCGTGTTCCTGGCCACGATCCTGACCGGCATCATGATCGCCATCTACATGGTCTTCAACCTGTCCTGCATCTGCTTCTACCTGCGGCGGCGCCGCAACGAGTTCAACGTCCTGCTGCACCTGGTGATCCCGGTGCTCGGCATCGCCGCGTTCATCCCGGCCTGGCTGACGGCGCTCGGCATAGGCTCGAGCTTCCTGAAGTTCGTCACCCCGCTCACCTACCCGTCCAGCGAGACCGGCCTGGCCATCGGCATCTGGTACGTGATCGGCCTGGGCGTGCTGGCCTACCTGTATGCGCGGCATCCCGGCCGGCTGCCGGAGATGAAGCGGGTCTTCGCCGACGAGCCCCTCCCCGCCGACCAGCCCGCCACCGCGGCATGACAAGCAGCGGCATGACAAGCAGCGGCATGACAAGCAGCGGCATGACAAGCAGCGAGGGCTACCTCGACGTCCCCGGCGGCAAGGTGTGGTACCGCCGCGTCGGCGAGCCCCGCGCCACCGAAAGCCCGCTGCTCTGCCTGCACGGCGGCCCGGGTTTCACCCACTACTACCTGGAGCCGCTCGAAGCGTTCGCCGACCGGCGCCAGGTCGTCTTCTACGATCAGCTCGGCTGCGGCCGCTCCGATCGCCCTGATGACCCCTCCCTGTGGACCGTCGATCGCTTCGTCGAGGAACTCGCCCAGGTCCGCGATGCCCTCGGCCTGGAACGACTGCACCTGTTCGGCAGCTCCTGGGGCGGCATGCTGGCCATGCAGTACGTGCTCGACCGCCGGCCGAACCTTGTCAGCCTGACCCTGTGCGGCAGCCCGGCCAGCATGATCCGCTGGGTCGCCGACTGCGATCAGCTCCTGGCCGAAGAGACAACGCAGACCAGGAAGACCATCCGCGAGCACGAGGCGGCCGGCTTTACCGCCTGCCCCGAGTACCAGGCCGCCATCCTCGGCTTCTACCGCAAGCACGTCTGCCGCATGGATCCCTGGCCGCCCGGCTACGAACGTTCCTTCGCCGAGGCGGGATACCAGGTCTACAACACGATGAACGGCCCGAGCGAGTTCACCGTCACCGGCACCCTGAAGACGTGGGACATCATGGACCGCCTGGGCGAGATCAGCGTGCCCACGCTGCTTGTCGGCGGCCGCTACGACGAGTGCACCCCGGCCCACCTGGCTGACATGCACCGCCGCATCCCAGGCTCCCAGCTCCACACCATCGAGGACGCCTCCCATCTGTGCTTCGCCGAAAGGCCCGCGGAATTCGCCAAGATCCTCAATTCTTTTTTTGACCTAACGGACCGTGGCTCGCCCTCCTGAGCCAGGATCCGCGCTTGCCAGC
>Ga0335075_10003820_pt1 | contig 23659 bp, 21 predicted proteins | sample Lox_Sample_24_FD_206723 | JGI IMG/M metagenome (GOLD analysis project Ga0335075, IMG submission 206723) | Soil microbial communities from Loxahatchee National Wildlife Refuge, Florida, United States - Lox_Sample_2.4 | ecosystem: Environmental > Terrestrial > Soil > Wetlands | place: USA...
GAGGTCGCGGTAGCTCACGCCGTAGCGGCACTACCACCGCACCGCCCAGAGCACGATCTCGCCCTCGAAGTGACGCCCCTTGAAATCCGACACGGCCCCGTCCCTCCCCGCTCGGATTCATCACGCCGCGCGCCTGCAGGGATTGCAACAGAGCCATTTGCTCATTCGCTGCCCTCCTGATGAACTCAGCCTCCTCGGGCTCGAAGTCCACCCGGGCCGGGCAGCGTCAGGAATTCGCCTGGCGCCACATTGAGCGTGAGGTCGCGCACGGCAAGCGTGTGACCGTCATAGCTCTTCTCGACCCCGACGAATCTTACAGCTGTCGACTCCGTTCGCGCGTCAGGCGAACGTGTTCTGCCTGGTTGATGCACACATTAGGCAGCAGGCGGCAGCTTACGTCGGATCGGCGGGATGACGGCGCAGATCATGCTTCGTAGCGTGCCTGATTTGACAGAATGCTCTGTACGCGGCCGGTAAAGTCGGCGCGTGTCAAAATCGAGAGTCCCTCCGTGTCCGATGCTGCATTCCCGCTCACGCTCCAACGCGGTGTTGAGGGACCTGCCACCAAGGGCGACGAAGGGCCCCTGATCGCGCCGGTAACCAGCGATCCGGCGCTTCCGAAGCGCGCCGATGCGGTGGTAATCGGTGGCGGCATCGTCGGTGTGGCGGCGGCGTATTTCCTGGCCAGGAAGGGCATCTCCGTCGCGCTGATCGAGAAGGGGCAGATTGCCGGGGAACAGTCGAGCCGGAACTGGGGTTGGTGTCGGCAGCAGAATCGCGATCTGCGCGAGCTCCCGCTGATGAAGGAAGGCATCGCGCTTTGGGAGGCGCTGGGGTGTGACGCCGGCCGCGATCTCGGATTTCGGCGAACCGGCCTTGTGTATGTGACGAAGGATCCGAAGGAGCTGGCCACCTGGGAGAATTGGGTGACGAAAGCGGCGCCCTATCAGATCGGCAGCCGGATGCTGACCGGTGCGGAAGCCCGGGAGATGACGCCGGGCAACGAGCAGGACTGGATCGGCGGCGTGTTCTCCTCCCGCGACGGGCGGGCGGAGCCGGGTCTGGCGGCGCCCGGTCTGGCGGAGGCCGCGCGCAAGCTGGGCGCGACGGTCCATCAGAATTGTGCGGTGCGCGGGATCGATACGATGGCAGGGCGCGTCTCCGGTGTGGTGACGGAGGCGGGTCGGATCGAGACCGGCGCGGTGCTGTGCGCGGCAGGGGCGTGGGCCTCGATGTTCTGTCGCCGGCATGGGATCGATTTTCCGCAGGCAGGTGTGCGCTCCACGGTGTTCTCGACGACGGCGGGGGCGGAGGTGACACCGGGCGGGCTGGTGACGCCGGACTTCACGCTGACGCGGCGGCTGGATGGCGGGTATATCGTGGCGGCGCTGAATCGCGGCCGGCTGGACATCACGCCGCAGGGGATCCGCTACGCGCGGCAGTTCTGGCCGATGTTCCAGGAGCGGCGAAAGAGTCTGAAGATCCGGGCGGGGCGGTCGTTCTTCGACGGGCCGGAGGCACCGGCGGGCAAATGGTCGCTCGATGCGCCGACAGTGTTCGAGCGGCATCGCATATTCGCGCCTGCCGCGGATCGGAGCATCGTCGCGCCGGCGCTGCGGGTGGTGACGGCGGCGTATCCGGCGCTGGCGGGGCTGCGCATGGCGCGGATCTGGGGCGGCTGGATCGACTCGACACCGGACGGGATGCCGGTGATCTCGCCAATAGAGGCGCTGCCCGGCTTTTTCCTGGCGGCCGGGTTCAGCGGGCACGGGTTCGGCATCGGACCGGCAGGCGGGCGGCTGGCGGCCGACCTAATGGCGGGGGATCGGCCGATCGTCGATCCCACGCCGTTCCGTCATGCACGGCTGGTGGACGGGACCGATCTCGGCCGTCCGGGGATGATGTAACGGGCGGCGGCACATATGCTGAGCAACGAGGTGCGGGCGCGGCTGCGGCCGATCACGCGCGCCGATCTGGCGGACGCTCAGGCGATCACCGCCTCGTTCGGCTGGCCCCATCGGATCGAGGACTGGGAGTTCATGCTCGGCCTCGGGCGTGGCTGGGCGGCGCGGCAGGATGGCGCGCTGGTGGGCGCCGGGCTGTGCTGGACTTTCGGCGAAACGGCGGGGGCGCTGGGATTGGTGTGCGTGGCGCGGGCGCGGCAGGGGCACGGGCTGGGGCGGCGGCTGCTGGAGCGGTTGCTCGACGCACTGGCTCGACGGCAGGTCGTGCTGTCCGCCACGGAAGCCGGGGTGCGGCTGTACGAAGGGCTGGGGTTTCGGGCGTGCGGGCTGATCCGGCAGCAGCAGGGGGCGGCGTTTCAGCCGCGGCTGATGCCGCTGCAGCCAGGGCAGCGGATCCGCCCTGTCGGACGCAGCGATCCGGCGAAGCTGGCCGCGCTGGACGAAGCGGCGACGGGGATGGACCGGCGGGAATTGATCGGCGCGCTGCTGGATGCCGGGACAGGGGTGGTGCTGGACAATGACGGGACAGCGACGGGATTTGCCATCTTGCGGCGGTTCGGGATGGGGCAGGTGATCGGGCCGGTGGTGGCACCCGATGCGGCGGGCGCGCGGGCGCTGATCGGACACTTCCTGGCGGCCAATCCGGGCCAGTTCATGCGGATTGATGTAACCGAGCACTCGGGCTTCGCGCCATGGCTGCGGAAGCTGGGGCTCGCGGATGCCGGCGGGGCGATACGGATGGTGCGCGGGGCGGAGACGGACCGGCTGCGCAGCTTTGCGCTGGCGAGCCAGGCATTCGGGTAGCACCGTATTGCATCCCGAAGTGGCCTATGCTTCGGGATTGGAATGGTAGGCAACGCGCCAAAGCTGGACCGTATCGATCTGCGTATCCTGACGCATCTGCAAAAGAATGGTCGCGTGACCAATGTGGAGTTGGCCGACGCGGTGGGACTGTCGCCGAGCCCGTGCCTGGTGCGGGTGAAGCGTCTGGAGAAGGCGGGCTACATCGTGGGCTACAGCGCGCAAATACAGATGCAGAAGCTGGGCGACACGCAGATCGTGTTCACCGAGGTGACGCTGTCGGATCACCGCAGCGCTGACTTTGCACGGTTCGAGGCAGCCGTGCGGAAGGTGGACGAAATCATCGAGTGCCACCTGGTGAGCGGGGGCTACGACTATCTGCTGAAGTTCATGACCCGGAATGTGCAGCATTATCAGGAGATCATTGAGCGGCTGCTGGAGCTGGGGATCGGGATCGAGAAGTATTTCAGCTACATTGTGATCAAGTCGATTTTTGCGAAGCAGCATTATCCCCTGGAGCGATTTTTCAGTCGGGAAGATTGAAGGGCGTGACGGCAGGAAACGTTGTGGGTAGGGCGGTGCGCAGCAGGATTGGGTTGCGGGGTTGGTTATAACCGCAGCGGTGTTCGCGCCGGGTGCGATATGCCGGTGAGCGTCCACGAGGGAGGGATAGCTCATGCTGGAGATCGCAGATCGCACCACGGGACTGCTGGTGCAACGGAACGAGGATGTATCGCGCGGCGTGCTGACGGCTCATCCGTTGGTGCTGGAACGAGCGCAGGGCGCCGAGGTCTGGGACATCGACGGCAAGCGCTATCTCGATTTTGTCGGCGGCATCGGCGTCATGAATGTCGGGCACAACCATCCGCGCGTCGTGCAGGCGGTGCAGGCGCAGCTCGGCCGGATCAGCCATGCGGCGTTTCAGGTGGCGGCGTATCCGCCCTATCTGACGCTGGCCGGGCGGCTCAATGCGCTCCTGGGTGATGGTTACAAGAACATCCTGCTGACCACCGGCGCGGAGGCGGTAGAGAACGCGGTGAAGATCGCACGGGCGCACACCAACCGGCCGGCGGTGGTGGCGTTCCGCGGCGGATTCCATGGTCGCACGCTGCTGGGCATGACGCTGACCGGCATGAGCGTGCCGTATCAGCAGAATTTTGGGCCGTTTGCGCCTTCGGTGTTCCATGTGGCGTACCCTTATCCGTATCGCGGCACGTCCACGGACGATGCGCTGCGCGGGCTGGACGAGCTGTTTGCAACCGAGGTGACTCCGGACCGGGTGGCGGCGATCCTGATCGAGCCGGTGCAGGGTGATGGCGGGTTCCTGCCGGCGCCGGTTGTGTTCCTGCGCGCACTGCGGGAGATCACGCAGCGGCAGGGGATCGTGCTGATCCTGGACGAGATCCAGACCGGGTTCGGGCGCACGGGGACGATGTTCGGGTTCCAGCAGGCAGGCATCGAGCCGGATCTGGTTACTGTGGCAAAGAGTCTGGCGGGTGGGCTGCCGCTGTCGGCCGTGATCGGCCGGGCGGAAATGATGGATGCGCCGCAGCCGGGCGGGCTGGGCGGCACCTATGGCGGCAATGCGCTGGCGTGCGCAGCGGCGCTGGGGGTGCTGGACGCGTTCGAGCAGGACGGGCTGCTGGAGCAGGGGCGCGCGATCGGTGCGGCGCTGGAGGCCGGATTGCGGCGGTTGCAGCAGCGCTTTCCTGCAGCGATCGGCGAGGTGCGCGGCGTCGGGCCGATGCTGGCGATCGAGATGGTGGGCGCGCACGGTGAAGCGGACGCGGCGCTGACGCAGCGCGTGATAGACGAGGCGCGTGGCGGAGGGCTGCTGGTGATCAAATGCGGCGTGCGGCGGAACGTGATCCGGTTCCTTGCGCCGCTGGTGACGACGCGGGAGCAGGTGGACGAGGCGTTGGGGATTTTGGAGTCGGCGCTCGCGAGCGCCTGCGCGGCATAAGCGGCACTGACCGCGCCCGGTGGGACCCGGGCGCGGTTTGTTTCGTGAGGATATGGGATTAGCTGATCTTGTCCTTGTAGCGGAACCAGGCGCCGACGAAGGGCATGAACCAGGGCGGACCGAAATGGCCGAAGATGGCGGGCCAGGGGAGGTTGCGGAGCGGGTTGGCGGAGGCGTTGCCGCCCATGACCGCCGCCATCTGCTGGCCCATGTGGACGGACATCTGGGCGCCATGGCCACTGAAGCCCATCGCGTAGAAGAGGCCGTTATGTTCGCCTGCACGGGGCAGGCGGTCGGCGGTGAGATCGATGATGCCGCCCCAGCAGTAGTCGATGCGAACCTTACCGAGCTGCGGGAATGTTTCGTGCAGCGTGGCTTCCAGGATCTGGCCCGATTTCAGGTCCGAGGTGGGGCTGGAGAGGGCGAAGCGGGCGCGGCCGCCGAAGATCAGGCGATCGTCCGGCGCGACACGGAAATAGTTGCCGATGTTCAGTGTCGTGGTGGCGGTGCGGCGGGTCGGCATGATGGAGTCGAGCTGAGCGGCGGAGAGCGGCTCGGTGGCGATGATGAAGCTGCCGATCGGAATGACGCGGCGGCGGAAGTAGAAGAACGGGCCGCGCATGCTGGGCCCGGTGGCGATCAACACCTGATTGGCGGTAACGCCGCCGCGGCCGGTGGTAACCAAGTGGCGGGCGCCGGACAGGCGCTTGAGGCCGGTAACGGCGGCGTTTTCATAGATACGGGCGCCGTTGCGTTTGGCGGCAGTGGCAAGGCCGGCGCCGAACTGGCCCATATGCATCTGCGCGCTCTTCTTATAGAGCAGACCGCCGTGGAAGCGATCCGAGCCGACCTCCTGCCTTGTGTTTTTGGGTGGAACCAGATCGGTGTCGGGATCGGCTTCCCGGTGCAGGATCTCGAAGCCGCGCGCGATCTTCTCGTAATGCTGCGGCTTGGCGGCGAGCTTGATCTTGCCACCGCGGCGGAAGGCGCAGGTGATCTGCTCCTCGCGCACGATTCGTTCCACGGTATCCACCGCTGCATCGTAGGCGCGGTAGATGGCGCGGGCGTGGTCGAGGCCGAGTCGCTCGGCGAGACTGCCGAAATCGACGGAGGTGCCATTATTGACGTGGCCGCCATTGCGCCCGGAGGCGCCGCTGATGACGCGGTCGGCTTCCAACACAACGACACTGGCGCCGCGGCGAGCGAGGGCGAGGGCGGCAGAGAGGCCAGTGAAGCCGCCGCCGATGACGACCGCGTCGGCCTGCGCCGGCAGGGATCCCTGCTCGGCGCCGGTGAAGGCGGGCGCGGTGTCGTGCCAGTAAGAAACTTGTTTCATCTGTTGCGAGCAGGCGTCACAGGCCGACCAGGGCGGGCAGGCCGCTCAGGTCGCGCATCTCGTGATAGCCGTAGTATGGGACGGAGGGTTCGTAGCTGCGATTGATATATGCCTTGTCGCGGATGCCGAGGGCGTGCGCGGTCATAAGATCATAGCGCAGGCTGGCGGAAACGTGGAGCACATCCGCCGGCTGGGCGCCGAGGGAATCGAGCATGAATTCGAAGCCGCGCATGCGGGGCTTATAGGACTGCGCCTGCTCGGCGGTGAAGACGGCGTGGAACGGGGCGCCGAGCTTGTCCACATTGTGCTGGATCTGATCGTTGGAGGCATTGGAGAGGATGACCAGCGGAATATGCTCCGCGATGCGGCGGAGCGGCGGCGGCACATCGGGGTGCGGGCCCCAGGCGGGGACGGCGTCGTAGATGCGCTGCCCATCCGCTTCTACGAACGTGATGTGGTGGCGGCGGCAGGTACGCTCGAGTGCGTTTTTGATGACATCCACGTAAGGCTGCCAGGCGCCGAGCACTTCATCGAAACGGTAGGCGGCGAAATCGGCGACGAACTGGTCGATCCGGTCACCCGGCAGGCAGGTGGCAAACATCTCCCTCGCCATGTCGCTGATGCGGAACCAAGTCAGGGTTCCGTAGCAGTCGAAGGTGATGAACCGGGGGCGAAGAGTGGGCATGGAGAGTTCCCCTTGAGCAGCTTCCGACGGTTGCAGGATAGGCCGAGGCCGCAGCATGATATGCTGCAAGGGAGAGGGAAACGGCACAGGGTTCGCTTGAATTGCACCGATTCAATCATCGGACCTCGGCGCCGGGATTAGGATCGGCCGAAGCCGGTAGAGGGATGTCCGATGGGGAAAAGGGAACCGAAGGTCCTGACCTTCGATATGGTTGGCACTCTGATCGATTTCGAGGGCGGGATGCTGAGGTATCTGCGGGAGAATGTACCGGCGAGCCGTTCACTCGACGATGATACGATCCTGAAAGCGTATACCGAGACGCGCACGAAGGACCCGAAGATCCGTTATCCGGACAATCTGGTTGCGGCCTATGCGCAACTCGCCGGCAAGTTCGACTGGCCGCAAACGAAGGAGCTGGGCGAGGAATTCCGGGATTCGATCAAGACCTGGTCTGCGTTTCCTGATTCGGCGGCGGCGCTGGCACGGCTGAAGAAGCGCTACAGGCTGGTGGTGATGACGAACACGCAGCGCTGGGCGTACGAGTACATGGCAGCGACGCTGGGCAATCCGTTCGACGATAGCGTCACCTCCGATGATGCACTGTGCGAGAAGCCGAACCCGTGCTTCTTCGCGTTCGCGCGCGGGCGGCTGAGCCGGGACGGGCACGGGTTGCACGACATACTGCACGTGGCGCAGAGCCAGTATCACGACATCGGGGTGGCTCGCAGCATGGGCTACACGGTGTGCTGGATCGAGCGGCGGCAGGGGAAGAAAGGCTCCGGCGGGACGCCGGAAGTGCCGCAAAAGACAACACCGGACTATCATTTCGCGACGCTGGCGCAGTTGGCGGATTTCGCGGAGACGGGTGGGCTGGTGATGAAGGGCGAATGAGAACGGCCCGCGGGAAGGCTTCAGGAAACAGGAAGGCGACATAGCATGAGAAACCATTGGTCTCGACGCGAGGCGCTGCTGCTGGGTGGCGCGGCGGGATTGGCGCTGACCGCCGGCGGCCTGCTGGTGCCGCGGGCACATGCGCAGGAAGCGCAACCGAAGCGTGGCGGGAGGATGCGGGTTGCGGGAGCCGATTCCTCGACCGCCGATACGCTCGATCCGGCCCGCGCCAGCAACGACACCGATTATTGTAGGCTGTTCATGTTTTATAACGGGTTGACGGTGTTCGACGAACATCTGAACCCGCAGCCGGATCTGGCCACGTCATTGGAAACCAAGGACGCCAAGGTCTGGACTATCAAGCTGCGCAAGGGCGTGACGTTCCATGACGGATCGCCGTTCACGGCAGACGACGTGGTGTTCACCTTGAACCGGCACAAGGACCCGAAGACAGGCTCGGTGGTGCGGTCGCTGGCATCTGCGATGGCGGAGATCAAAGCGACCGCGCCGGATGAGGTGCAGATCACGCTGAATTCCCCCAACGCAGAGCTGCCGACGATCTTCGCCGTATATCAATTCGTGATCGTGAAGAACGGCACGACCGATTTCAACAAGGGCAACGGCACCGGTCCGTTCATCTGCAGGGAGTTCTCGCCCGGCATCCGCTCGGTGGGCGTGCGCAATCCGAACTATTTCCATGAGGGACGCCCGTATATCGACCAGATCGTGTTTACCGGCATCACCGACAGTGCGGCGCGGGTGAATGCGCTGCTGTCGGGCGATCTGGATATGACTGAGATCGATGTGCGGTCCGCCGCGCAGGTGAAGGCGGCGAGCGGTTTCGAGATCTTCGAGACGAAAAGCGGTGACTACACCGACCTGATCATGCATCTGGATGCGCCGCAGATTGGCAATCCGGATTTCGTGATGGCGATGAAATATCTGCAGAATCGCCAGCAGATCCTCAACAGCGTTCTGCTCGGGTATGGATCGATCGGCAACGACCACCCGATCGCCCCCAGCAGTCCCTATTACGACAGCTCTATCCCGGTCCGCGAATTTGATCCGGACAAGGCGAAGTCGCTGCTGCAGAGAGCTGGAATGCTGGACAAAAGCTTCCAGCTGGTCTCCTCCCCGGCGGCAACGGGGTCGCCGGACATGGCGGTGATTCTGCAGAATGCAGCGCAGGGGATTGGGTTCAACCTGCAGGTCCGACGCGTGCCGGCGGACGGGTTCTGGTCCAATTTCTGGCTGAAGGCGCCGTTCACCTACGGGAACATCAATCCGCGGCCGAATCCGGATATCCTGTTTTCGCTATTCTTCCAGTCCAGCGCACCGTGGAACGAAAGCCGCTGGAAGAGCGAGAAATTCGACAAGCTGCTGCTGGATGCGCGGGCGGAGACGGATTTCGCCAAGCGCAAGGCGATTTACGGCGATATGCAGCGAATGGTGCGCGACGAGGCGGGCATCGGTATTCCGGCGTTCATCAGCAGCCTCGACGCCCATACTTCCAAGGTGAAAGGGCTGCGGCCGATTGCCACCGCTGGATTCATGGGAGACAACTTCGCGCAGTATGTCTGGCTCGATAGTTAACGAGAGCACTGGCGGCGCATCCCCAGGTCGCCGGCGAGCGGCCGGCGACCTGTTCCTGCTGGGCATGGTGCTTCGCCGGATCGGCATCAGCTTGCTGCTGTTGCTGGCAGTTTCCATCGTCGTCTTCATCGGCACGGAACTGCTTCCTGGTGACGTCGCGCAGATGATCCTCGGTCAATCAGCGACCCCGGATACGGTCGCGGCGCTGCGCGAGACCATGCATCTGAACGAGCCTGGGTGGCTGCGCTATTTGCACTGGCTGTTCGGCTTGCTGAGCGGCAATCCCGGCACGTCTCTGGTGAACGGGATGTCGATCTCCGGCCTGATCGGCAGCCGGCTGTCGAACTCATTGCTGCTTGCGCTGCTGACGACGATCGTGGTGGTGCCGCTGGCGCTGACGGTGGGGATCACGGCGGCGGTGTGGCGCGGCAGCGCGTACGACCGGGCGGTGAACGTGCTGACAGTAGCGGCCGTGTCGGTGCCGGAGTTCCTGTTCGCCACCGCCGCAGTACTGATCTTCGCGGTGCGGCTGCACTGGCTGCCGGCCTTGTCGTACGCGGCGAACACGGACTCGCTGCAAGCGCTGTTCCGGTCATTCGCGTTGCCGGTGGGCACCCTGTCCATCGCAATTTTTCCACAGATGGCCCGCATGACGAGGGCGGCGCTCATCAACACGCTGGGTTCATCTTACATAGAGATGGCGCTGTTGAAGGGCGTGCGGCCGGTGCGGCTGGTGCTGCGGCACGCGCTGCCGAACGCGATCGGGCCGATCGCCAACGCGGTCGCACTGAGCCTCTCCTTCCTCCTGGGTGGCATCGTGATCGTGGAAACGGTGTTCAATTATCCGGGGCTGGCGAAGCTGATGGTGGATGCGGTGAGCACGCGCGATGTGCCGCTGGTGCAGGCGTGCGCGATGATCTTCTGCGCCGGCTATCTGCTGCTGGTGTTGATCGCGGACATTGCCTCCATCCTGTCCAACCCGCGGCTGAGGTATCGGTGAGCGGCGTAGTGGAGACGGCCCTCGAAATCACACCGCGCCGTCGGGCGCGGATGTCGCTGCTGGGGCGGATCGCGGCGGCGGTTGTGGTGCTGTGCCTGGCCTTGGCAGTGTGTGGTCCCTGGATCGCCCCCTATCCGACGGGGAGCATCGTCAGTCAGACAGTGTTCGGGCCGATGACATGGGCGCACCCGCTTGGCACGGACTATCTGGGACGCGACATGCTGAGCCGCGTGCTTTCGGGCGCGCGCTACACGATCGGCGTGGCGCTGCCGGCGACGTTAATCGCGTCGAGCGCCGGGACGCTGCTGGGGATGCTGGCGGCGTCGTGGGGCGGCGCGGCGGATCAGGTACTGAGCCGCGCAATGGACACGCTGATCTCCTTCCCCAGTCTGATCTTCAGCCTCGTGGTGATCGCCGGCCTTGGGTCGTCGGTGCCGGTGCTGATCGTGACTGCCGCGGTGATTTATACGCCGGGCTGTTTCCGGATCGTGCGGTCGGTGGCGGTGGGGATCAATACGACAGATTTCGTCACCGCGGCGCGGGCGCGCGGGGAGCGCAACCTGACGGTGGTGCTGGAGGAGATCCTGCCGAACATGGTGGCGCCGATCCTGACGGACTTCGGCTTGCGCTTCGTGTTCATCGTGCTGCTGCTGAGCAGCCTGAGTTTCCTGGGGCTGGGGATTCAGCCGCCCTATTCCGACTGGGGCGGGCTGGTGCGGGAAAACCTGGACGGGCTGGCCCAGGGGGCGCCAGCGGTGATTCTACCGGCGATCGCGATCGCAGCGCTGACCGTGTCGGTTAATCTGCTGATCGACAGTCTGCCGAATCGCGGGATGGCGCGCCGTGCCGGGTAACGGCGCGGCCCATGTAGAAGTTGACCGACTGTGCGTCGTCGGGCGGCAGGCGGATGCGGCACCGGTGGAGATCCTGAACGAGCTCAGCTTCTCGGTGGCACGCGGTGAGGTCCTGGCGCTGATCGGCGAGTCCGGATCGGGTAAGACGACCGCGGCGCTGTCGCTGATGGGGTATGCGCGGCCAGGCTGCACGATCACCAGTGGGCGCGTGCGACTGGGCGAGACGGATGTGCTGTCTTTATCGCACGGCCAACTGGCGGGGCTGCGCGGACGGCGCGTGAGCTATGTGGCGCAGAGCGCGGCGGCCTCGTTCAATCCGGCGCAACGGATTATCACGCAGGTGACCGAGCCGGCGGTGATCCACGGCATCATGTCGCGGACCGAGGCGGAGGCGAAGGCGCGAGCGCTGTTTGCCGGGCTGACGCTGCCCGATCCCGGCCATATCGGTGAGCGCTTTCCGCACCAGGTGTCGGGCGGCCAGTTGCAGCGGCTGATGGCGGCGATGGCTCTGATTACCGAGCCGGAGCTGGTGATCCTGGATGAGCCGACGACGGCGCTGGACGTGACGACGCAGATCGAGGTGCTGCGCGCGTTCCGCAACGTGGTGCGGCAGTTGAAGACGACGGCCATTTATGTATCGCACGACCTGGCGGTCGTGGCGCAAATGGCGGACCGGGTGGTAGTGTTGCGGGGTGGCGTGGTGCAGGAGACGGCGCCGATTCAGCGCATCCTGACGGCCGCGGAGCATCCATATACACGCAGCCTGCTGGCGGCGGTGTCTCCGTCGGCGAAGGCGGGGTCGGTGCCGGCGGTGGTGGACGAGAGCAAGGCGCCATTGTTGAAGGTGGAAGGACTGACCGCCGGGTACGGGGGAAACAATGCGTCGGGCCTGCCGCGGTTGCCGGCGCTAAAGGATATCTCGTTCTCGATTTCCCAGGGCTCGGTGCTGGGGGTGATCGGCGAGTCGGGCAGCGGCAAGAGCACGCTCGCGCGGGTGCTGGCCGGGTTGCTGCCAGCGGCGCGCGGGACAATGAAACTGAACGGGAAGGAATTGCGACCGCGCCTGGAGGACCGTTCACGCGAGGAGCTGCGCTCGATCCAGATCGTGTTCCAGATGGCCGACGTGGCGCTGAATCCGGCACGCACGATAGAGGCGATTCTGGCGCGGCCACTGAAATTCTATCATGGGCTGCGCGGTCGGGCGGCGACGCGCCGAGTGCAGCAGTTGCTCGACATGGTACGGCTGTCGCCGCAACTGGCGATCCGCTATCCGGACGAGCTGTCGGGTGGGCAGAAGCAGCGGGTGAACCTTGCACGGGCGCTGGCGGCGGATCCGAGTTTGATCCTGTGCGACGAAGTCACGTCCGCGCTCGATACGGTGGTGGCGGCAGCGGTGCTGGAGCTGCTGGCTGATCTGCGGCGGGAGTTGGGGGTGGCGATGATGTTCATCAGCCACGACCTTTCGACGGTGCGGGCGATCTGCGATCAGGTGATAGTGCTGTATAAGGGGGTGTGCGTGGAGGCGCGGCCACGGGCAGCGCTGGATACCCCGCCGTGGCATCCGTACATGAAAGTGCTGCTAGAGTCGGTGCCGGAATTGCGGACGGACTGGCTGGATGGGGTCGGTGCGCTGCCTTCGGATGGGCGAACGGTGGTGGAGGCGACACCCAGCGCCGCTCAGTAGCCGCGTGCAGGTTGATAAATGTTGGGTAGCGGTTCGCCGCGGCGCCAGGCTTTGATGGCGTCGGCGACATATTCTGCGCGCGCGTGGCGGGATGCGAAGCCGGCGATGTGGCCGGTGACGATGATGCGCGGGTGATCCCAGACAGGGTCGGAGGCGGGCAGCGGCTCATTGTCGAACACGTCGAGCACGGCGCCGGAGAGATGGCCGGAATCAAGCGCAGCGATGAGATCGGGCATGACAATCAAGGAGCCTCGGCCAGCGCTGACAATGCCGGCGTTCTTTGGCAGCGTGGCCAGGCGCGAGGCGGAGAGAAGACCGCGGGTGAGCGGGGTTTCCGGCAGCAGACCGACGAGGATATCGCTGTTGCGCAGGAAATCCTCCAACTGCTCCAGACCGGCATAACAGGTTATATCTGGAAGGGATTTCGCGCTCAGCGACCAGCCGGCGAGCGTATAGCCGAGACCATGCAGCATGCGGAGCGCGAGCCGGCCGATGTTGCCCAGACCCATCACGCCGACACGGGTTTGCGGCGCGGTGCGGGTGGCCTGAAACTCGTCCCAGCGATGATCGCGCTGCGCATTCAGGACGCGCTTGAGATCGCGCTGCAAGGCGAGCACGCCGAGGCAGACATACTCACCGACCGATTGCAGAGTCTCTGTGCTCGCATTGCGGACGATGGGGAGATGACGCGGCAGGTTCGGGTCGGCGAGGATGTGATCCACACCGGCGGCACTGCTGAAGATGACCTGCAGGTTGGGGAAGCTGGCGATGCGGCCGGGCTGCGGCTGCCAGACGAGAACGTAAACGACGTCGTTCGGATCGACGGTGGGGTCATCCCACCAGCGGATATCGAGGTCGGGGCACAGTTCCGCGAAGGCGGAGCGCCATTCGGGAAGCGAAGCTGCATCGCCTGATTTCACGAGCAGGGTCTGTTTGGAGGACGTCATCTTTCGGGCCTGAGAGCGACTGCCGCGTTTGAACACAAGATTTGCTGGGCGGAAAGTGGGTTGGTCGGGGCGCCTTATGTTCAACCAGCGCACGGGTTATGTTATAAGGCTACCTTATGGAGAGGATAGCGACATGAACGCGCGGCAGCTTGAGGTATTTCGTACAATCATGCGTTGCGGCACGCTTACGAGCGCGGCGCGGGCGCTGAATGTCTCGCAGCCCGCGTTGAGCCAGATTCTGCTCCATACGGAGGACGACCTTGGGCTGCGCCTGTCCCAGCGCGTAAGAGGGCGGCTTGTTCCGACAGCCGAGGCAGAGCTGCTGTTTCCTGAAGCCGATCGGCTATTCCGCGACCTGGACAACCTGCGCCGCGCCGCCGCCGATCTGCGGTACGGCAAGGCCGGATTGGTGCGGTTGGCAGCCTCGGCACCGCCGTCTCTATCGTTCTTGCCTCGCGCGCTGGGGACATTCCGCAAGGCCTGTCCTGGGGTGCTCCTGCGCTCCTATGTCGTGCCGGTTGCTGTCATGACCGAAATGCTGACGCGCGGCGAAGCTGGTCTCGGGGTGGCAATGAACGACTCGCCGACGCCAGGTCTGGACACCGGGGTGATCGGCTGGACCGAGGTCGTGTGCGTGCTGCCGGCCGGCCACCGACTGGCGCGACGCGCCAGCATCGGCATGCCGGACCTCGCACGGGAGACCATCATTTCCTATCGCGCCGACTCGCTACCCGGGATCCTGATTGATCGAGCCATCTCCAAGGAGGGTAAGCGATTGCGGCCGATGTGGAAATCGACGTGTCGATCACTGCGCTGTCGTTTGTGGCACAGGGCCTGGGTGTCGCTCTGGTCGATGGGTTGCTGCCATGGCGCGGCTTCGCCGGGCTGGTAGTCCGGCCCTTCGTGCCCGTGGTGAGGCTGCCGCTGTGCATGCTGACCAATCTGCGGCGCCCGCTGTCGCGCAACCAGGAGACGCTGCGCCAGCACTTGCGAGATGCAGCCCGTGCCTACGCCTGCGACCTCGGCAACGAAGGCATTTTGCGAGCGGCGTGAGAGGTGGGTATAAGCTACCATTATAGACCAGTCATGGATTTGTCTTGGACAGGTGCATCCGGGACGGGAACTGTGGCGCGCAGGCGGGACGTGGGTTAGCGGCATGGGCTGGCGCATTGGCGTAGACATCGGCGGAACGTTTATCGACTTCTGCGTGCTGGACGAGGCCACCCAGCAGCTCCACTCCCTGAAGGTCCTCACCACTCCTGACGATCCTGGCCGCGAGGTCATGACCGGCCTCGCCTTGCTGGAGCAGCGCCACGGCATGGATCCCGCCGCGGTGCGCGCCTTCGTCCACGGTACCACGATCGGCATCAACACGGTCATCCAGCGTAAGGGCGCCGAGCTCGCCCTGCTGACCACCGTGGGCTTCGAGGGTGTGATCGAACTCGCCCGCCTGCGCATGCCGGAGATGCACGGATTGTTCTGTGCGCGGCCCGAGCAGCTCATTCCGCGCGACCGCATCTTCGGCCTTCCCGGGCGCATTCGGGCCGACGGCAGCCAGCAGGCTCCGTTGGACACGGACGCGGTGCACGCTGCCATCGGCCGTGCACGCGCCGCCGGCGCCGCCGGCATCATGATCTCTTTTATCAACGCCTATCGCAATGCCGCTCACGAGCAGCAGGCCCGCGCCATTGTGCGCGACCACGCGCCGGACCTGTTCGTGTTCACCTCCACCGAGGTCTGGCCGGTGATCCGCGAATACGAACGGACCACCACGGCCATTCTGAACGGCTACGTGCATCCGCGCGTGGCGCGCTATCTCGGCTCGCTCGAAGACGCGCTGGCGGAACGTGGCGTGCCCGTGCCGCCGATGGTGACCAAGTCCAACGGCGGCATCATGCATGTGCACCTGGGCAAGACGTCCTGCGTCAACATGCTGCTGTCGGGCACCGCATCCGGCGTGATGGGCGCCGCCTTCCTGGCGCGCCAAGCCGGCGTGGCGAACGCGCTGACGCTCGATATCGGCGGCACCAGCGCCGATGTGGCCCTGCTGATCGACGGCCAGCCGCAGTTCGGCATGGGCGAAACGATCGGCGAGTTCCCGCTGTACATCCCGTCGGTCTCGGTCACCTCGATCGGTGACGGCGGCGGGTCGATCGCGGTGGTGGACGGGTTCGGTGTGCTGAAGGTGGGGCCGGAGAGCGCCGGATCGGTGCCTGGCCCCGCCTGCTACCGCCGCGGCGGCGAACGCGCGACCATTACCGACGCGATGGCGGTGTGCGGGTTCCTTGGTCATGCAACGCTGGCCTATGGCTCGGTCGCGATGGACCGGGATCGTGCCGTCGCGGCGGTGGACCCGCTCGCTCGCAAGATGGGACTGGGCGTGGGCCAGACCGCGGAGGCGATCATTCACGTTGCCATCTCAAACATGTTCGTGGAAGTAAACAAGCTCGTGGCACGCTACGGCGTCGACCCGCGCGACTTCACTTTGCTGCCCTTCGGCGGCGCCGGCCCGATGCTGGGTTGCATGCTGGCGCGCGAATTGGGAATGGCGCGGGTGATGATCCCGCGCCGGCCGGGCGTGGTGTCGGCACTGGGCGGACTGATCGCCGACGTGAAGAACGATTTCATTCGCACCGTGTTCATCGACCTTGTGCCGGAGGCCGCGCCGGAGTTGCGCGCCGCCGTCGCGGCACTGCGGGCCCAGGCCGGTGCCTGGCTGCGCGAGGAGCAGCATTTCACCGGACTCGCGTCATATCATTTCTCGGCCGATATGCGGTATCGCGGGCAGTCGTTCGAGATCGATGTGGCGCTCGAGGAACCAGCCGTGATGGACGCCGACATTGCGCCGATCGCCTCGGCCTTTCATCGCCGGCTTCGCCGACCAGGACGCCGAGGTGCACCTGGTCAATTTGCGCCTGGTGGTCGCCGGTACCACACCGCATCCGGTGATTCCCGCCTTGCCTCGGGCAACCGATGATCCGCTACCCGACCGGATGGTTCGCGTGTGGTATGACGGCGAGGAGAGCAGGACATGCCATTGTTCCTGCGCGACGCGCTGCTGCAGGGTTGCCGTCTGTGCGGACCGGCGATCGTGGTGCAGGAGGATACCACCACCTGCATCCCCGCAGGTTTCGCCGGCGAGGTCGACGCCCACGGCAACCTCCATCTCACCTCGCAGGAGTGACGCCATTGACGATCGACAAGGTGACCCTTCAGATCATGGCGAACCACGTGCGCGCGGCGGCCGAGAACATGGCCTACACGCTGTATCGCACCGCGCATTCCACCTTCGTGAAGGAGACCGAGGACTTCACCACCCAGATCACCGACGCGGCCGGCAGTTGCGTGGGCGTTCCGATGGACCTGGGCGCGACCTGGTATCCCGGCATCACCTATGGCCGTGCCATGGCGATGATCCCAGGCTACGAACCGGGTGACATCGGCTTCACCAACGATCCGTACAGCGGGTTCGTGGCGACGCATGTGCCCGATCTGCACATGTGGAAGCCGATCTTCCACGATGGTGAGATCATCTGCTTCGCCTGCGGCCACATCCACAACACCGACATGGGCGGCGCCGTGCCCGCCAGCCTGTCGCGCGCGCTGACAGAGGTGCACCAGGAAGGCGTGCGCTTCCCGCCGATGAAACTCTATGAACGCGGGGAGCTGAACGAGTCGCTGCTGCGGGTGATGCTGCTGAACGTACGCAAACCGGAACAGAACCTTGGCGATCTGAAGGCCTTCGTTGGCGCGCTGAGTATCGGCGAGCGCAAGATGCGCACGATGATCGCCAGGTTCGGCGCCGAGCGGCTGAAGCAGGGGCTGGCAGGCTTGCAGGACTATGCCGAGCACCAGGCGCGCGAAATTCTGCGCTCGATTCCCGACGGCACGTATTTCTTCTCGGATTATGCCGATGAGGATGGGGTCAACGGCAATCCCTGCCGGCTGGCGCTGACCTTGCGCATCGCGGGCGACAGCGCGGTGCTCGATTTCACCGGCAGCGACCCGCAGCTCACCTCCGCACTGAACGTGCCGACCGGCAGCGACCCGCGCCACACGCTGTTGCTGGTCGGTGTCTATTAGGTGCTCTATACCCTGGACCCCCAGCTCGTGCTGAACGCTGGCCTGACCTGGCCGTTCACCTGCATCGCTCCCGAGGGCACGGTGCTGAACCCCACATTCCCGGCCGCCGTCGGTATGCGCAGCCTAACGTGCGGCAGGCTGCGCAGCGTGATCTTCGGGGCCTTCAGCCTCGCCATACCCGAGCGCATGCCGGCGGCACCCGCCGGATCGAGCTCGATCGTCAACGTGATGACGACCGACAACCGCACGCATCGAAGCGTGCTGGCGGCTGTCAATCCGATCGTCGGCGGGGCCGGCGGCATGCCGCACCGTGATGGCACGAATGGGTCCGGCGCCGACGGGTCCTACCTGAAGAACACGCCGGTCGAGATCACCGAGGCCGAGGTGCCGATCCAAATCCTGCGCTACGGCCTTCTGCCAGATTCAGGCGGAGCGGGCGAGCATCGCGGCGGCCTGGCGACTGCGCTGGACTTCCAGGTGTTCGCTCCACACACGCGTATAACGGCGCGTAACCGGGACCGGTCGAAGTTCCGGCCCTGGGGTATCCTGGGCGGCAAAGCCGGGGCACCATCCGACTTCATCCGCAATCCCGGCACGCCGTGCGAGCAGGTGCTGGGCAACACAGACACCGTCGCGTTGGACCCCGGAGATGTCATCCATATTCACTCGCCCGGCGGGGGCGGCCGGGGTAGCCCGCTCCAGCGCGATCCAGAACGGGTGCGGCTCGATGTCCAGCGAGGCTATGTCTCGCAGGAAACGGCCGGGGCCGAGTACGGGGTGGTGATCCGCGACGGCGTTGTCGATGAAGCAGCAACCGACGCGAGGCGCGCCGCACTGCGCGCGCGGGATACCGCTGCACATTTCGATATCGGGCCGGAACGCACCGAGCACGAGATGCTGTGGACGCGCGAGAACTATGACGGACTGACTGGCCGCGCTGCCGGTGCACTGGCGCTTCTTCGTCAAAACCAAGATTTTCGAGCTCATGCCGCAACAGCCGGACGGCAACCGGCCGACCGTGTATGCCGCCTTTTCCGCAGTGCGAGACGCCCACCCGGAAGTGCCAGACGCACCCGGGCCATAACCTGTAAGGAGACCGTCCAGAACCCGGGGGTCACGCGGCTCGGCGAAACGGGCGCCTGGCCCGCCATTTGACTGCAGCAGCTCGGACCCTTGGTGGCGCCTTGACAGACGCGGCCCCGGGGGCGCTGAGTGAGCGCTCACTCGACGGCGGAGCACGTGCGAACGAACACGCTTCTCAGTGAGTTTCAGACTGGGATCGAGAGGAGGCTTGGCATCAGCTTCCCCTCGGTCACCCGGCATCGGGTCGTGGCAGAGTTGGGCCTCGAGCCCGAGCATATCACTGAGCGGGGGGCAGTTCACGGCGGCGTGGTCATGGCGCTTGCCGATTGCGCGAGCAGTCGCGGTGCACGGCTCAACCTGCCGTCCGGACGTGCCACAGTGACGCTTGAGGCCAAGGCCAATTTCCTCGTTGCCGGCGCGGGCCAGACACTGCGGGCGGATGCGCGCCCGCTGCATCTTGGGCCATCTGTCTCGGTGTGGCGTGCCACGATGTTGCGCGACGAGCAGCCGATCGCAGACGTCACCCAGACCGAAATGGTGGTCGATGACGAGGCAGCCCACTCCATGCCGGCCCGTCCTGTGGAGCTGGGGACGGCGGCGGGAGGTTCTGGACGGGCCGGCTTGGCCGCCAGCAATTACTCGCAAGCCGTGATCGACGAGCGCTGGCGGCAGATATTGGAAGGCGCCGCGAAGGTCATTGCTGCGAAGGGGTTCGCCAAGGCGACGATCCGCGAGATCGCTGCGGCTGCCGAGATGCCAGTGCCGACAATGTATCAGTATCTTGAGCACAAGGAGGATATTCTTTACAATCTCTACAAGTTTTTCATGACCGACATCGTGGCGGCGCTCGAGCGGTCGCGTCTCGGTGAGACAGCACCGACAGAACGCCTGGTCCGCGCCGTGCGCACGATGGTCGACGTCTTCGACAAGAACCACCGCTTCATCAAACTCATGTTCCAGGAGACGCGGGCGCTTACCGCCGAGGCACGGCGCCAAGTCTATGCGTTGGATGCGCAGTATATCGCGATTTTCCGTGAGCTGATGACAGAGGCGATGCAGAGCGGCGACCTCCGCATCGGCAATGTCGAGTTGGCGGCGAATTTCGTCTACTTCCTCTGCACCATATGGCCGCTTCGCTTCTGGTCGATCGGCAAATATGGTGAAGCGGCAGTGAGCGATGCGATCGTCGATTTCGTCCTGCATGGCCTCGGGGCCGATGGGACAGCCCCTGGCCCTGAATAGGAGGCAGCTATGAAGTTTATGTTCTTTTCAGAGGCCGAGACGCTGCCAGGTGAATCGTACCAGATCCGCTATCAGCAACTGGTCGAGCAGGTCATCCATGCGGAGAAATGGGGCTTCGACTCGTTCGGTGTTTCCGAGCAGCAGTACGCGATCGGCGGCATCGCCACCTCCTGCCCGGAAGTGCTTTTCGCCTATCTTTTCCCCCTGACCAGCACGCTGCGATTCGCCCATGCGATCACGTTGCTGCCGCGCAAGATGAACCATCCGCTGCGCATCGCCTCACGCACCGCCGTGCAGGACGTGCTGTCGAACGGACGGATCGAGCTTGGTGTGGGCCGCGGCAATACGACGCTTGCCTTGCACGCCTTCGAGGTGGACCTGGAGACCAACCGGGAAGAGGTGAATGAGGGCATTCAGGTGCTGAAGAAGGCGTTCACCGAAGACCCGTTCATGTTTTATGGCGAGCATTACCGCATCCCGCCGCGTTCGCTGGTGCCGAAGCCGGTGCAGACACCTTACCCGCCAATCTACGTCGCAGCGACCAGCCTAGAGTCGCACCGGATGGCGGGCGAGCTTGGCGTTGGCGTCTATAGCTGGTCGAATTTCATGGGCTGGGACGCGCTGGCCGAATCGGTTGCTACATTCCGGAAGGCGTCGCATGCAACGAAGGCGCGTGGCGAGCACGTCAACGCCGAGGCCGGCGCTCTGCTTCAGGCTTATTGCGCCGAGACCGACGAAAGCGCCGAGGCCGAGGCCGGTGACCGTAATATCAAGTGGCTGCGCATCGCGATCGATGGCTATCCCCGGCTCGCTCGGGCGGCGCGGAGTTATGCCTATATGAACAAGATCACTGCGGTGGCTCGCAAGACCGAGGATTTCGCATATTTCACAGAAGCATCGGGCGCCGCGGTGTTTGGATCGCCGGAGAGCTGCATTCGGGCGATCGAGAGGTTCCGCGACTGCGGTATCGACCAGTTGGTGATGCGAATTGACAGCGTCTCGCACGAGAAGATCATGAAGTCGATCGAGATGTTCGGGCGCTACGTCATTCCGCATTTCAAGAACCCGCGCAATTTCATGCGGCCGGCCGAGGATGTTATGGCGGATATTCGCGCAATGCGCGAGAAGGCGCGCGCATTGGGGATTTATGCCGAGGGTCAAGGCGGACGATACCAGACGCCACCGGCCGTAGCGGGGGACTAAGAGGGTGGGCAGGATCCTTGACTTCATCACTGTCAATGTCGCGACCCGCGATCTGACTGGCACTTTGGCTGCGTGGCAGGCGCTTGGCCTGGCGAGCCTGCCAGTCGTGCATCTGCCGAAGCCGCCCGCCGAAATCACAGATGTGACGCTGCCAATCGGCCCCGTCGGCGCCGTCTCGGTGATTGCCCCGACAGGGCCTAGTTCGTCGGTGCAGCGCTTCCTGGACCGGCGCGGCGATGGCGCCTACTCGATTGCAGTGCGCGTGGACAGCCTGGCCGAGGTGATGCGCGAGTGGACAGCGGCCGGGGTGGATTGGGCGTTGGCAGAGCCGTACGAGTTCCCGCCGGGTAGCCCGGCTGGGCGCTACGTGCCGGAGCGGCTTTTGGCGAATTGGGTGAAGCCATCCTCGTTGAACGGCGTTATGCTTGAAGTGTTCGAATTTGTCGGCGCAGTGGAACGCCGCTAAGAGGCACCGGCCATGGGCGACGTCGCGGAGCGCAGCAACGAGCTGAATTTTGGCACAATCTTCGACCTACCTCTGCGTGTCTGGCCCGAGAAGCACGCCCTGATCTATGGACCGCATCGCCTGACCTATGCCGAGCTGGAGCGACGCACCAATCGGGTGGCGAACGGGCTGCGCGCGCTCGGCATCGGCGAGGGTGACCACGTCGCGGTGCTGGTCAAGAACGACCACCGCTTCGTCGAGGTGCTGCTTGGCGCTCTGCGCGCGGGAGCCACGACTACCCCGGCGACGACCCGCGCCCACTACAACACGCTCGCGCATATTCTGGTTGATTCGGCCGCACGTGTGCTGTTCGCTTCGGCTGATTACGCTGGCGAGGTACGGCGGCTCGCGGCAGAACTGTCGTTCCTGCGCCACGTCTTCGTCATAGACGCGGTTGTTGCTGGTACCAGCGCGTACGACGAGTGGTTGGCAGCGCAACCCGACACGCGCTTCGTTGCCCCAAAGCGTGCCGTCGATCTTGCGTATATCTCCTACACGTCCGGCTCGACTGGTCTCCCAAAGGGCGTGCTGCTGACGCATGGCGCGATCGCCTGGGCGACGCGCAACCTGCGTCGCGCCCTGCTGTTCGGGCCGGATGAGCGCTGTCTTCTCGCCGTGCCAATGTTTCACGCCAACGGCATGTTCGCAGGGCTGTTCTCGATGCTCGAATGCGGCGGCTCCGTGGTCATCCTGCACGACGTCAACCCCGCCGAGATGATCCGTACGATCGAGCGCGAGCGCTGCACCTATACGACGGGCGTGCCGGCCATGTACAAGATGATGCTGCGCGAGAAGGCGCTGCTCGCCGCGTCAGACTGTTCCTCGCTTCGCTTCGTCATCTGCGGTTCGTCGGAGGTGCCGGAGGACCTACTGGAGGAGTTCTCCCGCCGGCTGGCGCCGATGCTGGAGGCGTATGGCCTGACCGAGTGCGGTTTTGTCTGCAACAACCCGCGCTGGGGAATCCGCAAGCCGGGCGCGACCGGGCTGCCTTATCCGGACGTCGAGCTCCGCATCGTTGATCCCGAACGTGGCGACCACGATGTCGGGCCCGGCGAACTCGGCGAGCTCCTGGTGCGCTCCCCCGGCAATCTGGTGGGCTATCACAACCTGCCGGAGATTACAGTAGAGCGGCTGCTGCCCGACGGCTGGTTCCGCACGCGCGACATCGTCCGCGCCGACGAGCAGGGATATGTCGAGATCGTTGGTCGCATAGACGATCGCATAGGTTGTGCTGGCGAGACGATTTATCCCAAGGAAGTCGAGAATGTGCTGATGGAGCACCCCGACATCGTCGATGTCGCAGTGGTTGCCATGCCCGATGCGATCAAGGGCGAGGTCCCGGTTGCGTTCGTCGTCGCCCGTCAGTCGGACGTTCTGACGGAAGAGGGCGTGAAGCGGTTCTTCTTCGACAGAGGCGCGCCGTACATGCATCCGCGGCGCATATTCTTCCTCGACGAGATGCCGCTGACCCCGGCGAAGAAAATCGACCGGGCCGCGCTAAGCCGAGCTTTGCCCCCTCTTGAGCGCAAGTCATTGATATAGCCAGTTTTCGGTGCCGGCTACCTGTCTACGCGGTGATCGCCACGCCGAGCAATTCGAAGGCGCGACGCTGGTCGTTCGTGGACTCTTGTATGCGCGGCTGGGATGGCTGGCGTCCGTACAACTTACTTTCGGGTCGTATCTGTATCTAGGGCAGTCGATGCGATGCGTTCGGCATCCTGCGGCGCATTGGGATTAAGTTCGTTGTCAACTTAGCGGTCCTTTAACGATGGTGTGGTTCCTTGCGGCTGGTCTCGCTATGGGAGCAACCCGTGTCCACCAGTCG
>Ga0335075_10003821_pt1 | contig 23659 bp, 19 predicted proteins | sample Lox_Sample_24_FD_206723 | JGI IMG/M metagenome (GOLD analysis project Ga0335075, IMG submission 206723) | Soil microbial communities from Loxahatchee National Wildlife Refuge, Florida, United States - Lox_Sample_2.4 | ecosystem: Environmental > Terrestrial > Soil > Wetlands | place: USA...
GGTGGGGATCTACTTGCGACCCGGGATCGAGGGCGACGACTTCGTGGCGCAGGCGTTGGGCAACCTGGCCGCGTATCGACTGGCGGCCCAGCGTCACGAACGTCTGATCTGGCAGGTGCTCCGCGTGAAGACCTCGTCCGCTCAGCATCACTATCGGCTGGTTCTCCGCCACCCGGATCGAACGCTCGACCTCGGGCTCAAGGCCGACCTCGGGGAGGTCCTCAACCGCCTCTCGGATCTGACCCAGGATCAGCTGGCCGACCAACTGCGGGAGGCCGAGCGGGCCGGACTCCACGAGGTAAAGCTCCGGTCGGTGGAGGAGGACGTCGACTACTGGCAGGACGACTTCTGGAACTGGATCGGGGGCCCCGGCGGCTTCGCTCCACCGGATGGCACGCTTTAGGCACTCGGTTTGTGCGCCGCATTTCCCCTCGCTGCCCCCCGCGAAATCCGGCTGTCGACGCCCTCACGGATAAGCCGCGCTCGATGCCCGCGCGAGACCGTGAATCTCAATAATTCCGCCAGCCTGTTCGAGCTCGGCAGACGTGGACGACTCGTCGGACCCGGTTGCACGGACCGAGCGTGACGGGATCTCGCGCGAAGTAGTCTCGGACCGACCCGCCCGGACGACGAAGGCGCCGGGAAGGGCGGTGTGTTTCGCATTGTTCCTCGCGATCTTCCTTGCGATCGTCGGCGTCATCTTGGGGACGGGGACGTTGCTGATCGCCCCACCGTTCGCCGTCACCGCCTACCTGGTGGTGTTCAATCGGAGTAGCCACTACTCGGAACCCCGGGCCATTCTCGCCTCCTACCTCGTCGTCATCGCCACTTCCGAGGGATTCCAGTACCTACTCGGCCTCTCGACCGCCGCCCTCGTGCTCAATGTCATCGTTGTCGCGGCCTTCATCGCGTTCACGCGATACTCCCATCCACCCGCCCTCGCACTCACAATTTTTTCGTACATCGTGCATGACTCCCTGAGCTTCGTGCTGAGCTCCCTCGTCGTACTGGCAATCGTCATAGTGGCCGATGTCGGTATAGAACGACACTGGGCGACCCGCAGCTCCGCCGCCAGCTGAGCTTTTGCACCACGCACAGGGGGAGGGGCGTCTCTTGCAGCGAAGGACGGCGGGGAGGCTGTGGGCCGGCTGGGGTATACTGCTTCCGCCACGTTGGCCGATAACGGGTCGCCGAGCACCCCTCTCCGAACGATGGGTGAAGGCGAGGGTGGCGTGGGCGACGGGGATTCCGCCCGGGTAACGACGGTACCGCAGGCACGAACACTCGCTTGAAGCTCTTTCCGAGCGTGGCTCCCAGTTTGGGCCCTCGGGATGGGATGGGGAACGCGATGTCAGCGCGCGGCGCGCTTTGAAAGTACGCGGATATAGCCTTATCCTAGGCACTAAATATCTTCGTGGACACGAGGACCCTTCGTGGGTCGTCGTCCCGACGTACTCATTGTGGTCCTAGACACGGTCCGCTGGGACGCGGTCTTCACCGGGGACCGAGTTCGGGCTACGCTACCGAATCTAAGTGAACTCGCCCGGGCCGGAGTGAGCTATCCTCGCGCGATCGCCCCGGCCAACTGGACGTTACCTTCCCACTACAGCCTCCTCTCGGGGCTGTATCCGTGGGAGCACGGTGTGACCGAGCTCGGGTCGGTGCCACGGGTGTGCCACCGGCCGTTCTCCCGGGACGCGCGCTCCGAGGGCTACGCCACGGCATCCTTCTCGGCCAACCCCTACCTCTCCGACGATACGGGATTGACCGCCGGGTTCCAGACCGCGCTTTGGGGGCAGTTCCTCGAGTGTTCTGCCCGAGGAGTTCCGGCCATCGCTCGCCCGCGAGGTCGAGGGCCGAACGGGCGTGGGGACCGCTCTCCCGTCGAAACGGACCCCCGGCCCACCTACGCGCCGCCTCTGAGCGCCTTGGAACGGCTCTGCCGACCCTGGTTCGCGTGGCCTGACGTCATCTCCCACGCGATTCGCTGCGTCCAGCATCCGAACGTGGCGGGTGAACCCCGGGTTTCTCCCTGGATCGAAGGGGCCTTCGACTCTTGGCTCGGATCGGTGCCTTCTTCGACGCCCGCGCTCGGTCTCGTGAACTTCATGGACGCCCACGAACCCTATCTGGGATTGGCCCCCCACAATGCTCCCTGGGGCCAGCGGACGACCCTTTGGGCCGCGAATCGCCTCGCCTCAATGGCGTACGCCCGCGGGGACGGTGCCCTTCCCCCGAAGGCCGCGACCTTCCTTCGGAACCTCTACGATCTCGCGGTTCGAGGATTAGACCTCCGGCTCGGCCGGCTGCTTTCGCTGTGGGGGCAGCACCGTGATATCGATGGGTCGCTCGTCATCGTCGTCTCCGACCACGGTCAAGCATTTGGGGAGGGGGGCGAAGTCTACCACGGCTTCGGGACCGAGGAAGCGCAACTTCGGGTCCCGCTGATCATGCGGTACCCCCATGGCGATCGGGCCGGTTCCATCGTACCGGACTGGTACTCCACACGAAGGATCGCAGGACATGTTCGAGAGGTGATTCAACGCGACGTGAGTCCCGAGGCCGAGACGGTCACCGACCGGCGGGCGGTCCAACCAACGGTGGTCTGGGGGCTTGGCAGCCGTCGCGGCTCGTCCGCGGCGCTCCCGAGCCAGGGCAGTACGTCCGGTTCGCCCCGCCCGCTGCAGGTCGTTGGGTTCGTGGACGGCGGCCGCGTGATCTTCGATCCCGCGGGTGCTACAGCCTTCCGACCGGAGTGCCCGGCGTCGTTCGCCCGGGCCGACCGCGGAACCGACGCAGTTCTCACTCTCGACGAGAGGGCGCGCCTTGAGGGGATCCGGATCGTCGCCGGACTACGCCCCTCGGTCCGTCGCTCCACCCCGACCGTGTCGACTCGCCTCGCGAGCTGGGGATACACCTGAGCCCTTGGTTCGCCGTCCCCTCGATCCACTGGGCTCCGCTTTACGACATGCGGAGCCCAGGGCCGGTGCGAGTCCCGGGCCCTTACCTCGGCCACCCCGGGTCTTCTGCGGAACTGTCGCGAAGGAGCGCTTCGACGGCCGCCCGGGCGCGCTCGATCTCGAGCCGCTCACCGGCTCGATAGACCACAAGCCATTAGGGGCTCGTTGATGGCCGGGACCGTGGCCGAAGCTCCTCCGGGCCGGACTCGCCTTCTGCTCTCGATGCTCGTATTCGGCGACAGAGAGGCTCGACGCCATCGCACGGGGACGCTGCGGCGTTGGCACGAGCTCGGATGGCAGACCTGGGTCTGGACCCGGTGGTCGCTCCTGGGCGTCTCCGGTGCACGAGTTCCGTTGTTTCCGTCTCGGCTGGACTTGCTGGACGCGGCCGCGCGTGAGTCGCCGCCGGGCGGTTTGTGGCTCGAGTTCGGGGTGTTTCGGGGAGAGTCGATCAATCGGCTCGCGCGACATCGGGCCGACGCGGTCGTCGGATTCGACTCGTTCGTGGGCCTGCCCGAGAAGTACGGGGGGAACTTGGGCCGGGGGGCCTTCTCGTTGGAGGGTCGTCTCCCCCCCGTCGCCTCGAATGTTAAGCTGGTCAAAGGCTGGTTTGCCGAGACCCTCCCGCGGTTTCTCGCGGAACATCCCGAAGCGGCGGTCTCGCTGTTGCACGTCGACTCCGACCTCTACGAGAGCGCGCGTCTGGTGATGGAGCAGCTCGGAAGTCGTCTGGGACCGGGGAGCGTGATCGTGTTCGACGAGTTCGTGGGGTGGTTAGACAACAGCGAGTACCGGGCATTCTTCGAGTTCCAGCGGGCATCGGGGTTGGGTCACCGGTACATCGGTTGCTCACCGAGCGGGTCGGTCGCACTGCAACTGACCGCGTGATCCACAGCGGGCGGATCCGCCCGAGTGGCACGGTCGTTCCGGTTGAAGCGCGGGTCGAGAGCCTCGCGCACATCTGCGCCCGGACTTTGAGTGTGAGGTCACGGGGCCGCCGTGGCTCCCCGAAGGCGACTGCGGAAAGCGCCCGGACCGCTGGAAGGGCGCGAGCCCGCGCGCGGCCGAGTCAGACCCGGTCGTCGAGCAACAGCTCGATCATGCCGCAGTCGAACGTCGGGAGTCCGGTACGGCGGGCGACATCTGAACGCTCCGCGAAGCTGTCGTCGACGAAGATCGCGCCCCGACGCGCCTCGATGACTTCGGCCTTGGACGCACCGACCGGAACCGGCCGAATCTCGTCGAAGATCTCTGAGAGCCGGTGACGACGCAAGGTCGCCGCGACGCTGCCCGCGTGACGCGTGACCAGAATCAGTCGAACCCCGCGGGCTTTGCTGTCGTAGAGGAACCGGAGCACTTCGGGGTTGGGCCGGCCTCGGACGATGAGTGTGTCGTCGAGGTCCACGTACGCCCGACGGAACTTGAGCGGGTGAACGAACCGGTTCGTAAGAGCCCGGTCCATGCGCACCGGAAACTCGTTCGTGAGCACCCGGACGTCCCGATCCAGCGCGTCGAACACGCTCAGCAGGGGAAGGTTCGCGCCGAGCACACGGTCCATGGCCATGGACCCCGCGACGCGGGGCGCCACCTCAAGGAGGGCGAGGCGGCCTCGTGCGTCCCGCTTCAGCTGAAAGAACCAGGCCCCACGAAACCGCAGCCGACTGCCGATGCGACGGGCGATCCGCGCGAAGACCGGATCGGTCTCGGCGACGGTGTCAACCGCGATTCCGTTCCGGACGCGAACCCGTCGTCGACCCCCGACGTACTGGAGGACGCCCCGCCGATCGGTGAAGCAGTCGACGGTGTACTCCGCCCCCGGAAGGTACTCCGACACGACATACCGGTCGCGGTCGCCTGCGGTCAGTCGGGCCAGCTCCTCTGGGTCTCGGACGAGATGGGTGTCCTGAGATCCCTGTCCGCGGTCCGGCTTGACGAAGACCGGATAGCGCGCGACGCGGGTCGGCGCGTACGTCCTAGGCACGCGCACCGCCCCCTTGAGGGCGGCGTACGTCGCGCGCTTCGAACGGCACACGAGGCAGGTCCGGAGCGGCGACATGACCACCCGAGCCGGGATCCCCGATGCGGACCGTGCGAGTGCGACGGTCACGTCGTCGTGCGCCGGATAGATCAGATCGATCCGGTCCCGTCGGACCACTCGCGCGAGGGCGGGTCGCCATCGAGGATCGGAGACCGGAGGGACCGTTCGGTGCCGAGCGAAAACATACGGTGCGTGGCTGGAGACCGGCGCTCCGGCGGAGTAGAGCTGCAGGTCTCGACGCCAGCGGAGGGAGCGCCAGATCTCGAGCCCGCTCTCGGTGCCACCCGGGAAGACGAGGACACGGACCGGCTCCACCGTCGGCCGGCCCGTTCTTGGCTCGTGCCCGGGCGCCGGTTTCGCCATCTCTTCGCCGCCCCGCTCGGCCCGCTACAGGCGGATGCGCGATGCATCGCCGACCAACAGGCTTACCTCGTGGGCCGGTAGTTGGGTCGCTTGCACGATCGCATTTCGTCCGACGAGGCTGTCCACGAGATGTACGGTGCCGGAGATCCGGGCCCCCTCGAGGACGATGCTATGGCGGACCGAACACCCCCGAAGCTCTACCCCATCCCCGATCGCGGCCTCCGGGCCCACGCTGGTGCCGGGCGTAAGGCGAACTCCCGAGCCGATGACCGATGGTCCTTCGAGCACGACGCCGGGTTCGATCACACAATCGGTCCCGATCTCCACGGATCCGTGGACCTGCACGCCGTCCGGAAGGGGCGATCGACGAGTGAACTCCGAAGCGCCCCGGCTGTTCAGCACGAGATCGTTGGCGTGGAGCAGGTCCTCGGGGCCCCCCGTGTCCTTCCACCAGCCGAAGATCCGATGGGGGAGCACGGATCCGCCGGCGCGCACCAGTTCCTGGATCGCGTCCGTGATCTCGAGCTCCCCGCGCGCTGAGGGCTTGAGCTCCCGGATGACCTCGTGGATCTTGGGCGAAAAGACGTAGACGCCCACGAGCACCAAATGGCTCCTCGGTTTCCGGGGCTTTTCCTCGATCGACACGATGCGCAGCCCTTGGAGCTCGATCACGCCATACTTGTTCGGCTCGGCGACCGCGGTGACTCCGAGGACCGCGTCGGGATGCTGAGTGTCAAACAGGTCCACGAACGACTGGACGCCGTGCTCGAGCAGATTGTCACCGAGGTACATCAGGAATGGGGCGTCCCCCAGGAAGTCCCGGGCACAAAGGACGGCATGGGCCAGGCCGCGGGGCGGTCCCTGTTCGATGTATGTGACGTGTAGGCCGAAGGCCGAGCCGTCGCCGATCGACTCGCGGATCCCCTCCTGGATGGGCCCAAGCACGATACCGACCTCGACGATCCCGGACCGGGCCATTTGCTGGAGTCCGTAGAAAAGGATCGGACGGTTGGCAATCGGGATCATGTGCTTGTTCCCCGTGAACGTCAATGGCCTCAATCGAGTGCCGTGCCCGCCCGCTAGGACGAGCCCCTTCACGCGTTCCCTCCGGTTCCCGACGACAGCAGAGGGGACCACCAGTCGCGGTGCTGCCGGTACCACTCGACCGTGCGTCGCATCCCCTCTTCGAAGGGAGTCTCCGCCGCCCAACCGAGCTCGAGCCGAGTTCGTGTCGGGTCCAGCGCATAGCGTCGATCGTGTCCCGGTCGGTCCGGAACGCGCCGCACGAGAGACGGTGGCGCTCCCAGAAGGCGCACCACCTGGCCAACGACGTCGGCGTTCGAACGCTCGCTCTCGGCGGAGATCAGGTACGTACGACCGGGGGAACCTCGCGACGCGATTTCGATGAGCGCGCGGCAATGGTCCTCCACGTAAATCCAGTCGCGGACGTTCCGGCCGTCCCCGTACAAGGGAAAGGGCTCTCCCGCGAGCAACCGAACGATCGCGAGCGGAATCAGCTTCTCCGGGTGCTGGAACGGACCGAAGTTGTTGCCACAGTTCGAAATCGTGGTCTGGAGCCCGTACGTCTCCGACCACGCGCGGACTAGGTGGTCGGCGGCGGCCTTGGATGCGGCGTAGGGGCTTCGCGGCGCGTACGGCGAGTCCAGCGTGAACCTGTGCGGGCTGTCGAGTGGCAGCGAGCCGAAGACCTCGTCGGTCGAGACGTGGTGGAAACGGGCGACGTCGAGCCGGCGCGCGCATTCCAGGAGGTTCGCGGTGCCTTCCACGTTCGTCCGCACGAAAGGCATTGGTTCCGCGATCGCCCGGTCGTTGTGGCTCTCCGCAGCGAGGTGGAGGACTAGCTCCGCTCCCCGCATCGCATTTAGCACGGTGTCCCGATCCACCACGTCCCCCCGAACAAACGAGAACCCGGGTGAGCCTTCGAGCGCCGCGAGGGACACGCGGTGCCCCGCGTACGTGAGCGCATCGAGCACCACGAGCTCGTCCGTCGGTCGCAGCGCTCGCCAGAGATGGGCGAGATTCGAGCCGATGAAGCCGGCACCGCCCGTGAGCAGGACCCGCACACCCGGCGAGGAGGTCCGACCCTTTATGGAACTTGCCCCGGGGGGGCCATCACGCTGCGCCGCAGAGCCGGACGACTCGCGCCACCTCGCGAACGTCCCGGAGGGGGAGGTCGGGGTAGAGTGGGAGGGTCAGCACCCTGCTCGCAATTTGCCGGGCCACGGGTGTGGACCCGGTCAGCGACCTCGCGAACCGAAACTCATTGGTCGGCGGGTAGAAGTACTTCCGGGCGAAGATCCGACACGCGGCCAGAGCGGCATAGGCCGCGTCCCGGCGCCGCCGGTTCTTCAGCAATACCGGCATGTACGGGTGGCTTGGCCGGCGAGCTGTCATCCGCTGGAACTCGACCCCGGCGCCTTCCAGCAGGTCCCGATAGAGGTGGTAGCGCTCCGTCCGTGCCCGGATCCATCCGTCAACGTACCGAAGGTTGGCGAGACCCATGGCGGCCTGGGCCTCGGTCATCTTGCCGTTGATCCCAGGGTACCGAATCTGCTCCCGTCCCTCGAATCCGAAGGTTCGAAATTGGCGGACTCGTCGATCGATGGCGACCCTCGGCGAGCTCACGGCTCCCCCCTCCAACGTGTGGAAGGTCTTCGTGGCGTGGAAGCTAAGCGTCGACGCGTCGCCCCAGCGTAGGATGGGGCCGTCGTCGCTCCGCGTACCGAACGCGTGGGCCGCGTCGAAGATCAGCCAGCGACCCGCCTGCTTTGCCCATCGCGCGAGAGCTGCACCCCCGGCTGGGTTCCCGAAGACATGGACCGCGAGCACCCCGACAACATCCGGAGCGTCGGCCGCGGCGACCGCCTCCGGGTTGAGATTGAAGGTCTCGGGATCGATGTCCACGAACCTAGGGATGAATCCCTCCCAGAGCAGCGCGGTCGTGGTCGCGGCGTACGTGAACGGGGTGGTCAGCACGACGCCCCGGCGCTCGCTCACGGCACGCAACGCGAGCTGTAGCGCGATTGTGCCATTGGTGGTGGTTGCGATCCGTGGCGCCTCCAGATAACGCGCGAGCTGTCGCTCCAGCCGTCGCACGAGCACCCCGTCGTTCGTGAGCCACCTGCGTTTCCACGCGACGTCAAGCAGACGATCGAACTCCCTGCGAGGAGGCAGGGCCGGCCGCGCGACATAGATCGGCCGTCGAGGGTGGGGGTTCGATCGCTGGGTCGGGCTCATTGGGGGAAGCGAGGCGTCGGCCGCGGAAAAGAGTCTTGCTCGAGGCGGGCGACAAGGGCCCGGGTCTCAGTGCGGGATTTACACGTGCGTCAAAAGGGCTTTTATAAGAAGTGCCGAGTGATGAGTTGGAAGGGTCGGTGGGAGCCGGGTTCGACCCATGAGAGCGCAAGTCTGTCGGGTTCGGTTCGGTGAACCGGGGCCTAGCACTCGGTGAGTTTCGAGAGGCCGGGAGGATTCGGTGGGTACAAGCGAGCTGAGCGCCGATCGTCCACTTCCCTGGGACTTCCACGGCCTCCCGGGCGGGATGCCCTTCGCGTACAGCTCCCCGAAGGAGGCCGATCGTCCGACGGCATCGCCCCCCCGCGTCCTTGTGACGGTGCCGGTACACAACGAGGTCGAGCGGCTGATTCGCTCGATCGATCAGCTCGACCGGACCTTCCGTGAGTCGGGCCTGTCGTACACTCTCTCCGTGGCCGAGGATGGGTCAACGGACGGGACCAAGGCTCTACTGACCCTGCTCCCAAGCCGATACCCCGGGATGCTGATCCAACAGGCGGTCGATCCGCTCGGGCGCGGCCGTGCGCTCCGGCAGCTCTGGTCGGGTACAGCTGCCGACGTTTACTGTTTCACCGATGCGGACCTGGCGGCAGGATCGGACGCGCTGGTCGAGGCAGTGCGAATGGTGATGGACGGCCAACCGATCGTCGTCGGCTCCCGATACGCGCCCGGCGCCCACACGACTCGGCCTTGGGTCCGGTCGCTGGTCTCGCGGGGGTACAACGCGCTGCTGCGCTTCTTGTTCGACGAACGCATCTTCGACCACCAGTGTGGCCTCAAGGCATTCAGCGCAAAGGCGATCCGTCAGCTCCTCCCGGCGACGCGAGAGGACTCCTGGTTCTGGGACACGGAGATCCTCATCCTTGGACTTCAGGCCGGATATCCGATTCGCGAACTGCCCGTGAAGTGGATCGAACAGAAGACGAGCCGCACCCGCTATCGGCGTCTCGGCTCGGATCTTTACCTCCACGGGTCGGGTATCGTGCGACTCCGATCCCGGGTCATCGGCGCGATCCGCCGTCGGTCGGCTCGCGCGCAATCGACCTTCGACGACCCGACGCAGACGGCGGCACCGGAGCCGTAGCGATCGACGCTCTGGGACCTCGCCCCACCACTATTAAGTCGAATCGTCCCTCGGGCCCCCACGCTTGCCGTCGGCGTCCGGTCGCACCTCGGTTCGGGTCCCGTGCTCGAGCGTCCTCCCGCCGGTCGAGGGTGAGAATAGTCGGGTGAGATGGCGCAAGGGGTTGCGGGGGCATCGATGCCCCGAGAGGTACTGAGCCGGCTCGTGAGCTGGTGGTCCCATGCCTATCGGCGGGCCCCGTTCATCTCCATCCTTCCGTTCTGCGCCGTCTACACCGCCTACTGGTTCTGGCTCGCGCTCCAGCGGTTCTACTCTTTCCACACCGCCGTGTACGACCTAGGCATCGAGATGCAGGGGGGCTGGCAGTTCACGCAACCTTCGCTCTGGAGCACCCCGATCGCGTATCTGGGGGCGGTCGGGTACGTGCCGACCCGGTTCGTGTTCTCCCCGGTCACCATCGGCGCCGACTACCCCGTCCTTCTCCTCTTTCAGGCCCTCGCGCTCGCGTCGGGGGCTGTTGCGGTCCACCTGATCGCCCGGCACCACCTCGGGGGAAACTGGGCGCCGTTCGCTTTCGCGAGCGCCTATCTGTTGTACCTTCCCCTGGCGGGACTCACTTGGTTCGACTTCCATTGGGAAGCGCTGTTCGTCCCCTTGTTCCTCTTCGGCTACCTGCTCGCGATCCGCCGGCAGTACTGGGCGGCCTCGATCCTGATCCTCTTGGGAGGGATGACCACCTATCCGTATCTCATCCTGCCCGCCCTATTCGGCTGCGTCATCGCGATCGAGGCCGTCTGGCCCCGGATCCAACGATCCGGCGTGATCGACCGGAGCAAGCTGTGGTTCGCGGCGATCCTCGTCGTGGTCTCCATCGGGTTTCTGGCGTACCAAACGGCGTACCTCTCGTCGTTCGAGTGGTCGTCCTTTGTCCGTTTGTCCGTGCTCAGCTCGACCGCGCACGCGAGTGGCAGCTCGACCACTGCGGTGATCCCGTGGACTCGCCACGGGGTCGTTCTGCTGCTTGTCCTGGGCCCCATGATGTTCCTGCCGATCTTCTCGCCGAAGTGGACGGTCATGTTGCTGCCGTTCGCCGGGCTCGTGACCCTCTCAAGCTGCTGGTGCTACACCTACCCCGCAATCTTACAACTTCAGTACGGGGCGCTTGCGATTCCGATCGTGTTTGCCGGGGGTCTGGAGGTCCTCGGAAGGGCCCGAAGCCCGCCTCGGGCGGCGTTGGCACCCCCTCACAAACGATCGGCCCGGATCCGATACCGATTGACCCGCGTGCCGTGGAGGCTCCCCTTTCGAGTAGGCCCCCGCGGTTCGACCGCCACCGCTTCTTCGGTCCTCGCCATCGGAGTCGCGCTGGCCCTAGTCTTCCAGCCGTACGGGCCGCTGAACCAGTCGGGCCCCGCACCCTTCCCGCTGGGACAGCTCGAGGGGAACAGGACCCTCTACAATGAGTTCGTGGGACTTCTTGGGCTCGTTCCGCGCTCGTCGCCGTACCTGTTGATGCAGAACGACATGGCGATCGCGCTCCCCCGGTCGCTGGTGTATGCGCAAACCCCCCTCACTTCATCCGAGACGAAGTGGGTGAACGCCACGGCCTGGGATGCCCAAGAGAATCGATTCGGACTCCAGTTATTCAACGGGACCACCGTCTTCGCGCAGATCGCGTACGCCATCGACAACCCCCAGGGGCCCACTTTCCTGGCCGGCGCGAGCAACACGACGATGTTCGACTTCACGCGCGTGCTGTACGGCTCGGGCGAGTACGGAGTGCTCGGCGAAGCTTCGGGGATGCTGCTGCTGGAACGCGGCTACGTCGGCGCCCCGCAGATGTACGTGCCGTACGGCCAATACGTGCCGGCGAGCGCACTTCACACCTGGCAGACGAATCAGACCTCCGGTACCCCGGTGATCGAGCGTTCGAACGTGACGGATGGCCGGGTTTGGTGGGGTCCGTTCATCACCCTATCCCCGGGGAACTACACCGCGACGATGTGGCTCGAGAGCTCGGACGTTGACGCCGCCAACTCGATCGAGGTGCAGGCGGTCACCAACCTCGGCAAGAACGTGCTGCACACCGAATCGATTTCGGGGAGCCAGTTTCAGGCCGCAGACACCTGGCAGCCGTTCACCATCAATTTCACCCTCAACAACACGTACAACGAGATTGAGATCGCGACGTGGAACGCGAATTGGGCCGGAACGATCGCGATCGAGGGAATCGGCTTTGACCAGACGGCCGTTGCGGCGAATCCGCTCGATTGACCGCGACCGTTCGCTTAGGCGAACCCCGCCCGACGGAAGAACTCCTCGTACTCGCGTCGGGCGCGCAAGGCGCGGTAGTGATCCCCCGAGCCACGGTAGAGTTCGCAGTTTCGCCGGCGGCCGTCGCTGATCTGCTCGAGCGCGCGGCAGGCTTCGGCCCATCTCTCTACGTCCTGCGGCGGGACCATCGTCCCGTCGCCCCGGAGGATCTCCTCGAAAATCGGGACTTCCGACGCAACGATGGGTGTCTGCGAGTTGATTGCCTCGATCAACGGCACTCCGAACCCCTCGTCGAGCGATGGGGCAAGGAGGGCGTCGACAGCGTTGAACCAGAGCGGGTACTCCAGGGCCGGCACCTGCGTCCTTGCCAGTAGGCTCCCGGGCGGGAAAGCCGCCGCGATCCGTTCGGATGGTCCGATGCGTACGATCTGGAACTTTTCGCCGAGTCGTTTCGCGAGCCGCGGCAAAAGATCGAGATTTTTCCGCGGAATGTCGAGACCCACGCTCAGCAGAAGCGTGCGGTTCATCGGCAACCCAAGCCGAGCCCGCGCCCCCTCCCGCTCGCGATAGGTGAACTGATCCCCGGTCCAGTTGTGGATGACCGTGGGATCCAGTTCCGGGTGGACGGCGCGCAGCCGGTCCCGGGTGGTGGCGCTCACCGCGGCGAGCGCGCGGAGTTGGTGAGCGCGTGCGATCTCCCGGTAGAACAGCAGCCGGAATCCCGGCGGCGACGCACTCTGCCGGCTCGGGTTGAGGTACCCCACATCGTGGACGAGACCGGTGAGATTGGGTTGATCACGTACCAGGTGGAAAAAATGGGGCGACGTAAGGTGAACGGCACGGAACCGGCGGATCCGTCTCCCCCACGACGAGGGCGTATAGAGCGACGCAAATACCGCTAGACCCGCGGGGTTCCACCGAGGCCGTACGACCTCGTCAAACCCCGACTCGGCGTCGTGTGGGTGGGCCTTGAACAGTACGAGCGACTCGGTAAGCCCCAGCTTCGCGATCTCGGACGCGACCGACCCGTGACCCGTGGCAATCGGGTACACTGACACGACGGCGGAACCGGGGATGGTCCCGCCCGGTGCGCCGGCCGCCGGACCGGCAGGGGGCGCATCGTCGTCGGTAGATCGGAGCTCGACCACGATCCCCGGTCCTCGTGCGGCCAAGCAGATATAAGGGGGCCGGACCGAGCGCCTTCGACGTCGAATGCGGATCGCAGTCGTGAGCGCCTACAAGCGCTACACGGGGGCCACGCTCGCGGCCCGGGTCTATTTCAACGCGTTCCAGCATCTCGGGCACGCGCCCTCCTGGTACCAGTGCGTCTCGTCGGAAGATCGCGAGAACTGGGACACCAACGGCAACGTGATCCAAGGATGGACTCCTCTCGGCGATGCATTCAACCTCGTGCTCGACGCGTTCACGGTCTTTCCCCGTCGGCTCGCGAGCCTGACGGAGGAACTCGTCTTTCTGAGCGACCCGATCCTCCTGAACGTGGCACCCCGAGTGCCCCGTTCGGTCCTCCTGGTACACGACATGCGTGAGTTCGACCCCCAACGTCGCAGCTGGCTCGCGACGCGGATCTATCGGCGGCTCTACCGTCACTTGGACCGTGTCGACCAGATCATCTGTGTCTCCCATGCAACGGAGGACCGCCTTCGCGCCATCGCCCGCCCTCGCTGCCCCGTTGTCACGGTGCATCATTGCGCTCAGCTGTCCGGGGATCCGGACGCACACCTCGCGACGTCGCTCCGGCGGCTGCAGGATCAGCGAGAGATCAATATCGGTTATCTGGCCGCGGATCGCCCGTACAAGCAGGTCGAATTCTTTGCGCGTCTCGCTTCGCAACTTCGCGAGCCGTACCGGGGGGTGTCGTTCCGATTCCACCTCCTCTCCGAGCTCCGACCGGAGACCAAGCGTCGGATCGACGCGCTCCCCGGGTCGAACCTTTCCATCTACTCGCGCGTCGACGATCTCGAACAGTTCTATGCGGCCGTGGACGTCCTGGCTCACCCGTCGCAGGAAGAGGGAATGGGGCTCCCGGTCGTCGAGGCAATGCAGTTCGGCATCCCGATCGTGGGCGCGAACATACCCGCGCTCCGGGAGATCGTGGGCCCCGGCGGCACGCTGGTGGATGGGTTGGACCTCGAGCGCTGGGCGAGCCCACTGAGGGACCTGACGGACGCGGGATCCCTCGCCGCTGCATCGAGGGCCTCGCGGGATCGAGCCCCCGAGTTCAGTCCGGGGGCCTTCGAGGCTAGAGTACGCGCGGTGTTCCCGGAGCCCCATCCATGACGTCGCCCGCCCCGCCGATGCCCGCCCCGGCCGTCGACGCCCTCGAGGAACCCCCACGGATCTCTGTGGTCGTGATCGCCCACGAGCGGCCGACCTACCTGGGCGAAGCACTGCGGAGCGTCTCGGCGCAACAGATCCCGGAGGGCCGGGTGGAGAAGATTCTCGTGAAGAACTTTCACGATACGGCGACCGACGCGTTGTGCGTCGAGCTCGGCGTCGAGAACATTTTCTGCGGCGAGCAGAGCGCCACGCTGAAGGTTCGGACCGGGCTCCACGCCTGCAGGGCCCCGATCATCACCATGCTCGACTACGACGACCGGTATCGTGCCGGCCGACTCGCCCGGGTTTTGGGGGAATTTCGGGCCAATCCTCAGCTGGGCTTTTTTCGCAACGGCATGGCCGTCATCGACGGTTCCGGGGCTCCGTTCCCCCCGCGGGAGCTGCCGCTAAGCCTCGCGTGGATGGGTCGTCATCGCCGGATCCTTCTGCGCGATGCGGACAAGGGCCATACGAGCCCCCGCCTGCATGCCTCGCGCCCCGACTTCTGTGTCAGCACGATGGCCTGGCGGCGGGAAGTGTCGGCCGACCTCGATCCATATTGGAACCGATTGAAGTTCTCCGCCGACTCCCTACTGTTCGCGGCCGCCTGGGCCTCACCCTACGACCTCGTCATCGAGCCCACGCGTCTTACGGAGTATCGGATCCACGGGGCAAACGTGAGCGGGGTCGCGCGGGGTGGCGCGGCGATCACCCCCCAGCGCGAGGCGTGGGAGCGGCAACGCACGTCGGATCTCGAGGTACTCGAGCAGTTCGCCGCGCAACACGATCGACCGGAGCTCCTCCTCGACCTTCGTCTGAGGTCGTACCGGGACCGGGTCGCCCGCCGACTGGGTGCCCCGGAAGCGCACCGTGCCGACGCGCGCGCACTGGCCGCCGAGCTTCCATCTCTCCTTCAACCCCCGACGTCGGTCGGCCTGTTGCTCCAGTCGTCGGTGTGCCTCGGTGCCTCGTTCCTCTCGCCCTCCCTCGGCCGATGGGTCGCGTCTCACACCACGTGAGGCACTCTGTCTTCCACCCGCGCGAACCCTCCTCCCGTCGGGTGGAGAGACCGAGTTCCCGACCGGGAGTGACCCGGCAACCGTCACGTTGAGCATTGGCCCTCGGGGATTCGTGTCTGAGTTCGAGATGACCGGATCGACGGTCCTAGGGCACGGAGAGCCGCGCCTCTGCTCGATTTCGCTTACGCAACTCACGGCACGAGCCGGAACCCGCCGCGGCGGGCCGGGCGCCCTCGACTCCGGAGCCGAGCGGGCGGTCGAGTACCCTCGGGCTCCGCGCCCGCGGGTGGAGACCGGCCGTGAACCCTATGAGGAGCCGCCGCTGGTCGACCGCGGTGCCCGACCGCAGCGCGCTGATCACGGGGATCACCGGGCAGGACGGCTCGTACCTGGCGGAGCTGCTCCTTTCGAAGGGGTACCGGGTCTTCGGGCTCGTGCGGCGGCTGAGCAGTCCCAACCTGACCCACCTCGCCGGGGTGCGGGACCGGGTCGAGATCCTGGACGGCGATCTGATCGACCCGTCGTCCCTCGCCCAGGCGGTCCGACGCGCGGAGCCGGACGAGGTGTACAACCTCGGCGCTCAGTCGTTCGTCGGGACCTCGTTCGCCCAGCCGGTGCTCACGGGAGAGATCACCGCCCTCGGAGCGCTCCGACTGCTCGAGGCGGTGCGCACCCACGCGCCCCACGCCCGCGTCTACCAGGCGTCGTCGAGCGAGATGTTCGGGCACGTCGACCGGGAGCCCCAGGACGAGACGACCCCGTTCCACCCCCGCAGCCCCTACGGGGTCGCGAAGGTGTATGCGTACTTCGCCTCGGTCAACTACCGCGAGGCGTACCAGATGTACGTGGCCAACGGGATCCTGTTCAACCACGAGTCCCCTCGCCGCGGCCTCGAGTTCGTGACCCGCAAGATCTCCCACGGCGTCGCGCGGATCGCGGCCGGCACCCAGAAGGAGCTGGTGCTGGGCAATCTCGACGCCCGGCGGGACTGGGGCTTCGCCCCCGACTACGTCGATCTGATGTGGCGCATGCTCCAGGCCCCGCAGCCCGGGGACTTTGTCGGTGCGACGGGGGAGTCCCACACGGTGCGCGAGTTCGCGGAGGCGGCGTTCGCCGCGGCGGGCCTCTCCGACTGGGAGAAGTACGTCCGCACCGACCCCAGGTTCGCGCGGCCGTCCGAGGTGTACAACCTGCGCGGAGATGCCACGAAGGCGAAGCGCGAGCTCGGATGGACCGCGACCACCCGGTTCGCCGAGCTGGTCCGGATCATGGTCGAGGCCGACCGCGCCCGCGAGCGGTAGCCCGGGGTTGGCGCGGTCCGGGCGGACCCGCTCTCCGTGGGGTAAGCTCGTTCCCCGGACCTCCCCGATGGATTATCCCCGCGGGGCGGTTCAAGAGCTCGAGGAGACATGTTGCGCATCGCCGTCGTCGTCGGAAGCACCCGGCCCCACCGCAACGCCGAAGGAGTCGCCCGCTGGGTCCTTCAGCAGGCCCGCCAGCGCTCCGACGCCGAGTTCGAGCTCGTCGACCTCAAGGACCATCCGCTCCCGATGCTGGACGAGGCGATCCCGCCCACGGCGGGAAAGTACGCCCAGGAGCACACCAAGTCGTGGGCGAAGACGATCGGCTCGTTCGACGGGTTCGTCTTCGTCACGCCCGAGTACAACCACGGCGTGCCGGCCGCGCTCAAGAACGCGATCGACTTCGTCTACGCCGAGTGGAACAACAAGGCCGCGGGGTTCGTGAGCTACGGGAGCGCGGGCGGCGCCCGCGCCGTGGAGCATCTGAGGGGCATCCTGGCGGAGCTCCAGGTCGCCACGGTCCGCGCGCAGGTGCTGTTCTCCCTGATGAACGATTTCGAGAACTACTCCGTGCTGAAGACGCCCGACGCGGGCAAGGAGCGACTCCTCTCTACGATGCTCGACCAGCTCGTCGCGTGGAGCGGGGCGTTGCGGACGTTGCGGGTCCGGGCCCAACCCTGAGCCCGTTGCGGCGGGCGATCGACGAAGGGACCGCTCACCGGGGGGCGAGGTCGTCCCGGAACTTGATCGAGGCGTGGCTGCCGTCGCAGAACGGCTTGTTGCTCGACGCCCCGCACCGGCAGAGCGTCACCCGGTTGCGCGTCTCGTAGGGAGTCCCGTCGGCCGACTCGACGCGGATGCCGCCGCGGACCCAGAGCGGTCCGCTCACCCGAAGCGCGGGGTCCTCCACGAGCCCGACCGAGGGGGAGAACTTCGGCTCCTCGGCCGCTCCGCTCTTCCGGTCGCGCACCACCAGCCGGCCCGACGGGCACGCTCTCCCCTCCCGGATCGTCAGCGCGCGCGCCTCAGGATCGTCCGACCGACCGACGAGCGCCCAGATCTTGCCGCCCGGATCGCAGAACCGCGCGAAGGCGCAGAACGCCTCCGCGTCCCTCAGCTCGAGCGTCGGCCCGTCGTACTCCCGGGCCAGCACCTCGTACGGCTCCCGGGAGGCGGTCTCCGTCCCGTTGAACCGGATCTTCTCGTGCGTGCCGTCGCAGAACGGCTTGTGCGACGAGCGCCCGCAGCGGCACAAGAAGAAGTCGGTCCGCGGCTCGGGCGCGAACGCCCGCCCCTCCCGCCACTCCCAGGAGAGCCCCTCCGGGTTCGGCTCGATCGTCTCCATCGCGACCGGCACGGCGCCGACCACGTGGTACGGGCCGTTCGCCGTGACGACGATCTTCGGTCCCTCCGCGTCCGCCATCCCGGACGGGAGGTCCAGCTCTCCCATGAACCCCTCGGTGGGAGTCCCCCCGGTCCCCGCGCTCGACCCCGGCGGCCGATACTGACTTGAGGGGGGACCGGGTGGCCCCGCCGATGCCCGAGCCCGACGAAGGAATGCCCGAGCTGGTGCTGCCGATCGAGGAGCGCGACCACACGTTCGGTCCGATCGGGGCGAAGTACACGCTCGTCGAGTACGGGAGCTTCGCCAACCCCCGATGCGCCGAGTTCCGGGCGGTCGTGAAGGAGCTCGAGCGGGAGCTCGGGGACGACCTCTGCTTCGCCTTCCGCCACTTCCCCCAGGTCCGGGAGTACCCGACCGGTCAGATCGCGAGCGAGGCGGCCGAGGCGGCCGGACTCCAGGCGAAGTTCTGGCTGATGCACGACCGCATCTTCGATCTGACCGAGGCATTCACGCCCGAGAAGCTGCGGGCGATCGCGGTCGGGCTGCCGCTCGAGATGGACGAGTACGACCGCGACCTGCGCTCGGGGGAGGCGGCGGAGCTCGTCCGCCTCGACGTGACGAGCGCCGGCGAGGTCGGGGTCGCGGACACCCCGACGCTGTTCGTGAACGGCCGGATGCACGCGGGATCGTACGAGTTCCTGCCGCTCCTCGACGCCCTCCAACGGTCCGTCTGAACCCCGGCCTCCCCGGCGGCTGCCGGCGGCACGGAACGGCCCGGCGCGGGCCCAAACTACGCGCCGGCCGAGATCGCGTCCGCCCAGCGATGGACGCGCTGCTCGACCGTCTCCAGCGGCAACGGGCCCTCGCCGAGGAGCAGGTCGTGGAACGCTCGAACGTCAAACCGGGCTCCGAGCTTACTTTCGGCCCAGCCCCGCAGCTCGCGGAACTTGAGCTGGCCGATCTTGTAGCCGAGGGCCTGGCCCGGCCAGACGATGTACCGGTCGACCTCGACCGAGATCCCCGCGAGGCTCATGCCGGTGTTCTCGCGGAAGAACTCGATCGCCCGATCGCGGCTCCATCCGAGGGCGTGGATCCCCGTGTCGACGACGAGCCGGATCGACCGCCAGGCGTCGAACCCGAGCTGGCCGAAGCGCGAGTAGGGGTCCGTGTAGAACCCGAGCTCCTCCCCGAGGCTCTCCGCGTAGAGCCCCCATCCCTCGATGAACGCTGTCGGGCCGGTCTCCCGGCGGTAGTGGGGCAGACCCTCGAGCTCCTGGGCGATCGCGATCTGAAGGTGGTGACCCGGGACGGCCTCGTGGAGGGAGAGCGCCTCCATCTCCCACTTCGGCCGGGTGCCGATGTCGAAGGTGTTCGCGTAGAAGTAGCCCGGGCGGCCGACCGACGGCGCGCCGCTCTGGTAGTACGCGCCGGGCGACGCCCGCTCCCGGAACGCGGGGACCGGGAGCACGCCGTAGGGGAGACGGGGGAGCCGGCCGAACAGGCGGGGGAGGGCGGGATCGGTCCGCTTGCCGAGGACCCGGTAGCCGTCGACGATCTCCTCGGGGCTGTGCCAGTAGAACCGCGGGTCGGTCCTCAGGAACTCCGTGAACTCTGCGAACGAGCCGGTGAATCCGGTCGATCGCATGATCCGCTCCATCTCGGCCCGCAGGCGCTCGACCTCCGCAAGGCCCATGGCGTGGATCTGGGCGGGGGTGAGGTCGGTCGTCGTGTTCCGCCGCGCGAGGTACTCGTACATCCGAGCGCCGTCGGGGAGCGCGGAGGCGCCCACCGACGTTCGGCAGTGGGGCACGTACTCCCCGGCGACGTACCGGTGCAGTTTTTCGAACGCGGGCCGGACGTGATCGAGGTAGGCCGCACGGGCCTCGCGTCGCAGCCGATCGTTCGTGCTCGGGCCGAACGACGTGGGGAGCTCGCGGAAGTTCACCAGCAGTCCGCTCGCCATCGGGTCGTCCGGGATGAGGTTCTGGATCTGCTCGGGGACCTGCGTGAGCGGGATCCGGGGCGGGGTGTAGCCCCGACGGACGCCGTCGGAGAGCGCGGAAAGCAAGTGGTCGACCGCGGCCGGCAGCGCCGTGAGGCGCGCGATCCGGTCGTCGAAGTCCTGCGGCCGGTCCTTGGGCGCCTGGTCGAGGATCGACGCGGCGGTGAGGTGGAGTCCGTCCATCTGGTTGAGGGGCATCCACAGGTTCGCGGGCTCGCCCAGCTCGAACGGAAGGGGATCGAATCCGAACGCGAGACCCGCCACCGCGTTGTCGACGAGGCGCCGGTAGAGCTCGAGATCGAATCGCTCGGCCGTCCCGAGCGAGGACGCCGCGAACCCGGGCAGCGCCGTGGCGAGCTCGGTCAGGTGCCGCTGTCGGGTCTCGCGCCCGGTCGCGGAGTCGTCGGTCCACCGGTCGTTGAACCCGGGGTGGCCGACGGCCGTGGCGAGCTCGGGATACTCGGACAGCCAGCGGAACCAGTCCGCGGCGAGGAACTGTCGGAACCGCTCGCTCTCCTTCGGATCGATCGACGACGCCATGGGGGCCCCCGCGGGGTCGGCCGGAACGGTCCTTGGTATATGAGGGCGGAGCGGTGGCGGGTCGCGGCCGGCCGGCCCCCCCGCCCCGGAAAGCTTTACCTATCCCGGGTCGGTCGTCCCGACCGTTGGAAGGTTTCTATGGCGACCCCCGCTCGCACGCGCATCACCGCCCGCACCGCCGTGTTCCGAGGCGACCGGATCCTCCTCCTCCACCGTTCTTCGAACGCCGCCAACCCCGGGCTCTGGGACCTCCCCGGAGGGCACGTGGAGTCCGGCGAGACGCTCGCGACAGCGGCGCGCCGGGAGACCAAGGAAGAGACCGGCTTTGACGTGAGGATCCGCGACCTGTTCGACGCGCAGGTCTATCCGTCGCTCTCGAAGCGGGGCACGCTCCGCAGCGAGCTCGGGATCTTCTTCCACTGCGAGGCGCCGCGCTCGAAGGCCCCGTCGCTCGATCCCGAGGAGCACACCGGCTTCGCCTGGGTGAGGCGGAGCGAGCTGTCGGGGTACCCGACCCTTCCGCACCTCGATCGGACCGTGCGGGCGGCGTTCGAGACCCGCCGCGCCGTCGCGCGACGCGGGCGGGCGACGAAGGCCCCGGCGGCCGGGATGAACGCGGGGTCGACCCCCGAACCCCAGCCCGCCTAGGGCCCGACCGATCGGGTCCCATCCCAGTACCGGCGAACGCGGCGACCCCACGTTGCGCCCGGCGGAATACTATTGCGGCACCGGGAACGATAAGAATATCCTCCCGTGTCGCCTAAAAGGGCGCACCGGGCGTCGGAGTCACTCCGATGAGCGTAGCGGTTCGATTGCCACCCGAGGTCCGCGAGTTTCTGGACCTGCCCGGTCCTCAGACCCTCTTGGTCCGAGGTCCCCCGGGGTCGGGGAAGACGACGTTCGGCCTCGCGCTGCTCGAGGCGTTCAAGGGCGACCGGGTCCTGCTGATCACGAGCCGGGTCTCCGAAGGGGAGCTGGTCCGGGAGTTCCCGTGGCTCGGCAACGGGGGCCGGTCGATCCAGATCGTCGACACCTCGCTCCAGACCGAGACGATCCGCGAGGCCGCGAAGATGATCGAGCGGTCGCGCGAGCATCTGATCGGCGCGGAATCGGCCGAGGGGCGGGAGGCGACCTCGTTCCTGTGGCTGCCGCCCCCGGTCCAGGACGCCTGGTCCCGGCTCGATCCGGGACGCCGCGCCCTGGTGGTCATCGACTCGTGGGACGCCCTGATCGAGCAGTACCTCGGCTCCGCCGCGAACGGCCACGGATCGCCGGACCGGGCGGAGATCGAGCGGCTGCTGCTGCGCCGGATGGCCCAGAGCCCGGCGCACGTCGTCTTCATCCTCGAACGCGAGGAACAGACCGCGCTCGACTACCTCGTCAACGGCGTGCTGGTCGCCCGCCGGGAGATGGGGGAGGAGCGGCTCCAGCGCTGGTTGACGATCTCGAAGCTGCGCGGGATCCGGGTGGAGAACCCGATCTACCCCTACACCCTGGAGGGCGGGAAGTTCGAGAGCATCCTCCCCGCGAAGCCGTACACCCTCCTGCGCCCCGGACGACCGGATCCCGAGCCCGACACGATGCCCGACCATCTGTGGCCGGGCTCGGGCGAGTTCGCGGCCAGCTTCGGGCGCCTCGCGTTCGGGCGGTTGACGCTGCTCGAGATGGACGAGTCGGTCTCGGTCGAGGCCGGCGACCTGCTGACGATGCCGATCGCCGCGTTCGTGCTGTCGAAGGGAGGACATGTGCTCGTGATCCCGCACGCGAGCGAATCGCCGGAGGAGGTGCGCGACCGGCTCGTGCCGATCGCGCCGCCCGAGCTCGTCCGCAGCGGCCTCAGGGTGATGGTCGGTCGGGCGCTCGCGGCTGGCGCCGAGGGCGGCCCCCTGCGCCTGCACGTCGATCGGCTGGAGTTCACGGCGACCGAGGACCGTCCCCCGGAGGCCCCGTCGATCCGCTTCCTCCGGGACGGCAGCTCCCCGACCACCCCGAACCTCCTCGTCGCGTCGGCGCAGGGGCTCGAGGGGATGGCCACCACCTTCGGGACGCCGGTCAACGCGGAGAACGCGGTCCGCCTTCCCGGGACGATCCTGACGGCCCTGCGGGGCCACGCGGCGCACGCGGTCGTGGTCGCCCGTCGCAACTCGGTGTTCCTCGCGGCCCTGCGGGCCTCCGCGTCCATCCGGCTCGACCTCGGCATCCGGCAGGGCCGATTGTTCCTCCACGGCGTGTCCCCCTGGACCCCGAACTTCGTGCTCACCGAGGCCCGGGAGCGAGGACCCTACGGGCTGCTGCGGGTGGTCTAGTCGGGAGGAGGGTCCCGGGGGGCCGCGGGTGCCGCCGTCGGCGGGCTTATCCCCCCGGCCCGCCATCAATTCCGCGCGCACCGTATGGGGTTCTCGAAAACCGACGCCTACGCGCCCGAGCAGCCACCTCCGGAGCGCACGTTCCCCGACCTGATCTCGAACCAGACCCTTCCGCGCGACACGGGGTCGCTCGTCCCCCCCGCCATGACGGCCCGACCCGCTCCGCCGCGAGCGCCGCCCCCCCGATTCCACCGCCGCCCGTCGATGTGGCCGTCGATCTTCCTGCTGGGAGCGATCGCGTGCGTGGTCGGGGCGCTGCTGGCCGGCTGGTGGGGCATGAGCGTCCAGGAGCCGAACGGCGAGGGCACGCTGACCTACACGTTCTCCCTCGGTTCGAACCTCCTCGTCGGATGCAGCGGGGGGAGCGCGTGCGCGAGCACGCCGACCGGGTCGGTCGCCTACTCGAGCCACGGGCTGAGCCCCGTGGGGGGCCTCTACGAAGGCGCCCTCGTCCTCGTGCTCCTGGCGCTCGCCGCGGCGGTGGGGGCGGCCGTCGTCGGGCTCGCGGGGGTGCTCGAGTACTGGACGGCGCGCGGTCAGCACCTGGCGACGGTGCTGCTCGCCTTCGTCGCGCTCGTGTTCGTCCTGGCGGCGATCCTGTCGGTCGCGGGGCTGCAGCCGGGCGCGTTCGGCCAGGGCGGCGGCGGGATCGCGTCGGGCGGCACCCCGTCGCCGGCCGAGTCGTTCTGGGGCGGCTGCTCCGGGGGCGGCCTCA
>Ga0335075_10003822_pt1 | contig 23657 bp, 21 predicted proteins | sample Lox_Sample_24_FD_206723 | JGI IMG/M metagenome (GOLD analysis project Ga0335075, IMG submission 206723) | Soil microbial communities from Loxahatchee National Wildlife Refuge, Florida, United States - Lox_Sample_2.4 | ecosystem: Environmental > Terrestrial > Soil > Wetlands | place: USA...
GGCCTCACTCTACACATTGCTCCAGGTGATTTCGGTTACGGTGTTTGAGAAGATCGGGATAAAATCAGCACTTTCTCATACCACCGACAAATCCGAGACCGACATGAACCCTAACCAATTGAAACTAGGGGGGATTGACCGGACAGTAGTGGTCGGACACCAAGTTATAGAATGTGACCCCGCGCTCTTGGCCGTAGTAGCGCGGGTTTGGCCCGGAGTGGATGGTGCGGACCGGCACCACGAAGCGCAGCCCGCCCGCGGACGCGACGTCGCCCCCGCCCCAGGCGCGAGCGAGCGGAATGCGGTTTTGGGCGGCGACCAGCGCAGCATTGGCCCGGGTCAGGGTTTCGGCCCGGATGTAGTTTTGCCGCACCCAGCTCAGCCGCGAGCGGCGCAGTGCCGGATTGTCGCGCCGGATCAGAGGTTCGAAGCCGGTGTTGCATGCTTCGGCCAGAAGCACGGCGCAAAGACTGGTGGCGACGCCGCTGGCCCGAGCGCCGCCCTCGCTCGCGTGGGTGAACCCGTCAGCAAAGGTGGTGCGGGCGTGCATCTCCAGCAGCAGCTCGGGCAGGTCCACCCGCGGCAGGCGCGCGGCGACTGCCGCCTTGAGCGCGACCAAGCTCGCTGGCTCCTCCAGCTTGTCGAGGGCAGACAGGACCAATTCGCTGCCGTCCACCTGCACGGCGGCGTTCTTCGGCAGGTTCGCCGCAGTGTCTCAGTAGGCGGCATCCAGGCGCCCGGTCAGGCGTGCGACCTCAGCCGGCGCGTCGGTCGAGAGGCCCAAGGTACGGCAGATAGCGGGCCGTGCCGCTTCCCAGGCTGTACCAGCCAGCAGGCCGATCCGCGGGTCAGCGTAGCGCAGACTGGGGGACGCAAACAGGTCACGCCGTCGGATTCCGGACCGCATGGCGTCCAGCAAGCATAGGCGGTAGCCGAGGCTGTCCACGCCGCCATCGGGTGCTTTGACCTGCCGCTTCCAGCCGCCCGGTACGAAGCCGAGCGGCGCTGACGGAGCCGGCCCGCGCCCGTCGGTGCTCCGCAGGTGGCGCATCGCGTCCAGCGTCGACGGACCGGCCGGCGTGGCGCCAAGAACGACAGATCGGAGCATCGCTGGTAGGAAGCGCAACTTGCCAGTCCGGGCACGTAGTTCGGTGAAGTAGAGGTCGCCGGGCGGTCGCACGATGGCATCGATCTGCTCCAGCGCCGCCGCGAGCGTCACGCGTGGCACGAGGGCGAAGGCGGCCTCACGCACGGCGCCGTCCTCTACGGCATCGTCCACCAGAACGCCGCCCGCGCGGCGGAGCTGGAGGGCAGCGGCATCGAGGTCACGGATAGTGCGCAGCCGGGCTTTGTTGCCGACCTTGGCCGCGTCCGTGAACAGCGTGCTTACTACGATGTCGAACAAGTCGAGCACGTCGTCCTGCGCACTTGCCTCGAGCGTCCGCACGAAGACGAGCAGTGTCGCTGTGCGCCGCTCCAGTGGCATTCGTGCTGCGGCCTGCGCCTTGGCGACGGTCGCAAAGCGGGCAAGCGCCGTGACCAGACCCGGCGGCACATGGTCAATGGTCGGCAGGCCCAGGGTCAGCGCCCGCACGTCGTCAAGCCGGCCGACGGCGCGGGACAGTTCGGCCCCGCTGCGCAGGTAGGGGCCATCACGCAAACGGTCGAGTGGACTGGGGCGACCATTCTCGCCGGCGACAAGCAGTGCATCCAGATGCGCGCGTTGTTCGCGCGTCACATCACGAGCGAGGGTGCGCCAAAGCCGGCGAGCGGCCCGCGCGCGAATGCGCGCGACCAGGCGCTCAAGGGCTGACGCTCCTAGGAGGAGTACATTCTCGGTCACCAGCCAGACGGTCGCGCGGTCGAACAGCACGCTCGGCCGATCCGTACCCGTCCAGCACAGGGCATAGAGCCAACGGGCCAAGCGGAAGCGGACAAAAAGTTCGGTGAACTCGCGGTGGCTGAAGCTGGCTCGGATTTCCCGAGCGTGCTGCCAACGAACCCGGCCCTCGCGATACTGTGCGAGGCAGGTCGGATCGGCAATTCCAAGCTGACGCGCCAAATCGCCGGCTACACCGGCCGGCACATCAACCGGATCATCCAGGAAAGTACCCAAGAACCGCACGGTGCCCAGTTGCACGGCGAAGCCCAGACGCATGTGATCCCATCGTTTGGCCGTAGCCAGTTCGCGATCGGCGTCGTCCAGGTGGAAGTGGCGGGCAAGCTGATCCGCGCTGGGCTCACCGGCATAGCGGCCGTACCGGCGCTCCTGCTCTGCTGTCAGAAAGGAAACTGGCATCGGCTGATCAGCGGCCGAGCAACTCGCGGGCGCGCGGCTTTGCGCGCCCCTCGCCATCGACATAAGCGTACAACGTGCTGACGGAGATGCCGAGTTGCTCAGCGACCTCACCAGCGACGTTGTTCCGGTCGGCCATCATTGTCATGGCCGTGCGCAGCTTGGCTCGCGTCATCAACCGCGGCCTGCCACCGGTTCTGCCGCGCGCGCGGGCTGCGGCAAGTCCAGCCAGCGTACGCTCTTTGATCAGGTCGCGCTTGAATTCGGCCAAAGTGGCGAAGATGCCGAACATTAAGCGACCCGTGGAGCTGGTCGTATCAATCCCGCCAGTCAACACCTTGAGGCCGATTCCCTTGGCGTGCAGCCCCGCCACTAACTCAACGACGTGACCGAGCGAACGGCCGATCCGGTCGAGCTTCCAAACCACCAGGGCATCACCGGCTCGAAGCTGATCGAGTGCCTTGGCTAAGCCGGGTCGGTCAATGACGGCGCCGCTACAGGTGTCCTCATACAAGCGCCCGCAGCCGGCGGCCTCCAGGGCGTCACGCTGGAGCGCAAGATTCTGTTCGGCTGTGGACACGCGCATATAGCCGACCAGCACCGCCAATCTCCCCTCGGTTCAGAAACTGAACAGAGCAGGGTTTGCAGGGCAGAGATAGATGCACCAGTTTGTGTACTGGAAACGGCGTCGAAGGCTGCCACAGGCTGAGGCTAGCCCGGCCTTGCATCAAAGGGTGGTTCAATGCGGAGATATGCGCCTAGCTGGAAGCATCCAATGCCGCGTAAGCCCACCTGACGAGATGCGGCAAGTTATTCCTCATGAGCACGAGAAGCTCGGCAAGCTCCGGAGTCAGATATTTGCCAATAACCACCCTGACCGACTCGCCACCCACGTCGCTGCTTGTGCTTACAACGTGAGTGAAATGGGTCGTACCGTCAGGGTAGCCGTAAGGCTCTTGCTCAATTCGCCAGGGTTCATCGGGGCGACATTTCTGGTGCAACGCCGCCAATGGAGCGAGCAACTGGAGACCTTCAGACGAATTTACGTCCATCCATGAGGTGCCGACCAAAGCGCCGGCCGTAAGTTTGCAGGCAGATTAGACGCCGACCGAGCTGTCTTGCAAAGGGGGGCAAGGGAATCCACCGCAACCGGCCGCGGCCCAGGACCCTCGGTTATATGAATCGAACTTTCGGTTCCGTTGCTACCGGACCCCCAAGACGCGTGGGATCGCGCTCCTCAGCCTGGAGGAGAGGATCGACACCAGCTCGGCGGCCGGCGAACTTGTGTTCCACGTGTTCGGCGCGATCGCACACTTCGAACGGCGCCTGATTGCCGAGCGAACCAAGGACGGCATCGCCGCTACGCGGGTTCGTGGCAAACGACCTGGTCGCCAACCACTCGACGCCGAACGGATCGCCGCGTCGTTGAAGCTGGTCTCCGCCGGGCTCACCCCCACCGAGGCAGCGCGACAGCTCGGGCTGGGTCGCTCAACCGTCTACCCGGAAGTCAGCCGCGCTGGCATCCAGCGCGGGGCCTGATCTTGGCTATCCGTCACAAGAATGCCTTTGAGGTCAGAATGAGAGCGTTGACCTCCAGCCTGGGCGCAGTGTGCGTCGGGTTCTCGCTGTTGTGTACTGGTTGGGCGCACGCCGGGTGGATCCGATTGGACAAGCCGTTGATTGAGTTTTCCGGCGACGCACTCGGTGGAATTCGGACAATCGTGCGATATGAAACTGCGGCTCCGGACCGCCACGACACGGCAATCCTGTTTCTCGCCGCTCCGGATCGGCCGGGAGATTTGCCAATGAAGATTCAGGTCCTGAACACCAACGGCGTGGAGCGGGACCTAATCGACAGCGAGGACGCCGATTGCACCCTCGAGCATGTGGCGCTCTTCCGCGCAGGCAAAGATGTCGCCGCCGTCGTGGCAACGCGTGTCTTTGACGCTGCTTCCTTCAGCCAAGCCAATCCTGGACCCATGGAGCTTCAGGTTTACCAGCTCGAGGCTGACGGCAATCCCGGTCGGTCTGCGATCGTGTCCAAGGCTCAGGGCAACCCGACACGTTCCAAACCACTGTGCACCGTCGAGGACGTCGACAACGTCTTGGCCGCTGCTGCCAAAATCTGGCGGCCAATGGCGGTCACTCCGTAGCCCGGGGCGCCTCGATGTTCTGCAAACGTTCGACCTTAGCGTTGTTTATCTAACAACCGACGCTATGCCCTCTGGTTGGATGAAGCGGCGGCTGAAGCCCTCGGTCGCCGGGCGGCCCAGGCATCCTGATGCTCTCGGAGGTCCACCCCATCGCCACTCTACCGCGGCGAGACGCGGCACTGTCTTCCCGCACGGCAGGCGGCGGGATTGCCGCCGCCGCGCCCGCCGCCCTCCCTGGTCAGGGCGAGATGTCGTCCAGCAGGCGATCCTTCGTGTCGATCCCGAACTGCGCGATGATGGCAGCCAGCACCAGGAACCCGCCGATCACCAGCATCGACGCCAGTACGCCAAGGGTTGGGATCAGCGGCGCGATCACCATCAGGCCCACGCCGCCGCCCAGGTGCCCGACGCCGTCCACCAGCGCGAACCCCGTGGTGCGGGCGCGCGTCGGGTAGTTCTCGATTGACCACGCATAAGCGATCGGCACCCACACGTTGAAGCCGAAGAACACCACGATCGACCCGAGCACCGACAGCCAGAACACGTGGCCGCCGGCGGCGATCATCACGCCGCCGATCAAGGTGATGGCGGCGGCGAGCGGCATCCAGTGCTTGCGCTCCATCCGCTCGCCATAGGCATAGGCCACCACCGCGCACAGCACGAAGCCGAGGGTGCCCATGGCGGTGATCAGGCCGGCCTCGGGCGGCGGGTAGTTCAGCGCCGCGAGCAAGGTGGTGAAGCCGGCGGCGAAGGAATAGACCGTGATGTAGGCGCAGAACCATATCAGCAGCAGCAGCAGCGTGCGGTGCCGGTAGGTCTTGTTGTGGAACACCGCCGAGAACGGCATCGCCTCGGTGGCCGGCGGCGGCGGGGGAATGATTTCCGGAACCGGCGGCAGGGCAGAGATCGCGTGCGCCCGCGCCTCCATTTCGCCGATCACGTCCTCCGCCTCCTCGAAGCGCCGCTTCGACACCAGCCAGCGCGGTGATTCCGGCAGTTGGTAGCGCAGCAAAACGCCGACCAGCGCCAGACCGCCGCCGATCAGGTACATCGCCCGCCAGCCATATTCGAAGTCCGGTCCGGCGACGGCGAACGGCAGGCCCAGCGGCAGTGGCGTCGCGGGCGTGGTCAGCCACAGGCCGAGCCAGATGCCAAGCACCCCGCCGACGGCGGAAAAGATGAAGATCAAGGAGGTGTAGCGCGCGCGTCCGTGGGACGGCGCCATCTCGCCGATATAGGTGTTGACGATCGCAAGGTCGGCGCCGATGCCGATCCCGGTGAGCGTCCGCGCTGCAACGAACAGGCCATACGAGTATACCAGTGCGGTCAGCGCCGAGCCGATGCCAGTCAGCACCATCGTCACCAGCAGCAGGTCGCGCCGGCCGAGACGGTCCGACAGCGGGCTGAGCAACAGCGTCCCGACAACGTACCCCACCAGGTTCAGCAGCACCGGCAGGCCGATATACTCGGCCGAGCTGTGCGGCGTGCAGCCGGGCACAAGCTGCATGCAGGTCTGGATGAACGAGACGTTGATGTCGAAGATGTCGTAGAACGTGAACAGAAAACCGATACCGATGATGCCGGAGTAGAGTTTTGGCAGGGTCCAGTTCGGTATTCGGTCCAGCCGGGCGAGCAATAGCCCGGCCGGGTCGGGGGCGGTGGTCAGCATGGCGTTTCCCTTCAGTGGTTGGCCGTCCTTTTCGTGACTTCGTTCAGGTTGCCGATTGCGTTGCGGGCGGGCGGGAAGCGCGCGCCCGCGGGTATTCCATTGGCTATGCCGGTCTGGGCGCGCTGTCGGATTCCGCCGCGAACGCCGTGGTGGCATGCGTCCGCCTCTCGCGCGCGGCGAAATTGCGTTCGAAATCCGCCACCGTCATCGTCATCTGGCGCGGTGGCATGAAGGCTGGTCTGGTGCCCGAGAACAGGATGCCGGTGGTGAAGCCGTCATCGGCGGCGAAGCGGGCGAAGGCTTCGGGGGGCGACGCGGCCGGCGCAGCGTCAGCGGCGTGCACCGCCTGTTTCCACGCGCGTTGCTCGGGGCGAAAGGTGACGCACGGGCTCAGCACGTGCACCACCGAGAACCCCGGATGCCGTACCGCGGCGACGATCAGGCGGGCGACGTCGTTCGGATTGCCGGCGAACCCGCGGGCAAAGAAGTTCACGCCCGCGGCCAGCGCCAGATGCAGCGGCGCGACCGGCGAGATGCCGGTGCCGTTCGGCGTCAGCTTGCTCTCGCACCAGTCCGGCGCCGTGGTCGGCGAGGCCTGGCCCTTGGTCATGCCATAGACCTGGTTGTCCATCAGCACGTAGGTCAGATCGACGTTGCGCCGGCAGGCGTGCAGGAAGTGGTTGCCGCCGATCGACAGGCCGTCGCCGTCGCCGCCTGCCGCGATCACCGTCAGGTCCGGGTGCGCCAACTTCACCCCCGTGGCCACCGCGAGGGCGCGGCCGTGCACGCCGTGCAGGCCATAGACGCGGGTATAGGCCGGCAGGCGCGAGGAGCACCCGATGCCGGAGATCAGCGCCACGTCGTCGGGTGGGCGGCCAAGCTCGGCCAACGCCTTCGCCAGCGCAGTCAGCACCGAGAAGTCGCCGCAGCCCGGGCACCAGATCGGCTTCACGTCGGACTTGAAGTCCTGGGCGGTCAACGGTCCGGACTCGGTCATGGCGGTCACTCCCATTGGGCGAGGCGGAGCATGATCTCGGCGGGGCGGATTGGCAGTGGGCCGGGGTGGCTGATCACGGCGACGTCGGCCGGCAGGTCGTAGGCGCTGCGCAGGAAGCCGTGGAATTGCCGGCCCTGGCTTTGCTCCACCACCAGCAGCCGGCGCACGCCGCGCAGCGCGTCGGCCATGCGGACCGGCTGCACGGGCAGCAGCAGCCGAAGCGAGATGGTGCGCAGATGTATGCCGTTGCGGCGGGCTTGCGCGGCGGCCTCGCGCACCGGGCCGGTGACCGAACCCCAGGTCAGGATTGCGATGTCGCCATCGCCCTCGATGTCAGCCCAATGACCGCCGTAGTCGAAATCCGCCAGCTTGCGGGCGCGCTTCTCGAGCTGCGCCCGATGCGCCGCGGCCTGCGCCGTGGGCGTGCCACGCTCGGTATGTTCCAGCCCGTCGGCGACATAGGCATTGCCCGGCGTGCCGGGGACGGCCATCGGCGAGACGCCGCTCTCGGTCAGTGCATAGCGGCGGTAGTCCGGGCTGTTCGATGGCGGGGTCAGCCGGCCGGGCGCCGGGGTCGGTTCCGCCGGCGGCGCGATGATGGCGCGCGACTGGCCCAGCGCCTGGTCGGACAATACGATCGCCGGGGTTTGCAAAGTCTCGGCAAGGGACACCGCCCACTGCGTGGCGAACAGGCAATCGGCGACCCCGTTCGGCGCCAGCACGAGATGCGGCGCGTCGCCGTGCAGCCCATGCACTGCGATATTCAGGTCCGCTTGCTCGGACTTGGTGGGAATGCCGGTCGAGGGGCCGCCGCGCATGACGTCGACGACCACCAGCGGGATCTCCGCGGCGACGGCAAGCCCAAGCGCCTCCACCATCAGCGCCAGCCCGGGGCCGGAGGTGGCGGTCAGCGCCGCGGCACCGGCGAAGGAGGCGCCGATGGTCATGTTGATGGCGGCGAGCTCGTCCTCGGCCTGCACCAGGATGCCGCCGGTCTTGCCGAGTGCCGGCGCCAGCCATTCCAGCACCTCGGTGGCCGGGGTGATGGGATAGGCCGCGACGAAGCTGACGCCACCCTTGAGCGCGCCGAGCCCGGTGGCCTGGTTGCCGCTGATGTTCCAGCGCGCGGCGTGATCCTCGGGCGGCGTGCCGAGGCGGCGCATGGGCGGCAGGCCGGCTGCGGCAGTAGCGCCGAGCTGCAGCGCCGCGGCGCTGGCCTCCAGCACCGCATCGCCCTTGCGTCCAAGCTGGGAGGCGACGACGGACACCACGGTCTCGAGCGCCAGGCCGGTCAAGGCGGCGGCGACACCGAGGCCGACCATGTTCGTGCGTCCCTTCGGCACCTTTTTGGCGAGCTCCTGCATGGGCAGGCGCGCGATGCGCGCGCCGCTGTCGATGACGGCTTGCGGCACCTCGCCCTCGGCCGGGTCGGCGATCACCAGGCTGCCCGGCGCCAGCGGCAGTTCGGCCGCGAAACTGTTGTAGTTCGCCCAATCGAGTGCGATCAGCAGATCGAAATGATCGCCCTGGGACGAGACCGGCGCCGTGCCGATGCGCAGCAGGGCGGCCGCCTCGCCACCTCGAATCTGCGGCCCCATGGCGCGCGTCATCAGGCCGAAGAAGCCCGCCTCGGCGGCAGCGGCCAGCAGGATTTCCCCGGCTCGCATGGAGCCCGCTCCGCCCGAGCCGATCACCGCCAGGGAGATCGGTTCAGCCGTTGCGCGGTCCCGTCCGTAGAGCGAGTCCCAGGCACTGCCCGGCAGTGCGGCGGTTTGCGGCGTCAGTCCGGGATCATCCATGTACACGGCACGTCTCCGGAATGAAGAGGTTTTTGCCCTCCCGCCAGAGGAGGGGGGACTTGCGTAAGGTTACGCGTGCATTTCCTGGTACTTCGCCAGCAGCGCCTCACGCGTCTCGACGAAGTCCGGGTGGTTCTCGATGCAGTCCGACGGACACACCAGCCGGCATTGCGGTTCGTCCTCGGCGCCGACGCATTCGGTGCAGCGCAGCGGATCGATCGTGTAGATCGGCTCCGCCGCCGCGATGGCCTCGTTCGGGCACACCGGACGGCAGGCGTCGCAGTTGGTGCAGTTCTCGGTGATGCGCAGGGCCATCGCGATTCCCCCTTTCTTCCGCCGGATGTTCCGCCGCCTCAGGCGGCCGCTTGCAACATTGCCTCGCGCGCCAGCTTCTCGTGCCGGAACGCGCCCCACAGCGCCGCGCCGATCGCGCCGGCGAAGATCGACTGCGGATGGTTGCGCACCGGCCAGACGACCTTCTCCTGCCGCATGGCCTCCTGCATCGCGGCCAGCAGACCCTCGTCATGCGCCAGGCCGCCGGTCATCAGCACCACGCCGTCGACGCTGCCGATCGTCTTGATCAGCTTCGCCAGCCGCTCCGCCATCGAGGAATGGATGCCGCGCAGGATGTTCGCCGCGGTGACGCCGCGCGAGACCATGTTGATCACGTCGGTCTCCGCCAGCACCGCGCAGATGCCGCTGACCTTCTCCGGGCTGTCGCCCTGTTTCGACAAGGTGCCGATCTCGTCCTGCGCGATGCCGAGATAGCGGGAGATGTTCTCGAGGAACTGCCCCGATCCGGAGGCGCACTGGCTGGTCATCTTGTAGCTCAGCACTTTGCCGCGGCCGTCCATGCGGATCGCGCGGCCGTGCAGCGCGCCGACATCCAGTGCACCGCGCGCTTCAGGATCCAGGTAGATCGCACCGCGGGCGTGCGTCGTCATGGAATAGAAATGCCCGGTATGGAAGTCGAGCGATTCGCCTTCGCCGGTGGTGGCGACATAGTCGAGATCGCCGTGCCGCAGCCCGGCTTCCTCCAGCGCCTGGTGGTAGGCGTCGGTCGCTAGCTTGAACGGATCGCGCTGGCGCACGCGGTCCACGCGGCCGACCACCCAATGCGGCGTGCCGTGGTCGGTCTGGAAGATCACGGTCTTCACGGCGCCGGTGCCGACATCGATGCCTGCGGTCCTGACCATCGTTCTGGCTTCCCTCAGTTGCCGGCCGCGCGGCGTGCGAAGGCGGCGGCGCCCAGCGCACCCGTGTAAATCGATTCCGGATTGATATTGATCGCCACGTGGCCGTAGTTCTCGGTGACAAGCTGGCGAAGTTCGCGCACGGCGGCTTCGTTCTTCGCGACGCCGCCGGTGAAGGTGAACTGGTCGCGCACCCCGCCGGAGCGCGACAGGATCGACATCGCGCGCAGGATGATCGCGCGATGCAGGCCGGCGATGATGTCCTCCCGCCGTTCGCCCAGCGCCAGCCGGTCGCGCAGTTCCGCGCCGGCGAACACGGTGCAGGTGGAGTTGATGCGCACGCTGCGGGTCGCCCGCATGGCGAGCGGCCCAAGTTCGTGCACGCCCAGGTTCATCTCGTCGGCGATGTAGCCGAGATAGCGGCCGCATCCCGCGGCGCAGCGGTCGTTCATCTGGAAGTTCTCGACAATGCCCTGGCCGTCGACCTGGATTGCCTTGGTATCCTGGCCGCCGATGTCGAGCACGGTGCGCGTCTCGGGATACATCATGTGCGCGCCGAGTCCGTGGCACAGGATCTCGGAACGGATATGCTCCTTCGGGAACGGCAGCGTGACGCGGCCGTAGCCGGTGCCCACGACGGAGACTTCCTCGGCTGGAATATCCAGCGCGCGGCGCACCGGACCGGCAACGTCGGCGACCAGGTCGGCGAGTTCCGGCGCAAGTTCGAGCATCCGGTCGAGCGCCCGCAGCAGCTTGTCGGCGATGTCGCCGCGCGGCGGGCGGTTCTCCACCTCGATGATCGCCTTGTCGTAGAGGTTCAGCAGAATGTCGTAGGACAGGCCCGCGTCCTTTGCGGTCTGCTGGCCGACGGCCATGAAGCGCGAGCCGGCCAGGTCGCGAAAGAAATCGGACCGGCGGCGGGCATCGCGGGTGAACAGCGCCGGCGCATCCGCCCGCAAGGCGACGAAGATTTCCCGCAGCGCTTCCGCGATGGCCTGCTCCCGGCCCTTGAAGCGGTCGCCCTTGGCCTTCTCCAGGCAGGTTTCCTCGAGATCGTCCAATTGCTCGACGAACTGGCCCAGCCGAAAGCTGCGTTCCAGCGAGCCGAGGAAATCGTCGAGCCGCGCTTCCGCCGCCACCACCGCGGCGAGGCAACGCTGCATCAAGGTGAAGCGGGCGGCGAGCAGGGCCTCGTATTTCGCCACCTTGCACGCGGTGTCGTAGTTCGACCGCGAGTTGGTGATGCCGCGGCCCAGGACGTTCATGTCCTCGTCCAGCACCACCGCCTTCGTGGTGGTGGAACCGAGATCGATGCCGATGAATGCGCGCATGGCGGCTGCCTCCCTTGCCTATGCCGCCCGCGCCGGGACCGCTTCCGCCCCGCCGCGCCGCTGATCGATCATCTGAAAATAGCTCTCCAGCCTGTTCTTGATGTTGGCAGGCGAGAAATAGCGCGGATCGACCAGGTCGCTTTCAATGAAGGCGCCCGGCTTGCCGGTTCGCTTCTCGATCTCCCGCAACACCAGCAATTGTCCCGCGGAAAAGCTGTTGCAGCTTTTGATCGAATTGATCAGCAGCCCGTCCGCCTGGTACTCCTCGATATATTGCTGGATCAGGCCGATGCGCGCGGGCAGGTTGCGGTTGGTGTAGCAGCCGAGGCAGTACTCGGCGAGGCTTTCCAGCGGATGATCCGGGTCATGGCGGAAGCCCTGGTCGTACAGCCCGCCGACCTTGGTGTAGGTGCTGGCGACCACCACCGCGCCTTCCTCATAGAACATCTTCCAGAAGTCGCGGAAGCTGGTCCAGTTGGGCGGACCTTCCACCACCAGCCGATAGCGCTCATTGGACATGTCGCCGGCCGGAGTCACCGGGCCCTGCCTCGCCGCCAGCCGCTCGGCGATTTCCGCGCGCAGCAGGCCGTAATATTCGATGGCATCCTCGGTGCCGCGGAACGCAGTGAAGATCGGGCCTATGTAGTAGACGCCGCCGAAATACGCATCGATCGGCGACGGCTTCGCCTTAGCGGATTCCAGCACCCAGACGAAATCCTCCTCCGCCTGCGCCGATCGCGCCAGGTTCTCGCGCAGGCGGTCGATGTCGAACTTCACGCCGCTGACGCGTTCCAGCTTGGGGATCACTTCCTCCTTGAGCTGCTTCACCACGTAGCTGACCATGTTCCTGCTGATCTTGCCGTCGCCCTGGTACGGCACATGCAACATCGCGGTTTCGCAGTTGTAACGCTCGCGCAGCAGCTCGAACCACTTCATGAAGGTGAAGCAGCCGGTGTAGGACAGCAGCAGCAGGTCGGGATCGGGCAGCTTCTGCCCGTCGGGGCCGAGATTGCCCTTGGCGATCATGCCCAGGTCGGCCTTCACGTAGGTGCACACGTCCTCGGAATGGCCGCGCTTCTCCGCTTCGACGATGTACGCGCCGGTGCGCTTGCGCAGCCCGTTCTGGATCGCGTTGATCTCCGGCAGGTTGTTAAGCACATCGAAGCACATGATGAGCTCGTTGAGGTTGCCGGGGACGAAGGTGGAGACCACCTTGCGTCCGTCTGCCGCGGCGGTTTCCAGCCGGCGGTAGTTGCCGGAGATCATCTCCTTCTGCTTCAGCATGGAGCTGTCTTTGACGACCTTGGCAGCGGCGGCGGCGCTCATTGGACACTCCACAGTTTGATTGAATCGGCGAAGGTGCCGGCTTGTTCGCGGATCGGCTGCATCTGGCCGGAGTTCTCCGCGTATTTGAATGCGATGTACGGGATGTCATGCTCGGCGAGCACGCGCTGCAGCATCGGCCGCTCCAGCAGCGCCGGGTCGCAGAAGCTCGGCGAGGCGAAGATCACGCCTTCCGCCCGCGTGCGCTTCACCGCCTCGACGAGGTACATGCCCTTCTGCGCCTGGTCGGGCTGGTATTTCGCCGACGTGTTGCCCGAATTGTGCAGATAGGCCTTCGCTAAATTCGCCACCGGGTCGCCGTCCAGCGGCACGTCGGATTGCTCCCAGCGGTTCACCAGCATGAAGTCGTCATCGACGATGTAGCAGCCGGCGAGTTCGATCGACTTGATCAGGTTCAGCGGCGGTTGCTCGCAGAACGCCCCGGTGACGACGACGCGCGAATTGTCGCGGCGCGGGCGTTCTTCCCTGGCCGCCGCGTCCAGGTACTCGCGCAGCATGCGGTTATGCTCTTCCACCGCCAGCACCATGCCGGCGCGCATCAGCAGGTAGATTTCGACCGAGGGCGCTTTCCAGGGCTGGCGCGCACGGAAGGCATAGACATCGCGCACCAAGGTGCGGTTTTCGTTGAACAACGCGATCGAGGCGCGGATGGCATCGTCCGTCACGGGCCGGCCGGCGGCTTCCGCCAGCATCTCGCGCAGCTCGGTCAGCTCGTTGATGTAGAACTCGCCGCCGACCGCGTCGCTGTAGTTCTGCGGCACGTCGAAATAGCGGCTTTTTACTTTCGGGAACATGATCTTCCACATCCCCGAGAGGTTGCGGATCACGTCGCAGATCGAGGGGAACAGCATGGCGTCGACGAAATCGAGGCGGTTGGTGACGCCAAGTTCGATGGTCGAGCGGGGAATGCGGCAGATGTAGCTTTGGTAGTAGGCGTCGCCCTGGATGACTTCGAGCTGGTCGCCGCCGCCCAGCACGCCCAGCGGCAGCCCGCCGGCGGCGTGGATCAGCTCGCGCGGGACGTAGAATGGCATGTAGCCGACCACGATGCGCCCGGGCACCGCGGCCTTCCATTCGCGCGCGTAGCAGAAGTTCAGGTCGTCGAACAAACTCTGGCAGCGGGCGATGATTTCGGCGGTCGTGCTCATGGCTAACGGTGCTCCCAGCGGGGCGGGCGCTTGTCGAGGAACGCCTGCAAGCCCTCCAGCGCGTCGCGGGTCCGCATCAGTTCGTCGAGGTAAAGCGTCTCCAGTTCGGCCAGCCGCGTGCGGGTGCGAGTGACCAGGCCGCCGCGCGCCGCCGCCATGGCGCAACGCAGCGCCGCGGCGCTTTTGCCGGCGAAATGCGCGTCGAACCACGCTACCGCCGCCGTTTCCGGATCGGGCGCGACGTCCTGCACCAGCCCGGCAACCAATGCTTCGGCCGCGCCCATGCTGCGGCCGGACAGCAGCAGGTCTTCGGCGATCGGCCTGGCGATGCGTTCCGGCAGCAGACACGATGCCGCCGGGGCGAACACCCCCAGCTTGATCTCCGGCTGGCCGAACATCGCCTCGGGCGCGGCGAAGATGCGCGTGCCGGCCAGCGCCAGTTCCATTCCGCCGCCCAGGCACTGGCCGCGCACGGCGACCAGCACCGGCACCGGCGCAGCCAGCAGACGCAGCAGCAGTGCGTGGAAGCCGCGCAGCATCGCGGCGCACGCGTCCGGCAGATGCTCTTCCACGCTGGCACCGAAGCTGAAATGCGGCCCCTCGGCGTCGATCAGCACGCCGCGCAGCTCCGGCACATCCAGCCCGGCCGACAGCGCCGCGTCCAGCGCGGCTACCATGGCCGCGTCGAGGACATTGGCCTTGGGCCGCGCCAGGCGGATGCGCAGCAGCGCCTCGTTCCGGTCGCGCCAGACGCGGATGGGGGCCGCATCCATCGCTCAGGCCCCCGCGCGCGGGATCAGGCTTTCGACCAGATCCTCGGTCCACGGCGTTCCCTGCGCCAACGCACGGCGCAGCGCGATGAAGTCGATCTCGCGCCGGTCGCGCGGGCCTTCATTGAAGGCGCGGAACCCCGTACGCGCCTCCGCCAGCATGTTCAGCGCGAGCCACGCGCGCGAATCCTCCTTGTTGGCGTTCCACGCCTGCAGCTTCGGCTTGCGCAGCTCTTCCAGGCTCTTGGTGAGGCATTCCGGGAAGGTCTGCAGCAGTTTGCCGCACAGCGCTTCCACCTTCTGGTCGAGCATGGAAAGATCGACGGTGCCGCGCGCCAGCAGGCGCTTGCCGTCGGCCAGGGCCTCGCCGGTCTTCGGCTCGCCAAGCGCGAAACGGCCCCATTCGTCCAGTATGCGGTCGGTGACCACCAGCGGGTTCGGCACGAATGCGCCGTCCACCTTCAGTGCCGGTGCGATGTCCTGCAGCATGCCCAGGCGGTACGCCTTGTGCGCCGACCAGTGCTCGCACAGCGTGCCGGATTCCAGCGCGCGCTCCATCCCGATCATCAACGGGAGAAAGTCGGTGGCGCCGCCGATCGCGGCGGAGCCGTGCTTGGGGCCGGCCTGGCCGATGCGGGCAAGGTCCTGCGCGATCGAGAAATCGCAGGCCATGCCGATTTCCTGTCCGCCGCCGATGCGCATGCCGTTGATGCGGCAGACCACCGGCTTGTCGCAACCCAGGATCGACGACACCATATCGTTGAACAATCGCATGTACTGCCGGTATTCCTGCGGGTTGCCGGCGTAGTACTCGGCGTATTCGGCGGTGTTGCCGCCGGTGCAGAAGGCGCGGTCGCCGCTGCCGGTGAACACCACGCAGGCCACGTCGCGCGCGGCCGACGCCGCGCGGAACGCCAGGATCACGCCCTTCACCATTTCGGTGGTGTAGGAATTGAGCTGGCCCGGGTTGTCCAGGATGATCCAGGAATTGTACAGCCCGGCCACCGGGGTGCCGTCCGGCAGTTGCGCCGGCCGTTTTTCCATCCGCAGGCCGCGGAACGACAAATCGCCGACCAGCGTGTGCTCCACCAGGGCGGGTGGCCTGGTGCGTTCGGCGATGGCAAGCGTGGGCTCGGGCATGGCGGTTCTCTCCTGTCAGGCGCCGGGCACCAGCACGGCGCGGCGGTGCAATGCGTGCGTCTGCACCTGCGCGAAGACGTCGTTGATCGCGTCCAGCGGGAATTGTTCGACGAAGGGCTTCACCTGCACCTTGCCGTCGAGCACCAGGTCGAGCGCGGCCGGATATTGCTCGGGCGGGCAGCCCCAGTTGCCAATGGCGCGCGCATCGAACGCCATCAGGTTGGAGAGCCGCAGCTCCACCCGGTCCATGGTGAATCCGACCACGGCAAGCGTCGCGCCCGGCACCAGCAGGCTCCAGGCGGTGCGCTGGCCGGCCGCGGTGCCGGAACATTCGAAGATGATCCACTCGGTGATGCGCCGGCCCTGCGCCCGGGCGAAGTCGAGCACCGCGCCCTTCAGCGCCTTGGAGTCCATCGCCACGGCGTTCAGCGTCAGCCCGGCGCCGTGCCTGTCGATCTCAGCCAGCTTCGCGTCGTCGATGTCGATCGCCGCCACCGCGGCGCCGAACGCGTGCGCGATCTGCGCCGCATAGCCGCCGACGCCGCCGATGCCGACAACGATCGCCAGGCTCTCCGGCCCGACGCCGGCGCGGCGCACCGCCTGGAACGGCGTGGTGACGGCGTCCGCCACCACCGAAACGTCCGCCAGCGTCAGGCCGGCATCGGCGAGCCGCGCAAGATCGACCGGGCAGAGGCCGCGGCCGGGCACCCGGATATGCGTGGCGAAGCCGCCGTCGATGTCGTTGCCCGGCATCTTCTGGGCACGGCAGATGGTGGCAAGGCCGCGCCGGCACAGGTCGCAGGTGCCGCAGGGCAGCACCGCTGGCACGATGACCGACCGGCCGAGCCATTGCTCCTCGCCGGCGCCGGCGGCCACCACCTGGCCGCTGATCTCATGGCCCAGCGTGAGCGGCAGCGCGTGGGAGGTGCGCACGCCGTCATAGAGGTAGCCGAGATCGGTGTGGCAGACGCCACAGCCGGCGATCGCCACGACGACCTCGCCGGAAGCGGGCGGGAACGGCGCGAAATCGCGCCGGACGAACGGGGCGTTGGGCGCCGTCATCGTCCATTGGTAGGCTGCCTGCGTCATCCGCCGTTTCCTCCGGCCTGGCTTGAATGCCGTATTCCGGCACCCGAATACCGAATATCGGCGTTTTGCCTCCAATCGTGGCGGGACGCTTTGATCCAGATCAATGCGGGCGGATTTTCCCTCTGACAGCCTGCTCGCCAATACCGGTAAAGCGGTATGGCTTTTCCGTTAATCAGCGCCGGACGACGACCCGCACGCCGCCGCCCTCCGCAGGAGGACCGTGCATGAAGCAGCCCCTGCCAGCCGGGGTCTCGCGCACCGAAACGCGCATCATCGACCAGCCCCGCACGATCGACTTCATGGGCGAGGACCTGCGCATCTACGCCACGCCCGAACTGCTGCGCGACATCGAATACACCAGCCGCAACCTGCTGCTCGACTACTGCGATGCGGGCGAGGACTCGGTCGGCGTTGCCGCGGAGTTCGACCACACCGCGGCGACGCCGCTGGGGATGGAAGTGCGGATCACGGTCACCGTTGCGTCGGTCGAGGGCCGGCGCGTGGTGCTGGACGTGATGGCGCATGACGCGATGGAGCAGATCGCGAAGGGACGGCACACGCGGTTCATCGTGGATGTGGCGAAGGCGAAACAGCGGCTGACCGCGAAGATCGCGCAGTGGGGCAAGGGGCGGGCGCCATGAGCGCGCAGATGGAGGCTGCTGCGTTGGGGCTGGACGCCGGTTCCAGGACTCCCCCTCCCCTTTTGGGAGGGGGATGGGCGGAGGGGGAGTCTGCTTCTTGCCTCTCCCCCCTTTCTCTCCCCTTCCGGTTCCACCCCACCGTCGAAAGCCTGTCGCGTGACGCCCTGGAAGCCCTCCAGTTCGAGCGTCTCCGCACCACGCTGCGGCGCGTCTACGATTCCCTCCCGTCCTACCGCGCGAAATGCGAAGCCGACGGCGTGCATCCCGACGATCTGCACCATCTGGACGACCTCGTCCGTTTCCCCTTCTCCCTCAAATCCGATCTCCGCGACGCCTACCCCTACGGGCTGTTCATCGTTCCACGCGAGCAACTTTTGCGCCTGCATGCCTCCTCCGGCACCACCGGACGCCCGACCGTGGTCGGCTACACGCGCAACGACCTGCACACCTGGGCGGACCTGATGGCGCGCTGCCTCGCCACCGCCGGCGCGCGGCCCGGCGATGTCATTCACAATGCATACGGCTACGGATTGTTCACCGGCGGCCTCGGCTTCCACGGCGGCGCCGAACGGCTGGGCGCCACCGTCGTCCCCGCTTCCGGCGGCGGCACCGAACGCCAGGTCCTGCTGCTGCGCGACCTCGGCGCCGACGTGCTCTGCGCCACGCCGTCCTACGCGCTGAACCTGGCCGAGGTCGCCGAACGCGAAGGCGTCGACCTGCGCTCCAGCCGCCTGCGGCTCGGCATGTTCGGTGCCGAGCCATGGTCCGACGGCATGCGCGCCCAATTATCCGAACGGCTCGGCATCGTCGCCCGCGACGTCTACGGCCTTTCCGAAGTGCTCGGCCCGGGCGTCGCGGCGGAATGCGAGGCCGGCAACGGCCTGCACGGCTGGGAAGACCACTTCATCTTCGAAACCGTCGATCCGGACACCGGCAACCGGCTCCCGCCCGGCCAGGCGGGCGAACTGGTGATCACCACGCTCACCAAGGAAGCCCTGCCGATGATCCGCTACCGCACGCGCGACATCTCGCGGATCGAGACCGCGCCCTGCGCCTGCGGCCGCACCCACGCCCGGCTGATGCGCATCACCGGCCGCAGCGACGACATGCTGATCATCCGCGGCGTCAACGTCTATCCGTCGCAGGTCGAAGCCGTCCTCACCGGCCTCCCCGATGCCAGCCCGCACTACTTGCTCGTTGTCGAGGACCACGGCGCGATGGCGAAGCTGACGGTGGAGGTGGAAGCCGATCCCGCACTGGCGCCCACCTTCTATTCCACGCTGGCGCAGGAGGTGGCGCACCGCATCAAGGCCATCATCGGCATCGCCGCCGCCATTGTCGTGCGCACGCCGGGGGAACTGCCGCGCTCCCTGGGCAAGGCCGTACGCGTCAAAGACCTCCGCCGCAAGACGTGAGGCAGCACGCGATGGAAACCGCCGATTCCGTCAGGGCAATCCCGAGCTACTGCTACAACTGCGTCGCCGGGCCAGACCTGATGACGGTGCGGGTGGAGAACGGCGTCGCCACGCGCATAGAGCCGGACCATTCGGCCGCCGCCATCCATCCCGGCCTCGGGCGCGTTTGCGTCAAGGCGTTCGGCCTGGTGCAGAAGACCTACAACCCGCACCGCGTGCTGACGCCGATGCGGCGCACCAATCCGCGCAAGGGACGCGACCAGGATCCCGGCTTCGTGCCGATTTCCTGGGATGAAGCGCTGGACAGCATCGCCGCGCGCCTGCGCGATATCCGCGCCCGGGGATTGCTCGACGAGGCCGGCCTGCCGCGCGTTGCCGCCACCTTCGGCCATGGCGGCACGCCGCAGCACTACATGGGCACCTTCCCCGCGTTCCTCTCCGCCTGGGGACCGATCGACTGCAGCTTCGGCTCCGGCCAGGGCGTGAAATGCGTCCACGCAGAGCACCTCTACGGCGAGTTCTGGCACCGCGGCTTCACCGTCACCGCCGATACGGTACACACGCGCTACATCATTTCCTGCGGCAACAACGCGGAAGTCTCCGGTGGGGTATGCGCGGTGCGGCGCCATGCCGACGCCCGCATCCGCGGCGTGAAGCGCGTGCAGATCGAGCCGCACCTGTCGCCTACCGCCGCCGCGTCGGCCGAATGGGTCCCGATCGCCCCCAAGACCGACGCCGCCTTTCTGCTCTCCCTGGTGCACACACTGCTGTTCGAGCATTCGCGCGACAAGCTCGACCTGGCGTTCCTGCGCGACCGCACCGCCGCGCCCTACCTGGTTGCGCCGGACGGCTATTATCTGCGCGATCCCGCCACCGGCAAGCCGCTGCTATGGGACGCGATCACCAATGCGCCCGTCGTGTTCGATACCCCGGATGCGCAGCCCGTCCTGGAAGGCCGCTTCACCGTCACGGCCGCCGAGACGCACGGCCCCGATGGCGAACGCCGCCCGCAGCGCAATGCCGCCGCGTGCACCGCCTTCATCGCGATGGCCGACGCGCTGCGCACCTATACGCCCGACTGGGCCGCCGGCATCTGCGACGTGCCCGCCACGACCATCCGACGCATCGCCGCCGAGTACCTGGACAATGCCTGCGTCGGCCAGACCATCGCGTTCGACGGCGAAACCCTGCCGTTCCGCCCGGTCGCGGTGACGCTCGGCAAGACCGTCAACAACGGCTGGGGCGCCTACGAATGCTGCTGGGCGCGCACCATGCTCGCCACGCTGGTCGGCGCACTGGAAGTGCCAGGCGGAACGCTGGGCACCACGGTTCGGCTCAACCGGCCGCACGAGGACAGATTGAAAAGCGTGCAGCCGGGTGAGGACGGATTCATGGCCGCGTCGTTCAATCCGACCGGCCGGAACGACTGGCACGCCCAGCCCACGGGCCGCAACGCGCATCGCACGCTGGTGCCGATCGTCGGCAATTCACCCTGGGCGCAGGCGCTGGGACCGACGCACCTTGCCTGGATGTTCTCGCGCGAGGCGCCCGCCGAATGGCCGCGGCCGCCGCTGCCGGAGATCTGGTTCGCTTTCCGCACAAATCCCGCCATTTCGTTCTGGGACACCGCGCAGATCGGCGAGGCGATGGCGCGCATGCCGTTCATCGTCGCCTTCGCCTACACGTTCGACGAAACCAACCACATGGCGGACATCCTGCTGCCGGATGCGACCGACCTCGAGAGCACCCAGCTCATCCGCATCGGCGGCACCAAGTTCGTCGAGCAATACTGGGACTATCAGGGCGTGGCGCTGCGCGCGCCGGCGGTGGCGCCGCAGGGCGATGCGCGGGACTTCACCTGGATCTCGACCGAACTCGCCCGCCGCGCCGGCCTGCTGGACCGCTATAACGCCGCGCTGAACCGCGGCGCCGCCGGCGCGCCGCTGCGGGGCGATGGCTTCGACTACAGCCTGGCAACCGGGCAAGCGCACGATACCGATACGATCTGGAATGCCGTCTGCCAGGCCGCCACCGCCGCGCTGACCGCCGGCGCCGAGGTCCACGATCTCGACTGGTTCAAGCAGCACGGCCACTACGTGGTGCCGTTCAAGCGCGAGGACTGGTACCTTTACCCGACCATGGTGCGGCTCGGCCTGCGCTTCGAGCTGCCGTACCAGGAACGGCTGCTTCGGGTGGGCGAGGAACTCGGCCGGCGGCTGCACGAGCATGGCATCCATTGGTGGGACAGCCAGCTCGACGAGTATGTGCCGGTCCCGCAATGGCATGACGTGCCGGCGCGCTGGGTGCGGGCGGTGCGCGCGATGGGCGCCGATCCGGATGACTATCCGCTGTGGGGCATCACCACCAAGACGATGCCCTACACCACCGGCAACAACGCCGGCATCCCGCTGATGCACGAAGTCGGGCAGAACCTGCGCGGCCACGGCGCGGTGGTGATCAATGCCGCGACCGCGGCGGGGCTGGGCATAGCCAACGGCGACTGGGTCGAGGTGCGCTCGCCGGTTGCCGCGACGCAGGGGCGTGCCGCGGTGGTGCAGGGCTGCCGGCCCGATACGGTGGTGATCCCCGGCCAGTTCGACCATTGGAAGACGCCGGTGGCGAAGGACCTGGCGTTTCCCTCGCTGAACACCGTGGTACCGCTGTCGCTGGAACTGACCGACTCCACCGGCTCGGGCGCCGACGTGGTGCGGGTCGCGGTGCGCCGGATCGTGCCTCCGGCGCGGGCGGGTGCGGCATGACCCGCTACGTGATGGTGGCCGACCTGCGGCGCTGCGTCGGCTGCCAGACCTGCACCGCCGCCTGCAAGGAGGGTAACGGCACCCCGCCCGGCGTGCAGTGGCGGCGCGTTTTGGACCTCGAGAGCGGCACCTATCCGGAGGTGAACCGCGTCTTCGTGCCGGTCGGCTGCCAGCACTGCGCCGCCCCCCCCTGCCTCGAAGTCTGCCCCTCCACCGCCACACGCCGCCGGCCCGACGGGATCGTGACGATCGACGAGGACCTGTGCATCGGCTGCAGCTACTGCATCATGGCCTGCCCGTACGACGCCCGCGCGCTGACCGGCGCGCAAGCGGGCTACGCCTTCGGTGCCGAGCCGACCGCGCCGGAGGCGGCACGTGCGGCCGGGCGGACGGCGGGCGTGGTGAGCAAGTGCAGCTTCTGCGCCGGGCGGATCGATGCCGGCGTGGCTCGCGGGCTGGTTCCCGGGAAAGATCCCGAAGCGACGCCGCTCTGCGTCAACAGTTGCATCTCCGGCGCGCTGAGCTTCGGCGACATCGAAGACCCGGACGGGAAGGTCGCCAGCCTGCTGGCGGAGAACCGCTGGTTCCGCATGCACGAGAGCGAGGGCACGGAACCGGGGTTCTACTACATCTGGGACAGGGGGGCGACGTGAGCGCCGTCTGCCTCATTCGGCGGATGGGCGGGGTCACCGCTTCCCTCCGTCATGGCCGGGCTCGACCCGGCCATCAACGCACCGCCGATCGGGACATTTTCGGCGCCAAATGCCCCCCATCGATGGGGGAAGCTGGCCGGGTCAAACCCCATGGGCGTCCGGAGAAGCCGACCCTTGGCGGGGGTGCGACATGAGACCGACCGCTCCATCCCGGCGCCAAGGCCACTGGGACCAGCGCGCCGCGGGGAACTTCATCGGCGGCGGCACCGGCGCGGGCCTGATCGTCACTGCCGCGCTGGCGGCAGTAGCGGGCGCGCCGTTCCGGCTGCCTTTGGCGCTCGGCCTTGGCTTCGTCGCCGCCGGGCTGACCCTGGTGTGGTTCGAAATCGGCAAGCCCTGGCGGGCGTTGAACGTCTTCTTCCACCCCCAGACCTCATGGATGACGCGGGAGGGAATTCTCGCCTGCGGGCTGCTACCCGTCGGCGTGCTCGCCGTCGCGGCGGGCAATGTGGCGGCGGCGGCGCTGGCCGGCATCCTGGCAGCCGGATTTGCGGTCTGCCAGGCGCGCATGCTGCGTGCGGCCCAAGGCATTCCTGCCTGGCGGCGGTCCGAGATCGTGCCCTTCGTCCTCGGCACCGCCCTCGCCGAGGGCAGCGGGCTGTCCCTCGCCGCAGGTGCACATACAGCGCCATGGCTGGCCCTTGCCCTGGCCTCCGGCCTGGCGCGGGAGGCGACGTGGCAGGTCTACGCGGCTGGGCTGGCGCGACAGCCGGCCGCCGCACGCAGCGTTGCGGCGTTCGCCTCCAGCCGGGCGAGGCTTGCGCGCGCCGGCATGCGCGCCGGGTGCGTGCTGATGGCTGGGGCGCTGGCAATTGCCCTCGGCGGCGGGCTTCCCGCAACGGCCGGTGCCGTTTCGGTGCTCGCCTGGATCGGCGGGGCATTGGCGGCCCTGGCGGGGTGGGACATCAAGGCGCTGCTGATCATCCGCGCGGCTTTCACCCGCGCGGTTGCAATTCCTGTGGTCCCTACGCGTGGCGGCGGGGGGAGCCATGTGCGGCCATAGGTCCCCGGCCCTGACGGATCGGTGGTCGCCATGCGTCATGGCGGGCGTGTGCCAGGGGCTCCGCCCGTGGACCCCACCAGGGGGCTTTGCCCCCTGGACCCCCAGCAAAGGCGGAGCCTTTGCAATCCATCTGTTTGGCTGGATGGCGGGGTGGGGGGACGGCGGGCGAAAGCGGGATCGCCGCGACGGCGATCCCG
>Ga0335075_10003823_pt1 | contig 23656 bp, 21 predicted proteins | sample Lox_Sample_24_FD_206723 | JGI IMG/M metagenome (GOLD analysis project Ga0335075, IMG submission 206723) | Soil microbial communities from Loxahatchee National Wildlife Refuge, Florida, United States - Lox_Sample_2.4 | ecosystem: Environmental > Terrestrial > Soil > Wetlands | place: USA...
CTCAATCTCATGAGGCGGGCGAGTCTAGATGACGCTCGACGATCTCTCGCGCCACATCGGTGGGGTCCCGTCCGGTCACGTCGATCGGCTGCACCCCGGCCATCTTGCGCATCCACGTCAACTGGCGGCGGGCGTAGTTGCGCGTATGGCGCTTCATCGCCTCCGCGTCCCCGGCCAGCAGCTCCTCAAACCCGAGCGCCTTGCGCGCGGTCGCCGAGGCGCCGGCGCCGTTGGCGCGCAGCACCTCCTCGCGCGCGCCGGCCGCGATCATCTCATCCACGCGCGCGTCGATGCGCGCGTACAGCGCGGCGCGCTCCATCGTCAGCCCGATCAGCAGCGTCGGGCGGCGCATGTCCTCGCTCCACAGCTGCGAGGGCTTGTCGGGCGGGGGGCGCTTGAAATCCAGCTCGCCGAGCGCGGCGCGCAGATACAGGCCCGTCCCCCCCACCACGATCGGCCTGCGACCGGTCTGCAGCAGCCGGTCGATCTCGGCGTGTGCGAGCTTGGCGTACTGGCCGGCGCTGAACGTGGCGTCCAGCGGCACACACCCCACGAGCCGGTGTTCGAGCTGCGCTTGCTCGGCCGGACTCGCCACGCCGGTCAGTGTCTGCAGTCCTTCATACACCTGCAGCGCGTCGGCGGACACCGCGACCGGATCCTCGCCGCGCGCGCGCAGCAGCCGTGCCAGCGCCAGCGCGACCGCGGTCTTGCCCACCCCGGTCGGGCCGAACAGCGCGATGACTTGCATTGACATAGGCTCCCAACTCGTGCAGATCTCAGGCTCCACCGTCCTGCTCACCGGCGCCACCGGAGGGATCGGGCAGGCTATAGCCCGTGCGCTACACGCCCGCGGCGCGAAGCTGATCTTGACGGGGAGGCGAGTGGAGATGCTGGACGGGTTGGCCACTGAGCTCGGCGAGGACACCAGCAAGAGCGCCCGCACGCTCGCGGTGGATCTCAGCGATCCCGGCGAAGTGGACCGTCTCGTGCGCGAGTGCGGCCAGGTCGACATTCTCGTGGCCAACGCCGCCCTGCCGGCCACAGGACGGCTGGAGTCGTTCACGATGGCCGAGATCGACCGCGCGCTGGCTGTGAACCTGCGCGCCCCGATCGCACTGGCCCGCGCGCTCGAACCCGGCATGATCGAGCGAGGGCGCGGGCACCTGTCGTTCATCGGCTCGCTCAACAGCAAGGCCGCCACCCCGCAGACCTGCATCTACAATGCGACCAAGTTCGGCCTGCGCGGGTTCGCCCTGGCGCTGCGCGCCGACCTGCGCTCCCGCAACGTCGAGGTCTCGATCGTGTACCCGGGCTTTATCCGTGAAGCCGGCATGTTCGCCGACTCCGGCGCTCGGCTGCCTCCGGGGATCGGTACGCGCTCGCCTGAAGATGTCGCGCGGGCGGTCGTCCACGCCATCGAACACAACCGCGCCGAGGTCGACGTCGCGCCGCTTTCGCTGCGCCTGGGCTCAGCCTTTGCCGGGCTGGCCCCTGAGCTGGCGGCGAACGTGAGCCGGCGCTTCGGCGCGGATCGGATCGCCGGGGACTTCGCATCCGGCAACTCGTCCAAGCGCTGATCGGTCTGACAGCGGCGTCCGCGGGGGCTCAGTCTCCCGATCGGCCGGTGACGCGAGTCAGGAGGCTATGCGGCGTTCTGCAGGCGGGTCAGCAGACGCTCTGACCCGGACAGCGTCTGGCTGGTGGCGGCCTCGATCTGCACTTGGGTGAGCTCGCCCGGCGCGGCCAGGCCCGTGAAGTTGACGGCTTTGTTGTGGCGTGTGCGGCCGCGCAACCGCTCGGGATCGGTCCGCGAGGGGCCCTCGACGAGGACCTCCAAGGTGCGTCCGACAAACCGCTCGGCACGGTGGCGTGCATGGCGCTGGACGACCTCCAGCAGGCGTTCCATGCGCTCCACCTTCACCGGGTGCGCTACCAGCCCCTCGGTCAGGCCGGCGGCCTCGGTGCCGCGTCGCGGGGAGAAGATGAACGTGAACGCGCTGTCGTAGCCGACCTGCTCCGCGACTTCGAGCGTCTGGGCGAAATCCTCCTCGCTCTCCCCGGGAAACCCGACGATGATGTCCGTCGTTAGCGCGACATCCGGCACGTGCTCACGGATCAGCGCCACGCGGTCGAGGTAACGCTCGCGGTCATACGTGCGTCGCATCGCCTTCAGAATCCGGCTCGATCCCGACTGCAGCGGCAGGTGGATGTGCTCGCACACGCTGGCGAGCTCGGCGTGGGCGCGGATCACGTCCTCACGCATGTCCTTCGGGTGCGGGCTCGTGTAGCGGATGCGCTCGATTCCCTCGATCGCGTCGATCTCGCCCAGCAGTTGCGCGAAGGTCGGTGGCGAGAGGCGCTCGCCGCGAGCCATCCTCGACGGACCCGCCGGCGCATCTGCCGGCCCGCGGGTGGTGCGGTCGCTCGGGCGCAGGTCACGCCCGTAGGAGTTGACGTTCTGCCCGAGCAGCGTGACCTCGCGTACCCCGTCGGCGGCCATCGCGCGGACCTCGTCCACCAGCTCTGGCAGCGGGCGTGACACCTCGCGTCCGCGCGTTGAGGGCACGATGCAGTAGGCGCAGCGGCAGTTGCAGCCGACGCTGATCTGCAGCCAGCCCTGAAACGGTCGCTCGCGACGGGCGGGCAGGTGACCGGTGAACCCCTCGAACTCGAAGTACCCCTGGGCGCTGAGCGAGTCGCTGGTCAAAAACTCGGCGAGCTTGTGCACCTGTCCGGGGCCGAACGCCACGTCCACGAACGGGAACCGCTCGAACACCTCCTCCTTGACCGACTGTGCCCAGCATCCCCCGACCCCAACCACACGCTCGGGGTCTTCGCGCTTCAGGCGTTTGGCCTCGCCGAGATGGGCGACGAACCGGCTGTCGGCCGTCTCGCGGATCGAGCAGGTGTTGAACAGGATCAGGTCGGCCTGTTCGCGCTCGGCTGCCTCGCTGTAGCCGAGCGACTCGAGCATGCCCTTCATGCGCTCGGAGTCGTGCTCGTTCATCTGGCAGCCGAACGTGGTCAGGTGATAGCGCTTCACCACCACAGCGTACCTGCGGGAGATCACATGTCGGCTATGCCACGGCCGCGATCGGCTTGGCCTCGACCGAATCGGAGACGATCGGCGCCGGCGCCTTGTCCCTGTCCCGGTCGATCGGGATCGCCTGGTCCTTACCGATGCGCAGCGCGGCGTAGATCTTCTGTTCGATCTCCTTGGCCACCGCTGGGTTTGAGTCCAGATATTCCTTGGCGGCGACGCGGCCCTGGCCGATACGGTCCTGGCCGTAGGAGATGTACGAGCCGGACTTGGCCAGCACATTGTGCTCGACCCCGAGGTCCAGCAGACAACCCGAGGTGGAGATCCCTTTGCCGAACTCGATGTCGAACTCGGCCTGCCTGAACGGCGCGGCGACCTTGTTCTTGACGACCTTTACGCGCACTCGGTTGCCGACCGCCTCGGTGCCGTCCTTGAGCGTCTCGATGCGGCGGATGTCCAGTCTTTGGGAGGCGTAGAACTTCAGCGCCCGCCCACCCGGCTGGGTCTCGGGCGAGCCGAACATCACGCCGACCTTTTCGCGGATCTGGTTGGTGAGGATGCACAGCGTCTGCGTGCGGTTGAGATTGCCCGCCAGCTTGCGCATCGCCTTGGACATCATGCGCGCCTGCTCGCCAACGCTCGTGTCGTCCATCTGACCCTCCAGCTCCTTGCGTGGAGTCAGCGCCGCCACCGAGTCGATCGCGACCACGTCGACCGCGCCCGAGCGCACGAGCATGTCGGCGATCTCCAGCCCCTGCTCGCCGTAGTCGGGCTGAGAGACCAGCAGCTCGTCGATATCCACCCCGATCTCCTTCGCGTACAGCGGGTCCATCGCGTGCTCGGCGTCGATGAACGCGCACACCCCGCCCATTTTCTGCGCCTCGGCGAGCACGTGGTAGATGAGCGTCGTCTTGCCCGAGGACTCCGGGCCGTAGACCTCGACGATGCGCCCGCGCGGAACGCCGCCGATACCGAGCGCCAGATCCAGTGACAGCGCGCCCGTGGGGATCGCGTCGACGCGCACCTGCGCGCCCTCGTCGCCCATGCGCATGACCGTGCCTTTGCCGAACTCCCGCTCGATCTGGGTGAGCGCGCCCTTCAGGGCTGCGTCGCGCGCCTTGGCGGCCTTCTCGTCTTCGCTTACGGGCATGGCTGGGCTCCTCCTGTCGAAATGGACAGCACAAGCTAGAGGGCGCCGCGGACGGAACGTTTGTTCGGGTCCTCGAGTCGGCTTCCAAACCCGCTCGTGAGCAGGAGAAAAGGGTCCAAAAATTTCTCGGCCCGCACTCGTCGACAGCCGTTCGGGGCGCCAAGCAAAGCGCTCGCGTGACGGACAGACCCACTCGTGAAGACGATCGGCAGCGCTACTCCGGCACAAGCGTAAGCTTCGCCAACGCCTCGTAGGAGGCTCCCTCGGCTGAGAGCCACGAGCGGTACAGGATCAGCTCGCCGGGCGTGAAAGACAACGCGGGAGTGGGCGGCAGCGGGCGCTCCAGCCCATATACACGCGCGCGTGCGCGCCCGCGCGTGTAAGCGCCGCGTACGCGCGCAAGCGTGATGTGCCCGCGAAACCGCCGTTTCTCCTCGCGATAGCCGCATGCTCGACCCAGCGCGCCCAACAGCTCATCGTGCAGCGCTTCCAGGCTTACGCCGCGTTCGCCACCGCTCGCGGCGATGAGACCACCTTCCGTGGGAGCGCCGTGAACCTCAACCGCCAACGCTCGCGGACGCCGCGGCGGCAGCCACACCGGCGCGCCGACCCGCAGCTCACCGACGGGTACGGCGCATTCGGCCAGCGCCCGCGCGATCGCGTCGATCTCTGCGACCGGACGCTCGCCGAGAAAGCACAGCGTGACGTGCAGCGCCTGCGGGTCGAGCACTCCTACCGGCGAGGACGCTCCCCCACGCAGTCCCAATCCACGGACCGCAACCCTGGCCCAGGATGCGAGCCGCTCGCACGCTTCAGGCGGGGGGTCGACAGCAACGAACAGCCGTGCCGAGGCGCCATGGGAACGAGTCACGCTCTCATCATGATCCACCGCCCAACAACACCCGCCTGATGAGGTGCAACGCCACGGTGGTCGTCCGATCTCGGACGTCGGCTCTGGCGCCGGGCAGGTTCACCGAACGTGTCAGAGCAGCTCCACCGGGACCCACCACGCTCAGCCACACAAGGCCCACCGGCTTCTGTGCGCTCCCGCCCCCGGGCCCGGCGATGCCGGTGATTCCCACGCCCACATCCCCACCCAGGCGCGTGCGGGCACCCTCGGCCAGTGCCCGGACCACCGGTTCAGAGACGGCGCCATGACGCTCGATCAGTCCCGGATCGACCCCCGCCAACGAGACCTTGGCCTCATTGGAGTAGACCACCGCTCCCGCCGCCACGTACTCCGAAGCTCCCGCCGGCCCGGTCAGCCGCGCAGTCAGCTCGCCCCCCGTGCACGACTCCGCCACCGCGATCTTCAGAGACGGGCGCGATCCGTCGGGTGGGTGGGATCCTCTCAGGAGCGCCGCGACCTGTTCGTCCACGGTGGCGCCGTCGGTCGAGAACAGGGTGTCCGCGTGACGCTCGGCAACCAGCCGCTCGAACGCCTCGTAGGCAGCCGCAGCGCCTGCCACATCGGGCTCATAGCGCGTGACGACCTCGATCTCGCCGCGTTTCAGACACGTCGTGATCTCCAGACGCTCGAGCTCGACTCCCTCGCTCTGCGCGTCGCGCAGCGTCTGGGCGATCTCTGACTCAGGAATCCCGAACAGCCGCAGCGTGCGCTGCTCGAACACGGACGCCCCCGCGATCGCCGCCTGCAGAGCCGATGTCTGCACGGCCGCGCTCCACATCCCCTGCAGCTCGCGCGGCGGCCCGGGGAGGACGACGACCGTCGGACGGTCTGTGCCTGTCCGCTGCAACGCCTCCTTTCCTTCGTCTCGTCCGCGATCGCCGGCCGGCGGGACAACCAGCCCAGGCGCTGTCCCGACCGGCTCGAGCACGGTGGCGCCTGCGGGGATCGTGGCCTGCTTGCGAGTTCCGACCTCGAGCGCCTGCGGATCGAGGTTCGGCATCCGCTTGCGCAGGGGCGCGACGATCGCTTCGATCCGCCGCTCGAGCGCCTCGTCCAGCACCGTCTCCCGCCCCTGAAACCGCGCCACCACCTCGGCCGTCAGGTCGTCCGCGGTAGGCCCCAACCCGCCGCTGGTCAACACCAGGTCGATCCCCTGAGAGGCCATGAACGCGAGCGCGCGCTCGATGTCGTCCGGTCGATCCCCCACGATCGTCAGATATGCGAGATCGACCCCGAGCTCCACCAACCGTTCGGCCAGCCACGGACCGTTGCGGTCGCGCACGCGTCCGCTGAGCACCTCTGTGCCGGTGACGACGATGCCCGCGCGTACGCTCACGCGCAAGGCCCTTCCGTGGGATCAAAGGGCGGAGGGTTCACGTGCATGTACGTCACGTACAGGTCGGCAGCGTTCCCGGCGCGAGCGTGCGCCTACCAGCCTTGGTGATCGAGTAGCCGATCGCGGTGCTGCTGGCGGGCACGACCCGTGGTTTGCCGTCGATCAGCAGTTCCACCGAGTTGTTGCCCAACGTCAGCACGAAGTGCTTGCCGTGGTAGACCGGAGTGCCCGTGCCGGCTTCAAATGTGTGGCCATCTACGAGCTTGCGACCGCCTTCGCCGAGCAGGCACACGTACACCGCTCCGGTGGCCTTCAGTTGCAGCGAGATGACGTCCGTGGCGAGCGGCGCCCCACCCACGCCTGTGCCCCTCGCGCCCGTGTGCGGCCGGCCGTGCGCAGCATGCCCGTTCGCGCTCGCGCCGGTAGTGGTCGTCGCGTTGTTGGAGCCACCTCCGCCACCCGAGAGCAGACCGACGATCAGCAGCACCACCAGCACGCCGACGACGCCCACGAGCGCGATGTAGCCGCGCGAGGGGGCGGAGCGGGGTCCTAGACCGCCTGCGCCGGGACCACCAGAACCGCCGCTTGGCCGACCCGCTCGCCCAGGACGCGTCGGCATACGCACGCGGCGGGGACTGGAGACGATCGGCTCGGGGGGCTCTGACGGGCGTTCGTAGCTCAGGCGGTATTCCTCGACCAGCGCCTTGCCGTCGAGACCCAGCGCGGTGGCGTAGGTGCGCAGGAAGCTCTTGACGAACGTCGGGCCCGGCAGCAGGTCCCACTCTTCGTTCTCCAGCGCGCGCAGGTACTTGGCGCGGATCTTCGTCTGCGCCTCGATCTCAGACACGTCGATCCGCTCGCGCATACGCGCCTCGCGTAACGTTGCCCCGATCTCGGCCATGTCCGCAGGAAGGCTAGTGACTTTGGGTCATTTGGCTGTTTCACCCGGCACATGTGCCGGGTGGTCGGGCGGTACATGTACCGCCCGGGTCAGCGCCACATGTGGCACTGACATCTCGAATATGGACATCGGACCAGGCCTCACCCCGGGATCGCCGTCTCGCTCGGCACGGCATCGGCGGTGGGCGTCTCGGCCAGCCCCGCCAGCACGCGCGGCAGATCGCCCTCGCCGATCAGCACCTGTCTGGGCTTGGAGCCCTCGTATCCGGAGATGACGCCGCGGCGCTCGAGCATGTCGATCAACCGTCCCGCGCGCGTGTAGCCGAGCCGCAGCCGCCGCTGGAGCATCGAGGTCGAGGCGGTGCCCATTTCCGCGACCAGCACGATCGCATCCTTCAAGAGCGGGTCCTCGTCGGGATCGAACTCATCGCTCGAGTCCTCCTTCAGCTCGGCGGGCTCGACCTCCTCCAGCAGCTCCTCGCGCAGCTCCGGCTCGCCCTGGCGACGCCACCACTCGGTCAGGCCCGCGACCTGTACCTCGTCGATGTAGGCGCCCTGGATGCGCTGCAGCCGCGATGAGCCCACGGGGCTGAACAGCATGTCGCCCTGCCCGAGCAGCGACTCGGCGCCGTTGCAGTCGAGGATCACGCGCGAGTCGGTCTGGCTTGAGACCGCGAACGCGATCCGCGAGGGTACGTTGGCCTTGATCATGCCCGTGATCACGTCCACACGCGGGGACTGCGTGGCGAGCACCAGGTGAATGCCGACCGCACGCGCCTTTTGCGCGAGACGGATGATCGAGTCCTCGACGTCGGCGGGCGCGACCATCATCAGGTCGGCGAGCTCGTCGATCACGCACAGCACGTAGGGCAACGGCGGTTCGCCGCGTCCCGCCCGCACCTTGTTGAGCTCCGGGAGGCTGCGTGTGCGCGCCAGCGACATCGTGCCATAGCGCTGCTCCATCTCGCGCACGAGGTTGGCCAGGGCGTTGGCGGCCATCCGCGGGCTCGTGATCACCGGAGTAAGCAGATGCGGGATCGACTCGTAGTGGTTGAGCTCGACCTGCTTGGGGTCGACCAGGACCAGGCGCACCTCATGGGGGCTCGAGCGCAACAGCACGCTGCAGAGCATCGCGTTGATCGCGCCCGACTTGCCCGCACCGGTGGTGCCCGCGACGAGCAGGTGCGGCATTTTCGCGAGGTCGGCGCCGATCGCCTTGCCCGCCACGTCCTTGCCGAGCCACACCGTCAACGGCGACCAGTCGCGCGGCGGGTCCTGGAAGACGTCGCCGAGGCGCACGATCCGCCGGCGCGCGTTGGGCACCTCGACGCCCACGGCCTGCTTGCCCGGGATCGGCGCGAGGATGCGGATGTCGGTTGCGGCCAGCGCATAGGCGAGATCGTCCTTGAGCTGGGCGACCTTGGCGACCTTCGTGCCGGGAGCCAGGCGCAGCTCATAGCGGGTGATATGCGGGCCGGCGACGGTGCCGATCACCTTGGCCTGCACGCCGAAATGGCCGAGCGCCTCCACCAGCGCGCCCGCCGTGCGCTCTTGACCGGCGGTGTCCGGCCGCGCCTGCTCGGCGCTCGAGCGGGTCAGGAGGCGGGTCGCGTCGGGCAGCTCCCACTGAAAGTCTGGATCTTCGATCACGCTGTCGCGGTAGCGCCCCTGCGGGGTCAGGCCCTCGGCGCCGACCTCTCCGTCGGCCTCAGCGCCGACCTCGACCTCGGCATGCGCGAGCCCGGAGACCTCACGCACGAGCTCGCCTTCGCCTGCGATCTCCTCCTCATCGCCGATCGCATCGACTTCCTGCACATCGGCCGCGGATGACCCGTCCCGCGAGGGCGCCTCCACGTGCGTGGAGCGCACGATCAGCTCCTCGTGGCCGGGCTCGGGCGGCATCAGGCCCCCGAGCGGATCCTCGCGCGCCTCGTCTGCGGCCGCGGTCATCGCCGCCTGACGTTCAACCGCCTGGCGTTCAGCCGTGCTGTCCGCGCGGGCACGTGCGCGCGCGCGACGTGCCTGTAGTCGACTCATGCCCGCTCGCACCGCGCTCGCGATCGCGCGAACGATCGAGCGCAGCACTCCCGCGGGCGACGCGCCGACCAACAGCGTCAGACCGACGAACAGCAGCACGGCGACGATCAGGTCGACGCCCACGTCCTGCACCGAGCGGCGCGCTGCCTGATACAGCGCCTCGCCCATGACGCCGCCGTGAGACTGTACGAACACGTTCGACCACGACGACTCGCCCGGCTCGGGGCTCGCCGCCGAGCTCAGACCGAGCATACCCGCGGCCAGCGCCATCGTGATCGCCGCGCTCAGAGCGGCGACGCCGGCTTTGACCGGCCGGGTCTGCGACCAACTCGAGCGCGCCAGCAGCGCGCCTCCGCTCAGCACCAGCGCGATCGGCGCCAGCACCTTGGCGCGACCCACACACCAGCCGATCGCTTCGCTCAGTCCTGCGCCGACCTGCCCGCCCGCCCAGCCGCCGTACAGCACGAACCCCATGAACACACCCAGCGCAACCAGCGCGAACCCGAGCATGTCGCGCTGACGTTCGTCGAGCTCGGGGACGCGCGGGGGCCACGTACGCGCAAGCCGACCGGCGAGCGCGCGACGGCCGCCGCGACGTCGCTGTTTTGGGCGCGTACGCGCGCGCGCACGGGTGCGTGCGGTCCCGGTGTGAGTCCGGGGACGTTTCCTGGTCGCGGCCATCCCGCGCAACTTCGACGCCGGGCCTTCCGAACCTGCCTGCGAACCCTTACGATCGCTTTACTGCAGTTCGGTACATAAAGATCCCTGCTCATGAACGACTTCTCCCGTGCCCCCCGCGTGCTGGTCGTCGAGGACGACGAGGACATCGCCCAAGCCCTGCAGCGCTCGCTGCGCATGGAGGGCTATGAGGTGCGCGCCGCGCTGGACGGGCCGAGCGCGCTCGAGCACGGCCGCGCGTTCGCTCCCGACCTCGTGATCCTGGATCTTGGGCTGCCCGGTCTCGACGGCCTGGAGGTGGCGCGCAATCTGCGCGCCGACGACGACGTGCCGATCCTGATCCTCACCGCCCGCGACGCGCTGGAGTCGCGCGTAGAGGGCCTGGACGCCGGCGCCGACGACTACCTGGTCAAGCCGTTCGAGCGCCAGGAGCTGCTCGCGCGGATGCGCGCATTGCTGCGCCGCCGCCCGCCGCGGGGCTCGGCGCCGCTGCGCGTCGGCGATCTGTCGCTGAACGTCGACACCCATGAGGTGCTCCGTGGCGAGCGCCCGATCGAGCTTACGCAACGCGAGTTCGAGTTACTCGAATATCTGATGCGCAACGAGCGCATCGTCATCTCCCGTCAGCGCCTGCTGGACGAGGTGTGGGGGTACGACCCGTTCTCCACCACCAACACGATCGAGGTGTTCGTCTCCAACCTGCGCCGCAAGCTCGAGGCCGAGGGCGAGCCGCGCCTGCTGCACACGATCCGAGGGGCCGGCTACGTCCTCAGAGCCTGAGCCCGCAGGCGCTGCGCCCACGCGTTCGCAACCGCCAGACCGCACGCGGCCGCCGCTCCATCATCGCCTCACCGCGGCGTTCGACCGCCTGCCGATCCGCACGCGTCTGGCGGGGGTCTCGGCGCTGTTGACGTTCACGATCCTGTGCGCGTTCGCGGTGGCGATCGGCCACCTGACCGTGCAGCGGATCCGCTCGGACTTCTACCACGAGGTCGAAACCACCGCCGCGCAGCTGCCGTCGGACATCAACATCAGCGTCAACCCGCAGACGTTTCGTCCCGAAGCGCCGGAACCCCCGCTCGCGGACCTCGTCCCACCCGGAGAGCAGGCCGCTATCCGCGTGCTCACGCTGGGTGGGGCGACGATCGAACGGGCGCCCACAAACGCGCCCAATCTCGGCGCGCCCACCGCCACGCCGCACGTGGTCTCGGGCTACTACGTGATCAGCCGCTACGCGGTCGTCCACGAAGCCGGCACCGGCGAACCGATCGGGCATGTCGTGATCCAGTACGGGCGCTCGCTGGCCGACACCAACGCGACCGTCGCGCGCGTGGAGCTGTTTTTGATCGTGGGCGTGTTCGCCGGCGCGGGGTTGGCGCTGCTGGCCGGTGTGGCGATCGCCCGGCGCGCGATGGCGCCGATCGCCGAGCTGACAGTCGCGGCGGAGACGATCGCCCGCACGCGCGACCCCTCCCGTCAAATGCCCCAGCCCGCGGCCGACGACGAGGTCGCCGAGCTGGCGCACACCCTCGAGGGCATGCTCCGCGAGTTGGACGCCGCACGCTCGGAGACCGAGGCGATGCTCGCCCGCCAGCGACGCTTCGTCGCCGACGCCTCACACGAGCTGCGCACTCCTTTGACGAGCGTGCTCGCCAACCTCGAGCTCTTGGCCGACTCGTTGCGCGGCGAGGAGGGCGAGGCGGCCCGCTCCGCCCTGCGCTCCTCTCAGCGCATGCGCCGCCTCGTCGCCGACCTGCTGCTGCTGGCGCGCACCGACGTGGGGCGTGTCGTGGCGCACGAGCCGTGCGCGCTGGATCAGATCGTGGTCGAGGCCGCGAGCGAGCTGGGCCCGGTGTCCGACGATCACGACATCGAGCTCGACGTTCAGCCGGCGATGGTCGACGGTGCGCGCGACGAGCTGCACCGCCTGACGATCAACCTGATCGAGAACGCGCTGCGCCACACCCCGCCCGGCAGCTCGATCCGGGTGTCCACGCGTTTATCCGGAGTCGGGGCCGGAGCCGCCGGGCGGCCCGGCACGCAGGCCGAGCTGATCGTCGAGGACAACGGCCCCGGCGTCCCGCCCGAGCTGGCGCCCACCCTATTCGAGCGCTTCGTCCGTGGCGCCGGCGACCGGGGCGGTTCCTTTGGCCTGGGCCTCGCGATCGTCAAGGCGGTGGCCGAGTCCCACGGCGGTTCGGTTTGCCTCGAGAACGTGGCTCCCCACGGCGCCCGCTTCGTGGTCATGTTGCCGGCGTCAAGCGCCGAGACTAAACCTCAACAACTACAGGCAGCACCATCGGCCGCCGCTTGAGCCGGTCATACACGAGCTGCGCGAGGTCGTCGTGCAGAACCTGCTGCAAGAGGTCGACCTCGCGGATCTCCTCGCCAGCGGCGCGCTCGAGCGTTGAGGCGACGGTGGAGCGGATCTCCTCGACCAGCTCGTCGGCCTCATCCATGAACGGGACCCCGCGGAAGATCACCTCCGGCTCGGCCACGGAGCTGCCGTCGTCCTCAGCGATCGTGACGACGACGATGAAGATGCCGTCGGCCGAGAGCATGCGCCGGTCGCGCAGCGCCACATCGGCGATCTCGCCGATCTCCACGCCGTCGACGAAGACCATGCCAGACTGCTCGCGCGAGCCAAAGCGCGCGCCGCGGGAGTCGAGGTCAAGCGGCAGGCCGTTGTCGCCCTGGAAGATGTCCTGCGGCGGGATGCCCACGGCCTCGGCCAGCTGAGCATGCAGGCGCAGGCGCTTGAAGTCGCCGTGAAAAGGCATCACGTAGCGGGGACGAACGAGGTTGAGCATCAGCTTGACCTCCTCGGCGTAGCCGTGCCCGGAGGCGTGCACGGGGGCGTCGGCGGCCGTGATCACCTCGCAGCCGATGTGGTAGAGCCGGTCGATTGTCTCGTTGACGGCCCGCTCGTTGCCGGGCACGGGCGTAGCGCTGAACACGATCGTGTCGCCGGCGCGCAGCTGCACCTGGGGATGGTCGCGGTGGGCCATCCGCCGCAGCGCCGACAGCGGCTCGCCCTGGGAGCCGGTGGAGATGATCACGACCCGCTCGTCGGGGAAGTCCTTGATCTCCCGGGCTCCGACGAGCATCCCGTCGGGCACCTCAATGTGGCCGAGCTGGCGGCCGATCCCGACGTTCTTGCGCATCGAGCGCCCGACCAGCGTGACCTTGCGGTCGAGCGCGTGCGCGGCGTCCACGACCTGCTGCACGCGGTGGATGTTCGAGGCAAATGAGGTGACGACGATCCGGCCCTCGCAGCGCGCGAACGCCTCCTCCAGGTGCGGGCCCACGCCGGACTCCGACGGGGAGAAGCCGGGCCGGTCGACGTTGGTCGAATCGCCGCACAACAGCAACACGCCTTCGCGGCCGAGCTCGGCCAGGCGCGAGACGTCGGCGGGCGCCCCGTCCACGGGCGTCTGGTCGAACTTGTAGTCGCCGGTGATCAGCACGGTGCCGAGCTCGGTGGCGAGCGCTACCGCGGAGGAGTCGGGGATCGAATGGGTCATGTGGATCAGCTCGAGCTCATACGGCCCCAGCTCGAGCGCCTCCCCGGGCGCGACATCGTTCAGGTCGACGTTCTTCAGCTTGTGCTCCTCGAGCTTGGACCGGGCCATCGCCATCGTCAACGGGCCGCCATACACCGGCGGCAGCCCGTCCGCGCCCGCGGCACCCGCCAGCTCGCGCAGCACCCACGGCAGCGCGCCGAGGTGGTCCTCGTGCCCGTGCGTGACCACGATCGCCTCGATATCGCGAGCGCGTTCGCGCAGGTAGGAGAAGTCGGGCAGCACCAGGTCGATGCCGACCATCTCGGGCGTGGGAAAGCGCAGCCCGACATCGACGACGACGATCCGGTCGTCGTGCTCGACGACGGTCATGTTCTTGCCGATCTCCCCCAGTCCGCCGAGGGGGAGCACGCGCAACCGCGACGAGCCGTTCACGTGGCGACGTCCAGTAGGCCGTGGCGCTGAAGCATCGCGCACACCGCGGCGATCTCATCCTGGGTCGCGTCCACGATCGGCAGTCGCGTCGTGCCGGCGGGCAGGCCGAGCAGGTTCAGCGCGGCCTTCGTGCACGTCGGGCTCGGGGCGAGGAACAACGTCTCGTACACGTCCTTGAGCGTTGCGTCGATCTCGGCGCGGTGCTCTGGCTCGTCGACCATGCGCCGCATCTGCTCGCCGACGATGTGGCTCGATACGCACACTCCGCCGGCGCCACCGATGTCCAGCGTGCGCGCCAGGGAGCTGTCGTCTCCCGCGTAGAGCGTAAGACCGTCGATCAACTGCAGCTCGTCCGCGTTGGCCTGCTTGACCCCGTCGATGTGCTCGATCTGCGCCAGCTCTCTGAGCAGTTCAGGTCCGATGTTCGTGCCCGTGCGGGTGGGAATGTTGTAGAGCATGATCGGCAGCTCGGTGGCCGCGGCGATCGCTTCGTAGTGACGGCGCAGGCCGAGCGGGCTCGGGCGGTTGTAGTAGGGCGTCACCGAGATCAGCGCGTCTGGCCGAAGCTCGCTGGCTCGTTCGGTCAGGCGCACCGCATGGCGGGTGTCGTTGCTCCCAACTCCAGCGACGATCGTCTTGTCCGCGGGGCGCTCTGCCAGCGCCAGCTCTATCAGAGCGAGCTGCTCATCGTCGCTCAGCGTCGCGGCCTCGCCGGTCGTGGCAGCCACGACGAATCCGTCCGAGCCGTGCTGCGCCAGATGGCGCATCAGCTGCACGAACCCCGACTCATCGACGCGTCCGTCGCGGTCAAACGGAGTGATGATCGCGGTGAGGATCGCGCCGAGGTCCATCGTGTCCTTGAGTATCTCACTCACGTCGCACCCGCCGTCCCTCAGAACAGCAGCTGCTCCAGGCCGATCGTGGGCGAGTCCGTCAGCTCTCCCACTCGCCGCACCGCCAGCAGCACGCCCGGCATGAACGAGTCGCGTCCGATCGTGTCGTGCCGGATACTCAGCGTCTGACCGACGTCGCCGAGGATCACCTCCTGGTGGGCGACGAGGCCCGGCAGGCGCACCGAATGGATCGGCGGCTCGGCGTCCTGACCACCGCTCGCGGCGCGCGCGGCGGCCATCAGCTGCGCCGTGCGCTTTGCGGTCCCGGAGGGCGCATCGAGCTTCTGATCGTGGTGGAGCTCGACGATCTCCGCCGCGGCCATGTGTTCGGCGGCCTGCGCGGCGAAGCGCATCATCAAGATCGCGCCGATCGCGAAGTTGGGCGCGATCAGCACGTTTGCCCGTGGCCGGCCCTCGGGCGTGCGCAGCGCCGGCGCATCCAGCTCGGCCGACAGCCGCTCGAGGTCAAACCCAGTCGTGCCGAGGACCACGTGCACCGCGGCCCGCACGCAGGCGAGCACGTTCGCCAGGGCGGAGTCCGGCTGGGTGAAGTCGACCACGACCTCGGCAGCGGGCAGCACCTCGGCGAGCTCGACCCCCAGCCGCGGATCGGCGCGCCCGACGAGCTCCATGTCCGGGGCGCCCTGCACGGCCGCGCACACCGTCTCGCCCATGCGCCCGGCGGCGCCGGCGACCGCGACCCGGATCATGCCGCCACCCGTTGCAGCGGGGCAAGTGCCTTCTGAAAGACGTCTGTGTCAGCGCCCACCCCCGCGATCGACAGGTGCTCGGGCGCATACAGCTCCCGTGCCAGATCCCGCAAATCTTCGCTGGTGACCGCGTCGATCCGCTCAAACAGCTCCTGCACCGAGTAGATCGGAACGGCGCCGAGCAGCGATGAGCCGAGCCGGTTCATGCGCGCTGAGGTCGACTCCAGCGACAGCGCCACCTTGCCCTTGAGGTTCTCGCGCGAGCGATCCAGCTCCTGCGGGCTCGCCGGGTCCTCAAGGAACCGCTCGAGCTCGCAGGCGATCGTGGCGATCGCCTGCGCGAGGTTATCTGGGCGCGTGCCCACGTACAAGCCGACCTCGCCCGTGTCGGCATACAGACTGGAGAAGCTGAACACCGAATAGGCCAGGCCGCGGCGCTCGCGGACCTCCTGAAACAGGCGCGATGAGGAGGTGCCGCCGAGCACGCCTTCGAGCACGCGCAGCGCAAAGCGGCGCTCGTCGTGCCGGGAGAGGCCGGGTCCACCGAGACACACGTGGTACTGCTCGGTGTCCTTGCGCAGAAACTCCACGCGGCGCTCGAACACGGGCTCATCCCACTCTCCGCCTGCCAACGGCCCTGCTGCGGCCTCACCCTCGCCGCTCCCCGCCTCGCCCTCGCCGCTCCCGGAAGGCACGGCGGCCCGCGCGAGCTCCACCAGCGCGTCGTGATCTACAGAGCCCGCCGCCGCGATCACGATCCGCTGCGGGGTGTAACGCTCGTCGTGGAACGCCTGCAGCTGCTCGCGGGTGATCTTCCCGACAACCTCGGCGGTCCCGATCACCGCACGGCCGAGCGGGTGCGATCCGAAGACGGCGCGGCCGAGGACGTCAAAGACACGGTCCTGGGGGTCGTCCTCGTACATCGCGATCTCCTCGAGCACGACTTCGCGCTCGGCCTGTAGCGACTCAAAGCGCGGCTGCCAGATCATCTCGGCGGCGATCCCAAAAGCGCGCTCCAGGTGGCGGTCGAGCACGCGGGTGTACAGCGAGGTGCTCTCGCGGTCGGTCCCCGCGTTGATCTCCGCGCCCATCGCGTCGAACAGCTCGTCGATCTCGTGCGAGCGGTAGCTGGAGGTACCACGAAAGAGCATGTGCTCGAGCAGGTGGCTGGTGCCCGCCTGCGCGTCTGACTCCATCGCCGAGCCGGTCCCGACCCAGAAGCCGAGCGCCACCGAGCGCACCCCGTCGATGCGCTCGGTGATCACCCGTACACCGCCGGGGACGGTTGTCACACGGTGATCGCTAATAACGATCGCGCCCGGACCCGTGCCGGGGACGACCCGAGCCACGCTCTCCATCCTGACGGTGACCACCGCTACGGCCGCCGCCGCCCTCACGACCGTTGCGCCGCGACCCACCGTCGCGCGGAGGCCGCCCCCCGCCACCGCTACCAGCGCTCACGCCCGCGAGCTCCTCGACGGACTTGCCGGCGATCTCGGGATCCTCGGCCAGACGCAGGCCGATGCGCCCGCGCTCGCGGTCGATCTCGACCACACGCACGTTGATCTCATCGCCGCGGTTGAGAACGTCCTCGACCGAGTCCACGCGCTCGCCGGGCGAGACGTTGGAGATGTGCAGCAGTCCGTCCGTGCCCTTGGAGAGCTCGACAAACGCGCCGAAGGTGGTCGTCTTGACGACTTTGCCGACATATTCGTCGCCGACCTCGACCTCCTTCATCATCACGCGGATGCGCTCTGCCAGCGCATCGGCGAGCTCGCCGTTGGCGGAATACACGAGCACCTGACCGTCGTCGTTGACATCGATCTGGGATTCGAACTCCTCCGAGAGCCCGCGAATCGTTTCCCCGCCCTTGCCGATCAGCATGCCGATCTGCGACGGGTCGATCTGGATCGTCTGGATGCGCGGCGCGAACTGCGAGAGCTGCGCGCGCGGGCCCTCGATCACCTCTGCCATCTTGGCGAGAATGAACGTGCGCGCCGCGTGCGCGCGCGAGAGCGCGTCGCGGAGGATCTCGAAGGTCACGCCACTGATCTTGATGTCCATCTGCAGCGCGGTGATCCCGCGATCGGTGCCGGCGACCTTGAAGTCCATGTCGCCGAGGTGGTCCTCCACACCGGCGATGTCGGTCAGCACGATGTAATCCTCGCCCTCCTTGATCAGCCCCATCGCGATCCCGGCGACCGGCCGCTTCAGCGGCACGCCCGCGTCCATCAGCGACAGCGAGGAACCGCACACCGAGGCCATCGAGGAGGAGCCGTTTGACTCGAAGATGTCCGACACGACCCGGATCGTGTAGGGGAACTCCTCGATCGAGGGCACCATCGGCACGAGCGCGCGCTCGGCCAGGGCGCCGTGACCGATGTCGCGGCGTTTGACCCCCAGGCGCCCGGCCTCCCCGACCGAGAACGGCGGGAAGTTGTAGTGGTGCCAGTAGTACTTTTTGCTCTGCAATCCGAGCGTGTCCACGCGCATCTCCTCCTTGAGCGTGCCGAGCGCGGCGACGCTCAGCGCCTGCGTCTGCCCGCGCGTGAACAGCGCCGATCCGTGCGTGCGCGGCGTTACGCCCGTTTCGATCGTGATCGGGCGGATCTCATCGGCGTCGCGACCGTCCGGGCGCTTCTTGTGCACCGCGATCCGCTCGCGGATGATCGACTTCTCCAGCGTGTCGAACACGAGCTGGGCGGCCTGACGGCGCTCGCGCGCGGCGGTCAGCTGCTCCTCGGATGCGCCCACCTCGGGGGCGGCCGGCGCGTACTGGGCGATGATCGCCTCGCGCACCGCCTCGCACGCGTCCTGGCGCTCGAGCTTGTCGAACACCTGCGTGGCCTCATCCAGCGCCTGCCCGTGCGAGGCGCGCACCTCTTCCAGCAGCGCCTCGTCCACGACGGGACTCTGCACGGCCGTCTTCTCCTTGCCGACGTTCTCAGCCAGGTCGCGCTGCAGCGCGCAGATCTTCTTGATCTCCGCATGGGCGATGTCGAGCGCGTCGAGGATCTCCGCCTCGGAGATCTCGTTCGCCCCGGCCTCGACCATCAGGATCGCCTCCTCGGAGCCGGCCACGACCAGGTCGAGGTCAGAGCCGCCCCCCGCGCCGTCCTCGGCATTCGCGCCATCGGCGGCGACGCCGCCCTCCGCGCGCACGAGGTCGGCCTCGCTCGGGTTGACGACGAAATTTCCGTCGACCTTGCCGATCCGCACCGCGCCGACCGGTCCGGCGAACGGGATGTTGGAGATCATCAGCGCCGCCGAGGCGCCGTTCATCGCGAGGATGTCATACGGGTGGACGTGATCGACGGAGATCGGGATCGCGACGAGCTGGGTCTCGTAGTTCCAGCCCTTGGGGAACAGCGGGCGCAGGGGGCGATCGATCATGCGCGCGGTCAGCGTGCCCTTCTCGCCCGCGCGGCCCTCGCGCTTGAAGAACGAGCCGGGAATTTTCCCGGCCGCGTACATCCGCTCCTCGACGTCAACCGTGAGCGGAAGAAAGTCCACATCGCGCTGCCCGCCCGCGGTGGCGGTCGACAGCACCATCGTGTCGCCCTGGCGGACGACGACCGCGCCGGAGGCCTGCTTGGCCATCCTGCCGGTCTCAAACGAGATCTCGCTACCACCAATCTCCACGGAGACCCGCGTAACGGCGTCATTGCTGCTCATATTCGTTCTGCCTTCCTGTTCCGCCCGTCGGGTGGGGACGCTCGTCCCCGGCGGATCGTTTTCTTATCTCTTTTTTTATTCCGAACCAGCGGAGCTTAGCGGACACCGGCTTGCGGGCCGATGCACAGCTCGTTGCGCTCAGGCCCGCACGCCCGGGGGCGCTCAAGCGCCGGCGGCGACCGCGAGGCCCTCGCGCAGCAGATCCACCGGCGGCAGCTCGGCCGGTGTGGGTGCCTGATAGCTCCAGTGTACGACCCCGTCGGGCCCGAGGATGACGAGCGCACGCTGCGCGAACCCACCCTCGTGCAGCACCCCGAACGCGGTGCACGCGGCGCCCTTGGGCTCGAAATCCGAGAGCTGGGGAATGCTCACGCCGAGCTTCTCGCGGAACGCTTTCTGCGCGTAGGAGCTGTCGCAGGAAACGCCGTAGATCTCGGTTCCGCCTGCGGTCAGCTCGCCCAGCGCCTGCTCGTAGACCTGCAGCTGATCGGTGCACACCGGGCTGAACGCGAATGGGTAGAACACGAGGATCGTGGTGTGTCCGACCAGATCCGACGCGGTCAAGCGCTCGCCGTCTTCGCGCGCGAGGCTGAATGAGGGCGCTGGCTGGCCTGGCTCGATGACGCTCATCTATCGAGCCTTGAGGCGGACGTGGACCAAGCGGAGCACGGACGCAGGGAGCGTAGTGTGCTCTGCACATGAGCGACTGAGGACAAAGCTCCGCGCCGTGTCCACGTTCGTCTCACTTGCGCAGGCCGAGCTCTTTGATCAGCGCGCGATAACCCTCGAGGTCCGTGCGCTGCAGATAGTCCAGGAAGCGCCGGCGCCGCCCGACCAGCATCAACAGACCGCGCCGCGAGTGATGGTCCTTGCTCTGCGCGCGCAGGTGCTCGGTCAGGTGGTTGATGCGCTCGGTGAGCAGGGCGACCTGGACCCGCGTGTTGCCCGTGTCGCGCTCGCTGGAGCCGAACTTGGCGGCGATCTCGCGCTTGCGCTCTGCTGTGATGGCTGTCATGTGCGCGCCAACGGTAGCAGGTGAGGTGTTCAGCCGGCGACGATCTCGCGCGTGCGCGCGACGTCTGTGTGCATCTGGGAAATCAACGCCTCGGGGGTGTCAAAGCGCCGCTCGCCACGTAGGCGCGCGATGAAGTCCAGGCGCAGCTCGCTGCCGTACAGGTCGCCGGCGAAATCGATCAGGTAGGCCTCGATCAGCTCGCCGCGGCCGGTCTGAAAGGTCGGGCGCACCCCGATCGAGACAGCCGCGGGCACCTCGCCGTTGGCCAGGCACGCGTACACGCCATGACCGGGGCAGGCCAGCGCCTCGTTGGGAATCAGGTTGGCGGTCGGAAACCCGAGCCGACGGCCGCGCTCATCGCCGTGCACGACCTCACCGCGCAATTGAAACGGAGCACCGAGAAAGCGCGCGGCCTGGTCGACCTCGCCCGCCAGCACCAGCCCGCGAATGTGACTGGAGGACACGATCTCCCCGTCGACCTCGAGCAGCGGGTGCACGACGGTCTGAAAGCGATCGTCAGCCGCCAGCAGAAGTGGATCGCCCTGGGCGCGACGTCCGAACCGAAAGTTCTCACCGACGGCGACACGGCACGCTCCGAGCGCGCCGACGAGCACCTCGGAGATGAACTCCCGCGCGCTGTGCGCGGCAAACTGTACGTCGAACGGGATCACGATCAGCTCCTGCACGCCCAGCGACGCGATCAGCTCGGCCTTGACCTCGAGCGTGGTCAACAGCTTGGGCGTGTGCTGGGGCGCGACGACCGAGACGGGATGGGGCTCGAACGTGAGCACGCTGTCAGAGCCCGAGATCACCTCGCGGTGGCCGAGGTGCACTCCGTCGAACGTGCCGACCGCGACGCTGCGGGTATGGGGATCGCCCGCTGTGGGGGTCCGAAGGTCTGGCAGGAACGTGATCCTCACGGCCGCACAGACTACGTCGGTAGCCGCGCGAGCGCGTCCTGCAAGGCGATCAGCGGCGGGTCGGTGAAGCGCTGTCCGCGCGCGGGCGGTGGGTGGGCTTCGCGCACGTCAAACGGCCCGATCGCGGTGCGGCGCAGCTCCAAGCAGTAGGCATCGCCGAGGTCTGCGATCAGCGAGCGCACGTAGGTGCCCGAGGAGCATTCGATCGTATAGCCGGCGCGTGTTTGCTCGCGCCACAACTGCTCGAAGCGGTACACGGTCACGATCCGCTCGGGCGTCTCGAACCGCTCGCCGCGGCGGGCGCGCTTGTAGGCGCGCTCCCCGCCGATCTTGATGGCCGAGTGCCGCGGTGGGCGCTGTCTGACCTCGCCTGTCGGCAGCAGCGGCGGGTCTGGTGGCAGCCTGCCCGTGTCGACGATCTCCCCCTCGGTATCGCCGGTGCTGGATGTGGCCCCGAGCCGAGCGATCGTCTCATAGCGCTTGGGGAGCTCCATCAGCTGCCGCTGCGCTTTCGTCGCCTGCCCCACCAATACGATCAGCAGTCCTGTCGCAAACGGATCGAGCGTGCCGGCATGCCCAACCTTGACGGCGCCGCCCAGGGCACGCTTGACCAGAGCGACGACGTCGTGGGAGCTCATCCCCGCGGGCTTGTCCATCAAGAGGATGCCGCTCAGGGGCGGCGATGACGACGGCGAACTGGGCGGCGATGCAGGCGGACCGGACGGCGATGTCACGCTTGGCGGCCTACGCGGGCGCGGGCTCGGGGTGCAGCTGAGCGGCGATCGCGCGGCGCAGGAACTCGGTCAGCTCATCCAGCTCCAGCGCGGTCGTAAATCCGGCGGCGCGACGATGCCCACCCCCACCCTGCTCGCGCGCGATGCGGGAAACGTCGACGTCGTCGTCAGTAGCGCGCAGCGAGACTTTGCGCTGACCGGCTCGCGGACCCGTGGACAGCTCGCGTACGAGCACCGCGACCTTGGTGCCCGCGAGCGCTCGCAGGTGATCGACGATCCCCTCCGAATAGCTGTCCTGGGCGCCGGTCTCTGCGAAGTCCTGAGCGCTGAGCGCCGCCAGTGTCAGCTCGCCGGAGTCATAGCGGCGCATCGCGGTCAACGCGCGTGCGAGCAGCGCCAGCTTGGCCTCGGGCATCTCCTCGTACAGCCGGCGATAGATGTCCTGCACGTCCACGCCGGCGGCGATCAACTCGCCCGCCATCTCGTGCGCGCGCGGACCGGTGTTCTCATACATGAACCGCCCCGTGTCGGTGATCAGCCCGACGTACAGTGCCTGGGCCATCTGCGGTGTGGGCGCGACACCCAGCCCGTGCATGAGGTCCCACACGATCTCCGCGGTACACGATGCCTGCGGGACTACGTGATCGAGCGTGCCAAAACGCGTGTTGTCGTGGTGGTGGTCGATGTTCAACAGATGGCGGCCGTGCTGCAACACGCTGGCGGAGTTGCGGTCGATGTTGCCGCAGTCCAAGAACATGACCGTGCGCTGGGCGATGTCCGGCGGCGGCTCTGAGATCAGACCGTCGAGCTCAAAGAAGCGGTACTCGTAGGGCAGCGGCAGATCGGCGGCGGCGATGAACATGTGCGAGTCCTTGCCCAGCGCACGCAACAGTCCCTGCATCGCCACCAACGAACCGAGCGCGTCGCCGTCCGGGGCCTCGTGCGCGGCCAGCACGAACCGCGAGTCCTCGCGTATGCGCTCGAGCACACGCTCGCGTGTGACCTCAGGACTCTCATCGCCGGTGCTCACGAGCCGCCCGACTCCTCGAGCAGCTGCTCCATGCGCATCGCCCGGTCGGTCGTGTCGTCGTAGACGAACTGAAGCGTGGGCGTGCGCTTCAGGCGCAGCTCGGCCGCGATCCGCCCTTGCAGGTAGCCGTGCGCGCTGCGCAGTCCCGCGAGCGTCGACTCACGGACGAGGGCGCCCGAAGACCCGCCCTGCTCATCGAGCACGCTCACGTACACGCGCGCATGGCGCAGGTCGGCGCTTGTCTTGACGTCCGTCACGGTCGTAAATCCAACTCGGGGGTCCTTCAGCTCTCCTGCCAGCACCTCGCCGAGCACCTGCCTGATGGCGGCGTCGATGCGGTGCATCCGTCCCGAGCTCATCCTATCCCTCCGATCGGCTGCGGGTATCGGCGCGCATGTCGGCGATCGGCCCGTGCCTTCGCAAACCTCAGCCGAGCTCGCGCTCCTGCAACCGAGTCTCGTACATCTCCAGCACGTCGCCCTCGCGCAGGTCTTGGAAGTTTGCGAGCACGATCCCGCACTCATATCCGGCGCTGACCTCGCGCGCATCCTCGTTGAAGCGACGCAAGCTGGCGACGGTGGTGTCGTAGATGACCGTGCCCTCGCGCACGACGCGGACTTTGGCGCCGCGGGTGACCTTGCCCTCGGTGATGTAGGAGCCGGCGATCACACC
>Ga0335075_10003824_pt1 | contig 23654 bp, 22 predicted proteins | sample Lox_Sample_24_FD_206723 | JGI IMG/M metagenome (GOLD analysis project Ga0335075, IMG submission 206723) | Soil microbial communities from Loxahatchee National Wildlife Refuge, Florida, United States - Lox_Sample_2.4 | ecosystem: Environmental > Terrestrial > Soil > Wetlands | place: USA...
CCTTCTCGAAGGTGTCCAGCATGTCGAAGAGCATCTTCGGCGAGTCCGCGGCCAGCACCCCGCCGCCTTCCTCGACCCATTCGCGCTCGAGGATCTTGAACGGATCCTCGGGCTGCATCTCATCGTAGAAACCATCGGGATCGGGGTTGCCCTCGCCGCGCTCCTTGCGGACCTCGAATGAGTGGTCGATGTCGGCGGCCAGCTGGATCGCCTTGTCGTCATCCATCACGTCGCGGACCAGCAGGCAACCGGCCTCGAGGAAGGAGGCCCGCAGCAACTCGGGGGTGAGCTGGTCAGGTGTGGCCTCGGGGCAGCGTGACTGTTCGCCGCGGGCCGGGGCCTGGGACGGGGTCGGGTAGACCGGATTCTCGGGGGCGTTCTCCAGCAGCTCGATTCCGGCGAGGTGGCGGACTCGGCGAAGCTCACGCTCGACGTTCGGGTCGCGCTCGGCGCGATTGATCGAGGTCATCAAGTCGATCGCCTCGAAGAGCTTTCCGTCAGCCTCCAGCGCCTCGACTTCGGGCGAGACCGGACGGCTCTCGACCACTTCGACGACGGCGGTGTCGGATTGACGGTTCTTGCGTGAGAAAAGGCCCATTCGTTACCTACCTTGAAGAAGTTGGATTCCCTGTGTTCGGTCAGAACGTCAGGAGAACGCTAGCACTACCTACTTATTTCCGACTGGTTTGGCGGGGATTCCCACGACCATCGTTTTCTCGGGTACATCCTTGGTCACCACGGCTCCCGAACCGACGATGGCGCCGGATCCGACCGTGAACGGGCCGAGCAGTGAGGACCCCGTCCCGATGAACACCTTCTCACCGATCGTCGGACCCTCGAACATCCCCGCGACCAGACCGATCGAAACCCAAGGCGCGATCACGGTTCCGGACTGGATCACGACCAGGCCGTCGATCACCACCTGCCCGTGCGGAAAGTAGATGCCCGGATGGAGGTGCACCGGATCGCCGATCGACATCTGCGCGGTCGCCATCGAAATCTTGTGGAGGATGCGCGGCAGGATCGGAATCCCGCGGGCCAGCAGACGCATTCGCAGCCGGTAACAGATCTGAGCGAAGAAAGCGTCACTCGACCAGGCCAGGCGTGCGGCGCAGCGCGCCGTGTGCCAGCCGGACTTCTCCTCGAAATGCTCACCGCGATGCATCGAGGTCACACGGACGTCTTCGGTAACCGCGATCCGAAATCCCGGGTGGCGCTTGTGGAAGTCGCGCCAGAAGGCTTTCATCTCGCTTCTTGATCGTTGCGTCATAAGAGGGGTCGCAGCCTATAGCCTCCCCGCCGATCAACGTGGCCAAGAACGAAGAACAGACCGAGCAGGTGGCAGAGGCGCTCCAGTGGGGTTACTCCCTCGCCAACGTCAGCGAAATCATGACTCCGTGCCTCGACGCGGCGGGCGTGAAGACCCTGATGGAAATCGGTTCCTTCCGCGGGGAGCTGACCGAGGAACTGCTGAAGTGGGCCGACACCTCCGGCTGCTCCGTGGCCACGGTCGAACCGCTGCCTCCGGCGGACCTGATCGACCTGAAGGAACGCCGGCCGGAACTGGAGCTGATCGAGAACACCGGCACCGGCGCCCTCGAGGGCCTGGCCGAGCTGCCGGACGCGATCATCATCGATGGCGATCACAACTACTTCACCCTGACCCAGGAACTGAACAAGATCGCCGAGAAGGCGGGGGACTCGCCCCTGCCCTTCCTGCTCTTCCACGATGTCGGCTGGCCCCATGAGCGGCGCGACACCTATTACGCGCCGGACCGGATCCCCGAGGACGAACGCCAGCCGCTGGGACACAACTGCACGATCGAGCCGGGAAACCCCGGACTGAGCGAAGGCGGTCTCCCGTACGAGTGGGCCGCCGACCACGAAGGCGGACCGAAAAACGGTGTGGTCACCGCGATCGAGGATTTCATGGAGGGCCGGACCGGCCTGCGTTTCGCCGCGGTACCGGTCTTCTTCGGCTTCGGCCTGCTGTGGCGAACCGACGCGCCCTGGGCGGACGAGGTCTCCCGGCTGATCGCTCCGTACGACGCCAATCCCGTCCTGAAGCGGGTCGAGGCCAACCGGGTCGCCCACCTGGTCCGCGGGCACAAGGACGCGGCCGAGATCCGCGACCTGAACGCGAAGATCGCCCGGCGCGACGAACTGCTGGCGCGGATGCTCCAGTCGAGCGCGCTCGGCCTGGCCGAGAAGCTCTCCAACCTGAAACAGCGCGGCAACCCGATCTTCACCCGCCGGGAGATCCAGGATCTCCTCGACGGAAAGTAGGAGCTCAGTCCTCCTCTGAGACCCGGACCGCCTTGTGGGCGCGCTCGGCCTTCTTCGCTTCACGCTTCTTGAAGATCCGGCTGAAGTCACGCAACGGTTTCGTGACCTTCCAGCTCTTGCTCTCCTTGAGCTCCTTGAGCTCCCGCTCCATGGTCTCGTTGATCAGGTGACCGGCCCCGGCCATGGTGCGGGCCGCCGAAGCCTCGGCCTCGGCCCGGCGGGCCCGGTCCTCCCATGAGCTGTCGCCATCGGGACCTTCGGGTGCCGGAAGCATGTGCTCCCATTTCTTGGCGAACTTGATGTGCGCGTTGACCCACGTGTCGAGGTCGCTGATCAGTTCGATCGAGTGGTGGTGGATCACCTTCAGGTCGGCGGTCACGACCTTCTTGCCGGCATCGCGTGCCTGATGGCAGATGTCGAAGTCGTAACCGTGCAGCGCCCCACCGGTGATCTCGTCGAAGCGCAGGTTTTGGATGGCCCACGGCGTCAGGGCAATCACGAACCCATCGATCATGTCGACCTCGCCGAGCTGCGCGTAGGAAGGCGTGTTCGTCGCCAGCCAGGTCAATGCCGGGATCTCGCCACCACCGAGCTCGTCGTAGACATGGGTGAACGAGGCCCAGGTGACCGCGCCCTCCCACCAGGCGATGTTGCGCACGCCGACCGCACCGGCACATCCGACCAGGGCGACGTCATCCTGCTTCATCGCCTCACGGATCTTCGGAATGAAGTCCGGATCGATGATCTCGGCGTCCTGATGGATCAGCACGAGGAACTCGAGGTCGTCCAGCTTCGCGGCCTGATCGAGGATCAGGTTGTAGCTCCGGAAAAGCGTTCCGGAACTGGCGAAACTCAGAATCTGAGTGTCGGGTTCCGCGGCTAGCTTGATTCCCGGCTCGGCGTACTCCTCGTACTTGAGCGGGTTGGTAATGGCACTTCCGATGGCGACCACGACGCGGGAACATATCCGTTTACGAGGTCGGACGGACTCGGGACACCGGAAAACCGGGGACTATCGGCGGCGAGCCACGACCACGTTGTGCGCACAGAGCCGGCGCAGCCCCGGCACACGCTCGACCGACGCCTCGAGCCGCTGGGTCAGGCCCAGAAGCGAGGGAGGAACGAAATCCGGGACGAAGCCCAGCTGATCGGACGCGATCAGCACGGCACCGCCCTCGACCAGACCGGTGATCACCTCGGCCTCCGGGATCAGGCGCTCCGAACCATCGTCCTGGGGGACCCGGGCCATCAGGTTCTTCCAGTACGGGTTTCTCGGGTTGTGATCCCAGACCAGGACGAGCCCGCCGGGCCTGGTCACCCGGACCATCTCGATCAGCGCGGTCCGCACCGACTCGGGCTCGGCGATGTGATGCATCACCGCCACGCACATGGTCAGGTCGAAACGTCCGTCTTCGAAGGGAAGTTCGGTCGCCGAGGCCTGAACCGCCTCGACCCGATCATCCGCGGCGCGCAGATGCCGCAGCATGCCGGCCGACGGATCGGCACCGGTCACCTCATAGCCCTCATCGGCGAGACGGGAGGCCACGACACCGGTGCCGCAGCCGACGTCCAGGACCGAACCGGCGGGCATCAGGCGCTTGACGAAGGCGACCCGCTTGGCCAGATAATGCTCGACCACATGCGGCGGCAGCGACTCGTCGTACTCACCGGCGATCTCGTCGAAGTGCTGCTCGACCTCCTGCACCTTGTTGCGTGTCTCACTCATGGAGTCCCCGTCCGCTCGGCGCTCGGACGGTTCCGGCGCTCCAGCAGGGTAACCGTAATCGGGAGGATGCCGTCGATCTGGTGCTGCTCTCCGACCTTCCATTCCGGGGGCAGATCGTAGAGACCGGTGGCGTAGGCGCCGTTGACGAAGAGCTGGCGGTCGTTCTTCAGGTTTTCCGCCCCTTCGACACCGACGACGAAGATCCGCTTCGAGTCGGCGAGGGCCTGTTCCCACAGAGCCCCGGGATCCGGTGTTTCGGTCTTGCCCGGAAGGAACGGAGGATCGTGTTTGGGCAGCCCGAGCCGATAGTCCTTCACGTCCGGATCGAGATACGCGTCGAGCGGGGACAGGGGCACCGGGGTCAGATGGCTCGTGCTGACCACCGCGTCGCCGGGCCTCGCCTGGGATTCGACGTACTCGGCGGCCGTCTTGAAGCGAAGCTCGGTCTTCGCCTCGTCGGTGAGGCCGACCGCACCGATCGTGAGTCCCGCCACCACCAGCCCGGTCGCGATCGTGCCCCAGACCCGGCCGGCCGCGACCAGCAGAGCCCCGAGGCCCAGGGGTATGCCCATCCAGGCGGCGGCGAGATTCCGGGTGCCGAACACATCGGTGCTGACCCGCCCCAGCAGCAGGGCGCCGACCGGGGTGGCGAAGATCAGGACCAGGACCAGCACGATCCCGCGATCGAGATTCCTGAACCAATCGACGATGCCGGTCCGGCGGGCGATGAGAACGAGGGCCGCCACGAGAGCGAGCAGCGTGCCCGCCGAAAGCAGCAGCACGTCCCAGCGGTCCGCCAGCGTCCATCGCTGAGCGGTCACCTGCCAGAACAGGACCTGTTCGACCGCGAGTTTCTTCGCCTCGAATCCGTAGCCCTGGAGCGCCTCCAGAATCGGTGTGGTCGGCGAATCGGAATCGGACAGGTAGCCGGGGATCCAGGGGATGTAGAGCACCACCGCCCCGGCATTGGCCAGCAGGGCCTTCAGCCGGTCGCCCGGAACGTAGATGAGCAGCCAGAGCAGCTGGCCGGCCAGGATGAAGGCACAGGTGTAGTGGGTGTACATCGCGAGGGCGGTCGCGACGGCGTAAAGAACCCACCACCGCCGTTTGCCGCCATCGATCGCGTAGAGCATCGCCAGCGTCGTGGCCAGCAGGAAGAAGAGCATCACCGAGTAGGCCCGCCCGTTGGCGCCGAGATAGACCAGCATCGGGCTGAGCGCCGCGATCACGGTCGCCAGGATCCCGGCGCTCCTGTTGAAAAGCCGCAGCCCGAGCAGATAGAAGAGCGGCAGCGAGGCGAAGGCGAACAGCATCGATGGCAGGCGGATCAGCTCCGGAGCCGAGCCGAGCTTCGAGGCGAACCAGGCGAGGATGAAGTAGAGCGGCGGGCTGATCTCGCCGTCGCCGGTGACGAACCTGACCGTGTCCAGAAGTCCGTGGTTCTGGACTATCCAAAGGGTGGAGAGCTCGTCGGCGACCACGGTCTGCCCGTAGACCGAGAACCGGGCCCAGATGCCCAGGGCTACCGCGAGCCCGAGCAGAACCCAGAGCCAGGTTTCGGCAGATCCCGATCCGGCGGCGGGGGCCGCCTCGTTTTCGACACGCTCATCCACAGCGCTAACCCTTTCAGTAATGGCCACGATGAGAAATTCCAGCGTACGGGTGGGTACGGAGCGCGGCTCCTCCCTGCTTCGAGCCTGTCAAGATACCGCCCCGATGGGGACCCAGGTAACCGGTGAACGGATCAGCACGCCCGATGGGGGCTTCAACCCGGCCTGGCAGCGGCACTCGTTCGCCTACGCCGCCTGCGATCCGATCCTCGGACCCGGCAGGGTGCTCGATCTCGGCTGCGGCGTCGGCCACAGCTTCGATCTGCTCGCCCCCCGCGAAACCGTCGGGCTGGACATCGATCCGGAGGCCCTGAGCGGACAGGACCGCGAGACCGTGATCGGTGACATCCGCGCCGTTCCCTTCCCGGACTCGAACTTCGAGTCAGTGATCTCGATGCACTCGATCGAACACGTGCCGGACCCCGAGCGGGTCGTCGCCGAGATCTCGCGTCTGGTCGAGCCCGGCGGGACCGCGGTCGTCGTCACGCCCAACCGTCTGACCTTCGGACGGCCCGACGAGATCATCGATCCCTTCCACTTCATCGAGTTCAGCCCGGAGGAGTTCGGGCGGCTCTGCGGCGCGGGTTTCGAGGAGGTCGAGCTCCAGGGCCTTTTCGCGTCGGACCGCTACATGGAGCTGTTCGACGAGGAGCGCCGGACGCTCGACAAGCTGCTTCGTCTCGATCCGCTGAAGCTGCGCCGGCTGGTGCCGTTGCGGGCCAAGCAGTGGCTCTACGACTTTCTCCTGCGACACTTCCGGCGTGATGACGACCCCCGCGCCGAGATGATCGACCAGACCGACTTCGAGCTGAGAACGAGCGACCTCGACCGCTCGCTCGACCTGTACGCGATCTGCCGGAAGCCGAAACGTGCCTGAAGGCAAGCCCAAGGTCATAGTCGTGATGCCCGCCCGGCAGGCGGCCGAGACCCTCGAAGCCACCTTCGAGGCGATCCCGCAGGACGCGGTCGACGAGGTGATCCTGGTCGACGATTCCTCGACCGACGCGACGGTCGAACTGGCCCGCTCGCTGAAGATCAACGTGGTCTGGCATCCGCACCAGGTGGGCTACGGCGGCAATCAGAAGACCTGCTACCTGGAGGCGCTCCAGCGCGGGGCCGATGTCGTCGTGATGCTTCATCCCGACGGCCAGTACGAGCCGGGCCTGATCCCCAGCATGGTCGAACCGATCGTCAACGGCGAGGCCGACCTCGTCCTCGGATCACGACTGCTCGTGCCGGGCTGGGCACTCGCTGCGGGCATGCCCAAATGGAAGTTCTACGCCAACCGGTTCCTCACCGAGATCGAGAACAAGATCATGGGTACGAACCTCTCCGAGGCACACACCGGATACCGCGCCTACTCGCGGGAGCTGCTGCTGGAGGTTCCGTTCCTGCGCAACTCACTCGACTTCGTGTTCGACTCCGAGGTCCTGATGCAGTCCTCGAACATGGGCTTCCGCATCAAGGAAGTGCCCGCCCGGTGCCGCTACTTCGACGAGATGTCCTCGGTCGGTTTCAAGACGGGTGTGGTCTACGGGTTGAAGACGCTCTGGGCCGGTGTGCGGCTGATCCTGCACCGCAACCACATCCTGCCTTCGCGCAAGTTCAAGACCTAGCGCGGTTCCAGCCGGACGACTTCGAGCCCGGCATCACCTTCGGCCACCGGCACCAGCTCGTACTTTTCGCCGATCATCTTCAGTGCGATGCCCTGCAGCGGTTCGAGCCCGGCCTCGGGTGCGGCCGCGGCGGCATCGAGCGACGGCTCACGCCTCAGCCGTTCGAAGAAATCCAGCGCGGTGCGGTCGACCAGCATCAGCGTTCCCGGCTCGAGTTCCTCGATCGCGGCGGTGATGATCGGCAGGTTCGGTTCGGGCACCCAGCTGTTCTCCTTCGGATCGCTGAACCCGAGTGAGTTCGCCCGGCCCGCACGGGCCAGCGCCTCGACACCGAGGTCGGACCGGGTGATCACGGCGGAGCGGTCCTCGCCCGGCATCTCGGTCTCCAGCAGGCGCTCACCCTCATCCGCGCCGGCAACCAGAGGCGGCGGATTCCACAGCCGATCGAAGCCGTCTCCCAGCGACCTGCCGCCCGGGATCGCGTAGCCCAGCATCGAGGTGGAAGCGCGATCGGGAATCGCGGGCGCGACCGACGAGATCGCCAAAAGGGCGATCAGCATCGCACCGGCCAGAGAAAGTGCCGCGGTCACGCGCGGCACCGGAGAGCCCTCGCGGAAGGCGAGGCTCAGGGCGAGCACGATCACCAGGATGAACGGCAGCAGCAGGTAGGGCAGAACGTGATCGAGTGAACGGTTGACGAAGTACGTGTAGAGCGCGATGCCGTAGGCGAGTGAACCGGTGAGCGCGACGAACTCGGTCCGGTTCCGCCGGGCGTACTCGCCGCGCTTCCAGAGGATCAGGACCAGGCCGATGCTCGCGACCAGATAGAAGGCGCCCACCCCGAGCCCGCGCGACCAGGGCACGTAGTCGTAGGTCAGATCTCCGATGTCACCGGTGACGAATTCCCGCAGATAGGTCAGATACAGGTTCCAGTCGGGCAGCTCACCCGAAGCGATCAGGGTCGCCAGCGCGAACAGCACGTGGACGATGACCATCGCCGCCGCGGTTTCGAGCAGGCTCCTGACCAGGTACCGCCACCAGCCCTCCCGGCCCCGCCAGACCATCTCCAGCGCGACCAGGCCGAGCCAGGTGAGGAGCGTGTAGAGAAATGCCTCCAGCGCCCAGATCGAGGACAGTCCCACCAGAAACAGGCAGACGAGCCTCAGCGGACCGGCGGCCCGGGACCAGCGGGCTCCGGCCACGGCCGCCGCGATCACGAGGATCGGCAGGCCGTAGCGGATCGCTCCGTGCTGGAGCAGCCCACCGATCGGATAGGTGAGACCCCACGCGAGCACGATCACCGCGACCGCCATCGCCGGGATCGCCAGCCAGCGGCCGACCCGGCACAGACGGAGGATCACGTACCCGCAGGCGATGACCATCGCCGAAAGGAAACCGTCGAGGAAACCGAGCGTGCCGTGACCGATCGGCGCGATCTCGAAGAAGGCGCTGATCAGATAGATGTTGCCGATCCCGTACTGGGAGACGGTGTCGACCAGCAGCACCTGCCCGTCGAGAACCTGGCTGGCCGGCCCGAGGAAGAGGTTCTGATGGAACTGGACCACGTAGGTGATGAACGGGCTCGGCGAATCGATGCCCGGACCCACCGGGAAGATCACCATGTCCGGCACCGCGAACAGGACCAGCAGGACCACGACCACATCGATCAACCGTCCCCAGCCCCGGCCGATCGAAGGCACCCGGATCCGGTCACCGCGAACGGCCGCGCAACCCGCTGCCAAGACCAGCAGCAGGCCGGGAAGCAGGACCGCGAGATCAACATGCGACCAGGCCACCACGGTGAGAACCGCCATCAGGGCACCGAAGGCGGCGAGCGTCCAAGCCCGCCGGCGGCCGGCACCGGCGCGGGCGAGCAGGTCCGCGACTCGCGACCGGCCACTCAGGGCCAGCAGGGCGGCCGCGATCAGGGCCCAGGCCCCGAGGACCACCGCCGCCGTGCCGATGCCGTATCCCCACGGCAGCTCACCGGAGAAACGCACGAACCCGATCGCGACCCCCAGGGTGAGGCAGAGGATGGCGGCCAGCCCGATGACCGCATCGGCACCGGACCGGGCGTTGAGAGCCGCCGCGAACCGCGGAACCAGAAAGATCGAGATGGGCAGCATCGCGAGAAAGATCGCGGCGAACGCCAGCGACTCGGCATCCTGGTTGTGCCGGATGAGCGGGCTGACCTGGACCTCCGGCACGACGATCATCGCCAGCGGAATCAGCAGCGCGGCCAGCCCGAGCAGAAGCACGGAGGTGAGAACGAAAGTCGCGGCGAAAATCCCCTCGTCTGAAGAGCGAACGCCGGTACGGGGTGCCCCTTGCATGCGGCGATCCTAGCCCGGTGGCGATCGCCGGGGCATGAGCCGAAGAAGACCCCGGTCTCGTTACGATCCCCGAATGGCCAAAGGAGTGGTCAAAGGGAAGGGCCCGGCGCTGCGGAGCGCCGAGCGAGAGGCCGGCACGGTGCTGCCGCCTCCACCGCGCAATCCCCGCTTCCCCCTGTTCGATCCCCTGCGGGCCGTCGCGGCCACCGCGATTCTGCTCGTGCACGTCGGCCTCTTCACCGGCGGATTCGAGCCGATTCCCCTCCAGCTGTTCTCGCACCTGGACATCGGCGTGCCCTTCTTCTTCCTGATCTCGGGCTTCCTGCTCTACCGGCCCTTCCTCGCGGCCCGGCACCTGGAGGCACCCGCGGTCCGGAACCGGGACTACGCCCGCAACCGGTTCTTCCGGATCTTCCCGCTGTACTGGGTGGTGCTCACCATCACCGCGATCGTGCCCGGCATGTACGGCGCGTTCACCGGCGATTGGTGGGTCTACTACGGGCTTCTGCAGAACTTCCCCGTCTACACGGCGGGGCAGGGCTGCCTGGACGATCCCTTCACCTGCGCGATCCCTCCCGCCTGGACGCTGACCCTCGAGGTCGGGTTCTACATCCTGCTGCCGTTCCTGGCAGCGGGCATCGCCGGGCTGACGAGACTGTTCGGACGGAACCGCTGGGTCGCGGTCAACCTGGGTGTGTTCGCGGCGATCTCGGTGGCATCCGTATTCATCCAGGCCGACATGCCCGACGGGGCCGCCGAGCAATGGCTCTTCTTCTCACCGCTGGCGCGGGGCTGGTGGTTCGCGCTCGGCATGATCTTCGCGACGCTCTCCGTCCTTCACCGAAAGACCGGACGGATTCCCCCCGGCGTGAATTGGCTGGCGAAACGTCCGGGAACCGCATGGCTCACGGCGGGCCTGCTCTACGCGGGAATGACCTTCGTCCTGCTCGATCCCGTTCCGACCCTCAACTACATGACGACGAGTCGCTTCGAGTACCTGTCCCAGTACCTGCTCGACGGAGTGATCGTCGCCCTGCTGGCGCTTCCCGCCGTCTTCGCGCGACCCCGCGCGCTGCCGGAACGGCTGCTCATGCATCCCGTCCCGGTCTATCTCGGGCTGATCTCCTACGGCATCTTCCTGTGGCACTTCCCGGTGATGGTCGGCCTCGCCCGGATCGGTGTCGGGGAAATCTGGCCGGCGATGTCCTACCCGCTTTTCGCCATGGCCTCGTTCGCGGTGACGGTCGCCCTCGCGGCGATCACCTACCGCCTCGTCGAACGGCCGATGATGACCTGGTCGAGGCGGCGCGGAACCGGGCGGGCCGGCGACCCCGAGGCTAGCGTCCCCGCAGCCGCCCTCCCGGCCGCCGCCACTCGTTCAGCGCCCTGAAATCCTCGACCGCGCCGCCCTGTTTCCCATTCGCGGGCGCATGGAAGCGTTCGACCAGATCAAGCGCCGCCTCGCTCACCCCGTCCCCTTCGGTCTCGACCCTCCAAATACCGGCACCCGGGCGAAAGCTCATCGCCTCGGTCAACCTCCCGTCGACGAACAGCATCGCGCTCTGATCGTCGGCACCGTACCCGGCCGGCAGGCCCGCGCCGACGTCGGCCAGGTAGCGGGACCGGCGCCCCGGATCCCGGTGGTAGTGGACGCAGAGGCTGCCCTCGAGCACACCGAGTCCCGGCGCGGCCGCGGGAAGCCCCGAAGAACACGTGATGCCGTACTCGAACCAGGTCATCGCGCCGGCGCTCTGTCCGCAGATCAGGATCCCGCGGTCCAGGCAGAGCTCCAGCATGTCGCCGATCCCGTGCGCGTTCCAGATCGCGACCAGGTTGACCAGGCTGCCGCCGCCGACGTAGATCGCGTCCTGGCTCAGGAGATGAGCGCTGACATCGATCGGGTCCGCCCCCAGCCGGAAGAGCGAGATCTGGCTGACTTCGCAGCCCCGTCCGCCGAACGAACGGCGGAAGCGGGCGATCTGATCCTCGGGATCGCCGCTGGCGGTCGGCAGCAGGCAGATCTTCGGCCGCGGCCCGCCGGTCAGCTCGACGATGTGATCGCAGATCGACTCGTTGCCGTCGAGCCGGTCGAACTCATGTCCTCCCATCACCAGCAGCCGGCGGCTCACGGGACCTACGCGGCGAGTGGCGACGAGGCCCAGGGAAGCGAGGACTCCCCGACCAGTGGGATGTGATCCGCCGAGCCGAGATACCGGGTCGCGATCTGGGTCGTCTTGGGACGATCGCCGCGCAGATCGAGACGGTAGGCGCGTGCCTCGGGCCGGGAGGCGACCACCTGCACCATTTCCGTGTCCACGAAGTGGAGGGCGGCACCGTCGGCCGCCGCGTAGCCCGGCCGCAGCCCGGCCTTCAACTCATCCTCGTACACGCCATGACGCGCCGACCCGACCTCGAAATGCACCATGTTCGAGTAGGGCAGGAAGCCCAGCCCGAGCACCCGCCTGCTCTGATCCTGGTAACCGGTGAGCCCCTCGTCGAACCAGCAGAGCGAACCTGCGCTGAGGCCGCAGAGAACGATGCCGCGCTCCCATGCCTCCCGCAGGATCTCATCGATTCCGTGGGCCCTCCAAACGCCGAGCATGCTGATCACGCTGCCGCCGCCGACATAGATCAAGTCCTGGGAGAGCAGGTGATCCCGGATGTTCTCCACACCCTTCTCCCGGCGGAACAGCGAGATGTGCGAAGCCTCGGAACTGTCGCGGAAGGCGTTGTAGTAGCGGACGATGTAGTGGTCGGCGTCACCACTGGCCGTGGGCAGGAAACAGACCCTGGGCTTCTTCAGCCCGGTCAGCGACCGCAGGAAATCATCCAGCAGCGGATTTCCGGACTCCATCGAAAAACCACCACCTCCCAGGGCGACTATCTGGCGCTTGATTCCCATGAGGGCATGTTCCAGCCCGAACCCATCGGTCTTTTTGGACGCCGGTCGAAAGTTCCGCGGGACGGAGTGGGACCGGCGGCCACCCGGTATCGGACGGTGAAACCGGCACGACCCTAGACTGCTCGCCTCATGGGAGACAAGGCTGAGAAGCGGGAAAGCTTCCACATCGCCGACCCGGGGAAAGCGGCCCGGTCGGCTTCCGGAATTCCGATCGTGCCCGTATTCGACGGCTACCGCGCCTTCGCGATCGCCGGCGTCGTGGTGCTGCATCTCCTGATCCTGAGCGGCGTGGTGACGACATCCGACTCCGGTCCGCTCGCCCGGCTCGTCTGGGGCACGGTGGGCCACGCGGTCGACATCCTGTTCGTGGTCAGCGGATTCGTCGTCTTCCTACCGACCGTGGCGAAGCACGGCCGTTTCGGAGGCGTCACCTCGTATGCCATCAGGCGTGCCGCGCGGCTCCTGCCGGCCTACTGGGCCGTGCTCCTGATCACCTACCTGCTGATCGCGCTCACCACCGTCTCCCCGGACATCGCCACCCCTTCGTTCCGTGACCTGGGACTGCACCTGGCCGGACTGCAGGTTCCCGCCGGGATCTTTCTCTCCGATATCTCGACCGGTTTCGGCGTCAATCCGCCACTCTGGACACTCTCCGCGGAGATCGGCTTCTACGTGGTCCTGCCGTTCGTGGCGGCGGTCTACTTCCGGCACCCGCTGGCCGGACTCGCGGCCGCCGCGCTGCTCACGGTCGGCTGGAACTGGTCCTTCGAACACCTGAACCGGTTCGATACGGCTTTCGGTCTGGACCTCACCGACGCCGAGATGTTCCGCCAGGCCCTGAACTCGACTCTTCAATTCCCGTCCTGGGCCTACTCCTTCGCGCTGGGCATGACCGGAGCCTGGGCCTACGTGAAGTACCGGGAGAAAGCCGCCACCCCTCGTGGACGGACGGTGGTCAACCGCCTGCTCGCCTTCGCGCTGGCCGGCTTCGCCGTCTTCGCCTTCCTGGCCGGAAACTACGCCGGTGACGCCGAGGTCAACCTGGTCGCCCAGTTCTCACGATTCTCCCCGGAGATAGCCCTGGGCTACTCGGGCTTTCTCGCGCTCTGCATGGTCATGCTCGCGCTGCGCCCCGGACGCATCCAGCGCCCGTTCGCCGCCCGGCGAGTGCGCGCCCTGGGTGACATCAGCTACGGGATCTACCTATCCCACATGGTGATCGCCTTCTATCTGGGTGCCGCCTTCTCGCCGCCCCGGGACGGCTCGCCGCGGGCGCTCGCGATCTGGACTCTCGCGGTCGTCCCGGCCGCGGTTCTGTACGGCTATCTCTCCGCTCGTTTCCTCGAGCAGCCGATTCGCCGCTGGGCCAGGAAATACGGGACCGGGCGCGAACTCCGCCGCTCCGGCAACCCATAGACTGCCGGTCCGATGGGAGGCGATCACCGGGAGCATCACGACTCCCACATAGCCGATCCGGGAAAGGAGGCCCGTTCGGCTTCCGGCATCCCGATCGTTCCGGTATTCGACGGATACCGCGCCTTCGCGATCCTCGGTGTGGTGATGCTCCACCTGATCACGATCTCCGGTGTGGTCGGAACCGGGGAGGGTGGCGACATCGCCCGCATCACCTGGGGCACGTTCGGCCGGGCGGTCGAGATCCTCTTCGTCGTGAGCGGCTTCGTCGTCTTCCTTCCCACGGTGGCCCGGGGCGGGGACTTCGGCGGGGTGAAGCCGTACGCGATCAGGCGGGCCGCGCGGCTGCTGCCCGCCTACTGGCTGGTGCTGGTCATCTCGCTGATCCTGATCGGGACGGTGAATCTCTCGCAGTTCGATCTGTCCATGCCCAATCTGGAATCGCTGGTCACGAACTTCACCGGAACCCAGCTGCCGGCGAGCCTGATCTCGAGCCACATCTCGATCGGGTTCTTCGTGAACACGCCGCTCTGGACGCTGTCGGTGGAGCTCGGCTTCTACCTGGTCCTGCCCCTGATCGCGGTTCGCTACTTCAGGCATCCCTGGATCGGCCTGGGGATCGCGGCCGCGATCACCGCCCTCTGGGACTACGCCTTCGCCCACGTCTTCGACATCGCGAAGTTCCTCGGGCTGCATCCCTCGTTCGACGAGGGCTACCGGATATTCCTGGGATCCGGAGCACAACTGCCGGTCTGGGCGTTCTCCTTCGGGCTCGGCATGACCGGGGCCTGGGTCTATGTCCGCCTGCGATCCGCGCCGCGCACGCCAGAGTTCCGGCGGGCGGTTCTCGGAGTGATCGTCACCTCCGTCGGAGCGACCCTCGCCCTGGCCTGGATCAACGGCGGCTACTTCGATTCGACCCACGAATCGCTCACGCTGACCATGGCGTTCTCCGCCGCCCTCGGTGTCGCCATGACCGCGATCGCGCTGGGGCCGCCGGTCATCCGCCGGCCGTTCGCGAATACCGCGGTCCGGCGACTCGGCGACATCAGCTACGGCATCTACCTGAGTCACATGCTTTTCATGATCTACCTCGGCGACCTGCTCTCCCTGCCCAAGGATGGGGGTGCCTCGTCCCTCTTGGCCTGGATGGCGGTCGTGCTGCCCTGCTCGATCGCGTTCGGCTATCTCTCCGCCCGTTTCCTCGAACAGCCGATCCGGCGCTGGGCCCGCCGATTCGGCCGGGGCGGAGCGGCCACCCGGGCCGCGGCCGATTGATCCGGACGGGCTCGGGCATCGTAGGAAGCACAGAAGGCCCGAGACGTTTCAGCACCCGGACGTCCGGGTAGGAGCGGACCGAGAGCCTTGGGGACAGTGAGCAGCCCGTCCGTCCGACCGAGAGGAGACCCCAATGCATCTGTCACCGGATCGAGAGCATCGTTTCCGAATAACCAGGGTTTCGCTGTTCCTGGTTGCCCTGGGCCTGACCGCTTTCGGAATCGTCGGACTGGCGACACAGGCCAAGGCCGGCCCGGTCACCCTCAAGTTCGACAACGCCAGACTTGACTTGGGGATCAACAAGGGCCTGAAGATCCTGCCGGCGGGCTCACAATTTCCCTCACCGGACCTTCCGGTGCCTCAGCGCACGGATATCACCCTCAACGGCACCGAAACCAACGGGCAGCTCTCATTCCCTGCCGCGCTCAATCCAGGCACGCAGTTCCCGTACATGCATTTCAACCATCCGCTCGAGAAGGACCTGAAAGTGCCGCTCACCTTCAGACTCAGGGATCCCGGGCTCACCGGTACGTACGACGCGGCCACGGGTGACGCGACCCTGAGCGGCAAGATGGATCTGATCATCATCACCGGAACCGGGACCAGCTTCCCCCTCCCCGACGGCCTCTCCGACCTCGCCGTTCCCCCTCTCGGACTTTTCGCCCGGTGTCGCGGAGCCGACATGGATGTGAACCTCTCCACCAGAACCCAAGCGCCGATCACGGGACAGCCGTTCAGCGGTGGATTCGGTGTGAATGGAGCGATGTCGGGCGCGCTCAGGGTTCCCGATCTCGCCTCCGAGAACGGCGGTGATTGCTCGCTCGCGGGACCGGCCTCACGTGGCCCTGGCGCGCTTTGGCTCTCGAACGGGGTGGTGGAACCGATCCCACAACCTCCCACATGCCGCGAGGACAGCCGCCTCTGTCCGACCGTCCCCTACTCGGAGGTCAGCACGGTGAGAGTGACCCCGAGGAAGAAGACGGTCAGGGCGGGAGGCAAGACGAAGCTGAAAGTGCGGATCACCAACGACGGTACGGAGGAGGCATCCGGAATCTCAGTTTCCATCAAATCTCCCAAGCGAAAGGTCAAGGCACCCGACCGGTTCACAGTGGATGTTCCTGCCGGCGGCACCGCCATCAAGACGCTCGTGGTCAAGGCCAGGAAGAAAGCCCGGGGGAAGGCCATGATCTCTGCGACGGCCAACGAGGTCAGGGGCAGCGCGGTGTTGAAGATCAAGCCCGTGAAGTAGTTCCGCCGGAGTCCAGGTCTGCGGCAGACAACCCGATGAGCCGGTCCCAAATAGACTGCCCGGTCCATGCGCCAGAAGAGCCCCGAGACCCACGAAGAGAAACTTGAATACCTGCGTGACCTGCGCGAGCAGGCCGTCAACTCCGCTTCCGAGGAAGCGGTGGAGAAACATCACGCCAAAGGAAAGCTCACCGCACGTGAGCGGATCGACGTTCTGCTCGATCCCGGATCGTTCGAGGAACTCGACACTTTCGTCCGTCACCGCACCTACGACTTCGAGATGGACAAGCGCCGTCCCTGGGGCGACGCGGTCGTAACCGGCCACGGCACGATCGAGGGCCGCAAGGTCTTCGTGTTCTCACAGGACTTCACCGTGTTCGGCGGCTCGCTCGGCGAGGTCATGGCCGAGAAGATGTGCAAGGTCATGGATCTCGCCGCCAAGGTCGGCGCCCCGGTGATCGGCCTGAACGATTCCGGCGGCGCCCGGATCCAGGAGGGCGTCGTATCGCTCGGCGCCTACGGCGACGTCTTCGCCCGCAATGTCTCCAGCTCCGGCGTGATCCCGCAGATCAGCGTGATCATGGGCCCCTGTGCCGGCGGCGCCGTGTATTCGCCCGCGATGACCGACTTCATCTTCATGGTGAAAGAGACCTCGCACATGTTCATCACCGGCCCCGAGGTCATCAAGACCGTCACCGGCGAAGAGGTCGAGTTCGAGGAACTCGGCGGCGCGATGACCCACAACTCCAAGTCGGGCGTGGCCCACTTCGCCGCCGAGGACGAGGAGAGCTGCCTCGAGGACGTGCGCTACCTGATGAGCTTCCTGCCGCTCAACAACCTCGAGCAGCCTCCGCACCAGCCTTCCGCCGATGATCCGGACCGGACCGATCCCGAGCTCGACACCTTCGTGCCGGACGATCCCAACAAGCCGTACGACATGCGCAAGGTCGTGGCGAAGGTCGTCGACGACGAAGAGTTCTTCGAGGTCCACGAGCACTTCGCGAAGAACATCATCTGCGGTTTCTCCCGCCTCGACGGCCATCCGGTCGGCATCGTCGGCAACCAGCCCGCCTTCAAGGCCGGCGTGCTCGACATCGAGTCCTCCGAGAAGGCGGCCCGCTTCGTCCGCACCTGCGACGCCTTCAACATCCCGATCATCACCTTCACCGACGTGCCCGGATTCATGCCCGGCACCGACCAGGAATGGAACGGCATCATCCGCCACGGCGCGAAGCTGCTCTACGCGTACACCGAAGCGACCGTGCCGAAGCTGACCGTCGTCACCCGCAAGGCCTACGGTGGCGCGTACGACGTCATGGCCTCCAAGCACATGCTCGCCGACTTCAACTTCGCCTGGCCCACCGCGGAAGTCGCGGTCATGGGTCCCGAGGGCGCGGTCAACATCATCTACCGCCGGGACATCGCGCAGTCACCCACTCCGGATGAGCGTCGGGCCCGGCTGATCGAGGACTACAAGGCTCACTTCGCGAACCCGTACGCGGCGGCCGAGCGCGGCTACATCGACGACGTGATCGAGCCGAGCCAGACCCGGCCGAAACTGATCAAGGCACTGCGCACCCTGGAGACCAAGCGGGTCGCCCAGCCCCGCCGCAAGCACGGCAACATCCCGCTCTAGGCGATGTCCGGGATCGAGATCACCATCGGGGGAGTCGCGGCCACACCGGCCGAAGCGGCCGCGGTCAGCGCCGCGATCCAGCGCTTCCAGTCGGATACCGCGATCGCCCCGCCCCCCGAGAACACCGCCATGAACCCGTGGCTGAAGGCCGCTCTGGTCGAGGGAGTGAGCGCGAAATCGAGCTTCGGCCCGCGAGATCCGGACGACCTCTTCTGACCCTGGCTTGAATTTGCCGCGCCGGCTCCGGGCGCGAGTGACGCGGACTTGACGGGCGCGCAAGAATGGCAGTCCAGATTCGTACCGGTTGTCAACCAGGAGGAGCCCATGGCAGTAGTCAAGATCATCGAGCTGGTCGGAAGTTCTCGGGTGTCGACCGACGACGCCGCCCAGCAGGCGCTGAAGCAGGCACAGGATTCGCTGCGGAACATCCGCGCGGTCGACATCGTCTCCACCGGGATCCGCGGTGAGCATCTCGACGAGTACCGGGCCCACGTCCGGGTCGCTTTCCTGATCGAGGGTGCCGACGTAACCTGATTCTCCGGCCGCGGCCGGCCGGGATGTGCCGATCGAGGAACTGAATCCCCTCTGACTCTTGCTAGCTTTTCATCCCCATGGAAGCCTCTGATTCAGAAGAAACCCTCCCGTTCGAACGCACCCCGGCCGAGACCGCCGAGCTCATTGAGAGTGGTGCCCAGCTGATCGACGTGCGCCAGGACTACGAGTACGACGCGGCCCGGATCCCCGGCGCCGAACGCATCGGACTGGAGGCTGTGGCGGAGAATCGTGACGCGATCGCCAAGGACCGCCCGGTCGTCTTCTACTGCCGCACCGGCGCCCGTTCGGCGATGGCCGCCCAGGCTTTCGTGGATGCCGGAGTCGAGGCGACTTCACTCGCCGGAGGGATCACGGCCTGGATCGGCGAGGACCGGAAGATCGACCCCGAGGACGGCTACGTCGCCGAACCCGGTGAGGCCGCGGCGATCCTCGAAGCGAGGGCACGGGCCTCCGCGAAGTAGTTCCGGGAGCCCCGCTCCCGGTCCGCGAGCTCCTCGCGGACAAATACCTAAAATCCAGTCAGGTTTTGGTGCTTTGCTACTATCAGGCGAGTCGGACGCTGCCGACCCGTTTTCCAAACTTCCCCGATAGAGCCACGCCAGGAGGATCGTCCAATGGAGCCCACTACGGCCCCGCCCAAAGCAAAGCCCAAGCCGAAGCCCGGAGACAAGGGTGTCGAGCAGGAAGACGGCAAGGTCCAGAAGGGCAAGGGCAAGCTCGGCTCGCTGAACAATCCGGAGACCTACGACAACGTCCCCGGCCACGTGATCCCGATCCTCGAGCACGAGTTCGAGGACTTCGAGGGTGAGGCGAACGAGTTCCTGGACGGCAACATCCCCGAGCCCGAGTTCATCGGCTTCCGCCTGAAGCAGGGTGTGTACGGGCAGCGCCAGCCCGGAGTCCAGATGGTTCGCGTCAAGCTTCCGATGGGTGGCATCACCCCGGAGCAGATGGACGCCTTCGCCGACGCGGTCGAGGTCTACGCCCCGCTGAAGAAGGGTCACATCACGACCCGCCAGAACATCCAGATCCATCACGTTCCGCTCAACCAGATGGTCCACATGCTGCGCGACCTGGCCCCGAGCGGCCTGTCGTCGCGTGAAGGCTGCGGCAACACCGTGCGCAACGTCACCGGCGATCCGTGGGCGGGCGTCGCGGAGGACGAGATCTTCGATCCGACCACCTACGCCAGCGCCTACGTGCGCTACTTCGTGCGTCACCCCACCACCCAGCTGATGCCGCGCAAGATCAAGACCGCGTTCACCGGCTCCGACGCCGACCGCGCGATCACCGGCATCCACGACGTCGCCTTCATCAGCCGCATCAAGGACGGCAAGAAGGGCTTCGAGGTCCGGGTCGGCGGCGGCACCTCGATCATGGCCCGCATCGCCCCGACCCTGTACGACTTCGTCGAGGCCGACAACGGTGACTTCCTGAAGGTCTCCGAAGCCGTGTTCCGCATCTTCGACCGCCAGTCCTGGCTGCGCGTGAACCGCGCCCGGGCACGGATCAAGGTCCTGGTCGACAAGGTTGGGATCGAGGAGGTCCGCCGCATGGTCGACGAGGAGCTGAAGGGCGACTGGGTCAACGAGCGCGACTACACGATCGACCACCTGCTCTTCGATCTCGACGAAGAGGCGGCCCTGCCGGACTCCCAGCCCGCGACCAGCTCACCGAATGGTGACCGCTCCGACTTCGAGACCTTCGTCGAGGCGAACGTCCAGCCGCAGCGCCAGGCCGGCTTCAACACGGTCGAGGTGCGGATCATCCGCGGCGACCTCACCCCGGAGCAGTTCCGCGGCCTCGGCCAGATCATGCGTGACTACACCGGCGGTTTCGCCCGGACCACGGTTCAGCAGAACCTCGTTCTGCGCTGGGTCCGCGACGACGCGCTGTACGACGTGTGGAAGCGGCTCGGCGAGCTCGGTCTCGACGACATCGGCCCGCGCCGCATCCAGGACGTGGTCAGCTGCCCCGGAACCGACAGCTGCAAGATGGGCATCACCAGCTCGATGGGCCTCAACAAGGCCGTACAGGAGCGGATCGAGAGCCTGAACATCACCGATCCGCTGACCCGCCAGATCCACATCAAGATGAGCGGCTGCCCGAACGGATGCAGCCAGCATCACATCGCCAACATCGGCTTCTACGGCGCTTCGCTGAAGGTCGGCGGCCGGGTCATGCCCGCCTACGTGCCGCATCTCGGCGGCAAGTACGTCGACGGTGAGGTCATCTTCGGCACCCGCCTGAAGTCCCGGCTTCCCTCCCGGCGTGTGCCGGACGCGGTCGAGCGCTGGATCAACCTGTACGAGTCCGAGCGGACCGACGGTGAGGTCTTCAACGACTTCGTCGAACGAGTCGGCACCGCCCGCATGGAGGAAGAGGTCAAGGAACTCACCCTTCCGGCCGATTTCAATCTCGACACGATGCAGGAGTTCATCGACTGGAACCGCTCCGACCCCTACAAGGTCGAACGCGGCGAAGGTGAGTGCGCGATCTAGCGACTGCCATGGAACCGACCACCTCGATAGCCGGCCCCACCGAGCTCAAAGCCGAGAAGCTGCGTGAGCGCTTCGACGGCGAAGCGATGGCCGCCGAGCTCGAATCGCGCTCGGCCAGCGAGGTGCTGGAGTGGGCCTTCGAGCAGTTCGGGCAGGACATGTACATCGCCTGCTCGTTCCAGAAGACGAGCTCGGTGGTGATGCAGCTGGCGACCGAGATCAATCCTCAGGCCCGGTTCTTCTATCTCGATACCGACGTGCTGTTCCCGGAGACCTATGAGACCCGGGACCGGCTCGCCGAGCATTTCAACGTCGAGTTCGAGCGCTGGCACAACATCAGCCTCGAGGAGCAGGCCGAGACCTACGGCGACAAGCTGTGGAAGTCGGATCCGGATGCCTGCTGCGGTCTGCGCAAGGTCGATCCGATGCGCCGGGCCCTTTCAACGGTGGACGCCTGGGTCGCCGGCATCCGCCGGGCCGACTCGGCCAGCCGGGCGAAGACCCCCAAGCTGGCCTGGGACAAGAAGTTCAACATCTGGAAGTTCAACCCGCTGGCCGACTGGTCCGAGCGGGATGTGTGGAACCACCTGAGCAAGCACAACGTGCCCTACAACCCGCTGCACGATCAGGGCTATCCCTCGATCGGCTGCACCCACTGCACCCGGCCGGTCGTGCCCGGCCAGTCCGCCCGCGACGGCCGCTGGTCGGGTTCGGGCAAGACCGAATGCGGGATCAATTAGCCGCACGGGCCGGCTCCGCCCTCGGAGTGGGCGGCAATGACGGTGCCGCCCCTCCTCTATAACAGTTACCCTGTTTTGCCGATCTTTCTTTAGCTTTCCTGTCAACAAACACTTCATACGGACGAGCGTGAATATGACCGAACTTGCACTGACCCTCCCCGAACGCCAAACCGCCGACTTCGAAATGATCGGCAACGGTGGATTCGCTCCGCTGACCGGCTTTCAGGGATCGGCCGATTGGGAAAGCGTCTGCTCGAACATGCGCACCGCCGCCGGTGAGTACTGGCCGATCCCGATCACGCTGCCGACCGACCTCGAGTGCGAGGTCGGTGACGTGGTCGCCCTGTCGTCGGTGGACGGCAAGCCGCTCGGCTCGATCACGGTCGAGGAGATCTTCGAGCGCGACATCGCCCGTGAGGCGAAAGAGGTCTACCGGACCGACGACATGGAGCATCCGGGCGTCGCCGCCCTGGTCGAAGAGGGAACCCGCTGCATCGCCGGCCCGATCAAGGTCGACGCGCTTCCCGACCACGAGGACGCCTTCATGCGCCGCTACCTCACCCCGGCCGAATCGAAGCAGGCCTTCGCCGACCGCGGCTGGAAGAAGATCGTCGCCTTCCAGACCCGCAACCCGATCCATCGCGCCCACGAGTACCTGACCAAGGCCGCGCTGGAGTCCTGCGACGGACTGTTCATCCATCCGCTGATCGGCAAGACGAAGGCCGGCGACATCCCGGCCGACGTGCGTATGAAGTGCTACGAGATCCTGATGGAGAACTACTACCCGAACGACCGGGTCATGCTCGGCGTGAAGCCCTCGAAGATGCACTACGCCGGTCCGCGTGAGGCCGTTCTCCACGCGATCGTCCGCCGCAACTACGGCTGCACCCACTTCATCGTCGGCCGCGATCACGCCGGTGCCGGTGATTACTACGGCACCTTCGACGCGCAGAAGATCTTCGACGACATCGACATCGAGGAGCTCGGCATCGAGCCCCTGATGTTCGAGCACACCTTCTGGTGCCATGAGTGCGAGGGTCTCGCCTCGAACAAGACCTGCCCTCATGACGCCGAATCCCACCTGTTCCTTTCCGGCACCAAGGTGCGCGAGATGCTGGGCAACGGCGAGATGCCGCCGCCCGAGTTCTCCCGTCCCGAGGTCGCCCAGATTCTGATCGACGCTTACAAGGAGGACAACTAACCAATGGCAGACAAAGGCTTCACTCTCTGGTTCACCGGGCTTTCCGGCGCCGGCAAGACGACCATCTCCGAACTCGTCTCGACCGAGCTGAAGGCTCGTGGCTCGCGCCTCGAGATCCTCGACGGTGACATCGTCCGCGAGAACCTCTCGAAGGGCCTCGGTTTCTCGAAGGAGGACCGCGACACCAATGTGCGCCGCATCGCCTTCGTCGCCGACCTGCTCTCCCGCAACGGCACCCCGGTGATCACCGCCGCGATCTCCCCGTACAAGGAGATCCGCGACGAGGCCCGCGAGATGATGGGCGACCGTTTCATCGAGGTCTACATCGAGGCTTCGGTCGACGCCTGCGCCGAGCGCGACGTGAAGGGTCTTTACGCGAAGGCCTTCTCCGGTGAGATCAAGGAGTTCACCGGCGTCTCCGACCCGTACGAGGCCCCGGAGAACCCCGAGGTCACGATCAAGACCGAACAGGAAGAGCCGGCCGAGTCAGCCGCCAAGCTGATTCTGTACCTGGAAGAGCGAGAGCTGATCCCGGCAGCAGTCGCCTCCTAGCCTCCAGCGTCAGCAACACCAGCCTCACATTCAACTTGGGGGCGATTTTGGAGCTAG
>Ga0335075_10003825_pt1 | contig 23650 bp, 13 predicted proteins | sample Lox_Sample_24_FD_206723 | JGI IMG/M metagenome (GOLD analysis project Ga0335075, IMG submission 206723) | Soil microbial communities from Loxahatchee National Wildlife Refuge, Florida, United States - Lox_Sample_2.4 | ecosystem: Environmental > Terrestrial > Soil > Wetlands | place: USA...
ACGAGACGGCGCGCGGCATCGACGCAGGCTCTGACGTCAAGATCCAGCATGCCCAGTGCTCGATGGCCAAGCTTTATGCGTCCGAGATGGCCGGACGGGTCGCTGACCGGGCGGTACAGGTCTTCGGCGGCCGCGGCTACATGCGCGAGAACGTGGCGGAGCGCTTCTTCCGCGAGCTGAGGGTCGAGCGGATCTGGGAAGGCACTAGCGAGGTCCAGCGGGCGATCATCGCTGACCAGATGACCAAGCGGGGCCCGCGCTCGCTGGCCTGAGCCTGCACGAGCCAGGCTGTCGCGGCTGTCGCCGGCCCATCGGGGACTGTCAGACGTCCCTCGTAGGCTTGAGTCATGACCGCGCTGCTAGCCGATGAGCTCTCGACCCCCGGCTACCGGGAGTGGCTGCCGTCTGCCAGCTTGAGGCACGCCCTCGCGTGCTACTGGGTCGCCGTTGTTCCCCAAGATGCCGCGCCGCGGCCCGCCAACGTGCTGCCGGACCTGTGCACCGACCTGATCTGGGAGAGCGGCCGCGGCGCGTTCGTGGCCGGTCCCGACACCGGCCCAGCACCGACCGTCACCGCGCCCGGCACTGTGCTCGCCGGCGCCAGGTTCCGCCCTGGCGCTGGCGGACCTGCCCTTGGTCTGTCGCTGGCTGAGCTGCGCGATCAGCGCATCGACTTCGCCTGCCTGCAGCCCAAGCTCGCCGAGGCGCTCCGGCCGGACCTTACGCCGGCGCAGGCAGTCGGCGCTGTGACGCAGCTGGCGGCGCGACTCGTCGGCGAGCACCCGCCCGACGAGCTAGTCGTCCAGGCCGGCACGCTGCTCGCGATCCGCCGGACGAGCGTCGATGACCTCGCCTCCGCTGTCTGTGTCAGCGACCGCCAGCTCCGGCGGCGCTTCGCCGAGGCGGTCGGCTACGGGCCGAAGGTGACCGAGCGCGTGCTCAGGTTCCGCAGGGTCATGAAGAACTTGACGGACGGCGGCGACACACTCGACCTGGCCAGGCTGGCCGTCGAGGCGGGCTATGCCGACCAGGCTCACCTGACCCGCGAGACGACTCGCCTGTCCGGCCTCCCTCCGCGAGCGCTAGCCAGGTCCCTCCGCCCAGCGCCCGCCGAGGCTGGGAGCATGGGATAGCGGCCGAGCCTGCGAGAGGGTTGTTCATTCCGGCTCTGTCGACTCAGGCTCGCGAACGCAGTGGTCGGGAGCCAGCCGAGTACCCGATTTAGCTAGCCAGCCGGACCGCCTGAACTTGCGTTGTCTGCGCCACCAGGCGGTTATCGGAGTCATGCAGGCTCGTCTGGACCGTGACAACAGAGCGGCCGCGGTGCAGCGGCACCGCTACCGCACGCACCGAGCCGGCGCTGACCGGACGCAGCAGCTGCGTAGTCGAGGTGACCGTCGCCGTGCTCGCTCCCTCGGGCAGTCCGAGGAACGCCACCAGCGCCCCCGTGCTGTCGGCCAGCGACATCAGCGCACCGCCGTGCATGATGCCGCCCGTGGTGCACAGCCGCGGCGCCCACGGCAGCACCGCGACGACCCCGTCCGGGCTCGCCTCCTCAAGGCTGATCCCCATCTCCGCGGCAAACGGCATCATCGCGATCAGTTCGTTAAGTCGGTCAGCAGGCATGACAGCAGTCTTTCAGCGCGACTCAGCGGTACGTCGATGCCATCGCGAGCACGCGGAACCCAGTGTGTACGAAGAAGCCGACCGCCGTGCAGGTGCGCCCGGCGCAGGCGACCGCGTGCAGGAAGCCCTGGAATTCCGAACCTGTGCCGTGGCCCGCTGGCAGCGTCACCGGCACGGCCCGCTTCCATCGGCCGCCAGACTCAGATACCGCTACCGGCACAATCCTCGCACTACCCCCGGTGTATTCGCCCACGCCCGTACAGCCATCAGCAGTGCACGCGACCCAGTCGATCTGGGCGAGCGGTTGCGCGCCTGCACCGCGGGGAACGCCACGGAGCGCGACGGCCGTGTGCCAGCGACCGTTGTGGTAGGAGACCGCCATAGGGCGAGTGGCACCGCTCGCAGCCGAGTAGCCGCCGACACCCACACAGGAGGACGACCAGCAGCTGACGCCGGTTAGGTAGCTGCCCAGTTTCGGCTCGGCATCGGCAGGGGGAAGCACGGCCGTGCCCCGGTGCCACGTCCCGTCTGACTCGATCACCTCCATACCCCGGTCCGGCCCGGTCCGTGGCTCGTAGGAGCCGACGGCAGCGCACGACCCGGCAGCCCGGCAGGCAACACCGATGAGCTGCGCCTCGGGCGCCGCTGTCGAGTTCGCCGGCAGCTTGATCTCCTGCGCCTCGCGCCACCTCCCATGGGACTCGGTGACCACGACTGCTAGCGAAGAGCCGGCGCTGTTGTCGTACGAGCCCACCGTCACGCACGACCCTGCACTCGGGCATGCCGCACTATAGAACTGGGCCTGCGGACTGGCAGCCGCGTTCGCCGGCAAGGGCAAATCTGTCGCCTCGCCCCATGAGCCCTTCGACTCGGTGGCAACGAAGCCAGGGCCGACCGTCGTCGCGGTGTCGTACTGACCGACCGCGATGCATGAGCCGACGGCCCAGCAAGCCACGTCGCTGACTGCGCCCTGCTGGCTCCGCCCGGCACTGGCCGGGAGAGTCAGCCTGATCGCACGCCAGCGACCATGCGACTCCGTCGCGATCATCGGGAGCAGCGCCCCTGCGCTGTTCTGGTAGTAGCCACCTGCCACGCAGGCGGTCGCTTTCGGGCAGGCGATCCCGTCGAGTTGCGCTTCCGGGTTCCTGGCAGCGCCCGGCGGCGCCACGACCGCGCGCGACTGCCAGCCGTTCGCCGCAGTCGCGCCCGTCGCCACGCTGGCCGTCAGCGCCAGTGCGCTGGCAGTCAGCGCAACCGCCAGCAGCGAAACCGTGATACCTGCACGCACCGGCGCCGCGCCGGTCCGACACGAGCCCGACACGCGTCGCGCGGCCTGCCACCGCCATCGCACACCCTGCCCGAGCATTCCCACCGGCCTGCCTCCGCTAAGCCCGACGGTCCCCGATGGCAAAGATGTACATCCTCTGGCAGGCCTATGCAAATGGCACGGTCATGGCAGTACGCGCCACTACTTACCGTGAGCAGCAAGTCGCTGCCCGGCCGCAGCTACGGCGAGCCGCGCACGTCGGCAGCAGGGCGAGAAACGAGGCGAGAAAGGTCCGCTAGGCGGGCAGGTTCTCCTCGATCGCGGAGACCAGTTCCGGGGCGTCCGGCGTCGTCCGCGGCCGGAACCGCCCGATCACCGAACCGTCCGGCGCAACCAGGAACTTCTCGAAGTTCCACTGGATGTCGCCAGCCTCACCGTCCGCGTCTGCTGTGGCGGTCAGCTCGGTGTAGATGGGGTGCCGGCTCGCCCCGTTGACGTCGATCTTCTCGAACATCGGGAAGCTGACGCCGTAGGTCGCCGAGCAGAACTCGGCGATCTGCTCCGCGGTGCCAGGCTCCTGGCCGCCGAACTGGTTGCACGGGAAGCCGACCACAGAGAAGCCACGGTCAGCGAACTGCTTCTGCAGCTCCTCCAGGCCCTCGTACTGAGGGGTCAGACCGCACTTGGATGCCACGTTCACGATCAGCAGGGTCTTGTCGCCAAGATCGCCGAGCGACGAGGCCTGTCCAGCAAGGGTGTTCACGGGAATGTCTCGCAAGCTCACGTCGAAGTCCTTCGGTCGGGATCGGGTGACAGATGCCCCGGTAGCGGCGGCACCCGCTGACAACGCGATGATCGCAGCGGATATGCCGTCCGGCGCGCAGAATAAACGACGTGGATCAGCGAACCGAAGCTGCCGTGAGCTGGCTGTTGCGCTCCGATGAGCCAGCTATCCGGCTGATGGCCGCGCGCGACCTCCTCGGCGAGCAGCCCGCAGCTGACCCGGCCGAGATCCTCGCCGGGCCGAAGGTGAGCGCCCTGCTGTCCGGCCAGCAGGCAGACGGCGGGTTCGGCGTGGGCTACTACAGCAAGTGGACCGGCGCCCACTGGCGGCTCGTTTCGCTGGCAGAGCTGGAGGTCCCGGCCGGCGAGCCGCGTGCTGTCGCAGCCGCAAACACGGTGCTCGAAGCCCTCACTCCGAGCCGCCGCCGGCCCACGATGAGAAAAGGCCTGCCGCTCACGCACGCCTCGGTCTGGGGCAACGCCCTGGCCGTCTCCAGCCGGCTCGGCCTGGCAGAGGATCAGCGCGTCGGCGACATAGCCAGGGCGATCGTCAGCTGGCAGTGGCCGGACGGTGGCTGGAACTGCGACGCCAGGGCGACCGGCAACCGCTCGTCGTTCCACGAGACGCTGTGCACGATGTGGGGCCTGCACGAGTACTCGCGAGCGACCGGTGACGCCGAGGCAGGCGCTGCCGCGGACCGGGCGGCAGAGCTGTTCCTGGAGCACCGGCTGTTCCGCAGCCTGGCCACCGGCGACGTGATCAGCGAGCGGTGGCTCGCTCCGCGCTACCCGCCCTACTGGCATTACGACATCCTGCAGGCGCTGCTCGTCCTGTCCAGGATAGGCAAGGCGGCCGATGCGCGCGCCGCGGACGCGCTCGACGAACTGGAGCGACGCCGCCTGCCCGACGGCCGCTGGCGGCCTGGCGGATCGTGGTGGACAGGCGCTGGTGCGCGCACAGCGGCGGAGGTCGTCAACTGGGGCCGCACCGGCCCGAGCGAGATGATCACGCTCAACGCCCTGCGCGTCCTCAGCGCCGCAGGCCGCTAGCGCCGTCAATCCATGATCGCGGTGATCATGGGCGTGGACCGACACCTACGGCTGCGGCCTGACGAAGCGCGCTCCCAAACTTGCTCTTGAGCGATTACTCATGTAAGACTAATCGCGTGTCATCGATTCGACTGTTCATCCTCGCCACGCTCTCGACCACCGGGCCGCTCCACGGGCACCAGATCCGGCAGCAGGCGCAGTCCGACCACACCGAGGCCTGGAGCGACATCAAGGTCGGCTCGGTGTACGGCGCGCTCAAGCGCCTCGCGGCCGAGGGGCTAGTCCGCGAGGTGCGCACCGAGCGAGTCGGGAACCGGCCCGAGCGGACGATCTACGAGATCACTCAGGAGGGACGGCGCGCCCTGGCTGCCGTCCGCGACTCCGCGCTGCGGCACCTGGAACGCCGCGACGACCCGTTCGACATGGCACTGGCGCAGTCCAGGGATATCGCCGAGGAGGACCTGGAGGCCATCGTCTCGCTCCGGCTTGCAGCCCTGCGGGTGCAGCTTGCCTCCTACCGCCACCAGGCCGAGTCCGCCGACCCGTACGTGAACGAGGCCGAGCGCATGGTGCTGCAGCACGTCATCGCGCGTACCGAGGCCGAGGTCCGCTGGCATACCGAACTCGCAGCCCGGCTGCCGAAGATCGCGGTGGACTTCCGCGACGGTGTCGGCGGCCCGCACCACCTGGCCAGTCCCGACTCGCTGCCTAACACTGACTCGACGGGGGCCAGTTCATGACCACTCCGCCCACGCCCGCCACACCGCCCGCGGACCCAGCCACCACGGACGTCGACGCAGCGACCGCCCAGCCCGCCGACGCAGCCGCCTGGCGGCCTTCCGAAGGCTCAGCCGCCAGGCCGGCCACACCTCCCGGCGGCGGCTGGCGCGCGGTCTCGATCGTGCTCGTCGGCGCGTTCATGGCGCTGCTTGACACCACCATCGTCAACGTCGCGCTGCCGACCATCCGCACCGGGCTGCACGCCTCCCCCGCGAGCCTGGAGTGGATCGTCTCCGGCTACGCACTCGCCTATGGCCTCGCCCTGGTACCCGGCGGCCGGGCCGGCGACCGGTTCGGCCACAAGAACCTGTTCCTCATCGGCCTCACCATCTTCACCCTCGCCAGCGTCGCCTGCGGCGTCTCGGAGACCCAGGGCGAGATCGTCGCGGCGCGCATCGTCCAGGGCGTCGGCGCCGGGCTGTTCTTCCCGGCGATCAGCGCGACCATCCAGCACGCGTTCACCGGCGCGGCTCGCTCGAAGGCATTCGGCGTCCTCGGCGCGGTCATCGGTGTGTCCACCGCCATGGGACCGCTGCTCGGCGGCGTGATCATCGCCGGCGCGGGAACTGCCGACGGCTGGCGCTGGGTATTCCTGGTGAACCTGTTCATCGGCGCCGTCGCGATCCCGATGGCCGCCTGGCGCCTGCCACGCGCCGAAACCCGTACCAGGCGCAGCTTCGACCCAGTGGGCCTGATCCTGCTGACCGGCGGCCTGCTTCTGCTGCTGATCCCGCTGGTCGAGGGTCAGCAGGACGGATGGCCCCCATGGACCTGGATCTGCTTCGGCTGCTGCGTCGTGGTGTTCGCCGCGCTGGCCGCATGGGAGCTGCGCGGAGACCGTCGCGGCGCCGACCCGCTGCTCAAGCCCAACCTGCTGCGGCAGGCCTCGTTCTCGGCCGGCGCGATCTTCGCGATCGCCTTCTTCGGCGGGTTCACCAGCATCTTCTTCACGCTCTCGATCCTGTGGCAGGAGGGCCTGGCGCACTCGGCGCTGCTCACCGGCCTGCTCATCGCTCCGTACTCCGTCGGCACCCTGGTCTCCGCCGCCAACAGCGACAAGCTGTCTGCCCGGCTCGGTCGCGGCGTGCTGGTACTCGGCTGCACCCTGCTGCTCATCGGCCTTACCCTGGTCGTCGTCGTGATCCACCTGACCGAGCCGGCGGTGAACGGCTTCGCCCTGATCGGCCCGCTCCTGCTGGCCGGCCTCGGCACGGGGATGACCATCGCGCCGAACCAGGACTTCGTGCTCGCGACAGTGCCGCGCCGCGAGGCTGGCACTGCGGCGGGCATCCTCGGCACCTCCCAGCGCCTCGGCCAGGCGATTGGCATCGCGATCATCGGCACCGTGCTGTTCGGCAGCCTCAGATTCACATCAGCGCCGCACTCAGTAGCCAGCGCGTTTACGCACAGTGCTCAACTGGCGCTACTGGCGAACCTCGGCTTCATGGTCGTGGCGCTAATACTCGTGCTCGCGCTGCCCAGGGAAATTCCGAACCATTAACCGGGAACGTGGCCGCACCCGGCGATCGCCACTCGCCGGGTGCGCTGTCGTTACCGGCCGGTGGTTAAAAACCACACGAGCCCTCGTGACAGCCTGCTAGCTCGCCACCGCCGCCGGGGCAGGATTGCGCCAGGCCGGCTGCCCCGCATACCCGCGGGCGACCTGGGTGACGAACTGGTACACCGCGTCCTCGTCCGGCGACAGCGGGCCGGGCACCGAGTGCGCCGAGGTCAGGCCGCGCTGCACCGACTCGCAGGCATGCCAGTCCTGCTGGTTGGTGATGTCCCAGAACTCGACCGCGTAGCCGGGGTCGAAACCGTCCTGCTCCGGCGACTCGGGTGCGAACGCCCAGCTGCACTCGATCAGCGTCCGGTCGACCGCGAGCGGCGTGAGAACGTGCGTCATGACATAGTCCGGGTGCAGGCTCAGCAGCACGTTCGGGAAGATGTTGACGTAAATGACGGTGCGCAGACCGGTCGCGTCGAGGCCGCGCAGCGACGCTCCGTGGCTCGTCCCGTCGAGCGACATGGTGTCCATGCCGTCCCGCAGGTCCATCCAGCCACCGACCCACGGCCCGGCGCTGCGGTAGTTCTCGCCGCTGTTCGGCGGGCTGACCTTGCACAGCTCGGGGTGGATCATCGGGCAGTGGTAGCACTCGTGGTAGTTCTCGGTGAGGATCTTCCAGTTCGCGGCAGCGTCATAGGAGTGCCGGCCAGCGATGACCAGCCGCTGCGGCTCGTACGGCGCGACTAGCTCGTCCAGGTCCGCCAGCGCTGCCGCCATCGGGGCGGCGGTGCCGGAGCCGTCAACGAACAGCAGGCCGTGCCAGTCGGTGACGGGCAGCTCGAGCAGGCCCCACCGGGAGTCGTCGAAGCCGGCCGCGCCCTTGAAGCCCTTCGCCGTCTTCAGCTGGCCGGACAGCTCGTAGGTCCATGAGTGATACGGGCAGACGACCGAGGGGCGCTGCGCCGACCCGCCGCACGGGAGCAGCTCGTGGCCGCGATGCCGGCACGTGTTGGCGAACGCGTGCAGCCCGCCGTCGCGGTCCCGGGTCAGTAGCACGCTGCCCGCGCCCACCGGGACGGCGCGCTGGTCGCCGGGGCTGGCCAGCTGGCTGGCGAAGCCCACGCAGGTCCAGCCGCCGTCGAAAAAGTACTGCTGTTCCCAGGCGAACACGGCCGGATCGACATAGGCGGCGCGCGGCAGCATGCGACTCTCGCCGAACGGGCGGAGCGCGTCCGCCACGCCGGCCGGGTCTAGCGGAGCAGTGGGAATCCTCGACTGACTGACCATACAGTCAATATTAGGCGCAGGGTGCCGTACGTGTCCAGCAAACAGTGCCTGCGGCAATCACAGGCGCCCTGGCGGCAAGCCTAACCGGCGCGTCGCATTCCGGGCATGACCGCCAGATAACTATCTATCAGCTAATTCACAGCAGCCATTCAGATGCACCGTCTTGCGGTCTATGCTCGCCTCACGGGTGGAAGATCCGGGTTCCACGACTTACATTCACGGGGAGAAATCGTGCGAATCAATGCCCAGCTGAAGGCTGCCATCAGAGGCAGTCTCACCGCTGCCACCGCAGCCGGCCTGCTCGCGGGGATGGCGCTCGCAGCATCCGCCCAGGCTGCGACGGCGCGATCGTCCTCAGCAGAGCGCGCGAGCCGGTCGTCAGCTTCGAGCAGGCCGTCGGGGGTTTCGGCCAAACTGCCGCTGTCGCCCGCGCAACTGCGGGCCGACCGCCGGCAGCATGACATATCGAAAAACCCGACCAGTACTGTCAGCGGAATCGTCAGGACTGCGGCCGGCGCTCCGCTGGCTGGCGTCTGCGTGACCGCATACGGGCCGTCCGTTCAGAAGTCGGCCGTCACGAGCGCCGACGGCCGCTATTTCATCAGCGGGCTGCGAGCCGGGCGGTACCAGTTCGGGTACCGCAGCTGCGGCGGGTCGGCGACCGCGTACCTGCCGGAGTGGTACGGCAGCGTGCCGACCCAGGCCGAGTCGCCGGCAGTCGTGCTCGACACCTCCAGCCTGCAGCTGGTGCGGCCGCTAGCGCCGGTGACGCTCTACCCGGCCGACAGCAACCTCGGGGACCTGCCGTCTGTCGTGCCGCAGCACGGCTCCGACGTGCTCGCCAGCGATCCGTTCGGCTCGCATCACCAGATCCCGGCAAGCGCCGCAGCACTGGTGCAGTCGGTGATCGCCGCAGCTCGTCACGCCGCACACGTCACCGCGGCTGTGACAACTGCAAAGAAGGTCAAGGGCACGATCTCCGGCGTAGTGACGAGCCAGTCGGGCCAGGCCCTGAAAGGCATCTGCGTCGAGGCGGCCTCGCTCACCAGCTTCTCGTTCGCCAGCGCCAAGACTGGCGCTGGCGGCCGGTACAGCATGAAGGTTGCTGCCGGCCAGTACGAGCTCGTGTTCTACCCGGGGTGCGGCAACTTCGGCAACTGGCTGGTCCAGATTTACAAGAACGACTACAACCTGGAGAAGCAGCCGACCTTCGTGACCGTCAAGGGGCATCACACCACTAGCGGCATCAACGTCGTGATGAAGCTGGGCGGGGAGATCTCCGGTACAGTCCGGGGCCCGAAGGGACAGAAGCTGTCTGGCATCTGCGTCGAGCCGCTGCAGGTGCGCGGGACCGACGAGCTGTACTTCAGTACGGTCGCGCGCGACGGTGTCTACCACGCCCGCGGGCTGCCGGCCGGCACTTACCAGATGGGATTCGAATCCTGCAAGAGCTCGGCGTACGCTCCGACGCTCTGGCCGGACACGCAGAGCTACCGGGCCGCCGCGCGCATCGTGGTGACGCCGCCGCAGACGATCAGCAACATCGACGAGGTGATGCAGGTCGGCGGAGTTATCACCGGGACGGTGACGTCGAAGACCACGCCGCCGGTCGCGCTCGCGGGTATGTGCGTGTTCATGCAGGAAGACGCCGGCCTGGGTGTAATCGGCCAGGCCTCCACCAACGCCTCGGGCGCTTACACGGTCAAGGGACTGGCGGCCGGGCCCTACACGGTGGTGTCGTTCCCTGGCTGCGAGGAGAACTCGAACTACGTGCAGGCCACGTACCCGAAGAAGGTGACGGTCTACGACGGGGCGACCCGCCCCGGCATCGACCTGGCCCTCCCGGTTGGCGACATTGTCTCCGGAACAGTGACCAGCGCCGCGACCGGTCAGCCGGTCAAGGGCATCTGCGTGGATGTCTTCCAGCCCGATGGCTTTGGCAGCCAGGTCACAACGAAGCGGAACGGCACGTACTCGGTCGACCAGCTGACGGCGGGCAAGTACGAGGTGCAGTTCTTCGGTGGCTGCGGGAATGCCGGCAGCTACGCTCCGCAGGGCTACAACGACACCAATGTGTTTGACCCGCAGATCTTCCGCATTAAGGGACAGGGCGCGACGCTGACCGGCATCGACGCTGCGATGCAGCCGGGTCCTGTGATCAAGGGCACCGTCACGGACACCGCCGGGCATCGCCTCAGCGGCATCTGCGTCGAGGCCATCACGCCAGCCGGGATCGCGTTCTCCGGAGCTGTCACCACCCACGGCTCGTACAGTCTGCCGAACCTTTCGCCGGGACAGTACTACGTCGGCTTCGGACCAGGCTGCGGCAACAACAAGAACCTGCTGACCGAGTACTACCCGTCGCAGGTCAGCCCGGCTGCTACGGTGTCTGCCGGCAGCGGCACGGTGACCGGTATCAACGCGGCCCTGCCGCCGGCCGGAGGCATCACCGGGGCGATCCGCACGGCCACTGGCAAGCAGGTGGAGATTGCGTGCATCATCCTGACCGGGCTCTCCGGTGACGCCAGGGGACTGATCGGCGAGCTTGTGGTGCTCGGCGCTCAGTACGACGTCACTGGCGTCCCGACTGGCCGGTGGCAGGTGGCCTTCAATGTGTCATGCGTCGGCCTCAAGTACGAGACGCAGTACTACAAGGACAAGCCGACGCCGAGGGGCGCCACGGACATCACCGTGCGGCCGTTCGGCACTGTCAGGCACCTCGACGGCTCGCTGGTCGACGGCGGCTCGATCTCCGGGCGCCTGACGGCCAGAGCCGGCAAGCGTGCCAACGAGATGTGCGTGTTCGCGCAGAACGTCACCGCTGAGGACGACTTCGGCGGCACGAGCACCAACCGCAACGGCGACTTCAAGATCTACGGACTGAACACCGGCACCTACGAGCTCGAAGCGCTTCCGTGCGGTACCGCCGACAGCGATCTGTCGACCATCGTTCTGCCGCGGGTCGTCCACGTGACCGCCCCGCGGAACACCGGCCATGTGAACGCGGTCATTCCCGTCGCCGGGACGATGACGGGCAGTGTGCTGGGCGGCTCGCCGGCCACGGAGCAGGCGAACGTCTGCGTCGAGGCGATCCAGACCAACGGGATCGGCTACGGAGAGGACACCACCTCGCCGGCCGGCACGTTCACCATGACCGGTCTGACTCCCGGCTACTACAAGGTCTACGTCGGCGACCCGTTCTGCACCTACGGCGACCAGGACCTGGCACCGCTGTGGTATCCGAGCGCGACCACTCAGGCGAAGGGGCAGCTGCTCAAGGTGGCCAGCGGCGCAACCCTGCCGCTGTCGCCGGTCACGCTGGCAGATGATGGTTCCATCAGCGGGACAGTCACCCGCAAGGGCGGCGGAGCCCTCAGCGGCGCGTGCGTGGCGGCGACGCAGACAGGATCCGTGACGGTGGCGGGAGTGCCCGTCTACGCGGTCACCGGGTCAGCTGGCAGCTACTCGATCATCGACCTGCCGCCGGGCAGGTACCGGGTGGAGTTCAGCTCGGGCTGCGGCGCAACCGGCTACCACGCCCAGTGGTGGAAGCACGCGTCGAGCAAGCGGACGGCAACCCTCGTCACGGTCAGCGCCGGCACCACGACGAGCGGCATCAGCGCTGCTCTGGCGAAGTGAGGGACTAGCGACGTGAGGGGCTAGCGAAGTAAGAGTCTTCGGCATAGGTGCTCGGTACGTAACAGACGCGTGTCATCCGCGGCCTCGCAGGCAGCGGATGGCACGCGTCCGCGTCTTATCGGTCAGGAAGCAGGCGATCTAGCTCACCGGGGGTAAGCGTGCGGATCAGGGGTCATCTCAGTGCGGTCATCAGCGGGGCTCTGGCGGCAGCGACCGCTGCAGGGCTCCTGGCCGCCCTCGCCATCACCGCACCCGCGCAGGCGGGAACGGCGCGCACATCATCAGCTGCGCCGTCGGCGCGGCCTGCCGGGCTGCCGCTGTCAGCCGCGCAGATGCGGGCCGATCTGCGCCGCTACGACGAGGCACAGCAGGCGGCCGGCATCCTGACCGGCATTGTCTGGACTGCGCACGGTGCGCCGGCGGAGAGCGTCTGCGTCACCGCGTACGGGCCGTCCGGAAGCAAGTCGGCAGTCACGAAAGCGGACGGCCGCTACTTCATAACCGGCCTACGGGCTGGCCAGTACCAGCTGGAGTACCACAGTTGCGGCGGCTCGGTGACCACCGCGTATCAGGCTGAATGGTACGGCAGTAGCCTCCAGCGGGCTGGCTCGCGGTCGGTCGTCGTGACCGGCTCCAGCCTGCAGCCAGTGCAGTCACTCGCGCCAGTGACCGTGTACCCGGCCGGCCGTACGCTCGGCGACCAGCAGGAGGCGCTCCTGCAGCACGGCTCGGCCTTCATCGCCAGCGGCCCGGTCGGTTCGCCGCCGACTCCGCTGAGCCCCGCCACCGTGGCGCAGGCGATGCTAGCCGCGTCCGGGCACGGACAGCTGATCACGGAACGCCAGGCGACGGCCACGGCCAGCGGCCGGTTCGCCGGCGTCGTGACCAGCCCGTCGGGCAAGGGGCTGAAGGGCATCTGCGTCGATGCCTTCGCGCTGGACGACAACGGCTTTGCCTTCGCCAAGACCCGCGCCGGCGGTCGCTACCGCACGAACAAGACGGCCCCGGGACAGTACGAGATCATGTTCTTCACCGGGTGCGGTAACAACGGCAACTGGCTGGACCAGTTCTATCAGGGCTACTACGGCTCGAGCAGCGGCTTTACCGTGGTCACGGTGAAGGCCGGCCGCACCACCAAGATCGACGCGATCATGCAGCCGGGCGCCGAGATCTCTGGCACGGTGACCGGCCCGAAGGGACAGAAGCTGTCGGGGGTCTGCGTCGTGCCCTATCTCCTTCACGGTTCAGATGAGAGTTTCGGCTCGGCTGTCTCGCACGACGGTGTCTATCACCTCGGCGGCCTGCCGGCCGGGACCTACAAGCTGGGCTTCTGGCCATGCCGCACCTCACTGGATGCCTACGCCCCGATCCTCTGGCCGCACACCGACTCCACCGTCGCGGCGAAATCCATGACGGTGCGACCTCCGGATCAGGTCAGGCACGTCGACGAGGTCATGCGGGTCGGCGGCGTCATCACCGGAACGGTGACGTCCGCGACCACGCCAGAGACGCCGCTGGCAGGCATGTGCGTCTTTGCCGGGGAGATCCAGCTGCCGCACCACAGCCTGATTGACACCGGCGGCGGCGCAAGCAGCAATACCGCGGGCGGCTACCGCATCGAGGGCCTGCCGCCTGGCACCTACAAGGTGACGGCAGCCCCTGGCTGCGAGGAGAACGTCAACTACGTGCCGGCGAGCGACCGGGGCGTCATCGTCCGGGACGGCGTGACGACGTCCGGCATCGACCTCGCGCTACCAGTTGGCGACATCATCTCCGGCACCGTGACCAGCGCGACCACTGGCCAGGCGCTCGCTGGCATCTGCGCCCTGGTACTGCTCAGCAACGGCGAGCCGTACGAGGAGGTCGCATCGACGGCCGACGGCACGTACTCCGTCGACGAACTGCCAGCCGGCCAGTACCAGGTTGAGTTCGGCGCCGGCTGCGGAAGCACGGGCGACTACGCTCCGCAGGCCTACGACAACACCAGCGTGCTGACTCCGGACACCATCTCGATCAAGGGATCCGGCCAGACCGTCAGCGAGATTGACGCCGCCATGCAGCCCGGAGCGGAGATCACTGGCACTGTCCGGGACGCCGCCGGGCATGCCGTCGAGGTCTGCGTCGAGGCGGTCACGCCAGGCGGACTGCTCTACGACCTGGTGGTCAGCCCGCACGGAAGATACCAGCTCACCGACCTGTCGCCTGGCCAGTACCAGGTCAGCTTCTATGCGGACGCCGACTGCGGCACCACCGAGAACCTGGTCAGCGAGTGGTACCGGAACCAGATCCCCGAGACGACGGCGGCCAGCGTCTCCGCCAGCGCCGGCAACCAGGCCGGCATCGACGCCGTGCTGCCTGAGGCTGGTGCCTTCTCAGGCGACAACCGCACCGCGTCAGGCAAGTGGGTGGGCGACTACTGCATGGACCTCACCGGGCTAGCTGGCACCGCCAGGAACCTGATCGGTGACTTCTTCCTGCCGGCCGAGCAGGTGTACGACCTGACCGGCCTGCCGACAGGCAAGTGGCGGGTCGCCTTCGTGCCGTCGTGCTACCACTGGTCGTACGAAACGCAGTACTACAAGGACAGGCCGACCCCGGCCGGAGCTACCGCCGTTACCGTCAAAGCTGGTCACATCCACACTGGCATCAACAGCGCGCTCGTCCCGGGCGGCTCGATCAGCGGGAAGGTCACCAGCGGCGGCAAGCCCGTACGCGGGGTCTGCGTACTCGCTCAGAACGTCTCGGTGCCCGACGACTACAGCGAGGCGACCACCAATGTCAGCGGCGACTACCTGGCCAAGGGCCTGAACACCGGCACCTACGAACTCGAGATGTCACCATGCGGCAGCGCCGCGGACACCCTGGCGAGCGTCCTTGTGCCGCGCGTCGTGCACGTGACCGCGCCGCGGCTAACCAAGGGCGTCAGTACCGTCCTCCCGGTCCAGGGCACCATCACCGGCACGGTGCTCGGCGGCACGCCAGCGACCGCGCAGGCCGGCGTCTGCATCGAGGCGGTTCAGACCAGCGGGATTGCCACGGAATCGGCCATCAGCTCGCTGACCGGCACTTACACCATTAAGAACCTGCCCGCCGGAAGCTACCAGGTCGAGGTGGGCGATCCGGCGTGCAGCTATACCTCCAGCCTGGCGCCGCTGTGGTATCCCGACGAGGCGACCCAGGGACAGGCCCAGGTTGTCAAGGTCGCCAGCGGCGCCGCGACGCCGTTGTCACCCGTGACGCTGCCCACGGACGGCGCTATCAGCGGATCAGTCACCCAGAACGGCGGCGGCGCACTGAGCGGCGTGTGCGTGGCGGCCACGCAGACCGGCCCGCTAGCGGGACTGCCCGTGTACGCGGTGGCCGGGTCGACCGGCAGCTATTCGATCATCGATCTGCCACCGGGCACGTACCAGGTTCAGTTCAGCTCGGGCTGCGGCGCGGCCGGATACAAGACACAGTGGTGGAACGACAGGTCAAGCAGCAAGACCGCGACTGCGGTCACCATCACGGCCGGCACCACGACGAGCGGCATCAGTGCTGTCATGGCAAAGTAGGAGACAGCGAGGTAGGGAGCGCGGCTCATGGCTGTCGTCGGACGAGCTCTGGCCGTACTGGCTGCTGCCGGGTTGATGACAGGGCTCGCGCTCGCTGCACCTGCGTTCGCCGGGACAACGCACGCGCGGCCGACTCAACCGTCAGCCAAGCCAGCCGGCCTGGCGTTACCGGCTGCGCGACCGCAGAAGTACGACGGACCTCGGCACCCGGCGCAGCAGGCGACCACCACGGTCACCGGTGTCGTCAGGACCGCGGCCGGCGCTCCCCTGGCCGGGGTCTGCGTCACGGCATATGGCGCGTCGGGTCAGCGGTCGGGCGTCACGAACACTGCCGGCCGCTACTTCATCACCGGGCTAGGCACCGGCCGGTACCAGCTGGAGTACCGCAGTTGCGGCGGCTCGAGGAGCACCTCATACCTGCCTGCGTGGTACGGCAATGCGCTGCAGCGGGCCGGCTCGCGGACCGTCGTCCTCGGCAGCTCAAGCCTGAGGGTAGTGCAGCCGCTGGCGCCCGTGACGCTGTACCCGGCCGACAGCGTCCTTGGTGACCTGCCGTCCGTGGTGCCTCAGCACGGGTCAGATGTGGTTGCCAGCGATTCGTTCGGACTGCGCCGGCCGGTTGCGGCAAGCGCGGCCGGGCTGGCGCAGTCTGTCTTCGCCGCAGCACGCCGCGCCGGCCATCTCGCACCTGGCGTGACCTCGAGGAAGGCGCGGGGCGCGATCTCCGGCGTCGTCAGCGACCCGTCCGGCCGCGGCCTGAAGGGCATCTGCGTGGAGGCAGCTTCGCTCAACACCTTCGCGGTCAGCGAAACCAGGACCGGCGCCGGCGGCCGGTACAGCATGAAGGTGCCGGCGGGTCCGTACGAGATGGCCTTCTACGCCGGATGCGGCAACTTCGGCAACTGGCTGTTCCAGATCTACAAGAACGTCTACAGCTCGCTGACGACGCCCACGACGGTCACGGTCAGGCGCGCTCATACGACGACGATCAACGTGGCGCTGAAGCTCGGCGGCGAGATCTCCGGCACAGTGCGCGGGCCAGACGGCCAGAAGCTCTCTGGCATCTGCGTCACGCCGATGCTCGTGCACGGCTCCGACGAGCTGTACTTCAGCGCGGTCGCGCGGGACGGCGTCTACCACGCCCGCGGGCTCCCGCCCGGCAGCTACCAGGTGGGTTTCGCCCCCTGCGGGAACTCGACATATGCTCCCACGCTCTGGCCGGCCACGCAGAACTACCTGGCCGCCTCGGTTCTGTCGATCAAGCCAGGCACAGTAATCAGGAACGTCAACGAGGTCATGCAGCGTGGCGGAGTTATCACCGGCACCGTCACCTCGGCCACCACTCCTCCGGCCGCGCTGGCTAGCATGTGCGTTTACGTCGCAGAGGACAGCGGGCTCTATGACAGCGGCAGCGCAATCACCAGTGCCTCGGGCGGCTACACCGTAAAGGGGCTGCCGCCCGGCCCGTACACAGTTCTGTCGTTTCCGGGCTGCCCGCAGGAGTCCAATTACGTAGCGGCGAGCCGGAAGGTCGCCGTCTACACCGGCACCACCGACTCAGGCGTCAACCTCGCTCTTCCGGTCGGAGATATCATCTCCGGCACCGTCACCAGCGCCGCGACCGGGAAGCCGGTCGACGGCATCTGCGTCGCGGTCAGCCTGAGTAACGGACCTCTGGTCGATGAGGTCACGTCGGTGCTGGACGGCACCTACTCGGTCGACCAGCTAGCGGCTGGCACCTACCAGGTGCAGTTCGCCGGCGGCTGCGGAAGCGCGGGCAGCTACGTTCCGCAGGGCTACGACAACACCAGCGTGTTTGATCCGCAGAACATCAGCATTCCTAAGGCCGGCGAGACTCTCACCGGTATCAATGCCGCGATGCAGCCGGGACCGCAGATCAGGGGCATCGTCCGTGACGCGTCCGGGCAGCGACTTAGCGGTATCTGCGTCGAGGCGGTGACGCCAGCAGGCATCGTGTTCTCCGAGGGCGTCAGCATCAGCGGCTCGTACCGGCTGCCCAATCTCGCGCCCGGGCAGTATGAGGTTGTCTTCGGACCGGGCTGCGGCAACGATGAGAACCTGCAGACCGAGTGGTACCCGTCGCAGCTCAATCCGGCCGCCACCGTGTCGGCCGGCAGCGGCACGGTGACCGGTATCAACGCAGCCCTGCCCGCGGCCGGCGGGATCTCCGGTGTGATCCGCACGGCCGCCGGCAAGCCGGTGCAGTCGTCCTGCATCACCCTCACCGGACTGTCCGGCCTGGCCAAGGGCGAGGTAGGCGACATCGTGCTGGACGGCGCGCGATACGACCTGGCCGGCGTTCCCACTGGTACCTGGCAGGTCGCCTTCGTCCCGGCGTGCGCGGGCCTGAATTACGCGACGCAGTACTACAAAGACCAGCCGAGCCCGCCCTTTGCCACCTACATCAACGTGCGCCCGCTGCATACCGTCACTGGCGTGAGCAGCGCACTGGTTGCGGGCGGCTCCATCTCCGGACGCCTGACCAGCGCCGGCAAGCCGGCCAGCCAGGTCTGCGTGCAAGCCCAGAATTCCTCCGTCGTGGACGATTACGGCGTCGCGACGTCAGGCAGCGACGGTGATTACAGCATCTACGGCCTCAACACCGGCTACTACGAGCTTGAGGCATACCCGTGCGGTCCGGCTTCGAGTGATCTGGCAACTGTCATCCTGCCGACGGTTCACGTTTCCGCGCCGCGGAACACCGGCGGCGTGGACGCCGGTATCGGTCTCGCGGGCACGATGACGGGCCGTGTACTGGGCGGCTCGCCGGTCACGGCGCAGCCGAACGTGTGCGCCGAGGCGATTCCGGCGAGCGGGGTCGGTGGCGGTCTGGCCACCACCACGCCGTCCGGCGACTACACGATCACCGGTCTGACACCGGGGGCTTACACGGTCTACGTCGGCGACCAGGGCTGCACCTACGGCGACCAGGATCTGGCTCCGCTGTGGTACGCCGATGCCACGACACAGTCAAAGGCACAGGTAGTGCAGGTGGCGGGCGGCCGCAACACGTCACTGTCACCGGTCACGCTGCAGAGCGACGGGGCGATCAGTGGTTCAGTCAGCCAGAAGGGAGCCGGAGCGCTGAGCGGGGTATGCGTGGCCGCGACGCAGACCAGCCCGGAGCCCGGACTGCCGGTATACGCCGTCACCGGATCGACCGGCAGCTACTCGATCATCGACCTGCCGCCAGGCACGTACCGGGTGCAGTTCAGCGCGGGCTGCGGCGCGACCGGCTACCGGACGCAGTGGTGGAACGACGCGTCGAGCATCATTGCCGCCGCGCCCATCATGGTCACGACCGGCACCACGACCACCGGCATCAGCGCCGTGCTGCAGAAGTAATTGTCCTGACAGCGCAGGACTATCAGGATTTCCAGAGTTAATAAGGGCGACATCGGTACATCCGGTGCCGATTCGTGCCAGCATCTAGCTACCTATCTGGTCTCGGTTTTCCGAAGCTTCGCTGCTGGAGCAGTTCCATGAGCTACGCCCGGACATTACCAAGACGTGCGTACGGGCCATCCGGCGTGTACGTGCTCCGCGTCAGAACGCTGATCGCCGCCGTCCTCGCGGTGTGCATAGCGCAGATGGCACTCGCCATCCCGGCCGCTCTGAACGGCCTGTTCCAGCAGGATCTCGGCACGAGTTCGGCGCAGCTCACCTGGATCTCGGACGCGTTCCTGATCCCCGTCTGCGTGCTCGAACTGACCTTCGGCGTGCTGGGCGACCTGTTCGGGCGCAAGCGGCTGCTGGTCGGCGGCGCACTGGTGCTCGCGCTCGGCGAGATCATCTGCGTGCTGACCCCCGGCGCCTCCCTGCCGACCAGCACCAGAGTCATGGTGCTGTGGGCCGGCATCGCGATCGCCGGACTGGGCGCTGCCGCCATCTTCCCGACGAGTCTCGCCATGCTCGCCGCCGGGACGCACACCGCTGCCGAGCGAGTCCGCTCGGTCTCGATCTGGGCTGCGGCGCTGTCCATCGGCAACTGCGGCTCGCCGCTGCTCGGCGGTCTTGCCGCAAGCCTCAAGTTCGGGTCAGATCCGGATGCCGGCTGGCGCTGGGCTTTCCTGGTCGTCATAGCCCTTGCCTTGATCAGCGCCGTGGTGTCGATGACCGCCGCGGTGGACTCGTCGTCGCCTGAAGGCCGCTCGCTGGACTGGAAGGGTCAGGTGACGATCGCGGTCGGATTGTTCGCGCTGCTCTTCGCCGTCGTTCAGGGACCCACCAGCGGCTGGGGAAGCTGGGAGATCATCGCAGGCTTCACGATCGGCGCGGTCTTCCTGATGATCTTCGTCGCCGTCGAGCGGAGGGCGGAAAGCCCCCTGCTGCGCCTGGACTTCTTCCGCGATCGTAACTTCGCGGTCGCGTCGGTCGTCACCGTCATGGGGATGTTCGCCTTCCTCGGCACGGCCTATTCGACCAGCATCCGGCTGTCGGCGATTCAGGGATTCACTCCGCTCAAGACCGCAGTCGCGTTTGCGTGTCTCAACGGGATGGCCCTGGTCCAGCTGCCGATCACCATCCGGCTGCTCCGGCGGCACACCGCACGATGGCCGCTGACCGGCGGGCTCCTCCTGATGGCGGCGGGTGCCTGCTGGGTCGCCGCGATCCCTGCTTCAGACTTCTCGCTCGTCCCCGTCATTCCCGGCTTCATAGCCGTCGGCATGGGCTTCGGCCTGTCGCTGTCTGCTCTGGCCAACGTGGCGGTCAGCACGCCGCCAACGCACCTGGCCGGAATGGCCAGCGGCACCACCAACATGCTGCGCGACTTCGGCTTCACCCTGGGCCCGGCGGTCATTGGCGCCGTCGCGCTCAGCCAGGCCGCCGCCGAGATCCGGCAGCGACTGGCGGCTAGTCCCGCGCTGCGGCACGCGCTGTCGGGGTTCGTCTCTGCGGCCGCGTCGGCCAAGGGGGCGCAGCGGGCATCGCTGCAGTCCGCCGTGCACGCCGTCCAGTCAGGACCACTGGGAGCGAATGCTGTGCCAGCCACGATCACCCTGCCCACTGGCCACGTACAGGCATTCAATCCGCTGCAGCCGGTCGCCTTCAGTGCGCTCAGCCATTCGTACTCGATCGGATTCCTCCTCAGCGGGATGGCGGCGCTGCTGGCTGCGCTGCTGACTGCTGTGGCGATGCGCGCTCAGGGCGACGACACGCTCCTGGACCTCGAATATCTCGATGAGTGAGTGGGCCGGTTTCGGCCATTTTTAACCCGCTCCTGTGATATTGGTCACTTAACGGCGGTATCGCACATCCACTGGGGGGACCAGATGGAACCACCGCGACGAACCTGGCCCGTCCTGTCAGGAACAGTGCCGGTCCTGGCCGACAGTTTTACCTGGCGACCGGAGACCGGGAACGGGCCATGGGAGGAGCTGCGTCCTGGTGCCACGGTCATCGTGGGCCCTGGCAGCGACGCGAGCGCATCAAACGGCCAGCGTGCCGGAACGGGCAAGACTCAGCTGGCTGCCGCTGTCGCGCGCCGGCTGTGGACCGCCGGGAGCCTCGACCTTCTGGTCTGGGTTGACGCGGGCAGTCGTGACCGGCTGGTCGCCGGCTACGCCAGCGCGCTCGCCGACATCAGGATCGCCGCGCCGCCCGGCCAGCCCGAAGCGGCTGCCTCGCGGTTCCTCAGCTGGCTCAGCGGCACCCGCAAGCGCTGGCTGGTCGTGCTCGACGGCCTCGCCAACCCGGCCGACGCCCAGGGCCTGTGGCCGTACGGACCGACCGGGGAGACATTACTCACCACGCAGCTGGCCGGAGTGAGCCCCAAGGTGCCGAGACCTGGCCGGGCTGAGCGCGACGCGCCGCAGCCGGAGCAGCTCCAGATCGCGCTCTCGTCGTTCAGCCAGCGCGAGGCCCTCGAGTACCTGACCGAGCGGCTCAACGACGACCCGTACGCGGCAGCGGGTGCACTCGACGTTGCCGCTGTCCTGGATTGCCTGCCGGCGGGCCTCGACCTTGCCGTGGCGTACCTGCTCGACACCGGGCTCGATTGCCGCCAGTACCGGCTGTCCTCAGAACGGTACCGGCGCGACTGGGCAGACTGGATCGACGGTAACCCGCTGGCGTCTTCCTGGATGCTCGCAGTCGACCGTGCGGGCCAGCTCGGGCAAGCCGGCCTGCCGTGGCCAGCGCTGAAGCTGGCCGCAGTGCTCGGATCGGCCGGAGTGCCTGGCAGAGTCCTTACCAGCACGGCTGCCTGCGCCTACATCACCGGACGGCAGACCGTCAGCCCGGCTGACCAGGCCACCGTGCGGACCATCTTCGGCAACCTCCAGCGGGTCGGCCTGGTTGCGATCGAGTCTGACGATGACTCCCGGACCGTGCACATGGCCGGGGTAGTTCAGTCCTCGGTCCAGCGGGCGATGGGACCGACGGAGCTCAGGCGGGCTGTGCAAGCGGCGGCTGACGCGATCTGGGAATGCTGGCCTGAGCGCGGCTCCGGGCCAGACGGCTCGGAGGCCGACCTGGTCCAGGCACTCCGTGACTGTGCGACGAGTCTGCGGCGAAGCGACGAGCTGGCGCTCTGGGAACCTGGCCGCCACCCGCTGCTGGTCCGGGTAGGCGAGAGCCTTGCCGACGCGCAGCTGCTCGAGACGGCGCTCAGCTACTGGCGCGACCTGGCCGGGCGCTGCGCCAAGCAACACGGGGTCAACTCCCCGCAGACCTGGGACCTTCGAGAGCGGCTCGCGAGCGCAGCGACGGCGGCCAAACGTCATGATGAAGCCATCGGCATCCGCGAGGCGCTGTGCGCTGACATTGACGAGATCGAAGGACCAGCCAGTCTCGAGGCGATCTCGGCGCGAGCGAGCCTGGCCGCCGCCTACCGCTCCGCCGGTCAGCTGAAGGAGGCTGTGGGGCTCGGTACCCGGGTCACAGCCGAGAGCGATCAGTGGCTCGGAGGCGCCCACCTCGAGACACGGCAAACTCTGCGAGAGCTTGGCCTTGCCTACCGCGAGGCCAGGCTGTACCGGGAATCGATCGACGTCCTGCAGCGATGCCTGAGCCTGCACGCCCAGACGATCGGCATCATGCACCCCGAGACTGCTGCAGTCCGGGGAGACCTGGCCGAGGCCTATCGTCTGGCTGGCCGCACGAACGAATCGATCACGATCTACCAGGACGCGCTTGCTCAGCTGGAGAACGCCGCTGGCGGGGCCCGCCGCGACGCGATCACCGCCCGCGAGGACCTGGCGATGGCCTATTACCTCGCAGGCCGGGCCGGGGAGGCGGCCACTGGCCTGGACCGGGCACTCGCGGACTGGCGACGCGTGCCCGGAAACAGTCCTGCGGACACGATCCGCGCCAAGTCCATGCTGGCTGCCATCTACTGCGCGAGCGGTCGCCCGCGGGAGGCGATCCCGCTGCTCCAGGGCCTGCGAGCTGACCTGGAGCTAGTCCGCGGCACCAGCCACCCGGATACGTTCCGGGCGCGACGAAACCTGGCCTCGGCTCTGCACCTGGCCCGTCGGCTAGCGGAGGCAGTCGAACTCGGCGAGGACACGCTCGCTGACTGCGAGCCGGCCCTCGGACTTGGCCACCGCGAGAGGCTGACGACGCTGGCCAACCTGGCGCATGCGTATCACGCGACTGGCAGGCTGAAGCGAGCGAGCGCATACTTCGACCGCGCGCTCCGCGACTGCGAGCGGGCTGTCGGCGCGGACGATCCGCTCACGATCGCAGTGCGAGACCTGCGCAAGCGCTACCTGGCCGGCCGGCAGGGGCTCGCTCCGATCATCTCGCCGCCGACCGTATTCACCGGTCCCGACGACCCAGGGCGATAAGCCGGCCGGAATGTGACTGTGCGCGGCGCCATCAGGCGACTGACGACCAGTCCGCGAATCCGGTCGGGTCGTGACGTCCCATGGAAGCGTGCTCGAACATGCCCCAGCCGTCCTCGCCATCCAGCGAGGCGCGCGCGACGTAGTCGGTCACGCCCCACGGTAGCCGCCCGGCCACCGCTGGGTCGGTGAGGTCATACGTCGTCGAGCTGCTCCAGTCCGGGCCCATCCACCGGCCGTGCGACCAGTCCGGGTCGCCTGTGTAGCCCGCGCCGACGTGCAGTGACAACGCGGTGAGCGTTTCCACCTCCAGGGTGAGCGGCTTACCGGACGGGTCAGTGAGGTGGAT
>Ga0335075_10003826_pt1 | contig 23647 bp, 22 predicted proteins | sample Lox_Sample_24_FD_206723 | JGI IMG/M metagenome (GOLD analysis project Ga0335075, IMG submission 206723) | Soil microbial communities from Loxahatchee National Wildlife Refuge, Florida, United States - Lox_Sample_2.4 | ecosystem: Environmental > Terrestrial > Soil > Wetlands | place: USA...
CACACCGATATTTTGACTACATTCTCAGGCCAAATAGACCGCTATCCCGCATGTCAATGCCACAAACCGACCTCAGAAGCTGCCGTAACTTCGGGCTAGTAAGCAATGTTTTGATCTGCGTCCAGGGTCTGGCCACAACTCGGCTACGGACAAACTGCGCTTGCGGCTCCGCCTGGACCCCGCCAACGATCTCAATAGTCGTGGCGCGCCAACCGGATATCACCGACGCGGTCCGGCCCGGCGATAGACAGCACCGCCGGGACCATCTCACTGGTGACCACCCCGTGCTCGCCCGTCAACTCGTGGACAATCTCGAAGCTGCGCGCGATCCACTCCGGCGTGTCGATGATGATCGTGACCACCGGGACGCGTCGGGTCAGCTGAAAAAGCTTGTCGCCGTGAGGTTCATGGTCACCGCGAAACCCCCAAATGCCGCGCAGGACGGTTGCGCCGCGCGCCATTCCGGAGTCGAGCAGCCGGTGAACCAGCGCACGGTGAATCGGCGAACCGCCGTGCCCGGTGGCCTCGCTGGTGTGCACCATCAGCTTCTGCCAGAGTGGCCGTTCTTGGTCATCGGTTTCCGGCAGGCGATGTGGTCGGGCGAATAACCGGCCACCGCGTTTGCACAACCGCACCCGTTCGACGGTCAGCAGCGGGTTCGGCGTAGCGGCGCTGAGTTCGGTGACCGCAGCCAACACCTGCGCCGGCATACCGATGGAGATGATCATCAGCGGGACGTTGACGTTGCGGCTGAAGAAGCGGGCCCGGTAGCGCTCGCCGTGTGCGGTGCCGTCGACGCCCAAAAATACTGAACCACCGGAGAATCCGTGTCGATGCAGCATGTCGCACACAGCGCGATATGCGGGCAGTCCGCCGATGCGCTCCTGGCGTCCCACATAGACGGTGAGCTTGACGGCGTCGTTGGCGCCGACGTCGAGCCGGTCGTCGCCGCGGACCAGCCGTGCCCGTTCCAGCGTCACAAGGCCATGACCGGTCATCGCCACGACATCGTCGACCAGTTCACTGATCTTCGACTCGACGTCGACTGCAGCGATCGTCACCGGCGGATCCTCGGACAGGCTCAACGACTCGTCGGTGCGCAGCACGTGCCGCGGCCCGAAACTGGCTATGCCGCGCAGCATTACGCTGGTCGCCAGTTCGCGGTTGTCGAACAGGTCCAGCATCGCGTCGGCCAAAAACCCTGGTCGTCGGGCGTGATCGGTGACCACGCGCTGTCGTTCACCGAAGTAGGTGGTCAGCTTCAGGCATGGCTGGTTCATAGCCGGCCCGCGATCCACTGCCCGGCCAGCGCGGCGGCGAGGCCCAACACGATGCTGGCGACAAGATTGGCGACCGCGCCGCGGATCTGACGCTCCTCGCTGAGCCGTTGGGTTTCCAGCATCCAGGTGGAGAAGGTGGTGTAGGAACCGACGAAGGCGGTGTCGGCAAGCAACGCTGCGTGCCGGCTCAACGCCAGGCCGCCGAGCAGGCCGAGCAGGGCGGCGCCGCTGATGTTCACCGCCAGCGTCCCGAACGGGAACGATCGCGCAGCCCGGCGGGCCACCGCGCCATCCACGAGGAAGCGCAGCACCGCGCCGAAGCCGCCGGCGATCAGCACACCGATCCAGAGCAGCATCAGCGCACCGGTACCCGGCGGACCACGGCGGTAGCCAGATACACCGCCATTAACCCCACCAGAATGCTGGCGAACGTGTAACCCGCGGCCAGGCCGTAGCAGTGGTGCTCGATCATCTTCAGTGTTTCGACTTGCATGGTCGAGAACGTCGTCAGCCCGCCGCACAGCCCGGTGCCCAGCAACGGCCGCCGGTAGCTCGACAACGGCAACCGCTCCAGCAACCGCGTCGTGAAATAGCCCACCAGAAAAGCGCCGGCGATGTTCACGGTGAACGTCGGCCAGGGCCAGCGCGTTGGGTCGGTGGCAACCAGACCGCTCAGGCCGGCGCGCGCCAGGGTGCCCAGCGCGCCGCCGGCGAACACGGCGACCAACTCGCGGTAGTCCTTCGGGAACGGCAAGCTTGCCACTCGTCGAAATCCCTTCCGTTGCAGGACGTGCTCAGGCAGCTTATTCGGCAGAATTGGGTTCATGGTGGCCAACCCACGCGCCGGTCAGCCGGCCCAGCCTGAGGACCTTGTCGATCTGCCCCACTTGATCACGTCCTACTACTCGATCGAACCGGATCCCGACGACGTCGCCCAGCAGGTGGTGTTCGGCACGTCGGGTCACCGCGGCTCGGCGCTCGACGGCGCTTTCAACGAAGCCCACATCCTGGCCATCACCCAGGCCATCGTCGAGTACCGCGCGGCGCACGGCACCACCGGTCCGTTGTTCATTGGCCGCGACACGCACGGGCTGTCGGAGCCGGCCTGGGTGTCGGCGCTGGAGGTGCTGGCCGCCAACGACATCGTCGCAATGATCGACACGGCTGACCGGTACACGCCGACCCCGGCGGTCAGCCACGCGATCTTGACCTACAACCGCGGCCGCAGCGACGCGCTGGCCGACGGCATCGTGGTGACGCCGTCGCACAACCCGCCGTATGACGGTGGTTTCAAATACAACCCGCCTAACGGCGGTCCGGCCGAAACCGACGCGACGAACGCAATCGCCAAGCGTGCCAACGAGATTCTCCGCAGTGGCGAAGCGGTGAAGCGGGTGCCGCTGGCCCGCGCCCTGCAGAGCGCGCAGCGGCACGACTACATGGACGCCTACGTCGACGACCTGCCCAACGTCGTCGACGTCGACATCATCCGCAAGGCCGGAGTGCGTATCGGCGCCGACCCGCTCGGCGGGGCCAGCGTCGACTACTGGGCCGCCATCGCCGAGCGGCACCGCCTCGAGTTGACCGTGGTCAATCCGCTGGTCGACGCGACGTGGCGGTTCATGACGCTCGACCACGACGGCAAAATCCGGATGGACTGCAGCTCGCCCGACGCGATGGCGTCGCTCATCGCCAACCGCGATCATTACCAGATCGCCACCGGCAACGACGCGGACTCCGACCGCCATGGTATCGTCACGCCCGACGCCGGGCTGATGAATCCGAACCACTATCTGGCGGTGGCAATCGACTACCTCTACACGCACCGGCCATCGTGGCCGGACGGCATCGCCGTCGGCAAGACCGCCGTCAGTTCGTCGATCATCGACCGGGTGGTCGATGGCATCGGTCGCAAGCTGGTCGAGGTGCCGGTCGGGTTCAAATGGTTCGTCGACGGGCTGATGGGCGGGACCATCGGTTTCGGCGGCGAAGAGTCGGCGGGGGCGTCGTTTCTGCGGCGCGACGGCTCGGTGTGGACCACCGACAAGGACGGCATCATTCTGGCGCTGCTGGCCGCCGAGATCCTGGCCGTCACCGGCGCGACGCCCTCGCACCGTTACCAGGAGCTGACCGAGAAATACGGCGCCCCGACCTATGCGCGCATCGACGCCCCGGCTGACCGCGAGCAGAAGGCCCGGCTGTCCAAACTGTCGGCCGACCAAGTCGACGCCACCGAGTTGGCCGGAGAGCGGATCACCGCAAAGTTGACCACCGCGCCGGGAAACGACGCGCCGCTGGGCGGACTGAAAGTGACCACCGCCAATGCCTGGTTCGCCGCACGCCCGTCCGGCACCGAAGACGTCTACAAGATCTACGCCGAGTCGTTCCGCGGCCCGGAGCATTTAGCCGAGGTCCAGCAAGCAGCGCAAGAGGTTGTGGATAAAGTCATCGGGTGACCCTCGCCACTCGACGCCCTCGCTTCGGCGGTTGGGGTCGCAAATCGGCGAGGCTGCCGGGCGAAGCCTGGGTGCTCATCGGGGCGAACGCGGTGGCCGCGCTCGGCTACGGTGTGGTGTCGCCGGTGTTGCCGGCCTTTGCCCGCACGTTCGGGGTCAGCATGGGCGCGGTGACGTTCTCGATCACGATTTTTTCGGTGATGCGGCTCTGCTCCGCCCCGCCCACCGGGCTGATGGTGCAGCGGCTGGGGGAGCGGCGGGTCTACGTGGCCGGGCTGCTGATCGTGGCGGTGTCCACCGCCCTATGCGCCTACGCGCAGAACTACTGGCAGCTGCTGGTATGGCGCGCGATCGGCGGTATCGGGTCGACGATGTTCTTCATCTCCGCGCTGGGTCTGATGATCCGGATCAGCCCGGTCGAGGCGCGCGGGCGGGTCGCGGGCCTATTCGCCACCTCGTTCCTGATCGGCGCAGTCGCTGGCCCGCTGGTGGGCAGTCTGACGGCGGGTCTCGGGCTACGGGCACCGTTTCTCATCTACGGAGTGACGGTGCTGATCACCGCGATCGTGGTGTCGTACAGCTTGCGTCGGTCGACGCTGGGCGCACCCGCCGAACACGCCGAACCGGCCGTGACGGTGCGTGCCGCGCTTCGACACCGCGCCTACCGCGCGGCGCTGGCGTCGAACTTCGCGACCGGCTGGGCGGTATTCGGACTGCGGATGGCAATAGTGCCGCTGTTCCTCTCGGATGTGTTGGGCCGCGGGCCACGGTGGACAGGCTTGGCTCTGGGGGCCTTCGCGCTGGGCAACCTTGTCGTGGTGCTGCCCAGTGGCCAGCTGTCCGACCGGATCGGCCGGCGCACCCTGTTGATCGGCGGGCTCCTTGCCTCCGGCGTGGCGACGATGTGGTTGGGCGCGTCGTCGTCGGCAATCGTCTTTCTTGTCGCCGCGTTCGTGGGGGGTGCGACCTCGGGCATCTTCGCCTCACCGCAGCAGGCGGCGATCGCCGACATCCTGGGCAGCACGGCGCGCACGGGCACCGCGGTGTCGACATTTCAGATGATGGTCGATCTGGGCGCCATCGTCGGCTCGATGGCGGTGGCGCAGATCGCCGAGCACCTCAGTTACGGATGGGGGTTTGCGATCAGCGGGATCGTCCTGTTCGCCGGCGCGGTCGGCTGGATGTTTGCGCCGGAAACGCGGGTAGCGGGCCAGCCGAAACCCGAAGCGTGGGAGACCGGGGGCGCGTCGGAGCTGGCCTGAGCCTGGTCCACCATGGACAACGATGGGCTCGCTCGGGAGGTTTTGATGGTTCAACCGCGATCGGCGATCGTGGTGGGTGCCGGGATCGTCGGTTTGTCGACGGCCTGGTTCCTGCAGGAGAGCGGCGTCTCGGTGGCGGTGGTCGACCGCAAAGGCGTCGCGGCGGGCGCCTCCTGGGGTAACGCCGGATGGATCGCCCCGGCGCTGAGCATCCCGCTCAACGACCCCCGGACGCTGCGCTATGCTGTGCGGTCATTGCCGAATCGTGCTGGGCCCGTGCGGATTTCACCGAGTGCCGATCCGGTCCTGTGGAGATTCTTGATCCGGTTCGCGGCGAATTGCCGGGAGTCGTCGTGGACGCGAGCGGTGCAGGACAACCTGACGCTCAACCAAGAGTGCATGGCGGCCTACGACGTGCTGGTGTCCAACGGGGTCGAGGCGTCGATCACCGAGGCGCCGATCACCGCGTTGTTCCACAGTTCTGCTGACGCCGAACACCTGCTGGAGCAGTTGCGGCGGTTACGGGATGCCGGACAGCCAAGCTCCACCACGGAATTGACCAGTGTGGAGTTGCGTGAACTGGTGCCGCTGGCCTCGAGCGGGGTGGCCGTCGGTGTCCGCATCAACGGCCAGCGCTTCGTCGATCCCGGACGGTTCGTGCACGCGCTGGGTCGCGCGGTCGTCGAGCGCGGCGCGGCGCTGGAGACCGTGGATGTCGCCGACGTCCGGTCGTCAGGGAACGGCGTCGTCGTGCAACCCGTTAACGGTCCCGCGCTGAGGGCCGACGTCGCGGTGATCGCGACCGGCGCGTGGTTGCCGGAACTGGTCCGGCGCTGGGTCCGGGTTCCGGTGCAGGCCGGCCGGGGCTACTCCTTCACGGTGCCGGTGGAGCGTCAGGTTTTCGGGCCGATCTATCTGCCGGATGTGCGGGTGGCGTGCACGCCATTGAACGGCAAGCTGCGGGTCACCAGCATGATGGAGTTGCGTCGTCCCGACGCCCCCGCGTCTGCCGGCGTGGTCGACGCGATGGTCGATGCGACCAGCCAATTTCTCGACGGCGTGCGCTGGGCGGAGCGCGACGAGATATGGGTCGGCCCTCGCCCGTTAAGCCCCGACGGGCGTCCGTTGGTCGGGCCGGTGGCCGCGAACCGCGTGTTCGTTGCGGGTGGGCATGGCATGTGGGGCATGAAGCAAGGCCCGGCGACCGGTCGGCTGCTGGCCGAGCAGATCACCACCGGCAAGCAGCCTCCCGGCTTGCGCGGCTTCGACCCCTTGCGGTAGAACCGTCGCGAACAGCGGCTTTGAAGGCTGGCAAGCCGTGGTGTAGCTTCGATGGGCACAACATCTGGGGCTATGGCGCAGCTGGTAGCGCACCACACTGGCAGTGTGGGGGTCAGGGGTTCGAGTCCCCTTAGCTCCACTCTATTTCCGCAGGTCACAGCCCGGAAGGTCAGGGGCCCTTCTTTGCTCGCGTCGGAGTCCGTTTTGCAAAGGTCGCGAGGTAGGCAGCCAGCATGCGGCGGCCCTCGTCGATCGTGGTGTCGTCACCGGTTGGAGAGCGCTGGAACGCCACGCCGAATGGGCGCTCGCCGACCTCAAACGCCAGCCGTGTCACGAACTGCGGTGTGTGCTCGTCGATGAGTTTGCTCGTCGAGTCGGTGACGTAGGGCCGCGCTGTGGCCGCGGCAGTCGGCGGAATCCCGCAATGTCGCAACCTGTTGCTGCAATGAGTGAATCGGTTGATCGTGCAACTGTTTCAACCGAAGCGAGCACTCACAAGCCACGACCGGTTCACCGGCCCTGCCGGTATTGGACGATGGCCTGCTTCAGCGGCTGATGCGGAAACGCTTGACCCGCGATGTGGCTCCGGACACCAATTCCACTCGGCTTCTTGGCAATTGAAGGTGGGCAGCCAGCAGCCGGACGACTGCGCTGTTTGCCTTGCCATCGATTGCTGGCTCACGCACGTAAATTGTCAGCTCACCATCGGAAGCGACCTCGACAAATGGTCCCCTGCGGCTGCCGGGCTTGACTTTGACGATGACGGTGTCGGCCATGCCGCATAAGGCTAGCGCCGGGGATCGCTGTGTCGTAGCGGCGGTTGGGCTACACGTCTGAAGCGGTCGGCGAGCGACCCGCCAGGCTGCGCAAGCTATTCCGGCTGGTTCAGCTCGATCAAGTTGCCGAACGGATCGTGCAGGAAGGCCTGGTGCCCGGCGGTCGCAATGAACGGGATCCGGTGGACCTCGACGCCGTGCTCCTGCAGATCGCTGACGGCGGCATCGATGTCGTCAACTCGGATCGCGAAGTGGTTCGCACCGGGCGACTGGGTGTCAGACTCCATCAGGTGCACTTGCTGGCCGCCGGCGTCGAGCCAGTACCCCGGGCCGAGATCGGGGCGCGGCAGCTGCGTCATACCGAGCACGTCGCGGTAAAAGGCGAGACCTTTCTGCGCGTCGGCGACGCAGATGGCGACATGATGTACACCGGCTGGCTTCATCGCTCAATTCTGCCTCAGCAGCAACTTCAGCCGCCGCAGGGTCGCATCTGGCCAGCGGGTGACGGATCACCCCAGGTGGAGCTGGGGGCCATTTTGGGACCACTACAGCAACCCTCAGCGATTGCGACCGCCCCGCTGAACGAGCCAGAGGGTTATCGCGACCGACGCGATCACAACGACGACGAGCAGGATGTTGGTTGTCACCGCAGTAATCTATCGAGCAAGAAGCATGACGGTGGCTGCCCGGTCGGCGGTCGTGACGGTTTTGTTCACCGATGTCGAGGGGTCGACAGAGCTGTGATCAGTTTCTTCATCGCAGAACCCCCTCAGCCGCGGAACCACAGGGCAAGCCAGCGGCACTGTCTGCCCAGTGCCGAACCACCGGGATCAGGGACGGTTTGTAGGCCATCACTGCGGCGGCGATGATCACGCCCATGTCGTGCTGAGAATTTCGCTCCTCGCCGGCGTTGACTATCGAGCCCACACTGGCGTCGTTCTGGGGGGAGGCGCTCAGTTGGTCCACGAGGTCGTGAGCGTAAGTGACCATTGCCATGGGATTGCGGTAGGACACCTCGTTCTCGTCGAGCAACTGCAGATAGGTCGCGTCGGCCTGGGTGTCGGGGGCCGGGGAGGCCAGCGCCGGAGCTACGGCCATCAGGCCCAGTCCCGCCATCAACAGCACTACCGCCCATATCAAAACCTTCATCGTGTTTCCTTCATGTTCGCGGCACGACCCGGAAGACAACCCCGCTTCCAATGGGCCGATCAACTAAGAACAGCGCGTCGAGGCCTGCAAATCAAGGCAGCGGCCGCGTGTGGGTGAGGATCGCGACGACCCCGCTGAGGCGAACAGCATGGCGTCGATGAGGGCATAGTGCTGCGGATCATGGTCGTCCACGCGGCAGGCCTCGACGATTTCCTCATGAGACAGCGTTATGTCCCTGCGGGAGAAGAAATAGGGATTGGTGTTAACCCCTCTTGACGCCGTCAAGACCCGAAACGAAACCGCAGGTAACGAGCAGGACTGAACCGAATCCAAACGTAACGAAAACTGCAGCTAAGCCGATATTTTGCCTGGTCACAGGAGGGGTTCGAGTCCCCTTAGCTCCACCAATGTGATGAGTCGAGTCACGGGTTACGGATGAGTCGCGTCATCGGTTACAGGTTGCCCGGGCCATCGGCCGGAATTTTTTTTCGTTGCGCCAGTAGTTGCCGTCGGTGTTGACGTGGGTGCAGTCGATGCCGAGTGGTGGAGTTGGCTGCCGTGGCGCAGGGTGCGTTTGCCGAATTGTCTTCACCACGTAGCGGATTCGCTCGATGCGTGGGTGACCTCGCGGATTTCGAACCGTTCATGCAGGTGCCTGAGCGATTTCGGCGCCCACCAGTTGAACCGGCCCATCATGTGCATGAACGCCGGAACGAGCAGCATACGCACGAGGGTGGCGTCAGCCAGCACCGCCAGCGTCAGTCCGACGCCCAACATCCGCAAAAACGACACCTGCGCCGCGCTGAGTGCCGCAAAAGAGATCGACATGATCAATGCTGCGGCGGTGATCACGCGCGCGGTGCGGGCCAGTCCAAGCGCGACGCTCTCATTGTTATCGGCCGGCGTCTGGTCGCTCGCCCGCCAGTATTCGCGGATCCGTGACACCAGGAACACCTCATAGTCCATCGACAGCCCGAAGGCGATGCAGAATAACAGCACTGGGATGCTGATCGCCAGTGTTCCAGTGGCCGTGGTGCCAAATGCCCTGAGGTGGCCGTCCTGAAAGATCCACACGAGCGCGCCGAACGCGGCGGTCAACGATAAGACGTTGAGCAGCAACGCCTTCAGCGGCACCACCACGCTGCCGGTCATCAGGAACAATAAAACAAACGTGATCGCGGCAATGACGCTGAGCACCAGTGGCAGCCGGGACGTGATCGCGTTGGCGGTGTCCCGGTTCACCTGTGCGGTCCCGGTGATCAGCACATGCCGGCCGTCCGGGCCGGGAACGGCGTGAAGGTTGTCAAGCTGCGTCTCGGAGGTTTGGGAGTACAAGGGTGCTTTGCTCGTCACGGTGAAAAACGCGCTGCCGTTCGTGATCGCGGCTGTGGCCGACGGTGGTCCCACCGTCTTACCGGCGACGAACGTGCCGCGAGGCGCGGAGACCGACGACACGTCGGGTATCCGCGACAGCGCGGCGGCGTACAGGTCGAGCTGCGTCGTGGTGACGCCGTTAGCGTCGGGTACCACCACTGTCACGTTTTGCGCCAGGTTGTCGGTGAACTGTGTGCGCATCTGGTCGCCGACCACGTGCGGCGAGCTCGAGCTCGGCAGCACCCGGTCGTCGGGCACACCCCATTTGACGCCCGTGAACGGAACGCCGAGTGCGACCAACAGCGTGACGATCGCGACCCCAATCGGCGCGGCCCTGCGCATCGCGAACATGGCCAGCCGGCGCCAGAACGTCTGGTCAACCGGGCGTGGTGCCGGGGTCGGGCGCCGCAGCAACCGGCGCATGAGCCGGTGAAGATCCAACGAGTCTAGACGGTTGTCGAGCAGCACTATGGCCGCCGGCGTCACGATAATCGCGGCGACGGGCGCGCACGCGAAGACGGCCACCCCGGCATAGGCGAACGACTTCAGCGCATACATGGGGAACAGCGCCATCGCCGACATTGACAGCGCGACCGTCATGGCGGAGAACAACACAGTCCTTCCGGCGGCAACCATGGTGCGCGTCAGCGCAACGTCGCGCCCCGCGCCGGCGGCACGCTCGTCACGAAACCGGCTCAGCATGAGCAGCGTGTAGTCGATGGCCACTGCCATCCCCAGCGCGACAGAGAGGTTAAGGGCCAAGATCGAGACATCGGTGGCTACGCTGATCGCGCGCAACACCGCCATCGACCCGAAGATCGCGATACCACCGACCGCTAGTGGAAGCGCTGCCGCCAGCAGACCGCCGAACACCCAGATCAGCACTAGAAAGCTCAGCGGGATCGCAACGGCTTCCATGACCTTCAAATCTTTTTCGGTCTGCACGATGATCTGAAGCTTGGTCGCCGCCTCGCCGCCGACCCGCACGGTCACACCGTCACGATCGTGGACCACTTCGTTGGTCAGCGCCTCGACGTTCTTGGGCGCGCCGTTTTCCCCTCCGGTGATTCCGACGACGATCAAGCCGGTCTTACCGTCCTTGCTGATCAGGGGTGCCGACGCCGGCGGGGCAGCCGTCCATGGCGAAGTCACCGTTGCGACGGCAGGCGATTGCTGAAGAGCACGAACCATATCGCTGCCCGCCGCCCGTGCGACGCTGGTGTTAACCCCTTCAGGCGAACTGACGGTTATCAGCAGCGGCATGTCACCCTGACCTAAGGTGCGTGCTAGCAGGGCGGTCGCCCGGTCGGACTGCGCGTTCGGATCCGTAAGTCCGCCCGCGGAGAGCCGGCTTGTAACGGGTACGCCGAAAACCGCCAAGCCGATTAGGACGAGCAGCGCGATACTGACCACGCGCCACGGCGCATGAATGGCGAGGCGAGCTATACCCGCGAACAGCGCTTCCTCCTAGGAAAACGGCGCCTTTGGCGTGCCCAGCACCCGCAGATGGTCGCGCAAGAGGCACTCCCATTCAAGCTTGAACCAGGGCGTGAAAGTCTCGGGTGCACATGCGATCTCGGCGCGCAGAGCCTGCGGCATGACGTAGCGCCAGGCCGCGATCTCGTCGACGTTCGCGCGCGGCCGCTCGGCGCTTCGCCCGGCGTAGACCCAACACAGCTCGTGCTCGGCGCCTTGCAAGTCGTACTGAGCGTGGTATTGGAACTTGAACAGGAATTCCAGCTCTGCCCGCAGTCCGAGTTCCTCCAGCAAGCGGCGCCGGACGGCGTGGTCCATGTTCTCGCCCGAGCGTGGATGCGAGCAGCAGGTGTTCGACCAGTAGCCCGGCCACAGGCGTTTGCTCTTGGCGCGCTGCTGCACAAGCAGTTCGCCCGCTGGATTGAACACGAACACCGAGAACGCGCGGTGCAGCGTTCCGTGGCCAAGATGCGCATCGGCCTTTGTCAGGAAGCCGATCTCGCGGTCATCGCCGTCTACCAGAATGAGCTGCTCGTCGTCGCTGGAGACGACTCGGTTATGGGGTTCCAAGTTATTCATCCTGCACCTCCATTCCGCGGGTGGGCTACACCTTGCTGACCATGTACATGTGCAGCCCTGGGATCCGGAGAAGCCGGATCCTGCGAGGCGCGCCGAACCCGGCCTCGCGGAGCCAGCTGTACAGCTGCGCCGGCGCATTTACCTGAGACCCGGAACTGAGGTAGACAAACAGTCCGAGGAAGTTGCCGGCGGCCCCTGTGCGGCGGCTCGGCTCGGCGAAGGCGTCCATGACGGCCAACATCCCGCCAGGCGCCAGTGACTCGTGGATCCTGCTGAAGAGGCCGATGGTCTGGTCAGCGGTCAGGTGGTGGAGAAGGTTGAAGCACAGCACGGCGTCGTACCCGCTGCCCAGGTCGTCTGTCGTCGCGTCCCCGTCCCGGTGCTCAACCCGGCCGGCCATGCCAGCCTCGGCGATGATCTCTCGGCCTATCGCTGAGCTGCCCGGCAGGTCGAGGACGGTCGCGGTCAGCCGCGGATAGCGGCGGCACAGCTGTGCCGAGTACCAGCCGTGGCCGCCGCCGATGTCCAGGAGGGATCGCGGATCGCCAGGCAGCCGCAGCTTTCTGGCTACCTCATCGGCGCTGAGCCGCGCGAGTTCCAGCTGACCGCGGATGTAGCGCCGCCAGTACGGATCACCGGGCGGTGCGTCGTGATGCCTGGCGGGCTGTCCGTTGCGGGTCACCTCGTCCAGTTCCGACCACCAGGCCCAGTAGTCGGAAGTGCCCGCCACGTACTGCGCGACCGACAGCCCGGACTCAGGGTCCAGCCAGCGTCGTGACGAGCGGCTGAGCTGGTAGCGCCCGGCTCGGACGGTGACATGGCCGCCCGACCGCAGGCAGTCAAGCAGGAGCCGGGTCGGCACCGGATCGAGATCCAGGTCAGCGGCGAGATCCGCAGCTGTCGACGGCTGCTGGGCCAGGCGGGTGGTCATGCCGGTACGCACAGCGGCGATGAGGATCGCCGACAAGCCCATCCCACCCCACGCCTCGGCGGCGGCGGTCGGAACGACGCCGGCTCGCAGGGCAAGCCACTCGACGGGGTTGGCACCTCGCAGAGCAAGCCTCATGTTTTACGACCTTCCGTCACGGAATTCATTACCATTTTGATGGTCTATCTCACGCAGTTTCTGTGCCCACATGGGCGCAGACGTGGGAGGCCGAAAGGCCGACGATTACGGTCCACACACCCACAGCGCCCTCTGTACTGAGCCGCGCTCGGGCACTGGTCATCGCCGGTCATCCGGGGCCGTCGCTCGCCATCACTGCCCTGGTCACTCTGCTGGCGGCGGGGACGGGACCCTATGGCATAGGGCCGATACTTACGGCACCTGCCATGCTGGCCGGTCAGCTTTCGATCGGCTGGTCCAATGACGCTCTGGATGCGCCCCGCGACGGCGCGGCTGGCCGGACGGACAAACCGGTCGCCACTGGGGGTATCAGCGCGCGGGCGGTGTGGCTCGCAGCCTTCGCGTCGCTGCTGGCCGCGCTGGCGATGGCGCTGGCCATCGGCGTGGTAACGGCGATTATCCTGGCGGTGATCGTCGGCGCAGGGTGGGCCTACAACCTCGGCCTGAAGTCGACGCCGGCGTCCGGCCTTATGTACATCCTCGGGTTCGGCCCAATACCCGCCTACGCGGCGAGCACGGTGGCGAGTCACCTCATGCCGACCTGGTATGCGACCGCAGTGGCGGCCCTGATCGGCCTGGGCGGCCACTTCGCTAACGTGTTGCCCGATCTCGCCGCCGACCGGACCACCGGCGTAAACGGCCTGCCGCAGTGGGTGGCCGCCCGCTGGGGCGCGGGGACCGTGCGCGCCATCATGCTGGTGCTGATGTTGTCGGCGTCCGTGCTGCTGTTACTGGTTTCCAGCCGCCAGTGGGTCGCGCTGGCCGGGCTGGGCGCAGCCGTCCTGCTCACGGTGGTTGGGGCCGTCGGCACCGGCCGGGTGCCGTTCATGGCCGCGTTCGGCATCGCGGCCGTCGATGTCGTGGTGTTAGCCGTGGGCGGGTATGCACAGATCTGAGATCACCCTTCATAAAGGGGTGCGCGTGCTGAGGCGACCGCGATGACCAGGATCATGGCGGTGCGCTCCGCCTTTCCGGTGCACAGGTATCCGCAGGCCGAGTTCACTTCGAAAGTGGCCGAGCTCAGCGGCCTCGATCCGGCCGAGCGTGCGCTGCTCGAGCGGCTGCACAGTAACTGCGGCGTCGATTACCGTCATATCGTCCTGCCTTTGTCGGAGTACAGCGGTCTGCGCGGGATCGGGCTGGCCAACGATCGCTATATCGAGGAGGCGGCCGACCTCGGGGAGCAGGCGCTTCGCGGAGCCCTGGAGGCGGCCGGGCTGGCGAGCCGCGATCTGGACCTGCTGATCGTCACGTCGGTGACCGGCGTGGCCGTGCCGTCGCTCGACGCCCGGCTCATTCCCCGGCTCGGGCTGCGGCCCGACCTCAAGCGCCTGCCCATCTTCGGGCTGGGCTGCGTCGCCGGCGCGGCCGCCTTGGGCAGGCTGCACGATTACCTGCTGGCCTGGCCCCATCATCACGCGGCGCTACTGGCGGTCGAGCTCTGCTCGCTGAGCTGGCCGATTACGGACGTCACGATGGCGGACCTCGTGGTCAGCGGCCTGTTTGGCGACGGGGCGGCGGCTCTGGTGGCCGCCGGCGGGCAGGCCGCCGAAGGACTGCGGGTCGTCGCGTCGCGCGGCGAGGTGTATCCCGACAGCGGCGACACGCTGGGCTGGCGGCTGGGCCCCGACGGTTTCCGCATCGTGCTGACGTCGGAGCTGGCCGACGTGGTCGAGCGGCGGCTTAGCGGCAGCGTCAACTCCTTCCTGGCCGGCCACGGGCTGACTGTCGAAGAGATCACCGCCTGGGTCTGCCATCCGGGCGGCCCGAAGGTCATCGACGCCATCGAAAACAGCCTCAAGCTCCCAGACAGCTCCTTGGAACTGAGTCGGCGCTCGCTGGCGGAGGTTGGAAACCTTTCCTCGGCGTCGGTGCTGCACGTCCTGGAGAAGACCATCGCCGCGGACCCGCCGCCCGGATCGGCCGGCCTCATGATCGGGCTGGGCCCCGGGGTCAGCGCCGAGCTGGTGCTGCTGCGGTGGTGACGGGAAACGGAACCAATGACGTTGACGCCGTCAAGACCTGAAATGAAACCATAGGTAACGAACGGGATTGAACCGAACCGAGACGGAACAAATCGGCAGCTAAGGCTGCGTTTCCCTGCTCAAAGGAGGGGTTCGAGTCCCCTTAGCTCCACAGATAAAATTCCGAGGTCAAACGCCCCAGGGGTTCTTGCTGTAGGGAGACGAACCCGGGGCCGGATTGCTCCCCATTGCCTACTTTGCCCCGTCGCTGCGGAATACGGCCGCCAGCCGCGCAGCGGTGCCGGTACGACGGGCAAGTCCCTCCCGACTGCGGGGAAGACCGCCCAAACGATTGCCGCCAATTGGGAATAGACGGCGTGATCAAGTAGCTCTGTTTTGAGTGGCTGAAAAACCCGATGCCGAGACGCTAAAAGCGTTGAACGGCAATATCACCGACGAGTTTCGCGCCAAGGCCGGCAAGGTCGGGGGGCGATTCGAAGGCAATGAGCTGTTGCTACTCACTACGGCGGGCGCGAAGTCCGGCCTGCCGCGGGTCGCGCCGCTGGTGGCGTTTCGCATCGACGGCAAGCTGCTGATCGTCGCCGGTTACGGCGGGGCCGACGTCAACCCGGCGTGGGTGCACAACCTGCGGGCCAACCCGCGGGCGCACGTTGAGGTCGCCACCGGCTCGTTCGACGTCGTCGCGCATGAGCTCGATCCGTCCCAACGTGAGGCGGTCATCCCCAGGATCAACGCGACCACGCCTGCGTTCGCGTACGCGAACTACCAGTCAAAAACCACACGCACCATCCCGATATTCGAGCTGAAGAAGGACGACGAGTCTTGACTGGCGCCACCGACTTCATGACGTCGTCGGCATGGACGCGATGACACCCCGCTCGCGTGCCAGGTGGATGGTGTAAGGGAGTTGGAATGACATTCGGGCTTACTCGCCATGGCGCTGCGATATTGGGTTGTGTTGCGGCGTTTGTTCTTTCTACTGCGGTTGCGAACGCTGATCCGCCTGACCCGCACCAGCCGGACATGACGAAGGGCTACTGCCCGGGTGGTCGATGGGGTTACGGCAACTTGGCCGTGTGCGACGGGGACAAGTACCCCGACGGGTCGTTTTGGCACCAGTGGATGAAAACCTGGATAGCCGGCCCTCAGTTTTATTACGACTGCGTCGGCGGTGACGAACCTCTCCCAGGCCCGCCACCGCCTGGTGGCTGCGGCGGGGCGATTCCGCCCGGCCAGCCGGCCCCGCCCGCAACTTGACCTCGGCGGGCGCAAGCACCGTTGCGCCAATACGAAATCATGACCGGATCGTTCGGCCATCCGTAGGTCTATGACCGTGGTTGGTCGAGGTAGCGGCGCGCGCCCCAGTAGTCGGTGTCCAGTCGAACCGGGGTGACGCGCACTGGTGTTGTCGAGTCGAATGCCTCGATCATCTCGCCGTTCCCGGAATACATGGCCACGTGGTAGATCGCGTCGGGATTGTCGGGGTCCTTGCTGCCGTGCGAGTAGAAGAGCAGATCGCCGGGCTGCAGCGCGGATTTGTCGACGGCGCGGCCGTGGCTATCGGCGGCTTGCGCCTCGGCGTCGCGCGGGAGGGTGATGCCGTGCACCTGGTAGATGGTGGAGGTGAAACCGGAGCAGTCGAACCCGAACCCGGCACGACCGCCCCACAGGTAAGGGACGTTCGCGAACTCGGCGGCGTACCGGACCAGATCGGCTGCGGTGGGATGCGGTATGTCCGTGGGCTTTTCGTAGATCGCGACCGTTCGGGCATCCAGCCACCTCGGGCCGCGATCGGGAGTGGCCACCCGAACCGCCGTGTCGGTGCGGTTCAGCACGGGAAGCCCGGTGTTGGTACTGATCTCGAGGTCGCGATCAGAGAGTCCGGGATCGCGGTACAGCCAGGTGGTGATGCCGCGATCGGCGAGCGCGAAGGACCCGGAATCCTTCCGTGCGCCGTAGCCTGCGTCGGTCGTCAACTGAGCCTTGGGAATCCAGCCGGGATAGCCCAGCGCGTTCTTCGGTGTGGGCTGGCCGGGGACCAGTACCTCGTCCCAGTCGCCCTGCTGCCCCACCACGAAGACACGGTCACCGAAGAGGGCCTGGGTCTGGGTGAGATTGTCCGAGGTGAGCGCTTGCTGCTGGGCCGGCGTCATATCCGATAGCCAGCCGCGAATATCGACCGGATTTGTCAGGGCGGGATGGTCGACCGGACGCGGGCTCTGCGGCGTGGTCCACACCGTGGCCACCGAAACGGCGACGAAGGCGCTGGGTGGCGTCTGACCGGGTCCCCTCGTCACACCCGGGCCCGTCATGCCGCGGTGCCCCACCATTGCGGGGCCGGCGTGGTTGTCGTGGCCCGACGGGATGCCCAGAGTGCAGCCAGAGAAGAAGATCACCGCCACCACGATCACGACACCGCCGCCGATGCGCACCGCGGCTGCAACCCGGTTGAGCCCGCTGGGCCATTGCATCTGCGGCAATTTCGACGACCGGCCCACGACCACCCGGAATATCCTATGTCGAGTGCAATGACGCACCGCTCAGCCCAAGGCCCGCGCTGTCGCCGTAGCCACATCACCTCGCAGATACGCGATCGGTGGATCGTCTCGCGGATCGATCGCGCTCGTCAGCAGAATGACGTAGGTGTCCGAGCGTGGGTCCATCCACAGCGAGGTTCCGGTGAAGCCTGTGTGGCCGAAGCTGCCGATGGGAAAGATCATGCCTCGCGTGCCGGAATAGGCGGTATCGATGTCCCAGCCGAAGCCACGCAGGTTTTGTCCCCTAATCGCCGGATAGTGCGGTGCGAGCAACGGATCATATGTGTTTGGTGTCCTCGCGATGGCTTCTTGGGCGGCATCGTTCGCTGCTTCGATCTGTCCAGCGGTGTGTCCGGGCTGCTGGGGAGTCGTCATCAACTCCAGCGTCGCCTGCTTCAGCGGAAACTTGCTCGGCCGGCCCGCGAGCCGATCAAGCAGCGCCTGCGCATAGAGGCTCACATCGTGCGCCGTCGAGAACACACCGGCATGCCCGGCCACTCCGCCCATGCGGCGCGTCGTCGGGTCAAACACAACGCCCCGCAGCAGGAAATCGAAATCGGGATTCTTGCCCGGATCGTTTCTGCTTTCGTCGTCGTGTGTCGTCGGTGCGATGCGCGACAACAGACTCGTGCTCCACGTACCCGCAGGACAAACACCAGGCATGCCCCCTATTGGCGCAGGCGCCCAGGCAATCGCAGCTCCTCGCATCACATGTGGACCACCTGCTTTGGCCGGCGGAAGGTAGCCGGTCTCTGTCATGGCAAGCGGCGCAAAGACATTTTGCTGAACGTAAGCGTCTTCTGGTTCGCCGGTGAGTTTCTCGATCAGCGCGCCAAGCAGAATGAAGTTGATGTCGGCGTAGTTGAAAAACTCACCGGGAGGTGACTCCAGCGGCGTGGTGAGGGCACGATGAATGCCTTCTGATTTATCGGCTCCGTCTAGTCCCCACGGATCGTCGAGGCGTACGTCTTCCGGTTCGCCTGACGTGTGCGTCAGCAGCATGCGGATCGTCACTTTGGCACGCTGGGGATCGTTCCCCGTATTGAAGTCCGGCAAATACCTCTGCACGGGATCGTCGAAGGCAACCTTGCCTTGTTCGTAAAGCTGCATGACCGCGGTCGCCGTTGCGAGGCACTTCGTCAACGACGCGATGTCGAAGATCGTGTCTTCGGTCATCGGCTCGGCAGGCGCGGGCGATCCATCTAGCCCCGGTTCGCCGGCAAGCTTGCGTGAGCCATAAGCCTGATGGAAGACGACCTTGCCACCATGCCCGACCGCCACCACGCCACCTGGCACCGTACCCGCCGCAATCGCAGCGTTCATCAGCTTGGAGACCGTTGCGAAGTCGGGTGCGGGAGCCGCATCGGGCACCGGCGAGGCAGGCGCCGGAGCCGCAACCGGTGACGGCGCAGGCGCGGGAACGGCAACTGGCGCTGGTGTTGTTCGCGCGATGTCCTTTAGCGCTGTGTGCGCTGGATGGCCACACGAGGAAGCCGCCGCGAGGGTAAGCAAGGCACTGCCGACAGCAATTGCTTTTCGCACAGATGTCAGCGTCACCTGCTTGTACTCCGCCGATGTCGTCGCCGTGAATATGGCCCTGCTGCCGTCATGAGCATCGCTCACACAAACATCGTGTCACCACTAGCCGGCCGGCACGCGCCATATCGCCGCTGCGATCTGGCGCGCGCGTAGCGCGCTATGCGTACATGAGCGGGACTGAGGCGGAACGGAACCAGAGTTAGGGCTGGATTTTCCCTGGTCGACGCAGGGGTTCGAGTCGCCTCTTTAGCCGGTCGGCCAGCTCACTGGCATCGCGGCGCGCATAACTCAAAAACAACAACGGCTTTTGCGCATCTGCCGAAGCCGTCGTGTCTGGCTCAGTCGTCCAGCGTTGATCGCAGTCATCGCAAAACCAGTCGCTGCGATGCTCGCGATACCGGACTCGCTGCGACCCGCACCGAGGACATTGAGAAGGGTTTGTCGCCATGGCCGGTCCAGTCCATGTCAGCGTGGGATTCGACGGTGCATCGGCAGAATACCGTCCGCGCGAGCATCCAGTCGCTTTCCGACTCGGGACTGCTCGCCGGTCAAGGCTGAGACCGCCGATTAGGTATTTCGCCGCCGGTGGCAATACGCTTGGGCGTGGTTTGTTCTCGACTGAGGAAAGCAGCCATGCCTGTTCAGCCTGCTCTGTTGCGGCGGCAATCTTTACGCGGCGCCCGCGCACAGCGTTTCGCTCCGCTAGTTAAGTGTCCAACCGTCGGCCAGTGCTTCGACATCGAAGTCACTGGCGACGCGGACGGGTGGATGATCCGGATCCCCGAGATCGGCAGGGTCACCCGCGCCAGCCGTCGGGCCGCGGTGGAGCTGGCGGCACGGGAATGCATCGCAACCTGGACCGGCATCCCCATCGGTTATGTCGCCGTGTACGTCGTAAGCGAGACCTGCCACCGCTGACATAGTGCGGTCGCCCGTACGGTGCAGCGACGGTGCACCGACCACCGTGTCGTTGCGAACCGTTCAGTGGGTGCGGTTGATTGCAGCAGCGGTGAAGTCAGCGGCTTGGTCGGTCATGCCGTTGGACTTGTAGGCGCTGTGGGCGGCCCGGCTGAATCCTTGGCCGGATGAGCACACCGGGTCTTGGGGTGCGCAGAGGTCAATTGTCTTGTTGGCATATTGCGGCCCGATATCGATCGGTGGGGCGTTGTGATCGACCAGGTTGAGAAATCCATTGGATGGTTTGCCGAACAGGGTGACCGCGGCAACGTGCTGGGCCACGCTGGACGGCAATGGGCCGCTGATGCCCTCCGGCAGTGTGTAGCCGGGCGGGACACTGTTGGCGGTGATGTAGGCCGCGATTGCGGCGCCTTGGGAATAGCCTCCGAGAACAATTTTAGTGTTCGGGCAGGTGTCGACGGTGTTGAGGACCTTGTTGGCGGCATCGGCGACGCCGTCAGCGGCTTGCGAGAAGTTCAGCGATGCAGGGTAATTGACCGGGTACACGTCCACCGCCGTGCCGGCGAGGCGGGACGAGAGGGCGTCGGTGAACGCTTGGCCGGTCGCGCCGGGACCGGGTGGTTCCATGGTTCCGCGGGCGAAAATCAGCTCGACGGCTGCGCACGATCCGTCGTCGGCCGATGCGTGGCTGACCGCCGGGGTTGTGGTTCCCATTGCAAGCAACATCGTCATCGCGGCTGCCCACCGCACGGCCCGTCTCATCGGCTGCCCGCACGATGACCGGGGTGAGATGCCATAACTGGTCGTCTCATGCAACTGTCGCCTCTCGCTGACCGGGGATACTTTGAAGCCTAAGCGGTGCAAGGTTGTCTCGCAGTGCGTGTTCCTGCTGGTCGGCGGTGGTGTTACGCGGCGGCTAGCCGCGCAGCAGTGATCCCGAACGGGCCGTCCGTGTCGAACGTGGCGCGGGTGGCGGTGACATGCTCTTCGACAGTCGTTGGCTTGGACCCGCCGATCACCTCGACGAGGTTGTTGATACCGGAGAAGACACCGTCGCGATAATCCTCTGCCACGTTGCTGAGATGCTGCACGAGATGGGCGGGCCCGCCCGCGGCCGTCAGCCCCGCGGCGAACGTCGAGATCTCGATCGGCTGGTAGCGGACCGGAATGCCAAGGGTGCCTTGGACTTTTGCGGCGATGGCGTGCCAATCGAGCTCTTCGGCACCGAACAGCGGATAGACCTGACGGTCATGCGGGTCGGGGTTTTGCAGAACCGCCGCAATGACTTTGGCTTGATCCGCCGCGGCGATGGGGGCATGGCGGACATCGGCAAGCGGCAGCCGGTATATGCCTTCATCGCCGTCGCGGACCCAGAAGCGGTTGAGCCATTCCATGAAGAACGTGGGTCGCAGATGTGTGGTGACAAGCGCGGAGCGGTCCAACAGCCGTTCGGCGATCCAATGGTGGCGGGCGGCGTAGCTGGTGGCCTCGCGTCGGGCCGAGATCTGTGACATGTTGACGACCGCGTGCACACCGGCCTCACTGGCGGCCTGGACGAAGTTCGCCGTGGCTTCAATCAACCCCGGGCGTATCGGGTAATTGAAGTAGGCCGAGGTCACGCCGGTCATCGCGGCGCTGACGGTCGGAAAGTCCAAGAGATCGCCCTGGACGACTTCGGCGCCGTGCTCAGCTAGCCGGTCCGCGCGGTCATCTAAGCCGTGCACGAAAGCGCGGACGCGAAACCCGTTTTCACGTAGCAAGCGGACGGTGTGTGCACCGGTGTTGCCGGTAGCGCCGGTGATTAGGAATAAATCGCTCTTGGTGGTCACGTTGTCGCCCTCCCGCTCGCAGCTGCCATGCCGAGGCAACGCGGGTAAGCGAATCGGTATTCCAGGCCGTCAGGCGGCGCGCGCCGTCCAGGTGAAGCTGTGCATGTCAGGAATCTGTGCCGCCAGCGCAGAAGCTACCCGGCGACCGATTTGATCGGCGGCTGCGAGCCGCGTGTCCGGGTCGAGAAAGCCTTCCACTTCGACGCGCAGGGTCCGGCCGGTCCAGCGGGCTCGAGCGTGAGCATGCTGGACACCGGGCACCGCGGCGGCGGTGGTTTCGGCGGTCGTGATGATTTCCGGGTCGACGCCGTCGAGTAGCCGGTGCGCGATATCGGCGGTCACCTCCCAGCCGACGTGGCAGATGAATCCGGTCACGACGATGCCCGCGATCGCGTCAGCCCACGCCCAGCCGAGCGCCACACCGATCAGCCCGAGCATCGCTCCGGCCGAGGACAGCGCGTCCAGCCAGGAATGCTTGGCATCGGCCACCATGGTCGCGGAGCGGATCCGCCGGCCCACGGTCAGTTTGTAGCGCGCCACCAGCTGATTGCCCGCGATGCCCACCGCCGCCGCGGCGATGCCCCATCCCACGTGGGTGGTGCCGCCGTGACGGAGCAGCTTGTCAACGCTTTCAAATCCGGCGACTACAGCACTGCCCCAAATCACCAGAGCCACACCAATTCCGGCGAGGTCCTCGGCGCGTTCATAGCCGTAGGGATATCGCTCAGTGGGCATGCGGCGCGATGCCCGGAATCCGACGAAGACAAGGACGCTGGTCGAAACATCGGACAAGTTGTGCAGCGCATCGCCCAGCAGCGCCACCGATCCCGATACCAGCGCGATGGCCAATTCGACGAGCCCGGTCAGCGCCAGTCCCACGGCGCTGACGGCGATGGCCCGGTTGGCCTGCCGACGTTCGCCCGCGTCGTCGATGGCAGTGTCGAGTGGAAAACTTGTCGCCGGGTCGCGGACTCCGTTGATCAGATGCATACCGGCAAGAATGCCCGCCGACGGCCAGATTGCAAATGGCCCAAAGCTCAGTCGGCCAGCGCGCGTCCGACGATCAACGGATCCGGCTCGCCAACAACCTCGTCGTCTTTGTCGTCGTAGTGCGACTTGGTGAGAAGGTGGCGCATGGCGTTGATACGGGCCCGTTTCTTGTCGTTGCTCTTGACCACGATCCACGGTGCGACGTCGGTATCGGTGGCGCCGAACATTTCCTCCTTCGCCACGGTGTAGTCCTGCCACCTGTTCACCGACTCCATATCCATCGGTGAGAACTTCCATTGCCGCACCGGGTCGACCACCCGGATGGCGAACCGGGTGCGCTGCTCGGCGGGTGAAACCGAGAACCACAGCTTGGTAAGGGTGACGCCGTCATTGACCAGCATCTGCTCGAAAAGCGGTGCTTGGTAAAGGAATTCAGCATGTTGCTCTGGTGTGCAGAATTCCATAACCTTCTCCACGCCGGCGCGGTTGTACCAGGACCGGTCGAACAGCACCATCTCGCCGGCGGCCGGAAGGTGGCTGATATACCGCTGGAAATACCACTGCGTCTCTTCGCGATCGGTCGGCTTCTCGAGCGCCACGACCCGCGCGCTGCGCGGGTTGAGGTGCTCCATGAATCGCTGGATGGTGCCGCCCTTGCCGGCGGCGTCACGACCCTCGAACACGATCACGTGCCGGTCGCCGGTGCGAATGATGTGTTTCTGCAGCTTCAGCAGCTCGATCTGTAGCCGGCGCTTCAACCGGTCATATTCGTCTTGCGGCATCCGGTGGTCATAGGGGTATCGCTCCCGCCACGTCTCGACATGGTTGCCGTCCCGATCGAGCAAGACCGGGTCGTCGTCATCCCTGTCGTCGACGGTGTACCCATGTTCGGGCGTCGAAAGGGTGTCTAAATCTATTTCCGGCATCAGCGCGCCTTGACCTGAAGTCTGGTTGAGGTTCTAGCGTCGACGCCATGTTGCGTCCTGCAAGTTGGACTGGATTAGCGGGTGGAAGTCCCGCCCTGGTAGGTACCGGAGCGCCGGGTAGCAGGCCCCGGTTTGTCGCCGAGAGGCGGCGGGCTGAGCGGGGT